>Ga0131853_10000552_pt1 | contig 68791 bp, 65 predicted proteins | sample TergutLab28metaG_FD_92764 | JGI IMG/M metagenome (GOLD analysis project Ga0131853, IMG submission 92764) | Labiotermes labralis P1 segment gut microbial communities from Petit-Saut dam, French Guiana - Lab288 P1 (version 2) (version 2) | ecosystem: Host-associated > Arthropoda: Insects >... | reverse complement strand
CGGGCCATGTGGACTTTACCGTGGAAGTGGAACGTTCTCTTCGTGTGTTGGACGGTGCCGTCGGCGTATTTTGCGCCAAAGGCGGTGTAGAACCCCAATCCGAAACCGTTTGGCGCCAAGCAGATAAATATGCTGTCCCCCGTATGGCCTTCGTTAATAAGATGGACATCATGGGTGCAGATTTTTTACGGGTAGTAGGGATGATAAAGGACCGGCTGGGCGCTAATGCCGTTCCGGTACAGCTGCCTATCGGAGCAGAGGACCTCTTTACCGGGGTTATCGATCTGATGGATATGCAAGCTTATCTGTATCAAGATAAATTAGGAAACGAAGTAACCGTTGCGCCTATCCCTGCGGATATGCAAGACTTGGCGGAAGAATACCGGCTTTTAATGATAGAATCCATTGCAGAAACCGATGAGGATCTCATGGAAAAATATCTCTCCGGTGAAGAACTTAGCCAAGAACAGCTAAAAGTCGCATTGCGTAAAGCCTGCTTATCGACGGAGATTACTCCGGTTTTTTGCGGCTCCGCTTACAAAAATAAAGGCGTACAAAAATTATTAGATGGAGTCGTTGCATATCTTCCCGCCCCTACGGACATTGCAGCCATACAGGGCGTGGATGTAGACACCGATGAAGTGGTTACACGTGATCACTCCGATACAGAGCCTTTTTCCGCTTTGGCCTTCAAAATCATGAACGATCCTTTTGTGGGCAAGCTGGCTTTCTTTAGAGTGTATTCCGGTGTTTTAACTTCCGGATCTTATGTGCAAAACTCCGTAAAAGGCAAAAAAGAGCGTATTGGCCGTATCCTGCAAATGCACGCTAATCATCGCGAAGATGTGCAGCAAGTGTTTGCCGGAGATATTGCCGCCGCGGTAGGATTAAAATTAACCACTACCGGCGATACGCTTTGTGACGAAGATCACGAAGTCATACTCGAATCCATGAACTTTCCGGAGCCGGTTATCTCCGTGGCCATTGAGCCTAAGACCAAAGCCGGCAGGGATAAAATGGGTATTGCCTTAAACAAACTGTCTGAAGAGGATCCTACCTTTAAGACATATACGGACCAGGATTCCGGCCAAACCATTATCTCGGGCATGGGCGAACTCCACTTAGAAATCATCGTGGATCGTCTGTTGCGCGAATATAAAGTGGAAGCTAATGTAGGTAAGCCTCAGGTAGCCTACAGAGAATCCTTCTCCAAAGCGGTGGATGTAGAAGGCCGGTACGTACGCCAATCCGGTGGACGCGGTCAATACGGTCACTGTAAAATTAAATTTGAGCCAATGGATGCCAATGATTCGGATAAACCTTATGAGTTTGTCAACCAAATCGTAGGCGGTGTTATTCCTAAAGAATACATCCCCGCTATCGACAGCGGCATCAAAGAGGCTATGCAATCCGGTATTATCGGCGGATATCCCGTTTTGGGCGTACGTGCCGTGTTATATGACGGAAGCTATCATGACGTAGACTCTTCCGAAATGGCTTTCCGCATTGCCGGCTCCATGGCGTTTAAAGATGCCATGAAAAAGAGTAGCCCTGTGCTGCTGGAGCCAGTTATGAAGGTAGCCGTAACGGTACCTGAAGAATATATGGGCGATGTTATCGGCGATCTTAACAGCCGCCGCGGCCGTATAGAAGGTATGGAAGCTTTGGGTAACGCTCAGGTGGTACACGGATTTGTACCTCTGGCAGAAATGTTTGGATACGCAACAGATTTGCGCTCCAACACCCAAGGTCGAGGCGTATATACTATGGAAGTTGACCATTACGATCCTGTGCCTAAGAGTGTACAAGAGAAAGTAATGGGTGCCCATCAACAGGGCTAAACTATTCCAATCATAAACGAAATACTTGCATTTAAACGTAACTGTGCTATACTGCACCAAAATGAACGTATACAAGTATGTAGAGGAGGAAGTTGTAAAATGGGTAAGGCAAAATTTGAAAGAAGTAAGCCCCATGTTAATATTGGGACTATCGGTCATATCGACCATGGTAAAACCACATTGACTGCAGCAATCACCAAAACTTTAAATGAGCGGTATGGTTTCGGTGAAGCCGTTGACTTTGACAAGATCGACAAAGCACCGGAAGAAAAGGCTCGCGGTATCACTATTTCCACAACTCACGTGGAATATGAAACACCTAATCGTCACTACGCTCACGTAGACTGCCCAGGTCATGCTGACTATGTTAAAAACATGATCACCGGTGCTGCCCAAATGGACGGCGCTATCCTGGTTGTTGCGGCGACAGACAGCGTTATGGCTCAAACTCGTGAGCATATCCTTTTGGCCCGTCAGGTTAATGTGCCTCATATCGTAGTATTTATGAACAAATGTGATATGGTTGACGACGAAGAAATGTTGGATCTGGTAGACATGGAAATCAGAGATCTGCTCAATGAGTACGAATTCCCAGGCGATGATACACCTATCATCCGTGGCTCCGCTTTCCAAGCGCTGCAAGATCCCGCCGGTTCTTGGGGCGACAAAATCGTTGAACTCTTTGAAGTTATCGACGAATATATCCCAACACCTGAGCGTGACAACGAAAAACCATTCCTTATGCCTGTTGAGGACGTATTCTCCATCACAGGCCGTGGTACCGTTGCTACAGGCCGTGTAGAGCGTGGCACACTTAAAGTACAAGACGAAGTTGAAATCGTTGGTTTGACCGAAGAAACCCGCAGAGTTGTTGTAACAGGTATCGAAATGTTCCACAAACTCCTTGACTCTGCCGAAGCCGGCGACAACGCAGGTTTGTTGCTGCGTGGTGTACAGCGTACAGATATCGAGCGCGGTCAAGTACTGGCCAAGCCTGACAGTATCAAATCTCACACAAAGTTTACGGCTCAAGTTTATGTATTGTCTGAGTCCGAAGGTGGACGTCATAAGCCATTCTTCAACAACTACAGACCACAATTCTATTTCCGTACAACTGACGTTACCGGCGTTATCACATTGCCAGACGGCGTTGAAATGTGTATGCCCGGCGACAATGTTGAAATGACTGTAGATTTGATCACTCCTATCGCTATGGAGCAAGGCGTACGTTTTGCTATCCGCGAAGGCGGCCGTACTGTTGGAGCCGGATCTGTTGTTACAATCATTGAGTAATTATTAATCGATTGATAAAGAACAAAAACACCCCCGCGAAGTTTTAGATTTCGCGGGGGTATTTTTATGGCAAAGTTACCACGACAAAGATAGGCGAGTTTGGATCCGCTTTCTTTTTGTATTTTCTACAGGCACATACGCATATGCTGACTATAGTGATATGAGTTTTAAACGGCCGTCAGCAGCGCAAAAAATCACGAATGTCTCAACATATTTTTTGCAATAGATGCGACCGCTTTAAAATCCTTTCGCTTTATCTATGTTTTCGGGAAGGAAATAGCCATATGACCACCCCACCCCGCCTTAACAAAGGCGATGTCGTCGCTTTAATAGCCCCTTCCGGTCCTTGTGACTCATCTCGCATTGATCCTGCCGCCCGGGCTTTAGAAAGTTTTGGATTTCGTCCCCGTATTATGGAAAGCTGCTATAGCTGTCATGGATATCTCGCGGGGCCGGATGCTTTGCGTGCCCAAGATATCATGGAGGCTTTTACGGATCCCGCTGTCAAAGGCATATTCAATTTACGGGGTGGATATGGGGCTCAGCGGCTACTACCCCTCTTGGATTATGAACTGATCCGCAAACATCCAAAAATATTTGCGGGATACAGCGATATTACCGCTTTACACACGGTGTTTAATCAGCGCTGCGGCTTTATCACTTATCACGCCCCGATGGCCGGTACCGAGCTGTATTTGCCCGATATAGACGATTATACATTAGATTCATTTTTGGGCTATGTATTGGAAGGCCGCACCCCTCCGGAACTGCTTTACACAGAGTTAGGTTCCGGTGCTGCCGAAGGTATACTTACCGGAGGTAATTTGAGTCTGTTAGTGTCATCTTTGGGTACCCCTTATGAAATAAACACCCGGGATAAAATCCTTTTTATAGAGGATGTGCAGGAGATACCTTATCGAGTAGATCGTATGTTGGTGCAATTAAAACAAGCCGGCAAATTAAAAGACTGCCGGGCCATTTTACTGGGAAGCTTTTTACCGGAAACGTGCGATACCATTTCCCAGGCTATAGATGAGATACTTGTTCCGTTAGGCAAACCCCTCGGGGTCAACCTCCCCTGCGGGCACTGCCTGCCTACGGCGACACTTCCTTTGGGGGCTCGGGTTTTTATGGATGGAGGACTTGTGCGTTTGCAGCAGTCGCAAAGTTAATTTCCACATTCTTACTATTCCTCGTTATGCTGCTCTCTCTCATAATCTTCTAAAAAATTAACGGTCTCCCCTCTACCCTTATATCCGATCACCGTATCCAAATTCACTTCATGAATACTGTTAAATATATTCTTCTCCACACTGGGATTGTCCCGCTTCAATCGCTTAAGTAAAGCCTTTACCTCCTGCCGCTTAGATCCATCCCCACCATCGTCCCACAGGGTACAATCCTCCGAAAAACGGCATGCACACTGTATAAACTCTAAGTCATTATATATTTTCCAAGCGATAATCTCCCCTTCGGGAACCCGGTATAAAGGCCGTATCAATTCCATACCTTCAAAATTTGCGCTATGCAACTTCGGCATCATGGTTTGAAATTTGCCTCCATAAAACATGCTCATAACGATCGTTTCCACCACATCGTTAAAGTGATGGCCCAATGCAATTTTATTGCATCCCAGCCGCTGGGCCTCGGCATATAAGAAACCTCTGCGCATTTTTGCGCACAAATAACATGGGGATCGGTCGGTCTGGGCTACTACATCAAATATATTCGACTCAAATACGGTAATGGGAATTTCCAAAAGAGCCGCATTATCAATCACCTTTTGCCGATTAGCCTGATTATATCCCGGATCCATCACCACAAAGGACACTTCAAAAGGAATATCGCTAAAACGATGCAGACATTGCATCAGTTTAGCCATAAGCATAGAATCTTTGCCGCCGGAAATACAAACGGCAATATGATCCCCTTCCCGAATAAGCCCATATTTCTGAACTCCCGCCACAAAGGGCCGCCATATGGTTTTGCGAAATTTTTTATGAATACTGCGTTCAATTTTTTGACAATGGGTCAAATCCTTCATTTCCAGTCCTATCTCTACGTTTTTACCTTAATTCACTACCACGTCGAATTTCTTTTTATCCCTCATTGTAACATTCGTCAAAAGCTTTTAAAAACCTCTCAACTTCCTCAAATTTTGTACAATGACTGAGTCCAATCCTCCAAGAACATACAGCATTCTTTTTATCGCGGCTTACGGCAAATACAGGCCGGGACGGTGTACCGGGGACAGAACACGCCGATTTTACCGATACACAAATCCCCCGCTCATCCAACATTTCCTGAAATTCAATCCCCTTGATTCCCTGTACACTGACATTCAAAATATACGGACTGCCCTCTTTGGGGCTGTTAATCCGTACTCGTGGGTACTGTTCTAAGGCATCAACTATACTACATCTTAGAGTCCGTACTTTTTTCAGCCGCTCATTTTGGTTGCTTACAGCCAATTCCAAAGCCTTATAAGAAGATGCGGCCAAAGCCAGGGCCGGTGTTCCACCGCGAAATACGGTGGTACTTACGCCACCGCTAATCAAAGCATCCAGTAAAACATCTTGACGCTTTAACAGTGCGCCACTGCCGCAAATACCGTGAAATTTATGAGAACTAAAACTTAATGTGTCAATCCGTTCAAACGAACCCGAAAAAGACAAATCGATTTTACCCACGGCCTGAGCCCCGTCTATATGAAGACGGCAGTGGGGATGCTTTTCCAACAGCTCACAAATGGCTTTAACAGGCTGGATAGCCCCCAATTCGCTATCTACCCAGGGTATACTCACTAAAACGGTATCGCGGCGCAAAAGCGCCGCGATATGTTCTAAATCCACTGTACCGTCCGGTTGAATATCAGCCAGTTCAACCTCCCAGCCTTGATCCCGTAAGGCAGCTAACGGACTGCTTACAGAAGGATGCTCCAGGCAAGTCGTTATAATATGTTTGCCTACATGACGATAAGCTCGGGTCAGGCCCTTAATCGCCATATTATTGGCCTCGGTAGCTCCGGAGGTAAAAATGATTTCTTCCGGTTTTGCATCTAAAAGATAGGCCATGGCTGCGGTTACCCGGTCAAACTCGGCTCGGGCTTCTTCTCCCGCTCTGTGTGCGGACATAGGGTTAGCACTAAATTCCTTTTCCACCCTACAAAATTCCGCTAAAACAGCCGGATCGGCCTGGGTGTGAGAAGTATGATCCAGATATATCATTTCAATACCCTTCTCAATTTATCTACTTCCATTTCCAATTGGCGCTCTTTATCGTCCGGGCGATACTCTTTGAGTCTTGCCCTGATAAAAATAAAAGCATGTAACATATAGGGGGTTGTCCACCCACTCCACGCGGCCAACAAAAAATATTGACCGCTTCCGCCTATCATTGCCGCAAAAAAAAGCAGTATAAGATAGCCCGGGACCATAAAAATGCTGTGCCATAAAAACATTTTACGCTCGCTGATCCGCTTTTCCGCAACATAATACAGAAGGGCTTCCCCACCTGTTTCTAATGGCTCTGCTACAACAACTGACGGTGTTGTCGATACTTCAGTAAAATCTGTACCCCATTCTGCCTCGCCTATATCCGCATCCGGGGCAAAACGGATCGCACCGTCATTAATCCACTCCGCACGCTGCTGGTTAACCAGTTGACGCGCCCGCCGCATAAAAGTCTCCCCCACCGGGGTACCGCTTGCATCAAATAACATTATTTTATTTTTCACACATCACACCTCATTATTTAATATATTTATGGTGTGGGTAACTGATTGTATATCGGTATGTTCTGCTGTTTTTATGCTTATGGCTTGTACACATAGCATCTATGGGTGCCGCCCCCACATGCCTGATACCAATACTTACCCGTTTACCATTATATAATGTACGGAACAGATCAGTCAAAAGTTTCCCAAAAATTTTGACGATTGAGTAATTTTTCTGTATAATTATCATAATTGAAGTCAGAGGGGCGTTTCATATGAGAAAGTTTTTGACGACTATAGCGGATCTAGCTGTAAACAGTCTCAACAAAGCCAAAAAATTCGGGCATTCCGGTATGTTTTCGGCGACACGTTGGGCTAGTTTAAAACTGATCCCCTGTAGTCTTTTTGTTTTATCTTTCATTTTACTGACAGGATATTCCACTCAAATAACCGCTTGGGCGCCCATTCTTCCTATACGAATAGATTATGAAGCACCCCCATCCGTGTATATTCACGAAATAGAATATATCCCATATGTCCCAAACATCCCCTATGAAGAAGCATTCCCTGAACCGGAAGTATACGAGCCAAGAAGGCCCATGGTAGCCCTTACCTTCGACGATGGGCCTGCCCTTCATACCGAGCGTATCTTGGACGTACTTGAACAATACGGCGGGCGGGCCACTTTTTTTGTGCTTGGTCACCGATTAGAAGCATGGCAAGACACAGTCATTAGAGCGGCTGATTTAGGCAACGAAATCGCCAGTCACGCCTGGTCTCACACCAATCTTGCCCACCTTAACGAGGAAAGTATCGCCTGGGAAATGCAAGCCACCAGCGCGGCCATTGAATCTTTAGTCGGTTTTTCTCCGCCTATATTGCGCCCGCCCTTCGGTCAAACCAGCGCCAGAGTGAGATCTGTTGCGGCAGAGCTGGGCTACGCCATGATCAATTGGGACATAGACACAATGGACTGGCGTTATAGAGACCCCGACAGAATATACAATGTGATTATGAACAGAGTAGAGGATGGATCCGTTGTTTTGCTGCACGACATACATGTCACAACAGCGGATGCAATGGAACGCGTCATACCCAGTTTGATTGCAGCCGGATATCAACTGGTTACCGTGTCAGAACTGATGGATTATTTTTGGGGAGAATTGGAACCCGGCGAAGTTTATTTCCTCACATTTGATTTGAATTAAATAAATGCTGATTTTGCAAAGACAAAATCAGTGGTTGTAGGCGACAGACAAAAAATATGGCGGCCACAACATTGTTATGACCGCCATAAATAAAAACACTTCAATTACATATCAGCAAAATTATACCATCGTAAATCCAATACTCACTCTTACGACCATCCCATTTACAGACCTTTTCGCCTACCAGCGGCGCCTACTCCAAGAACGAGGCCTTGCTCGCATTCTCGGACGCGGGTCACCGTCGTTGCAGCAATAATTTGGCTCATGTGTCCTACAATCGTTATGCCTTACCACTTCACGTTCTCTTACAATATCACGGGTGTTAAATTCATGTTCGTGGATTATATCATATTCGTTTATGACGTCATGATGATGTCTTACTACATGCTCATGTCTGATTACGCGCTGTGAGCCGGGGCAGTCAAACACTTCCCTTATTACCGGCTCGCGGCCACATCTGTCGCAGCCATCTATACAATTGCAATCCATATCGCTATCTCCTTTACACATTTTGGTACTTGCTTATATTGTATGCGGGACATGGATTATGGTTCTTTTCTCAAAGGCAAGATATTCCAATACAATTACATAACATATGAAATTAAAATGACACAGGACTCTCACCAGAAGGAGGTTTCTACATGGGCTATTTTCGTAAAATCGTCGGCGAACGGCTGTATCTCTCACCATTTAACAACACCGACACAGAGTTTCATACCACATGGACTACATGGATGAATGATCGGACCGTCAACGATACCTTTGACGGCCACCAAAATCTCGTATCCCTGTCCGGCGCAAAAAAGATCATTGAAGAATTAACAGGGTACCGTTTCGACATTGTACTGCTCGACGGTAATGTACTGATCGGCCACATCAGTCTCCACAATATCGACCATCTCAATCGTCACGCCTTCCTTGGCATAGTTATCGGCGAGGAAGCCCACCGAAGCAAAGGGTACGGTACCGAGGCCGTACGGTTAGTCCTCGATTACGGATTTAAATCATTGAATCTTCACAACATCATGCTTTCTGTCCACGAAGACAATTATGCCGGCATTGCCTGCTATAAAAAGGTGGGCTTCCGGGAGGCCGGGCGGCGGCGCGAATGGTTTTTTAAAGATGGGGAATATGTCGACGTGCTTTATATGGATATATTGGCGCGGGAGTTTGGGGGATAGGGCTTATATTCTACTCATTTAGCAGAGCCATGGCTTTTTGATAGGCTAATTTCAAAAACTTTTCCGCTGATATATCTTTGTATATGCAGCTTTTTTCGTGTTTTCCAGAATCTAACTGATAAATTTCAACAGTGAAATAGTCAACATTTTTGAACTGCCTTAACTGATTCATTTTTTTGTCCCAGTTTATTACCCCGTCAAACGGTAAAACGTGTGCATCGTAGCCGTCAGCAAAATTATCATTTATATGCAAAGCGAATATTCTATCGCCATATGAAGCAAGGCAATCCTTGTGCAAGTTCAAATTTTCATGTCCAATATCGTAACAAAAGCCAACATTCGGCGAGGGAAACCGCTCAAATATTGCATCGAGATGCTCAAACGTCCACAAGTTTTCAAAGGCGAGCTTAACATTTTTTTGCTCTGCAAGATTGACAAGTTCCTCAATTCGTTTTAGTCCCAAATTCGATACAGGAGGGTATGGCGGAAACCCTGTAAGGTGGATGATCACTGTTGGAATATTGTAAGTTTCGCAATCCATTATGCAAGATATAAGTACGCTTTGCCGCTCTTCGCCGTCAACGCCCTCTAACCAAATTTCATTAGCATTTTCATTTTGAGAGTGAATATTATCAATTGCCAGTCCTAATTCTTTAGCTGCTTTTAATTGTTCGTATTTGTTCTCATCACCCCAATATATGCTAACTGCGTCAAACCCAACATCCTTAATTAGCCGATATTTTTCTTCGGCAGGCAAATCGGGAATAAATAATGGGAATACACCTATACCTTTCATGAAACATATACCTCCGCAAACATAAGTTTCTTGCACGTATCACATTTGTTGTGGTGCATAAGTGCGTCCTTAATATTTAGTAAAATAGGCAATCTGACAATCCATTCAGTCAGTAAAGCCATTTTATCACAATTTTTGTGTTTCTGCGATGAAACCGCTTTCAAATCACCAAAGCACCATGATTCAAGTTCAATGCATATAATTCTGACCAAGCATTCATTTTTACTATTTTCATATAGAGATTTAAAACAAACAGCCGCCGAAGGACATTCACCACCTCCGGCGACTGCTTTATTGTACACTGACATTACTTCCCATAAAACATCCGCTTACTATCCATATAATCCTGTACGTACCTCAGCCCTTCGCCAAAGCGCTGAAAATGCACCACTTCCCGAGCCCGCAAAAACTTAATCGGATCAGCCACGTCCGGATCGTCAATCAAATCCAACAGATATTCATAAGTGGACCGGGCTTTCTGTTCCGCAGCCATATTCTCATACATATCCGTAATCGGATCCCCCTTCGACTGAACATATGCCCCCGTCCAAGGCTGTCCTCCCGCTCCTGAAGGATGTATGCCCAATCCATGATTGACATAATCCACATCCATGCCGACTTCCTGCATCTCCTTTGGCGTTGCTCTTTCGGTTAGCTGATGGCAAATCGTGCCGATCATCTCTAGATGGGCCAGTTCTTCCGTCCCCACATCATTTAAAGTGGCAATAGCCTGAGGCGTTACCATCGTAAAACGCTGGCTAAGATAACGTAGTGCCGCACCCAACTCACCGTCTGGACCGCCATATTGCGCGATGATGATCTTAGCTAACTTCGGATTAGCCTTTTTAATCTTGACCGGGTACTCCAGTTTTTTTTCATAAACCCACATCTACAATAACCCCTCTCCAGCAGCCACCACGGCTTCGTCCCAGTTAAAGTTAAAGTCTTTTTGCCACGGCCATGGAAGATCACTCCATTTGCGGCCCGGCACATCCGGCGACCGATAGGATACTAAGGGGCCAAAATGCTCTTCATATTCCTTCCGCACTTGGGCACTATGGGCGACTACATTGTTGTACATTTCCATAGCCTCGGTATCATTGGGATGGGTGTTGAGATATAAATGCAGATCTGTAGCCATAAAATCCATTATGGTAATCTGTTTAAGCAGTTTTTCCCTATCCATTGCTTGCCCTCCAGTCATATGGCCTATACAGGCTGGGAAATATAGTCCCCCTTCTGGTTCCTTCTTCAGGTTCATATACAGTCTCCCAACGCTGCATGGGTACATAAGCCTCTGCTAATGGTAAGGACGATAGCGGCATATTATCTCTGTCTTCAGCTTGCATATGTGTGCCTCCATTCATAAAACTTTGTCCTGTAACACAATATGCCAAGCTTTTCGAAATGGTTAAAAATTATATGATTAAAGCTGAATCTGATACTTCTCCATCCAATAATTAATTTGCAAAAAATACGCAACGGTCTGAGGCGTGGCCATCAGCTGACCATACCATGGAACGGAGCCGCTGCTTTCTAGCAAATCTTCCAATGCTTTTTTACGCACAAGCTTTAAAATCGGTGCATCGGGGTCGTTTATGATCTCTCTCATCTTAGCCGATACCGCTGCCAGATACGCCGGGTTATGGGTTTTTGGATAAGGGCTTTTTTTGCGCCATAGGATATCTTCGGGCAGCAAACCTTTCATGGCTTGGCGTAGCAGGCCTTTTTCCCGATTTTGATAATCCTTCATCTCCCAGGGTACCGTATATAAATACTCCACGATACGATAATCACAAAAAGGTACTCTCACTTCCAGTCCGCTGTACCTGCTCATACGGTCTTGGCGATCCAGCAATGTTTGCATAAACCACTTTAAATTTAGATTGACCATTTCTTTCATTCTTCGTTCCAGGGGAATGGTACCGTGTAAAACATGGGTTTCTGCCACGGTTTTTTTGTAGCGTTCGTTTATGTAATAGGCGGCGTCCATTGCAAATTCCGGTCTTAAAAAGCCGGTGCGGTAAACGGTAGATTTAGCCCATGGAAAACCGGCCTCTTCTCGTATATCTTTGTCACGGTACCAGGGATACCCGCCAAAAATTTCGTCTGCGGATTCTCCTGACACTGCCACGGGAATATATTCTCTTACTTTTTCGCAAAAAAGCAGTAGTGAGGCATCTATATCTGCCATGCCCGGTAAATCTCTGGCATCTACAGCGGCATATAGAGCCCCTATCAATTGTTCCGTATCCAGCAAAACCCGATGATGATTTGTCCCCAAATGCTTTACCATTTCTTCAATAAAGGGTTGGTCGTTATTTGGCTGAAATGTACTTGCTTTAAAAAATTGTTCGTTATCTATAAAATCTACAGAAAAGGTTTGCAAAATTTCGCCCTGTTTACGCAGATGACTATTGGCCACAGCGGAGATAATGCTGGAATCTAAACCACCCGAAAGAAAAGTCCCCACAGGTACATCCGAAACAATCTGCCGCTCAATGGAATCCAAAACCAAGTCTCTTACTTTTTCTACCGTTTGATCGAAAGTATCCGTATGGTCCCTGTCTTCCAGCCTCCAATATTGACACAGCCGCAGATTGTCTTTTTCATAGAAGCCGCAGTAGCCCGGAAGCACTTCTTTTATGCCTTTAAAAACCCCGCAGCCGGGAGTACGTCCGGGGCCAAGCAGCATGATTTCTGCAATGGAATTAATATCAATTTCCGGCTTTACCGGTGAATATTCAAGCAATATCTTAATCTTTGAAGCAAACATAAAAGTTCCACTTTTACGGATATAAAAAAGTGGCTTTACTCCGATACGGTCTCTGGCAAAAAACAGCCTCTGATTATGTTCTTCCCAGATGGCAAAAGCAAAAACCCCGTTTAAACGCTCTACACAACATTCTTTCCACTGGATATAGGCATAGCGTAATATCTCCGTGTCGGAATTTTCGTGAAACCGATATCCCAAATTTTTAAGCTCGTACCGCAATTCTTTGGCATTATAAAGTTTACCGTCGTATACCAGGACATACGCTTTTGACCCTTCCAAAAAAGTAATCGGCTGCCCGCTGCCTTGTGTGTCCGGTCCGCTAAAACCTTTCTTATCAATGATTCCCGCAATGCTATACATGACAATACCTCCCATGATCCTTAACAGTTTCTAAAAATTTACAGAGTGATTTTTCCGATCTCAGCAATAATATATATAAATTATGAGGTGAGATTATTGAAAATACGTATTTTTTTAACTTTCATCATATTGCTATGCTGCCTAGGCATCTCTACGGTTTTTGCCGAAGCAGGCGAAATTTCCCAGGAGCCTTTGACGGCACCTGCATTTATCAAACCTGAGACAGCGGAAGTGCCCATTATCATGTATCATTTGATTACAAAAAACAGCCGCTACGTGGGCAAGCATGGGATCACTCCCGAAGAGCTTGAAAACGACCTTAAATACCTTAAAGACAACGGTTACGAGACTGTTGTTATAGCGGATTTAATCGCTTTTGTCCATAAAGGTAAAAATCTGCCCAAAAAGCCCATCGTCCTTACCTTTGATGACAGTAACAGCAGCGACTATCGCTATCTTTATCCACTGCTTCAAAAATACGATATGAAGGCCGTGCTATCTGTCTTAGGATATGCCGTCGACGAATGTACGGAACTCTCCGCAAAACAAAAGGAGCCTCGCATTTTTCCCAATTCAACGTGGCAACAGCTTAAAGAAATGGGACAAAGTGAGTATATAGAGCTGCAAAATCACAGTTATAATCTCCACGGCGCAACCGGCAGCGCTAAACGTAAGGGAGAGTCTGTAGAGGATTACCACAAACGTTTAAAAGAGGATTTGTCCAAGATGCAGCGGCGCATTGAAGACATGACCGGTGTTAAACCAACCGCTTTTACCTATCCGTACGGACTGATTTCAGACAGCTCCCACGAAATATTAAAGGAAGTGGGATTTGCGGCCAGTCTATCCTGTTACGGCGGGCTTATTAACTTTTTAAAAGAAAATGACTTGGACTGCCTTTTTTGCCTTAAACGCACCAATCGTCCCAGCGGCGTTTCTATATCCTCGATTTTACAAAAGATGCAGAAACCTTGGGGAGCGTAGCCTCCCGGGATGCATGAAATCAACACCTCCTGTGTATATTTACAAAGGGGTGTTTTTTTGCGTAACGGACTTAAATTGGCGGCATTGTACGGAGCCGTTATACTGGGGGCAGGTTTTGCTTCCGGACAGGAATTGCTCCAATACTTTGTAGGGTATGGAACATCGGGGATATGGGGGCTTATTGTTGCAGGCGTGTTATTTTCGCTCACCGGATGGGCGGTGCTGGATATCTGCCACCGAGAAAACTGCAAAGACTATAAGCAATTAATGGCTCAGCTGGTAGGAAAGCGCCTGGGGCTTGGCATGGAGTGGCTGGCGGCGGCATTCTTATTTGTGCTGTTTGTGGCTATGCTGTCCGCAGGCGGAGCCATGCTGGAACAAGCCACTCATATTTCATTTACTATGGGTGTACTGGCTTTAGCAGCCATTGTTTTTGCCGTATTATGGTTTGACTTAGAGGGCATGGTATGGATCAATGGCATATTAACACCCGTGATGGTGGCCGGTGGTATTTTTATTGGACTGTACACATTTTTTAACCGAACTGCCGGCGCTTTCTTTCAAAATACAATAGTCCCTTTTTGGGTGCTGTCTGCGGTGGTATATGCGTCTTATAATATCGTGCCGACCTTATCTGTATTATCTTCTGCCAGCCGACTGGCTGCCAGCCGCAAAGACTGTATGATAGGAGGGCTTCTAGGAGGCGCAATCCTTACCATTTTAGGCATATGTATGGCCCTGCCTTTGTATCTGTACTTTTCGGATATCATCGCTGTAGAAATCCCATTTTTAGTGATTGTGATAGGCTACGGCCACATATTCACCTTTTTGTACGCCGCTTTAATGCTGTGCGCTATTATCACCACTGCGGCTATCAATGCATTTGCCTTTGTGGAATGGACCAGAGGATACATAAAAATGCCCCGCCGCATCCAATGCGCTGTGCTTACAGCCTTGGGGATACCTGCGGCTTATGTAGGATTTTCCAATATCGTAAGCTATATCTACCCATTATTTGGCTTGCTGGGGATTTTTCAAATCGTTTTGGTATTACTATCCTGGTGCCGAAAACCCGGGAAAATTTAAAGACCGCCAAGGCAATTTCAAAAAAATTTACAACAACATACAAAATTAGCTTGTGCATCATTTACACATCAGTTATACTTTCCACTGGATTAAAATATCCATAACCCACAAAGGAGGAACAACAATGTTCAAGAAAGTAGTATCAGTTGTACTAATCATTTCTATGCTCATGAGTATAAGCGTATTTGCTTTTGCAAATGAAGCATCAAGCCAGGGCGCTACACTCCGGTTTGAAATCGACAACCCAGTGTACACTTACAATGGACTGGAACGGGAAAGTATTGATGGCGTAGCGCCTTTTCTTTCTGCTTACGGCTATATCATGCTACCTTTGCGCACAGTGGCAGAAGCTTTAGGCGCAAACGTAAGTTGGAATGGGGAGACACGGACAGTGTCCATCGTCAAAAACGGCATATCCCTATCCATCGCGGTAGATGAGCCATTGCCAGGCGGCATGGGTAGACCTGTGATTGTAGATGGCCGTACTTTCGTACCCTTTGAGTATGTAACACAAGAATTGGGCGTGACTACAAGCTGGGACAGCACCACCCGTATATTTTATGTTTACGATTACTTGCATGTACCCGCACCAGTGATTGAACCCGTAGCACCTGAAGTATTTGAAGTTCCTGCCGAAGAACCTGTAGAAGTTGAAGAATACGTACAACCTGCCGTAGCTGCAGACGGCCCTACCGCATACGAACTGCTTACGAAAGCTTCTGATGCGCTATTGGAAGCCGGATCCGTACTGATGACTGCCGACATGAACATAGCTATGGTTCTTGACGGCGAATCACTGGGTACAGCACAAATAACTTCGGTGATTTCTCAAATCATTCGCAGCGAAACAGATATAGATATGAAGATGGAATCAACTACCACTGTAGAGGGCGAAACTTTTCAAACTGTAACTTATTTCCGCGATGGAGTGTATTACGTGGATATATTAGGCGAACAGTTTAGAATGCCTATGCCTTTAGAAGATCTAATGGGTCAAACAGGCTTAGTTGAATTTCCGGAACATGCGGTTATAGCTCAAGACACAGCGGTAGTAGGTGGTAGAACACAGCTCTCTTTCACCATATCCGGTACCGCTATGGAAGATTTTATTTCTTCAATGATGGGCGAAATGTTTAATCTGTTTGGTTTAGACGGCCTTAATATGCAGTTAAGCAATATGGATATCACCGCAGTTTTGGATGAAGACGGCACTATGCATAACATGCGTTCGACCATGACATTGTCTATGGCCTTTGAAGGCATTCCAATCAGCATGGCTATGGATATGCTTACCGAAGTTGTACAAATCGGCGGCGTAACCATCGACTTCCCGGCTAATTTGGATGATTTTGTGGATTTAGAGTTATAAATAAAAGCTGTATTCAGCTGCTAAAAAGGCGCAAGAGTCATTTGCTTAACTAATGACTCTTGCGCCTTTCTTTTGCCAAAGGGACAGCAATCCCGTATCCCTAAAGCTTTTCTATCTCCCTCATCCAAAGCCCATTTAAAACCCGTATATATGTCCCCTTCATCCCCAATGATCTGGTTTCAACAATCCGCGCACTTTCCAGCTTACGTAATGCGCTCACCACCACCGACCGGGTCACCCCCAAACCATCCGCGATTTTACCGGCGATCAAAACTCCTTCACTTCCGCCCAAAGCCTTAAATATACGTATCACCACTTCCAGCTCCGTAAAAGACAATGTGTTCATCGCGGCTCTAACCAGTTGCGCTTGCCGCTGTTGTTCATTCGCATCCCTTTCTTTACTCAAACGCTGCAGCATCACCAATACAGGCAGGCATACCTCACTCAAGGCCCTTTCTTCGTCTCCAAAGGGCAGGTCTTCTCGGTATAGCAACAGCATATCGTCGGGAGCCAAAACTAAAACCTGACATTGAATGGAATGTTCAGATAATTGCCCCACCCCTTCTCCGCTTTGCGATAAGCATGAAAAAAGCCGAGGCTCTAAAAAAACGCCATCGGCTTGCATGGGCAATGCAATAGGAGAATCAAGCAACATGCTTTGATGCCATACCTTACCTTCTTTACTGGACCATAGGACATTCGCTTTAGCATATGCCCCAAGAAGGTTTAGTACTTCTTTTTGCATTTCCTCATAATCCTCGTAATCAGCGGCTAAAGTGGATAACTGCCGTGCCAGCTGAATATGAGAGTGAGAAGCTGTATCCAACTTCTTATTCTTCATCGGTATATTCCTTTCGGAATCCGCACTCGGGATTGGCACATACTGCTTGCATATTTCGGCGGCCCTTGACTGTCATATAACTATTACATTCGGGACACCGCTCCTCTATGACGCGATTCCAGGACATAAAACCACAGTTTTTTTCGCAGCAAAAATATTTACGGCCTTTTTTGGTCTTACGGATTTGAACTTTGGCTCCGCAATCCGGGCAAGCTACCCCCGCATCTTCATATAAAGGCATGGTGTTACGGCAATCCGGAAAACCGGGACAAGCCAAAAATCGGCCAAAACGCCCCATCTTGATAACCATATTGCGGCCGCAGTTTTCGCAAATAATATCCGTCACCTCGTCCTGAATGGTGACATCGCCGATTTTTTCTTCGGCTTCTTTAATGCGGGCGTCCAGCGTTGGGTAAAACGAGCGGACAATGGCTTTCCATTCCATTTCCCCTGTTTCTACCTTATCCAAATCTTCTTCCATATGAGCGGTAAAGCCCACATTGACAATATCCTCGAAGTTATTTTCCATTATTTCATTAATGATATCCCCCAGCTCCGTAGGGTAAAATACTTTGTTTTCTTTGGTCACATAGTTACGATACAGGATATTGCCGATGGTAGCCGCATAAGTACTGGGACGGCCGATACCAAGCTCTTCCATGGTCTTTACCAAGCTGGCCTCAGAAAACCTGGGCGGCGGCTGGGTAAAATGCTGCCCGGGATCAAATTTAACAAGGGTCAAGCTATCTCCCACCGTAAGTTCCGGGATATTTACATCCTTGTCTGTCTGCTCGTTTTTGCGATACACCGCCAGATAACCGTCAAACTTAAGTACCGATCCGCTGGCCCTAAATATCACAGGATTTCTAACGCCTGCAGCCACTTTTACCGTCAGCGTATCGTATAAAGCGGAGTTCATTTGACTGGCCACAAAACGTTCCCAAATAAGGTTGTACAGTTTAAATTGCTCCTTGGTTAGGGACGCTTTCACCTGTTCCGGTGTGCGGGTAACTTCTGTGGGACGTATCGCCTCGTGAGCATCCTGACTTCTGCCCCGGGATTTGTGCTGGGATTTTTCGGCGGCGGCATATTCCGGTCCATGGTTTGCGGTAATGTATTCTTTGACCGATGTAAAAGCCTCGTCTGCAATACGCATGGAATCTGTACGGATATAGGTCACCAAACCCACGGTGCCTTCGCCTTTGATGTCTACGCCCTCATACAATTGCTGAGCGACCATCATGGTTTTGCTGGTGGCATAGCCCAAAAGGCGTGAACCCTCCTGCTGTAAGGTACTGGTTGTAAAGGGAGCCGGAGGCTTACGACTGCGGGTGCTGCGTTTTATATCGTTGACTGTAAGGTCTTTGCCTTTTGCCTTTTTTAAGACAGCATCCACATCTGCCTGGGTTTTTAATTCCTGTTTGTCATTGTCACCGGCAGTATAGTGGGCGGTAAATTCTTTCCTTTGATGGCGCAGGCGAACTTCAAGGGTCCAGTATTCTTCGGGGATAAATGTTTCTATTTCCTCTTCCCTGTCACAAATAAGCTTAAGGGCTACCGATTGGACACGGCCTGCACTGAGTCCTTTTTTGACTTTTTTCCATAATAACGGGCTGATTTTGTATCCTACAATCCGATCTAAAACCCGGCGGGCTTGCTGAGCATCCACCAAATGCATATCGATATCCCGCGCCTCTTTGATGGATTTTTTAACGGCATTTTTTGTAATTTCATTAAAAGTAACACGGGAAGTATTTTTGCTGTCTAATTTTAAAGCATGCATAAGATGCCAGCTAATGGCTTCGCCTTCTCGGTCAGGGTCTGTGGCTAAGTATATCTTATCCGCCGTTTTGGCTTCTTTGCGTAGTTTTTGCAAAATTTCGCCCTTGCCGCGAATGGTAATATATCTTGGTTCGTAATCATTTTCTACATTAACACCCAGCTCACTTTTAGGCAAATCCCGTACATGCCCTACACTGGCTTCTATTTTATATGAGCTGCCTAAAAATTTTTTTAGGGTCTTGGCTTTAGCCGGTGATTCCACTATCACCAAATTTTTTGCCATACATATATCTCCTTTATTTGTCGTTACATTTATTTTTTATCACATTTTTATATACCTCATGCCCGGCAATCTCTTAACATGCCCTTTTAACTCCAACATAGTGAGAATATATTGGATAGTTTGAGGTTGGCTATTGGTTTTTATTAAGATTTCATCAAAAGTATATGGTTCAAAAGCTAGGACATCATATACTAATTTTTCTTCGGTTGCAATACAGGGTGCTGTTTCTTTGGAACTTTTTGGCTGTTTATGTGCTATCAACCCTAACATTTGCAACACATCTTCATGGCTGCATACAGGTTCCGCACCTTGTTTTATCAAGCTGTTGGTGCCTTCGCTATACCGGTTTGTAATATTCCCCGGGACAGCCATCACATCCCTACCCTGTTCCAATGCTTGGTCTACCGTGATAAGGGTGCCGCTTTTTTTGCCTGATTCCACTACAACTATCACTTGACTTAAACCGCTTATGATACGGTTTCTGGCCGGAAAATAATAAGCCTGGGGAGTCACACCCGGCGGATATTCGGATATTATGCAGCCGCTTTTTGCTATATTATCTCGTAAGGAGCGATTTTCTGCCGGATAGCAGATATCTATCCCGCAGCCTAAAACAGCGATGGTAAGCCCTGCAGATTCCAGCGCTCCGCGATGGGCCATGCTGTCTATACCTCGGGCCATACCGCTGACTATGACCACTCCCTGCTTGGCCAAAGCGCCACCTAATCGTCTGGCGGTACTTAAACCGTATTCGGAACATCTGCGGGATCCGATAATGGCTACGCGTGGCAAAGTATTGCCCGGCAGTTCCCCTCTATAATACAGGCCCACGGGAGGATCGGGGATTTCATTGAGTAGATACGGGTAGTCGCGGTGACCGCGATACGTAAATGAGATATCCATCCGTTTAAGCATTTCCACGCCATATTCCAATGAATCTTTGCTTTTTTGGATGGTGCGGATATTATTTGCCGTAAGGCCGGGAACTTCTCGCAAGACCTCCGGTGAGGCTGCATAAGCTTCTCGGGCAGATCCAAAATGCTCCAGCAAAAAATTTTGTTTACGAGAGCCCATCGTGTATAGAGTGGATAACCAGTACATGTAAATGCCGTCAGTCATTTCCCTTGCCCCCTTTATACTCGCTCTATTTGCATATATACGGAACAGGTACTATAATTACTGCAGATGAATCATTCATTTGTCAAGGAGAAAAATATGCGTAAGATACTTACCGTTGTTTGTGCGTTGCTGCTGATTAATTGTATATGGTTGATTTATAGATCAGGTATAGGCAATACATTTTTACTAAACTTAGGATTTTTATTTGCAACAAGCATTTATGCCTTATTTTATGAAAAATTGCGAAAAATAAAATGGCTGCATTATGCCCTTTTTATTTTTGCTTTTTTATACATGAGCCTTGGGGCTTTTGCCATGATTTACGGGCGGCAGGACACAGTCACTTTTCAAGAAGACGCCGCCATTGTTCTCGGTAGTGGCTTACGGGAAGAAGAAGTATCCCACACGTTGCGTAACCGCTTGGATATGGCTGTAGAGTATCATTTGCAAAATCCGGAAGCGATCATTATTGTATCCGGCGGTCAAGGGCCGGGAGATATTATCAGCGAAGCCCTTGCCATGGCCAGGTATCTGGAAGCCGCGGGAGTTCCTCCGGAGTTAATTTTTAGGGAGGGGCATTCCCATTCTACATACCAAAACATGCGTCTTTCTATGGAGATATTGGATGAACTGTTTCCGGACGGATATCAGGTAGCGGTGATCACCAACGACTTTCATATTTATCGCGCGATACGGTTTACAAGAATCGTAGGTATGGAAGATGCAACCAGTTTTCATGGCAACACGCCGCTATTCGCTTTACCCGGAGCACTGGTACGGGAAGTAGCCGCCATTGTAAAAATGTGGTTGATAGGGACTTAAAACCTTTACACTAGAATCTGCACAACACTTTTAATCGGTAAATATTCGTATCGCTTTGGGCAAAATATTAAAATCCAACGGACCTTCACATCCATATAAATTACCGTCTATACACAATGTTTGCGGGCCCTGAGGAGCTACAGTAATCTGCTTACATTCAATATAACGTATGGCTTTTAACTTGGTATGCTTTTCTGCCAGCATAATTGGGAATAATGTAAGAGCCTTTAAACGGCTCATGGCGTCCACCAAACATACAGTGATAAGTCCATCGTCCATTTTTGCAGGGGGCGTGATTCGCATACCGCCGCCGTAGTATTGACCATTGCAGATGGCTACCAACGTAAAATCACCTTCGATGGTCTTTCCATCTCCGGTATCTATGGCTAAGCAGATGTTTTTGTGTTTGAATATGCTGATTATAGCCGATACCACATAAGCACTTTTGCCAAAGATTCTTTTTAGAGGCTGAGCATTACGTACGATCCCTGCGTCCAGCCCTATATTGGATATATTAAGACAGGCCATGTCATTTGCACGGATAGCATCTACAGTCTTTATTTTTCCGTTAAGTACGGCAGATAAACAAGCCTCCACATCCGCCTTTTGTCCGAAAGAACGTCTCCAATCATCGCCACTGCCGCAGGAAACGATCCCCAAAGGCGTATCGCATTTGTCACGGCCATCTAACATGCCTGTGACTATTTCTTGTAAAGTACCGTCGCCCCCTACGCCTATAATACTCTGACTGCCTGCCTCACAAGCTGCCTTGGCCCATTTTGCAGCGTCCATCGCATTCACAGTCTCTTTAATTTCAATAACTTTGCCATGATGCTTCATAAATGACTCTATGACCGGAATCAGTTCGCGTCCGCGCCCACGGCCTGCTGCCGGATTGACTATACAGTGGTACACTAATATTCCCCTTTTTGACGAATTCCCTTGATTTTTTCTTCTGATTATTTTAACATGCCTTTATACACATGGACAACGAAAGTGTGAAAATCTATGAATCCACTAAAAAAACCACCGGATTTTAAAAATGCCCAACGTATTGGAATAATGGGCGGCAGTTTTGATCCCATTCACTACGGGCACTTATCAGCGGCAGAAGGAGCAAGACACGCCCTTGATTTGGACTTTGTATTACTCATCCCTACCGGACAACCGCCCCATAAAACCAGCACAACTTTTAGCGAACATCGCTATTTAATGACGACATTGGCCGCTGCCGATAACCCATATTTTTATGTGTCTCGCATGGAGTTGGATAAACAGGGGCCTTCCTATACGATAGATACGTTAAAAATTTTAAAAAACGAAACAGATGCCGAGCTCTTTTTTATAGTCGGTGCCGACGAGATGATGCGGATCATGTCCTGGAAAGATGCTGTATCTTTACTGGGCATATGCCATTGGATAGCCGCCACCAGACCGGGATACGATACCAGTAACTTATCTATCCACATTGACAGTTTAGCGCATACCCATGGTATGCGCGGGCAAATTTTAAAAATACCCGGCATTGATATATCTGCTACTGAGCTGCGCAGCCGTGTAATAAACGATATACCGATCAAATATTTTATACCCCCGGCGGTAGAGAAATATATCCAAGATTTTGGCTTGTACAAACATCCGGATCCAAAAGATAAAGTAATATGGCAAGCCGTCGCTGACAAACTATCCAAAAAACGATACCGACATACTTTGGGGGTACTTGAGACAGCGCTCTTATTGGCTGCCCGCCACGGAATAAATCTCCACGAGACCTATTTGGCTGCTTTGCTCCACGATTATGCCAAAGAGTTAACTGAAGCAGAAAAGCGTGCTTTATGTAAAGAATTTAATATCCCCTTGGATCCAATACAAACGCAGTATATTAATCTAATGCACGGTCAATTGAGCGCAGAGCTTGCCCGTCGACAATTTAATATAGAAGATACCGAAGTTTTAGAAGCGATCAGTTATCACACCACAGGCCGCACCGGAATGGGCATATTGGAGAAAATCATCAAAATAGCCGATAATATCGAGCCCAACCGCCCAAACTATCCGGGCATCGAAACCATTAAATCTCTCGCAAATACACATTTGAACCAGGCCACCGCCGCTTCCATAAAACGAGATATACAGTATACTAAAGAAAAAGGCCACACCGTGCACCCATGGGGACAACTGGCCTTGGAATATTTAAACACACAATTTGACTATACAACCCCAAAGGAGGACTAATATTGCAAGCAAATTTATTACAAGCCGCAAAAGATGTAGCCAACGCGTTGGATCAAAAGTTTGGTAAAGATATCGTTATTTTAGATATAAGTGAAATTTCCACTATAGCGGATTATTTTATCATCACTGAGGCAAGCAACCCCAATCAGGTACAGGCCATGGTCAGTGGCGTTGAAGAAGTCATGGCCAAACATAGCATCCCTTTGCGCCATATTGAAGGTATACAACGCGCTGATTGGGTACTCATGGATTTTGGAGATATTTTGGTACACATTTTTGATGAGGAAAGCCGCAGCTTTTATGATTTAGAACGGACTTGGCGAGATGCGCAAAGGATCACTGAAACTGCTGTCAATTAAGTCATACCAATATCACTTGCATTTTATCGTAGTTAACGCTATAATGCTCACGACAACTAAATAATAGCAATCCGCTAGGGGTGCTTGTATGTGACAATATACAGGCTGAGATTTTACCCTTTGAACCTGATCCGAGTAATGTCGGCGAAGGAAAGTGTGTGAAGAGAGCAATTTACGCTGGTACTCAAAAAATGCTACCTCCTTGCGGATAAACCACAAGGAGGTTTTTTATATGTCCACAACCATGTCACGAAGCAAAAAACTTGCTGTTTGCGCCGCTTGTATTGCCCTTGCCTTTTTGCTTAACCAAATTTCCCTGTTTAGGATGCCTCAAGGGGGGTCTATTACTCCGGCAAGCATGTTATTTATTACACTGGCAGGGTATTGGCTGGGGCCGGTATACGGCATTATCGCTGGAGTATCCAAGGGATTTTTAGATACAATCACAGGAGCGTATGTCGTACATCCCCTACAATATCTACTGGATTATCCCTTTGCTTTTGGCATGTTAGGAATATCCGGATTTTTTAGAAAAATGAATTTTGGATTGCAGGCCGGTTATATCGCAGGGGTTTTAGGACGATTACTTATGGTGTTTATTTCAGGGTTAGTGTTTTTTGCCGATATTACCGGCATGGGCCTTGCCGCTTCTGCATCGTTTTCTTTTGTGTATAATATTACCTATATCGGACCGGAAATGATCGTTACCTTAATCATTATCAGCCTGCCATCCATGCGTCACGCTATTGATACTGTCAGCAAAAGTGTCCTTCCTCCCAACGAATATGCTGAGCTGACAAAAAATCAAGGCTCGATTACAGCCACTGCGCGGCTTGTTTCCGGTGTGGTTATAGGCGCATTTGGAGGGTTAGCTTTTGTACTTACATCGTATATAACCCGTTTGGAAACACTTTCTATTATGCAGTATACTACAGGGGTTGAGTTATTCGCAGACGCTCCGTCACGTATTACACGTATGATAGAGCGAAACACAGGGCATATAGCCGGGCTTCAAACCATTGGTGTCTTGTTTTTGGCCTTAGGTACGGCATTGTTATTTTCTGTTTTTCTTACCCATTCGGCTCAATCACAAAATGAAAACGACAAGAGGTGTTGACCATCGAAAATTTAGAATTATTTATCCATACAGGTTTAGCTAATCTGGGGCGTGCTTTAGCCGTTATATGTATCGGATTAATTGTATCCCGCTTGATACGCGCCGCCATCCGCAAAGCCTTTGCCGAAGTCCCCGGCAGTGAGCGATGCAGCAACAGAAACGCGACTATTGCGCGATTATTAATTGATATTTTAAAATACGCAACTTATTTTGCAGTGATATTTGCCATATTACAGATTTTTTTGGGAGCTACCATTCAATCTTTTTTGGCAGTAGCCGGTGTAGGCGGCCTTGCCATAGGTTTTGGTGCTCAAAATTTTATTAGAGATGTGATTACGGGATTTTTTTTATTGATGGATGGCCAATTAGCTGTGGGCGACGAAGTTACCATCAGTGGCTGCACCGGTATTGTGGAAGATATGGGGCTTAGAGCCACTCGAATCCGCTCTGAAAACGGGGAACTTACCATAATCCCTAATGGGGAAATTAAAATTATTGTAAATCGGTCTAAATAAATATCGGCACAAAAGGTGATCGCGTCCTCGTAATAACATAACCCTATGCTTTTTGATCTGTTTTCTGAAAAGCCAGGCGTTCTTCTCCATTAGCCAACCAGATTACCCCACAGCCGGTAAACCCCAACCGCTCTAATAATGCCAGCATCGTGGTATTGTTTCGATGGGTATCGATCCTGATATTGGGATGCTTGGCAAAACACCATTCCATACAAAAAGCAGCCGCTCCTTTACCATTTGACCCCCGTGCAATACGATGGACTACACCGTACGGTTCACTATCGAGCCAATGGCCATCAATTTTGGCATATGTGGGGTCTTCCTCTATGTTGAAATAAAAAACTGCGGCGATTTCGCCGCCACTCAGGCAAACATAGCTGGTTTCAGCGTTTATATCCTGTTCTATCAATGCCTTAGGGGGATGATTTTCTTTCCATTGATCGGGATTGCCGGTTTTGCGCATATAAGCCCGGGCCTGATCGTAGATTTCCATTACGGTAGCCAGATCTTCCATTGTGGTTTTACGAATAGTCATTTGTATTCCTCCATTATTTACAGGTGAATTAAGTTGAAAATCGCCATAGATTAATATCCTACCAGTTCCGTCATTGCAAAGGTTGGCAAAATAATCGACAGCATTACCACGGCCAGCACCAAGCCCAGCGCCAGTGTAATCACCGGCTCCACCAATTTATTTAGCCGCTTGGTCATTTGCCGAAACTGATGACGGCTGTAAGTATCAGCATGATTAAATGCCTTTGCCATATTACCGGTTTCTTCCCCTACTCTCGCCATACTAATGACAGTCGCGTCCATATAATTGATATCCATAAGCAGTGTCCAAAAGGCGGCACCCTCTTGCAATCCCGCCGCTACCTGCTCAAGATCATTGCTCACTTGCTTATTTGAAATAACCTCCGATACTGCCAGCACTGCATCCGCTAAAGACTGGCCTGATTGCAGTAACAGGGCCATCGCTTGTACAATATGCAAATTTATCATCTGCCGATATACCATGGATATCAACGGCACATTAAGCAGGCCCCATTCAAACCGGGATCTCCCCGCAGGGGTGCGGACAATAGCTATCGGAGCCATTAACACAATAGCTATCCCAGGTAAAACCAGCCACCACCGCGTCATTAATACATTGCTCACCCCAAGTAGCCCTTGAGTCAAAAACGGTAGGGGTACCTCCGATACCGCAAACACTAAAGCGTAATGAGGCAGTACATATAACACCGCCACTAAAATCATCACCAGCATCATCACGGCAACCACTGCCGGATAGAGCAGTGCAGATTTAATCTCGTCTTTATTGCGGGCCATTTCTTCATAGTAATCCGCTAAAAGTTCCATAACCCTGGGCAAATTGTCCGATATTTCTCCAATTCGGCACATATTGCACATAAACACAGGAAAATATTTCGTTTCTTCAAGGACCCGAGATAGACTTGCTCCACCCATAATCCCGTTTAAAACATTACGCATGCTTGTTTGTAAGCGACGATTTTTAGCGGGATTATCAATTAAGACTGTCATCACCACTTTAAGGGTCACCCCTGCCCCAAGCATAAATGATATCTGCCGGCATAGTCCGGCCAAAACAGCTGGCGGGGCATTGCGCTCTTTTCCGATTATATCCCGCTCCCAAAAATACTGGCCATTTTCGTCCTTTTCAAAAAATCGGCCCATCCTACGGCTAAAATCAATCATTCTCTAAACACCACCCTAATCACCTCGGCTACAGATGTATGTCCTAAAACAATGTTTTGAGCGCCGTTTTTTAGTATGGAACGGGTGTTTCGCATCATTATTTTTTCTACTTCACCCAAATTATATTGCACAGCAGCCATATCCCGGCGCATAGTCTCATCTATTATAATGTATTCGTACAGGGCAAAGCGGCCTTTATAACCTGTTTGACCGCATTGATTACAGCCTTTGGCCCCATAAGCCGTTGTTTCCGGCGCAAGCCTCAACCACCTGGCCTCACTATCCAAAATGGGTTCTTTTTTCGCGCAAAGGGGACACAATCGTCTCACCAGCCGCTGGGCAATAACACCATTTAACGAGGCCGCTGCCATAAAGGGCTCTACCCCCATATCTACCAGACGCGGGAAAACTCCCGCCGCATCATTGGTGTGTAAGGTGCTCAGCACCAAATGTCCTGTAATCGCCGCTTGAGCGGCAATCACCGCCGTCTCCTGATCCCGAATTTCTCCAACCATAATAATATCCGGATCCTGGCGAAGAATATGCCGCAAGGCTCTTGGGAAGTCAAGCCCTGCTTTAGGGTCCACAGCCATATGATTGATCCCTTCGATAGGATTTTCTACCGGATCTTCTACGGTGACGATATTGACTTGGCCCGAATTAAGCTCCGACATAAATCCGGTCAAGGTGGTGGTTTTTCCGCTGCCTGTGGGCCCTGTAATAATAACCGCGCCGTATGGGCTGCGAAATAATCGGGTGAGATTATCCATATCCTCCGGAAAAAAGCCCAGCTCATTGATTTCCATCCTTTTGGCTTGTCCGTACAGCAGGCGTATAACTGCTTTTTCGCCATAAATAGTAGGCAAAGTGCTTATACGAAAATCTATGGATTCGTCGTGGATGGTTAAATTAAAATGTCCGTCTTGGGGCAAACGCTTTTCTGCTATATTCATGCCGCCCATGATTTTTAGGCGGGAAATAATATTGGGCAGTAAGGACCCGCTTATCATTTGCGGGTTAGCCAACTGCCCATCTATGCGGAAACGTGCCCGCAGACTATGCTCGTATGGTTCGATATGTATGTCACTTGCCCTGTATAATACCGCTGATTCAATTAAAGAATCTACTAACTGAACGGTGGGAGCGTTTTGGATTTGAGTTCGCAATTCCACATTCAGCTGGTATTGGTTTTTGCGAATATTTTCTTCAACCAAAAACTGTGATGCAATGGTTTCGATATGGGTTGAACTGTATAGCCGGTTAATAAAATAACGGATATCCGGTTCTTTAACCAGTACCGGTTCAATAAAAAGCGCTGTATGGGTTTGCAAATCGGCAATAATCCGGTATTCCAAGGGATTTTCCATAGCTACCCACAGACGATTTCCGTCTTGATGCAGTGGTAAAACCGTCCATCGAACAGCCAAAGCATGCTCTAACAGCCCGGCGGCTCCGGGAGATGGCGGTTCTTCTATTAAATCGCGGCTTTTTATATGAAAATGCTTTATCAGCAGGTCTGATACGGCTTCAAATGTGAGATAATTCTCTTTTAGCAAAACAGCCATCCAGCTTTCCTGCCCCGTAGCAGAATGTTCCGTCACTCGCATCTGCTGATCCGGAGTTAATTTCCGGGCAATGATGGGTGGGATAGTATCTGTCATCGTTGCCTCCATGGGTCAAGCGAGAACGCTTGCGTACTGCTGACCCTCAGTCATGTGTGAAATGATTTTTTACGCCTTATATCCATTTTTCAGTTTCTTGGCCATACCTTCTTTATTGGTCTGCCGCTCTCGGGCAATAGCAAGGGCATCTTCCGGTACTTCATGGGTGATGGTGGATCCCGCCGCCACAAATGCGCCGGTGCGAACCTCTACCGGGGCAATTAAGTTAACATTGCTGCCGATAAAGACCTCATCTTCAATGACCGTCAGATGTTTTTTTGTACCGTCATAATTAACGGTCACGGCTCCGCAACCAAAGTTAACCCCATCACCGACTTGGGCATCGCCTATATAAGCCAAATGAGCAGCCTTGGTGTCACTGCCTAAAGTAGAGTTTTTAAGTTCTACAAAATCCCCTATACGGCATCGATCTCCAATGACAGTCCCTTCTCGCAGGTATGCAAAAGGCCCAACCTGGCAATCGGCCCCTATTTGTACCCCTTCCAGCAAACTGTTTCTGACGATGGACCCCGGACCGACTTGGCTATCGGTTATTTGTGCGTAAGGGCCTATGATGGCGCCTTTATCAATCCGGCATTTGCCATAAATCATCACACCCGGGTGTAGTATTACTCCCGTTTCAATCTCCGCATCGGCGTCAATATAGACTGTGTAAGGATCTGATATGACTACACCGTTTTCAAAATGCCGGTCTATAATCCGATGACGTAAAACAGCTGTTGCTTCCGCCAATTGCTTTTGCGAATTGATCCCCAAAAACTGCTGATAATCGGGAGCGTTGTAAACGGCTACCTTCATACCGCTTTTCATCACCATATGAGGAATGGTCGTCAGATAATATTCTTGCTTGCTGTTGTTATTGTCGAGACGTTCGAGTCCGTATAACAGTTCCTTACCTGTAGACATAAATACGCTGGTATTCATCAAATTGATTGAGCGCTGATCGGGAGCAAGCTCCTTATCTTCTATGATGTCTACAAATTCCCCAGAATCTGTAGTAATAACCCGCCCATAACCGGCAGGATCAGGTACCCGCGCAGCGACAACCACATTTTGAGCCTTTTCTTTTAGTTGAAAATCAAACAAATCCTTGAGAAATTTTGACGTAATCAGCGGTGAGTCCCCACACAACACGACTATACGGTCATCCGGAGCAATATACTCTTTTGCGCATAATACCGCATGTCCGGTACCCAACTGCTGATGCTGCCACACAAAGTTTACCGGCCGGTTTATCGCTTCTTTAACCGCCTCCCCACCCTTACCTACCACTACGACAATATCCTTAATGCCTGCCTCAAAACAAGTGTCGATCACATAATTTATCATAGGCTTACCCGCTAAGGGGTGTAATACCTTCGGCAAATCAGATTTCATTCTTGTTCCGCTCCCGGCGGCTAGTATGATTGCTTTCATATTTGAAACCTCCCCTGCTAAAAAAGGGATAACGCCCTGAGGCTTATCCCTTTTTCCATACTTATTTTAGGTAAATGTGGTATTACATATTGTACTTCTTTTTGAAACGTTCTACTCTGCCGCCGGCTTCTAACAGCATCTTTTGGCTACCGGTATAAAACGGATGGCATTTAGAACATACTTCTACACGGATCTCCTCTTGAGTAGAGCCTGTGGTAAATTCGTTACCGCAGTTGCACCGTACTTTTGTTTCATAATATTTTGGATGAATATCTGCTTTCATTGTCAGTCACTCCTTCTTTCATATATTATACACGCCACTGCAAAAATCTGCAAATCGTTTATAGGGAAATTTTCATTAAATTTTTGTAAATTTTTTTTGACGGAGATTTTCCCCTTCGCTTTCGTCTCTTTTCAGACAAATTCACTATTATTGACATATCGTATGGGTTTTGTTAAAATGCGGCATTCGGGCGGCTCCTTTAGGGTCGCCCCTATGATTTGGAGGCGACGTTGTGAAGGTCGGCAATGTTTTAATTGTTTTGGCACTGACTTGCGTATGGATCTTATTACGAGAAGATTTTGCTGCGGCTACCATATTGTCAGGTTTATTTTTTAGTGCCGCAACATTATTTTTTTGTAACAGAGCCTTGCCAATGGGTAAGGTTACAAATGTGCGGTTTAGTAAGCTAGCCATGTATCCCTTCTTTTTGATTGGCCAGGTATATTTGGCCGGTTTTCATGTGATTAAGCTTATTTTTACCGGAGCCAGTGCAGAAATTATTCAAATTAAGACCGATATCGAAAATGAATCTCTACGTATTCTTTTGGTAGACTCCGTAACCCTCACCCCAGGCTCTGTACTCATCAGATTAGAAGGCAACACATTTACATTATTATGGCTAAAGGGCAAAGCAGATGAGGCACTTTCTATAGAAGAGCGGGACGAGTTAATCAAAGGGCGATTAGAAAAATGGCTTATTAGGGCCCAAAAATAAGCATTTTTTAGTACAAAAACAATTACAAGTGAAAGGAACTTATCATGCTTTGGATTCAAATCATTTTAGTAGTGTATCTGTGTTTGTATGTGGTTAAAATTATTGAGGGACCGTCTATTTGGAACCGGCTGCTGGGGATGAACCTGATTACGACTAAAATCATTTTAATGATTATCGTGTTTGCGTCTATGCACAACACCGCATATTTTTTGGATTTTGCCATTATTTACGCCATTTGCGGCTTTATCGGCACTATTTTTTTAGCCAATTTCATGTCAGACAGAGTGATTGCGGACAAAGGTAAAAGTTTAAAAGAAAAGCCTGCAAGCCGCCATAAACATAAATACACAGAAGATAGCTCCTCTGTTTCCAAGGGAAAACAGAACGGGGAGGCAAAATAATATGATTATGCTAGGCAATATCGTCATTGGCATTGGGTTGCTTTTTATGGCTTTTGGCATTATCGGCATATATAAATTTAAGGATTTTTATCCAAGCATCCTTATTGCAAGTAAAATTGATACTGTGGGGATGCTAACCATTATAATAGGCATCGGCATCCGCCATGGTATATCTTTTTTTACGGGTAAGCTACTGCTTATTATTGTCATACTGCTGATTTTAAACCCGTTGGTTGCCCATGTGCTCACACGCTCGGCTCACGCGGCAGGTCATAAACTGAAAGATGATAATGACCCCTACGCAACGGATGTTAATAAAGAAGAGGAAGAATTATAATGCAAGGACATGTTTTAATCATTGGCGCTTTATTAGTGGCTTGGTTTATTAGCGCGGGTCTTATTTTCATTACATTGGACAGCATTATCCGCGTGTTTATTTACTTCGGCATTTTCTCGCTGATTACATCTATCTGCTTTCTTTTGCTGGGCGGCCCCGATGTGGCTATGGCCGAAGCTGCCATCAGCGCATTTACCACTATCTTTTTTATTGTTTGTTTCGAACGATATTATAGTTACAGAAAACGAGGGGGTACAGATATCGATCGGGCACACCGTTCGACCCTAGAACACACCAATGGGAAGCGCTGGTATAAATATATCCCCCCCGCACTGCTTGCTATCTATCTTTTTTGCTTGTTCCTATATTTCGTACCGACAATGGATGTCAACACATATCTACGAGATCAATATATTGCATATTTTCAGCAGGATGTAGGCGGTACAAACGCCGTAGGAGCCATTTATTTAGGCTATCGTGTTTACGATACATTGTTTGAAGCCTTGATGCTTGTCGTATCGGTTGTGGCGGTCATCCACATGTCTGCTTATAATGTGACCGAAGTCACCGCAGGTCCGTCCAGCCGCATCCAGCGTTGGGGCGGTATGGCCGTGTTTACTATCCGCATCATCAGTCCCATCATTATCCTCTTTGGCATTTATCTTATCGTTAACGGGCACCTGACTGCCGGAGGTGGATTTCAGGGAGGATTGGCGGTTGCCACATTTTTTATATGCCGCTACCTGATTTATGATATTTATGATTTGCCCATAAAAAAAGTAATGAAATACGAAGAAGGTATATTTTTCATATCCGTTTTAATAGCTATCGTCGTGGTATTTGCCGGAGATATCGCTTATTTGCCTATTATTTCCGACTATTACCTGGTTATAATGAATATACTTATCGGCCTTAAGGTGACTTGCGGCTTTATAATATTGTTTTACCGCTTTATTGTGATCGAACGAATGGAAGGACTATATGATGAACATCGTTAGTATTTTAGAAATTGCCTCTATCGCTATGTTTTTTATGGGATTTTTTGGCCTGATATCCGGCAATAACATTATTAAATCCGTTATCTTTATCGTGTTGATGGAAACAGGCGTTATTATGTTTTTTTTAAGCGTCGGGTTTTCCTCCGGTTTTTTACCGCCCATCGGAGAACATTTAATGGAATACGGCTACTTAGCTGACCCCTTACCCTCTGCCCTTATGATAACAGCCATTGTGATTGGGTTGTCCGTAACGGCCATTAATATAACTATGCTTATGACATTGTTGCGAAAATACCGTACCGCAGACTGGGACGCGGTTCAAAAAGCGGTGGGACGTGAAAATTTAGAACTCTTTGGAGAAGATTAATCTTGCTGATATATTACGTTATTGTTCCGATTTTAATTGCTGTATTTTTATATTTCTTTTCTGACAAGATTGGCAGAATCATTGCGATTGCTGCCCAGTCTCTGTTTGTGCTGGGCGCGTTTTACCTGTTGTTTGAGACCCAATATAATGGCATCATCATTACCAATATCGGAAATTTCCGAAGTTTTTTGGGCCTCTATTTGATGGCGGATACTTTGACGGCAGTTTTTGTCTTACTTTCGGCTGTTATTTTTTTGGCGGCGGCAGTTTTCAGTATTGACGAAAAACGCAGCAAACTATTTTGGTTTTTGCTTTTTATTTGGGAAAGTGCTTTAATCGGTCTTTTTCTTACCCGGGACTTTTTCAATATTTTTGTTATGGCCGAAGTCGCCACAGTGGTTGTAGCAGTGCTTTTAATGTATGACAGGGATCGCCGCCGCATCTACTATGGCATGATCTTTTTAATGACCAATGTTGTGGCCATACAATTTTATTTATTTGGTGTGGGCTATATTTATATGATTACAGGCCGGATGGACATGTTGGCAGCCGCAGAAATCATAAGCGAATTGCCCCCTTCTCAGGTATATTTGGCCTATGCCCTTGTCATGACCGCCGTTGCTTTTAAATGCGCGTTATTGCCGCTTTCCAGCTGGTTTGTAAAGGTTTCAGCCGTGCCCCGGGCGCCTGTTGCCATTGCTACGATATTGTCGGCCTTACATGTTAAGGGCGGTATATATCTATTCATACGTTTTCAGGGGATTTTTGGCGAATTAATCCCTTCGGAATTTTATATGGCTATTGGCGTTGTCACAGGTATCGTTGGCGTTGTGATGGCCTTGGCCCAAAAGGATATTATGCTTATTTTGGCGTATAGTTCCGTTGCGCAAATCGGGTTGATAGTGATTGGGTTAAATATGGGAACCCCCTATGCCTATGCCGGGGCCCTTTACCATATAATCAATCATGCCATTTTTAAAGGCGCTTTGTTTTTTGGCGCGGGCATGATTGCACATGCATATGATATACGGGATATAAATCATATTCGCGGTGTTTGGCACCGGGACAAAGCGTTTACAATTGCTCAACTGATGGCCATTTTAGGTATTGTTGGCGCGCCTTTTTTTAACGGGAGCATTTCCAAATATTTTATTGGAGCAGAGGCCGGTATGCCGCTGACCATTGTTATGATCGTTATTAATTTTGGTACAATCTTGGTGTACTTGAAATATATTTCCGTCTTTCGCGGCAAAACCTCTACCACTAATCCGTATTTGAAAGACCGCTGCGGACAGGGCGTTGTTATTGTTTTAGGTGTTCTTTGCCTGATTTTTGGGGTTTTTGGCCGGTGGATCATTAATTTCCTTTTTGGGCTTGACTTGCAGATCAGTACTTTGGGATATATAGAAAAGATGATTATTTTTGTTGTCAGTTTAGGGGCGGGGTTGGTTATCGTCCGCTATTTTGCACCCGTAAACAAATGGCTGGAACAGTATGGCGTACGTATCAACTTTGGGTTTCGTAGTATATGCGCCAGTATTGGTGTTTTCTTTGGAATGATACTCATTGTAACGAGATTTCTGTAAGTTGCAATATATGTAAATTTCAGGTATGATATACTGTGGTAAATGTATCCTAAAAGTAAAGGACTGGAGTAAAATGAATCTCACAGAAAAATTTAAAAACTTAATGAACTTATATGGCATAGTCGGGGAAATAAAAGAGTACAACCTGATAAATAACGGGCATATCAATCAGACATATTATGTTCTGATCAACTGCACGCCTTATATATTTCAAAAGGTAAACACTTATGTATTTAAAGAGCCGGTCAAAGTTATGAACAATATCATGATGATCGATAATTTTATCAAAAACAACAATAAAAAAAGCGCCTGTAAAATAATCAATTTTCTCGTAAACTACCAATACAAAAATTATACCGAAACAGACGACGGTGAATTTTGGCGCATATGTATTTTTGAAGAAAACACAGTTACATTTGAAGTTGTGGAGAATCCAAAAATTTTAGTAAGCTCCGGCTACGCGTTTGGGGATTTTTTAAATGTGATTTCCGATTTTCCCACCGAAAGGCTTAACATAACGATACCTGATTTTCACAATACCAGAAAGCGTCTCGATAATTTCTTCAAGATTGTCAACGCTGACGAAAATAACAGAGCAAAAGACGTTAAAGATGAGATAAAAATATTTGAAAAATATCACGATTTTTGCTGCAAACTTACGGATATGTCAGACGCAGGGGAGTTGCCCCTTAGGCCTGTACATAACGATACGAAATACAATAATATTTTGCTGGACAAAGACACATTGCAGCCGGTATGTGTACTTGATCTTGATACAATTATGCCGGGGCTGGTGGCCCACGATTTTGGCGACGCCATACGTTTTGCCGCCAACAAGGCCCCTGAAGATGAAATAGATTTGAATAAGGTATACCTGGATATGAATTATTTCAAAGAGTTTACGAAAGGGTTTACCGATGCTATCGGAAAGTCTATGACCGAAAAAGAAATAGAGACCCTTGCCCTTGGCGCACCCACCATAACATTTGAATTGGCGTCGCGGTTTCTTGCGGATCATATTGATGGGGATAAATATTTTACGATCCATCGTGAAAATCATAATCTGGACAGGGCAAGGTGCCAGTTAAAATTGGCGACGGATATGATGGATAAGCTTGATTTGATGTGTGAGTTTGTGAAGAAGCGGGTTTCGGGTAACTGAGGGTTACCGCAGTCCCGTCCCAAAGCGTTCTATAAACTCTCTAGACAATGCATACCGCCTAAACATTATCCCTCCGTCACGCAATTGATACGCCAGATACAAATACTGCCCACCGGCATCGGCAAACTGTCTGCCGTCTCCGGCTATAGATTGCCAAAATGTATTTCCTTGCATATCATCTAAAATCCGCTCATGAAAAGCGATGGTCCCGGTAATCGTCTCCGGATTGGTTATAAAATAATCCTCTTCTGTCCAAGGGCCCTCACTGCTTAAAAATACCCCTGTCACAGCCTGTTGCTGGGGTATTTTGTGTGTATAAAAGCGAGTTCCAAACAGCATGACCAGCATTAAAACTACATATAAAAACACCGCAATAATCACATAGGGTATTATCGTCTCAAATTTATATAAAACATTGAAATTTCTATCAAAAACCATATGAGACACATAAAAGGTAATGGCAAACCCTATCACAAAGCCACAATACATAAACAATCTGGCTGTCGTTAATGTCATAAAAAATCTACCCATAACAATCATACCCGCAAAAGCGATCAAAAAGATCAACACTTTTTTAAGCGGCTCAAATACAATCGGCTCACCCGCCCGGTCTATTTTGCGAATACGAAAGCAAATATTGGCAATAATCAGTATTACCAATGTCAGCACCATAAAAACAATAAAATGCAGTGTCCAACTGGGCTCAACAAACTCCCAATCCCATATTAAAGGGTTGGTGTACCCAAATACAGTTAAATTTCCAAAAACATTAGTGACATCCAGCCCTACCACATATCCGTAAGCGATCTGCATAATCACTCTGTACAAAAACACCGGTAATATAGGCAAAAATATACTGAGCAAAAATGCGGTCAGCCCATTTCCGGACAAGGTTGCCGCCAGCAAAAACAGCGAAAAATAAAAAGCAAAAGATAAGCTCAACCGAAGAAAAAACCCGACCACTACCGGAAAAGAGTTAATAACGGTTCCCGCAGCAAGCCCCCGCGGAAACAAACCCACAGGCAGCTCGAACCCTACCGGCTGCCGTACCCCTACAAAAAAAGCTACACATAAAACCAAGAGAGGCACCAAATTTAAAATCAAACCGGCTGATACATTCGTCCAAAACAGCTGGTTTTTATTATCCGAAAAACTCCAAAAAATGACCGTTGCCTTTTCATTAAATAAATATGAAAACAGCGCCATAGCGGTACCAAAGGGTACTATAATCGTTGCTGCCATTATAAAAGGATTTTGCATTGACAATATCTCAACCATAATCCTGGCGCTTTCTTGATAATTTCCCCCTCCTGCATGAATATAAACAGGCAACGCCACTATAAGCAGGTATCCCAATGCGGTAAATAATGCTATAGGCCAAAAGCGTTTTAACTGCTCCAGCAGCATAGAAATATTAATCATCTGAGTCACCTGATCTTTCTCTTTCGTAGACAAATATTTCTTCAAGAGATAAAGGTATGTGATAATATACAGACGGATTAAAGCCTTTCAAATGTCTCGCAATCTCCTCTTCTTTTCCCCGTACTACCAATATATCGATAACACCCGTATTTTCTATGTGCAAAACCTCTAACGCATCATACGGCGAATAACTTGGCAACGCGTCCGTATTAAATGATACATGTATTTTATGAAGGCTGCCTCTTAAATCTTCCAGATCTTCTTCTAATATCATACGTCCTTTGTCGATTATGCCTACAGAATCGCATATATAGCCCAGATCCTGCATGTTGTGAGATGTGATTAATACGGTCATATTGCGGCTGGCTACATCTGCGATAATTTGCTGAAAAACATGCTTGCGCACAATGGGATCCATCCCATCGATAGTCTCATCCAACAGCAGCACATCAGGCATGACAGAAACAGAAAAAATAAAACCCACCTGCTTTTGCATCCCTGTCGAAAAGGTGCTGATACTTTGATCTTCGTCCAACTCAAACATTTCAAGCAAGCGTTTATACCGTCTATGATTCCAATTGCTTTTGTGCTTGCTGATAAAAAAATTGCTTAGCATCTTCATATTATATTGAGGCACATACATATCCTCGGGCATATATCCGATCACTCTGTGATGGGCATTGTCGTATGCATCCTCACCGTTGATTGTAACACTTCCGTTGTCCGGTTTGTAAAGGCCGGCCAAATGCTTAACCAATGTGGTTTTTCCCGATCCGTTTGCCCCTATAAGCCCATAAATTGTTCCTTTACTAATGTTAAGCTTTAGATTGTCCAGGGCTACAAAACCATCAAAATATTTGTCTAGATTTCTCACTCGGATATAAGGCTTTTCTTTCATAATAACCAGACGGCCAATACTGGCTTCCTCATTGCCTTTGAGGATCAAATCCTTTAAATCCGTATACAGACGACCGTACGAACCTGCCTTTTCGGGGACAGCGGATACGTACCATTCCATCCCCTGTTCGGTATAAAAATAGCCTTCGCCTTCTAATTTTAAGTACGCACTTTGAAGCGTATTGGGATTAATCGTCAATAATATAGCCATATCGCGAACAGAGGATACGGAATCCCCCGGTTTTAGTGTTTTAGTTTTGATCAAACTTTTAAAATGATCCACAATTTGATCACAAACCGATTTAGAGCTTTTTAAGTCAATTTGAAACATGGTTGCCTCCCAGAGTTGTTTGTCGACAGGTATTTTCGCGATTCGGCACTATACAACAAACTGTTAAAGATGAGTTTAACACATAAAACGCTTTTATTAAAGGTTGAAAGCGAAATCTAAATATTACACTATAGTAACATGTATCCATAATAGTTAGAGGATGTTTGCAGTTTCTCAACATTCCCATGGCGGTATACAATTATACAGTCTTTTGATATAGTACTGTTTATAGTGTTGTGAAAAAATGCAAGCATACAATGAAAGGACTGGATCATATGAAAAAAATCCGGGTAGCCATAGCGGGTTATGGCAATATAGGTCAGCATGCGGCGGAGGCTGTTTTAGCCGCTCGTGATATGGAATTAGTCGGCATCATCCGGCGGGAAGGCGCAAAAAATCAGCCTTTACCTGATGTGCCTTTTATAGATGAAAAACAAGATACTGCCGCTTTAGGTCATGTGGATGTGGTTTTACTCTGCAAGCCCAGCCGCCAGATAAAAGACTATGCCATCCCCTACCTTTCCCGAGGGATACATACGGTGGACAGTTTCGATATCCATAATGCAATCGTAGATTTGCGTCAACATTTAAATGAAGCGGCACAAAAAGGCAAGGCCGTGGCCATCACCGCCGCCGGCTGGGATCCCGGCAGTGATTCTGTCGTCCGTACGCTTTTAGAGGCCGCTGCCCCCGTGGGGATTACAGACACCAATTTTGGCCCGGGGATGAGTATGGGTCACAGTGTAGTCGCCAGATCCAAAGACGGTGTTGCCGATGCTCTGTCCGTTACCATCCCATTAGGCACAGGGATACATCGCCGGATGGTATATGTCCAATTAGAAGACGGAGCCGATTTTAACGATGTTGCCCAGGCCATCAAGAGCGACGATTACTTTTGCAATGACGAAACCCATATAATCCAAACTGCGGATGTTTCCGCTTTAGCCGATAAAGGTCATGGGGTCCTTATGACTCGTAAAGGCCGCTCCGGCAGTAGTGATAACCAGCTTTTTACATTTGAAATGCGTATCCATAATCCGGCACTTACAGCCCAAGTTATGGTATCCTGCGCCAGGGCTTGTACACGCCAGCAGCCGGGAGCTTACACCATGATAGAAATACCTATGGTTGACCTGCTGCCCGGCGATCGGGAAACACTCATAAACCAGTTGGTATAGGCGAATGTTGGATAATTTTATTTTTAGCGCAAACGCGGTATTCCCCATATTTTCGGTGATTGCCATGGGGTATTTTCTGCGGCAAAAGCAGTTTATATCCGTAAAAGCCATAGGCGAAATGAATAGGCTGGTCTTCACTTTTGCGCTGCCAATGCTGCTTTTTAGAAATATCTATCAGGCAGATTTCAGCGCATTGTTTGATCCCGGATTTATTCTCTGGCTTTTGGGCAGTATTATTATTATCTTTATCCTTATATGGCTCTTTGCGGAATTGTATTTGCGCAAGCAAAAGGAGCTTATTGGCGCTTTTGTGCAAGCCTCTTTGCGCTCCAATTACGCTATTGTAGGACTGCCCCTGATCGCCAATATGATGAACGGCAATGACACAGGGCTGGGAGCCTTGGCAGCAGCATTTATCGTATCTTTTTACAATGTGCTTTCGGTTATCGTGCTGACGGCTAAAGATTCCCAAAACGGCACCATTAATGCCGCTTTATTTAAAAGCATGGCTGTAGGCGTATGTAAAAACCCGTCAATTATCGGTATTGTCTGCGGCGTACTGGTTAATCTGCTTAATATACCGCTGCCTTCTATCGCTTTTGCCGGCATCAATTACATGGCTGTTTTATGTACCCCTATGGCTTTGCTGGCCGTTGGCGGCTCTATCCAGGTTTCGGAATTAATGCAGCATTTAAAACCCGCTTTGGTGGCTTCTGCCGCAAAAATCGTTATAACCCCTATCATTTTTGTTGCCATATCCGTGTGGCTGGGTTTTAGAGGCGAGGCTTTGGCGGTACTGTTTGTTATGTTTGCCAACCCCACCGCGATTATAAGCTATGTCATGGCCGCCAGGATGAACGGTAACGCACCCGTTACATCGGCGATTATTTTGATAACCACCGTATTTTCGTCTATCACCCTAACCATTGGGGTTTATTTACTCAGAACGTTGGAATTAGTATAGAACAGTCGATGTATAAGAAAGGACAGGGATTAATATGAGCCAAAAAATTAAAGTCAATGTTGCGGGGCATGGAATCTGCGAAGTGGAACAAGGTACGACCATACAGGCTTTAAGCGAAAGATATTCTTTTGTGCGTCCTATTTTACTGGCTAAAGTAAATAATCACCTTAAAGAACTTTTCAATCCGCTGCAATATGATTGTGACCTGAAGTTTTTGGATATAAGCGACGCCAATGGATACCGGGTATATCAGCGGAGCGTTTCTTTTCTTATGATTTACGCCGCCAAAACAGTGTTGGCAAAACACGGCCAAAGCCGTAAAGAAGCCCGTGTGGTCATTGCCCATTCCATTAATAAGAATTATTATTGCGAATTTCCGGAGGCCAATGTCCCCATAACCGACGCGCTACTGGAAGAGATTGAAAGCACCATGCACGACGCGGTGGCTAAAAACCTGCCTATCGAAAAACTGTCCCTTCCTTTGGAAACAGGCCAGAAAATAGCCGCAGAAATGGGCTTGGATGATAAAGTAGAGCTGTTAAAATATCGCCGCACATCGTCTATCAATTTTTATAAGCTCAATGGATTTTACGATTATTTTCACGGACCTATGGCACCCAGTGTCGGCTGCCTGCAATCCTTTAAACTCGTGCGGCGCTCTAAAGGCTTTTTACTGCAGTTTCCCGCTGCCAGCCACGATTACGAACTGACAGAGGCCGCCCCCAACACTAAAATATCCGAAGTATTTGAAGAGTCTAACCAGTGGGCCCGCATCTTAAAGATAGATACGGTGGGCTCCCTTAACAGCAAGCTGTGCACCACGGGCATAGGCGAAATTATTCGGGTAACCGAGGGGTTTCACGAAAAAAAGACCGCTTATTTAGCGGATCAAATCATTCACGACCATAAAAAAATTGTACTCATTGCCGGGCCCACCTCTTCGGGAAAAACTACTTTTGCTTCCCGGCTGGCTGTGCAATTACGGGTAAACGGCGTGCAGCCTTATGTTATCTCTTTGGATAACTATTATCTTAACCGGTCGGAGACCCCTAAAGACGCTGACGGCAACTATGATTTGGAGACCATTAAAGCCATTGACGTGCCTCAAATCAATAAAGATCTTAGCGCTTTGTTAAAGGGTGAGACCGTTCAGCTGCCCTCCTTCAACTTTTTGACCGGCCAGCGGGAATATAAGGGAAATTATATTACCTTAAAACCCGACGATGTGCTGATCATGGAAGGCATACACGGCCTTAACGGAGCTATCGGCGAAGGAATTTCCCGTAAAGATACTTTCCGCATCTTTATTTCGGCCCTGACCCAGCTTAATATTGACGATCATAACCGGATCCCCACCACAGATACCCGATTGGTACGCCGGATTGTGCGGGACCATTATTTTAGAGCCTACTCTGCCGAACGTACAATTGATATGTGGCCTTCTGTCATGCGGGGAGAGGGCAAGTATATCTTCCCATTCCAAGAAGAAGCCGACGCTTTCTTTAACTCGGCTTTGATCTACGAAATGTGTGTGCTTAAGCAATTTGCGGAGCCTTTGCTTTTTGGTATAGACAGCAGTCATCCGTCCTATACGGAGGCACAGCGGCTCATCAAGTTTTTAGACGGTTTCTTGGGCGCCAGCAGCGAATTGGTACCGCTCAACTCAATTTTACGAGAATTTATAGGGGGCAGCTGTTTCTCATATGGACATTAAAAAAGCAGCACTGTTGGGACTTGGGATGGCTGCTGCCGCGGTTCCTGTCATGGGATATACTCTAAGCCTGCCTCTGTGCATCCGCTACGAAAAAGCAGCATTTAAAGATCTGCCTTCCCATCTGCGAAATTTAAAGATTTTGCATATCACGGATCTTCACGGACGAAATCCGCAAAAAATGAACCGGGATATATGGCCCGCTATTTTAAATTTGGATTTTGATATGGCGGTAATTACCGGGGATGTGATATTGGATGATGTATCCCAGCTATATCCTCATTTAGAGGGTTTGAAAGCCCTGGCTAAAAAGGCACCTGTTTTTTATGTAGACGGCAATCATGAAAAAAGATGCGCTGATGCAATGGCACAGCTGCTTGAGAGTATAGGGATTATTGCGCTGTATAACCGCCAGGGCGACTTTGCGATTGGTTCCGCCGAAAATGGCCGGTCAGCTGTTGTATCCGTCAGTGGATTTAGAGATTATTGGTATTTGTCAAAACATCATTTTAAAGATGTGCCTCCCCTGCTGGATGATATCGCAGCCCGGGGAGGCTTCCATATTGTGCTGACCCACCAGCCACAGATATTTGATTGGGTGTGCAAAAGGGCCAAAGATACGGATTTTTCGGCTTTGGTACTGGCCGGACATACCCATGGGGGGCAGATACGCCTGCCTTTTTTTCCTACCCTTTTTGCCCCGGGTCAGGGGATATTTCCGCGGTATGGGGATGGTTGGTATCAGGAGGCCGACGGAAGGATAAAATTATTTATTTCTCGGGGTATAGGGGGGACTCACTTCTCCATTCGTTTGTTTAATCCGTCGGAGGTGGCGTTGATTGAGTTGGTTAGAGCTATTCACTGAAGAAGAGCATTCTCCTGGGAATGTTGGAAGAAAATACTCTTGCTGTATAGTAGAACCACTAGCTTTCACAACAGGAATAATTTAAAGCAAGAAAAACGTTCATATTTGAATATCTCTGCAACGAATTTAATCCCTGTTTTATAGTATTCCAACTTTCATCATAAGTTTCACCTATGACAAGTTCGGGATCATGGAAAAAAGAAAAAAATCCATTAGCGTCTTTGTGATACTTTTTCGAAAATTCATCGGCAGTGTTGCTTTTCTCGCGACCAGTTAGGTTTGCATTACCACAAGCAACATGGTCAAAATTGCAAGATACAAAACAAACGCTAAAAGGAATATCTTTCCAAATACGTTTAAGTTCAATCAAGCGATTAACATGCATCCGCTTATGCTCGTGAGTTTTTTGTAATTTTTCTGGATTACTATGTAATATTTTATCCTCACCATAGTGTGTGTCAGCACCAATTTGTATAATATGATGAGGTACATAGGCACCATCCATATCAATCAAAAGCACTACTTTACAAATATCACTTTTCTTAAGTTTATACTCTGCGCAGTGTTTTTTTACGCAATTAACAACCGCATGAACAGCGTCTTTCACTTTGAAATCACTTGTTATATCACCTTTTGTTACACCAAGTCTAATAAGTCCTTTCGGCGAGTGAACTTTTTGCAGATTTTCTAATGGCGTAGCAAGTGCTGCTTCATCGTTCTCACCTTCGACAATGAATAAAAGCACCTTTTTTGTAGTGTTCCTCTTAGCCATCACCATTCCTCCCCATTTGACGAAAGGTATAAGCAATTGCATGTTTACTGTCGCCATTATATAGCTCTTTGTCTTCATGACCTAATTGAATTGCACGCAAATACATATCTCTTAAATTGTTGGTCGCCTTTTTGGTCATCTGAGTATAACGGTTTTGAGGATCGGAAGTAGTAAACCAAATAAAACGCGAATCAAGCTTTTCAAGCGGACATAAATTGTGAGATGTAAATAGCAGTTGGCCTTTTCCGGAGCTGCTCATAATGCTGAGAATTTCACCAAGTAGATACTCAAATATACTAGCATCCATTTCATCAATTGCCAAAGTAAAACTTGGATTATTGTACACTTCAGCTATAAGAACAATAAATGAAACTATTTTTTTAATTCCTAAGGATTCGTTTCTAAGTGGAATATCTCCCAACCCTTCTCTGTGCGAAAAAAATTCTAACCTATACATATCATCATTCTCGTCTAACGAAATTTTTTCAGACTTGAACACTAACATTAGGCCGGGTACTATACTGGATAATACATTGTTAAGATGCGGAAGCAAAGCTTCAATGTCTTTTATCCATGCTCTAGGTACACCGCTGTCGTTGGATTGTAAAAGAGGGATTTTTCGAGGCATCATAAACTGAGTATTTTTATCAATTATATGGAAGTCAATGCGGCTTCCCCGCTCATCAACGACAAAAAGTTGACATCGAGCATACATATAAAGATAAACGAACAGCCGAAAATGCCAGTTTGCGTTGTTTTTTTCAAGTAATCTAGTAGCCATTGCGTTGAGAGCTTGGGATGAAAAAATAAATGAGCGCGAACCATAAAGCGCAAGTATTTTTTGCTGTTCCAAAGTTTTCAAAGTATTTGGGTCGGTTCCGAACAGCAAATTGCATTTTTCTACCGGCAATATTAATTGACAACCTTCATCTGTCCGCGCAAAGTCCTGTAAAATAAATTTCTTACTGGATGCTATACCGCGAGCACGTAAACTCTCATTGATTACAGCAATAATTTTTTTAGGATTTTCATCATTTTCGTTTGGATCGTTGCGGCGGCCTAAAGTACATTTATATATAGCTGTACAATCCAAAGCCGGCTCCCCTACTATTACTGAAAATTCAACTTCTATAGAACATTCATCTTTACCATTTGCAATACTCTCTAAATAACGATGAGGAATTTTTTCTCCACTCATAGCATGTTTAATAATCGCAAGTGCTTCTATTACGACTGTCTTACCAGAAGCATTCTGTCCATATAGACCCATGATATTAGCTTTTTCTTTACGTAATGAATCTGTAGAATTAAGATCGATAACACCGTAAGATACACTTTTAAGATCACATAAGATGATTTTATTGATCCGTATCCTTGAATCCTCCATGATCACCAGCCTTTCTATAATCATATTCACTCCTATATATAGCATACAAAGCATATGAAATCAATAAAATATTCTGGATTGGGAATATTTTATTCCATATTAGCTAAGTATGTGCCTATTTAAATAAATTTATTCATTCTTATCCTAATCAACTCCCTATTTTCATATTATAAAAACACATTTGCTTTTCACTTCAAGGCTCCCGAACATCATTGAGTAATGTAATGATAGAGAACACGAATGACAACAATTCACCTTATTACGGGAGACTTCCTGGACATAGACACGCTATGGTTAAAATAATATTTGCTTGAAAAGTCAGCAGGAGTCATGGTGCCTGTTTTTTGGAAAACAGGCACCATGACTGAATTTCATAAGATGGGCAACGAATGAATATTATCAGACAGGGGCTATTAACCGACAACTCTAGGATGATTTTAAGCCAGAAGAGTAGTTGTTATGTGAACCTATAGTTCAAAAAGCATTAGACAAATAACTGACCAATAGAAACATTTGCAGCTTCCCCATCTAAAATCACCTCTTTTTGCGTTATCGGAACGGATATATCCCGAAATTCCGATAATGTTTCCCTGGCAATAGCTTCGGCATACGCTGCCAACACTGACTTGATTGCTTCGGATTTAGTTTCAAAAGCCAAAATGACCCTGTCGGATACGGTAAAACCAGCTTCTTTACGCAGTAGTTGACAATGGCGCAGCAATTCCCGGTACAGACCTTCTGCTTTAAGCTCGGGGGTTATTTTTATGTCGATCGCAACAGAGAATCCCTCTGTTGATCTGGCTATATTTGCTTTATCCTTTTTTAGTATGGTGAAGCAATCGGCGGATATTTCGACCGGGCCACCATCAACCTCATAGCCCTCAATCAATACCGGCTCTTCTTGCTTAACCGCAGCGACAAGTCTCCTATTTTCGTCAGGGTTCAGGTTATCGCACAATACTTTTACTTTGCTTAAGTCATTTTTTAGCACACGTCCCGCTACCTGAAAATTAAGTGACACATATTCCCGGCTCAGCGTATCAAAATCATCCAGGTACACAATCTCTTTGACATTTAGTTCGTCACGAATAACCGAATCGTGTGGCGTTAATGTTTCCAATGACTTTTCCAAATATAAAATAGATAAGGGTTGTTTGACTTTCAAATTTTGCTCATTACGTAATTTTAACCCTTGGGCAATAACAGCTCTCACTTTTTCAACATCATTCAGTATGGATAAATCAAAATCAGTCATTTCCAGAACACTCAATTGAGGAAAAACCGAAAGATGGATAAATTCTTCAAGACAAGGTGATTCATCATGATGAGTTGATCCCGCGAGATGGCTTGATTTCTCAAGATATGTGGATCTCCGTCTTTCCCCATAAACCAACACCATGTTTTGCCAAATATACTCCGTAACAAAGGGTAAAACAGGGACCATGGTCTGAGCTATTGTTTTAATCCCAAAGAAAAGCGCATTATACGCATTTTGCTTATCGGCATCAAACTTCTCTTTCCAAAACCTCCTGCGATTGATACGAACATACCAATTGGATACATCATCAACGCAGTGTTCAAACTCACGGATAAGGTCCGTTGTATTATAATTTTCGTAACTCTTTATCGCCTTGCTCACAAACATCCGGACTCGACTATACAACCATCGATCCGTTAAATTATCGGATATCCCATTGTCTGATATTGTGTTATCCAATATTTCTCGGGCACTTACCCCTGTAATAACCGGCTGATCGATTTCCGCATAAGTCATAAAGAAGTAATAGATATTCCAAAACCCAAGCAGTTTCCGTTTCACTTGTTCCCCAAGAGTAAACCCAAATCGAACATCACTGACCGTAGGCGCACTGGCAAAAAGATAACGGATCGTATCCGCTCCCATCCGCTGGGCCGCCTCATCAAAACGTATCATATGACCTGTCTTTGAAAATTTGGACCCATCTTCCGCCAGCACCCAATTATTTGTCTGAACCCTTTCGTAAGGCGCCCTGCCCGTGATAGTCACACTCATAAACAACTGGGCATAAAACCACAATCTGACCTGCTCCTGCATTTCTATGATCCATTCCGCCGGAAAATTTTGCTCCCACTGCGCTCTGTCGGAAAAATAACCAAGGGTTGAAAACGGCACAATACCCGCATCCAGCCAAACATCCCCAACCTCCGGTATACGCAAAACTTCCTCTCCACACTCAGAGCATTTTACAGCAACCTCATCAATCCAGGGACGGTGCAGCTGAGGGATTTTGCGAGCCGCTTCACCATCTGCGCTTAGGTCCACAAGCTCATCTTTTGAACCGATAACCGTTAAATGCCCACAGGACTCGCATGGATAAAAAGGCAGCGGAAGCCCGTAAAATCGCTTTCGGGATATATTCCAATCTCCCATATTATTGAGCCAATCCAGCATACGTTTACCTATAAAAGGCGGATCCCACCGGACGGTTTGCGCGGCTTCTATCAGCCGGGGTTTTATTTCCTCCGTCTTGATATACCATTCGCGAACCAGACGAAATAACACTTCGGTTTTACACCGCCAACAAACCGGATAACTATGGGTATATTCATGGGTTTTAAACAACTTGCCCTGGGTTTCCAAATTTTCAAAAACCAACTGAGCGGCGTGAGAGGCGGTTTGACCGCTTAAAAAATCGTAGCCTTCTAAAAACATTCCCCCTTCGTCTATTGGGCATATTTCGGCCAACTCATATTGTGTTCCAAGGTCAAAGTCTTCCGCACCGCATCCCGGCGCGATATGAACCACTCCGCTCCCTTCATTTGCGTCTACTTTATCCCAGGGTATTATTTTATGGACAACCCCTTGTTGGACAGGAAATTGCGGGAAGAAGGTTTCGTACCGATATCCGATTAAATCCTCACCTTTTATTAAGCGCAGCACTTGTTTTTCCCCTGTTATATGCCCAATTGCGTTTTTTGCCAAGACGAGAGGCTTATCAAATCCCTCGCATTTTACAACCGCATAATCCAACTCCGGATTTACCGCCAAGGCTGCATTGGCAGAAAGGGTCCAGGGTGTGGTTGTCCATACCAGCACATCAAACTCTGCCTTTGCCACCTTTGCAACGGCAAAAACAGCGGTGTGGGTTATCTCTTTATGAGAGCCGGACATTTCGTGTTCAGACAATGACGTACCGCAGCGGGGGCACCAGGGCATTGGGCGGTAAGCCTTTGATATCCAGCCATTTTGATGGCATAATTTTAAAAAATGCCATATGGCCGTGATGTTTTCGTCCGTGTGGGTATAGTATGAATTGCTCCAATCCATCCATTGGCCAAGCCGCTTTGATTGTGTGGTAATCACATGGGAAAACCGGTTGACACGCTCGATGCATTGGCGTGTGAAATTGTCCATACCGTAGACTTCAATGTCCTTTTTATCTTTAAAACCCAACTCTTTTTCCACTTCAACTTCTACCCATAGGCCCTGTGTGTCAAAACCGTTTCGATAGTGACAGGAATAGCCGTTCATTGCCTTATATCGTAAAAAAATGTCTTTTAGGCTTCTGCCCCAAGCATGATGGACGCCCATGGGGTTATTGGCTGTAATTGGCCCGTCCAGAAAGCGAAAGGGTTTATTTCCCTTGTTCTTTTCCCGCAGTTTATTAAAGTAGTCGTGTTTATCCCAAAAATCTAATATGTCCTGCTCCATTTTTATGAAGTCCGGTTTTGTTTCGTTTGATTTTATTTTGTTTGACATAGTCATCGTTCCTTTCAGAATTTAATTCACTTTAATACTGATTTCTGAAAGGTCATCAATCATAAAGGCTACGACCATAGCCTGAACACCTCCATAGGATTCATAGCCGAAATGCGAAGGCAATGCGGCGCTTTGGGACAAATAAAATGGCCTCCGTCCCATACGATATTACACGCACGGGACGAAAGCCGAATATTCAAGCAATCGCTATACCACCCTTTACGCCATACAAGCATATGCGCCCTCTATAACGGAAGGAAACCGTTGCAGCCTAATAGCACAGGGCTTTCAGCGCACCGCTCGGGAGTGATTTTCTGCTGCAAACTACTGGTTACCGGGTTTCCACTGTCTCCGGCTCACTGTGACGTTTGCTTGCGGCATACTCTCTCCGTCTTTGCGTTTGTGTTGTATATTATATGTAAAGGAAATCGCTTAGTCAAATGAAATTTATCTCAATGTGATCTATACGTCCATATCAAAAACACTCCCAACCCCCACCACACGCTCCTTCCACTCCTGCGTAACCGCCTCAATCTTCACCCCATTATTAGCCTCCGAAGAATGAATCATCACATTTTCCCCAAGCAGCATCCCCACATGACCCGGAAAAAATAACAAATCCCCTTTTTGCGCCCGATCCGGCGATATCTCTTTTACCGGAAAACCCGGCTCTATACGCGCATCCCGGTAAATACTTATTCCATTTAACCAATAAGCCATAAAACATAACCCGGAGCAATCAACCCCCAAAGGAGTTTTACCACCCCAGCGATATTGAGCACCCAAATACAACGACACCGCCCGGCAAACAGATTCCCGGCTTGCTTTTATCGGAAAAGCGGCCAAAAATGCAGAGCGGATATACCCGATACGCCCATTAACCAAGGCCACTTTAGCCCAACCCGACGATTCTTCCGAAATCAGGGTTATTATGCCGCCTAAAGTTAAACATATAAGCAAAGGCGCTTGCACTTTTGGCGCGGCCAACACATCCGCGGCGGGGACAGTGACATAGCGAATTTGATTTGAATGAGACAGATCACAGCATATCAAATGACAGCGCTGTATCCATCCTTGATACCGATAAGAAGTACACACATACAGCCATCCCTCATCACCATACTCTCCAGATTTTTCTGATTCCACCTCCACCTCCATCCCATACAAAACCTCATCCACCCGGGTTGATTGCTCATCCGGCTCGGCATACAAAGACGCCACCGCCGACTTTATTAAATAAATCATACCTTTCCCCCTGACTTTCGTATATTTATCCAAATCCCTCTGAACCATTCTTATGCTCCGTTCCAATGTTTGATTCAGTGTTTAATATCAGAGGATAATTGCATTTGAAGTATCCATGCGATATACTGTCCTTATACAATCTACAAAGATGTATGAGGGGTGTGTTTTATGGTTAATCTACAAAATGACTGGGATAACCTGCTGCAAAATGAGTTTAAAAAAGACTACTACCAACAGCTGCGGGGGTTTCTCAAGCAAGAATATCAAAGCGCAACGATCTATCCCTCTATGCACGATATTTTCAACGCCCTTAAGCTAACCTCATACGAGGCGGTAAAGGTGGTCATCGTAGGGCAGGACCCCTACATCAACCCGGGAGAAGCCCATGGCCTGGCATTTTCTGTACAGCCCGGGGCGCGAACACCTCCTTCCCTGGTTAACATTTTTAAGGAACTTGAGACTGACCTGCAATGTCCTGTCCCGGACAACGGCCATTTGATACATTGGGCCAATCAGGGCGTACTGCTTCTTAACACAGTGTTGACCGTCCGGCGGGGCGCAAGCAAATCTCACGCCGGTAAAGGCTGGGAAAAGTTTACCGATAAAGTGCTTGAACTGATCAACCAAAAAGACAGCCCGGTGGTATTTATGCTGTGGGGGCGAGATGCTCAGCGAAAAGGGGAATTTTTAGATAATCCCATGCATCTGATATTACCGGCAGCACATCCAAGCCCATTGGCAGGGGGACGCTTTTTTGGATGCAAACATTTTTCAAGAGCGAACGAATTTTTACATAAAAACGAATTGGGAACCATTCACTGGCAGATCCCTAATCTGAGAGGAGTCTAATAATGGCTGAAAACAGAAGCGACGGTATGAATTACGCACCTCAAGTAAAAACAAAAGGCCCGGTAGTCCAAAAAGGAGAGTTTATTTTTGCGGCTTCCCATTTGGATCACGGTCATATCTACGGTATGGTAGGCGCATTGCAGGAAGCCGGCGGCGTTTGCAAATATGTATACGATCCCGACCCTAAAAAGGTGGAAGCCTTTGTTCAAGCCTTTCCCGATGCCCAGCCCGTATCAGATTTTGAAGCTGTTTTACAAAACGCGGAAGTTAAAATGGTGGCGGCCGCAGGTATTCCAAATACCAGAGGGGCTACCGGCGTAAAAGTAATGGAGCATGGCAAGGATTATTTTGTTGATAAAACCCCTTTTACCACCATGGCTCAACTCGAGGCAGCAAAAAAGACCTGCGAAAAAACAGGCCAAAAATATATGGTGTATTACAGCGAGCGGTTGCATTCCGAAAGCTCCATTTATGCGGGACAGTTGATTAAAGACGGTGCCATCGGCAAGGTGGTACAGGTGATGGGCCTTGGGCCTCATCGTCTAAACGCCCCGTCACGTCCCGATTGGTTTTTTAAAAAAGAGCAATACGGCGGCATTTTATGTGATATTGGCAGCCATCAGTGCGAGCAGTTTTTATCCTTTACAGGTGCTCAAGACGCTGAAGTGGTTCATAGTAAAGTGGGTAATTACAATAACCCGATGTACCCGGAGCTGGAAGACTATGGCGACGCCACTTTGGTTGCAGACACAGGCGCCACTCAATACTTTCGGGTAGACTGGCTTACTCCGGACGCATTGCCAACGTGGGGCGATGGCCGGGTATTTGTTTTGGGTACTAAAGGATATATAGAAGTGCGCAAGTATCTCAATATCGGTGCCGACAATCAAAGCCGTGTCTTTTTGTGCAATGACACCGAATATACCAATATTTGCGTGGAAGGCAAGGTCGGCTGCCCATTTTTTGGAGAATTGATTTTGGACTCTCTTAACCGTACCGAGATAGCCATGACCCAGCGTCATGCGTTTAAAGCCGCGGAACTTTGCCTGCAAGCTCAGGAAAAGGCCCTTCGTGTATGCTAGATGTGGCACTGTTGGGCACCGGCGGTATGATGCCTTTGCCCAACCGCTTTTTAACATCTATGTTATGCCGTATAGGCGGCAATATGCTGCTGATAGACTGCGGCGAAGGTACGCAAATAACCTTAAAAAAATTGGGCTGGGGCTTTAAAAGCATCAGCGGGATCGCCATCACGCATTTTCATGCGGATCATATTTCCGGACTGCCCGGGCTGCTTTTGGCCATCGGCAATGCGGAACGGGAAGAGCCCCTTGAGATGTACGGCCCTCCCGGTCTGGAAGATGTAGTCAAAGGCCTACGGGTCATTGTGCCGGATCTGCCTTTTGACATCCATTTTACGGAATGGTCCAGGGAACACACCAGCTGCTTTTTTTCGAATGATGTAGAGCTAAAATCTCTGCCCCTAAACCATCGGATGCCCTGTTTTGGCTACAGTCTGACCATGCATCGCCGGGGCCGCTTCGACTTGGAGCGGGCTAAGCGAGACAAGATACCCATGGCCGTATGGTCTCCCCTGCAAAAACAGGACGAAGTCATCCATGAAGGTGTACGTTACACCAGCGACATGGTTTTAGGCCCCCATCGAAAAGGGCTCATGATAGGCTATTGCACAGATACCAGACCGGTACCCCATCTGCCGCCTTTTATGCAAGGCGCAGACTTACTGATCTGTGAAGGGCTGTACGGTGAAGCGGATAAACAGGAAAAAGCGGCCGCTCACAAACACATGTCCTTTCAGGAAGCTGCAACGATTGCCAAAGAGGCCCAAGTCCATGAACTTTGGCTGACCCATTTTAGCCCTGCCATGCCGGAACCTCACCGGCATCTCCATGAAGCAACCAAAATTTTTCCAAATACAATAGTCGGACGGGACCGAATGACCAAAACCCTTACATTTGACGAGGAGGTGATGCCATGTGACTGATTTTCAATTAATAGAGCTTTGTCTGGCAGGACAACAAGATGCTTTTGAAGAACTTATCATACGGTATAAAAACTTGGTCTATTCCATTATCCTGCGAATGACCAAAGATGGTGAAGAGGCCAATGACCTGGCCCAGGATGTCTTTTTAAAGATGTATAAAAATTTGGCATCTTACTCGCCGGAATATAAATTTAGCACATGGACTATGCGAATCACCACGAACCATATTATCGATTTCCATCGTAAACGCAAAGCAGAGACGGTACCCCTAGATAATGCCGCGTCTATGGCAATCACGGACTCCGGCGACGGGCCGGAGACAGCCTTGCTACGCAAAGAAGAAAGACAGCGGATCAAACGGATAATAGAAGAACTACCCATCATGTACAGGATACCTATCGTACTGTACCACCAAAAAGGCATGAGTTATCAGGAAATCGCCGATAAAATTGGTGAGCCAATTTCTAAAGTCAAAAACCGTATCTTTCGCGGCCGCAAAATGCTAAAGGCTCGTTACACCGAAACATAAAAACAGAAATGGGAATAGAAAACAGAGAAGGAAATAAAAAAGGAAGGTGAAGGGTTGTGACCTGTAGCAATACTCAGGAAACGATAATGTTATATCATGAAAATCGCATAAACCCCCTTAAATCCGTGGCTTTGTACTGGCATATCAACAAATGTACAGATTGTAAAGAATTGTTTTTGGCCATGGATCAAGCCGGGGAAATAGACCCTGAAATTGAGACTGCCTCCATAGCTCCGGAAGGATTTAACGAAGCGGTGATGGCCAAAATATCCGCAGTACCCATGTCGGAGCGCCCCGTACCATCAAGTCGTTTAAAGGCGTCTCAACCGGCTGTTTACAAAAACTCTACCGAGTGGATGCGTTTGGCGGGATGTGTATACGCGTTACTGTTAGCCGCAGGCCTTGGAGTACTCTATAATATTCAACTCCCCTACTCCAGTCTGAGCGTGTGGGAACAAGTCAATGCCGCTCTCAATAATTTTTTCCAAGCCGGCCAGTATGCCGCGTCAAATACGGCAACGGTAGCGGGAGGTTATGGCAGCCCTGTGTTAGCCATCGCTGTGGTATTAGGGTTAGCTCTGCTGTATATGTTGCAGCGTGAAAAGACATTTGGCAAAAAAACATGAATGAAACCATAATTTTAGGGATAGAAACCTCCTGCGACGAAACTGCTGCCGCAGTGGTCGCAGGAGGCCGCAAGGTACTGTCCAATGTGATATCATCCCAAATAGATATCCACCGAGAATACGGCGGCGTTGTTCCGGAAATAGCCGCGCGAAAGCATGTGGAAAGTATCTCTTTTATAGTCAAAGAAGCCTTACATCAAGCCGGTTTGTCTTTATCGGACATCCATGGAGTCGCCGTATCTAACGGCCCCGGTTTGGTGGGGGCTTTATTAGTGGGATTATCTTTTGCAAAAGCATTGGCTTTTGCCCGGCAAATTCCGTTACTGGGCGTACATCACATATACAGTCATATTTGCGCCAACTATTTAGATGATTATTCCGGTGACGCTTATTTCTGCGGTGCTTCTTGCGATCAATCCATACAGGGTCTTCCCGCTTATTGGGAACCGCCTTTCATATGCCTGGTGGTATCCGGAGGCCATACCCATCTCATACAGGTAGAGGATTACCACAACTGCCGGATATTAGGCCGTACCAGAGACGACGCCGCAGGGGAAGCCTTTGATAAAGTGGGACGCACGTTGGGCTTGCCTTACCCGGGAGGCCCGGAGATCGACAAACTGGCAATGCAGGGCAATCCCCAGGCGATATCTTTCCCCAAAGCTGTTTTTGAAGACAGCTTAGATTTTAGCTTCAGCGGCTTAAAATCCGCGGTATTGCAGTATTTACATAAAAACAAAGAAAATGACAGGGCTGATATGGGGGATATCGCGGCTTCATTTCAGCAAGCCGCCGTTGATGTCCTGGTTTCTCATACTTTAGAGGCCTGTAAACAAAGCGGTCTAACAAAAGTGGCCCTGGCAGGAGGCGTAGCCGCCAATAAAGGGCTGCGAAAAGCGATGACCGCCGCATGCGCCGAAAACAACTTGGCTCTGCATCTACCCCTGGGGATATATTGTACGGATAATGCCGCAATGGTAGCCAGCGGCGGCTATTATCGATATATCAGCGGCGTATCGGACAAGTATGATTTAAACGCGTTTCCCAATATGGATATATAGGAGTGCTGCATATGGATAAAATAAAAGTGGCCATCGTCGGCTGCGGATACTTTGGCTCACTCCATGCCGAAGTTTATCGTGATCTTCCCGGAGCGGAGCTTGTAGGTGTTTGCGATACGACATTTAAAACCGCACAAACTGTCGCCGAAAACACGGGCTGCCGGGCCTTTGACAATTTGGAAAAGATGATAGCGGAAGCAAAACCGGATATGCTTGATATTTGCGTCCCGGACTGTTTTCATTTAGAATCTGTACTGACCGCGATGGATCACAATCTGCATATGTTTGTAGAAAAGCCTCTTGCGGACAATATCGCCGACTGCCAAACTATCCTTGCCCGTCAGGCAAAGGGCTACAACAAAAAAGCGACTGTCGGTTATATCTGCCGACATGAGCCCAGAAACCTGGCCGCTTACGAATCTATCCGCCAGGGAGCCATCGGCGAAATAATGTATATGACCAGCAGAAGGGTAAGCCCAATCAAAGGCGGTCTCCATTATGCGCCACACTGCCACCTGACAACCCACAGCGGCGTACACGATTTTGACCTTGCCCGCTGGTTTGCAGGCAGCGAATACAAAAGCGTTTACGCAAAAGGGTCCAAAGGACGGCTTATCCATGTGGGCCATGACACAGAAGACGCTGTTTTATCTGTTTTTACATTTGAAAACGGCATTATCTACAGCCAAGAAAACACATGGTCCCTTCCGGAAGCTTATCCGGCTTATATTGAGGCACAATTTCTTATCGTAGGAACCAAAGGTTCCATTGAAATTGATATGCGGGACAGCGGCTTTAAAATATACGCGGACAGCCATGTGGAATATCCGGATCTATATTATTGGCCAAGCCTCAATAAAGAGCGCATGGGGGCTTTACGAAACGAACTTGAAGACTTTTTAGCCTGTATCAGAGATGACCGGAAACCCCGAGTCTCTTTGGAAGACGGTTATCGCGTAACCCAGGCAGCCGCGGCGGTTTTACACTCGCTGTCTTCCGGAAGTGAAGTTTTGGTACAACAATAAAATGGCATAAAATTTTTTTGATAAATGGAGGTTACTATGAAGGACAAGAATCGGGTTATCAAGCTAGGCTTTATCGGATGCGGCACACGGGGTGTTGGTCTGCTTAACACAATAATGGCAGTGGAAGGCATTGAGATAAGCGCCATCAGTGATGTCCAGGAGCATCGGATGCAAAAAGGCTTGGAAGCCATACGCACCCATGAAAAACATCCAAAAGAGTATCCGGTAGATCTGTACGCCAATTATAAAGACTTACTGGCCAGAACAGACATAGAAGGCGTAGTCATCGCCACTTCTTGGAACGAGCATATCCCCATCGCCATCGCCAGTATGGAAGCCGGAAAATATGTGGGTATGGAAGTCAGCGGCTCCAACTCCGTAGAAGAATGCTGGGATCTTGTAAAAGCCCACGAAAAAACCAAAAGCCCGTTCATGTTTTTGGAAAATTGCTGCTACGGCCAATATGAGCTTGCGGTACTTAACATGATCCGCCAAGGCCTGTTTGGAGAAGTGGTACACTGCGCCGGCGGCTATCAGCACGATTTAAGCAATATGGTAGGTATGCTGGAAGATTCGGAAGAATTCGGACATCACCAGCGTTCGTACCACCATATGAAACGCAATGCAGAATTGTATCCCACCCACGAAATCGGTCCCATCGCTAAATATCTCAATATCAACCGAGGCAACCGTTTCCTTACACTGACCTCCACCGCGTCTAAATCAGTAGCCTTGGATATTGAAGCCGAAGAAAGATTTGGCCGCGACAATCCGCTGTGGCATCACCATGCCCTGGGGGATATTATCACAACGGTTTTAAAATGTGCCGGAGGGGAGACTGTCGTCATTACGCATGATATCTCTTTACCGCGACCTTATAGCCGTGGTAATACAGTCCATGGTACTAAAGGCATTTGGTCTGAACTCAGAAACTCGATATACATCAAAGGCACCAGCCCGGATCACCAGTGGGAAGATATGGAGCCTTACTTGGAAAAATATCAGCATCCTATCTGGAAAGAATTTTTGAATTCCGATATCACCGACGGTCATGGTGGAATGGACTATTTGACGCTATGCGCTTTTGTCGAAAGCGTGCGTAACCAGACCCTGCCTCCGATTGATGTGTACGATGCCGCTACGTGGAAAGTGATATGCTGCTTGTCGGAGCAGTCTATTGCTTTGGGAAGTACTCCTGTGGCTGTCCCTGATTTTACTAATGGAAAGTGGATTTATCGGGAACCGGCTGCCGAGGGGATTTATGCTTTGGATTAAGGTTTAGTAGGCGGTAGTGATAGGCAAGAACATAAAAAACAATCGGCCCCTATTTTCGCCAGGTGAGCCGATTTTTTTCGTTTCTATACGTTTGAAATGTCTGTACAATCAGCGCACGGCTCATTGTAAACAAACTCTTCAAAAATAACTGGGGGATAGTCCTCTAACCCCAAATTAGACTTTATAGTAAAATTGCGCTGCTGTCCGGTTTCGTCAAGGAAGCTGATGCCCAAATGCGCCCAAACGCCACCCGGACTCCATGGTATAGCCACAGGTTCGCCATAAGGGAGCACATCCAGATTCCCAAGCACTGCTCCTTTATAATAAAAAGCGTCTGGATAAGGGGGAGGCTCTTGGCCCGATACCCAACCGGCACATGCCAGACTTAGTGTGAAAGCTCGGAAGTTTTGTAAGTCTGAAGTTGTACCGATAACCAGCCAAAATCCAAGCATGCCATAGGGTGGATCAAATATCGTATATGCATCAAACTGTTGCATAAAATCGTTTCTTTCTTTCAAAGCTTCGTCGTCGTGGTGGGGCCAGTGGCTGAGCCATTCGGCAAACAGCTCAATTTCAGGACTTACGCGTATGATAGTAAGGTTAAAAGAGTTTTGCAGCGAATAATCAAAATCATCCAAACTTAACCCACCGTCAAACTCCATCCATCTAAAAGCGGTAAAACCCGCGGCGCAGTAGTTAAAACCAAAGTATCTTGTTGTGCCGTTTTCATCATCAAAAGCGAATCCACCATACGCCCCAGAACCCATTGCCGCCCAGTCTACAAGGAGCGGCTTTTTGGGATGCAGCTCATCCAACACAAATAAATCTTCTTCGATGATAAACTGGATTTCTGCGCCGTTGATTCTTATATATCTAAAGTTTCTAACAGGTATATTTGGGATAAAAGCGATCCCGCCCTCCCTCGGATTGTGTCTGTGATACGAAAACTTTTCAAAATCATTGTACCGGGCCAAAAGCTCATCCGTCACATGGGCGAGAGTTATTTGGATTTCGTCTGACACATAAATTGTGGTGTAATCAAGCGACATGTAATAATATTCATATGTTATGCTCTGGAACTCAGTCAGAAAATAGTCTGTCCTGCCGCTGTAATCGCGTGTTATGGTATAATACCGCCTTGTGCCTTTATCGTCCATGAACGATATGCCCAAGTGAGGCATACTTGAGAGACTTACATAGTTATTGATGACAAAGGCATTACCGGGCTGTATTTCATCAACGGTATGTAAAACTTCACCGGGAAGATAGTAGTGAACGAAAGCGTATTGATGTGCTCTTACACCGAAATCATCACCCAAGCTGAGCTGCACTTCGCCAGTAATAGGTAATGTGGGCGATACTTGTCCAGCAATATAATCGTGCATGATGTCGTCGGCTTTTCCTTGTTCCAGGTAGAACAGGGCAAATTCCAGCATGGGCGCGTCTGACCAAATGGCCACTCGACTCCCAAAGCCACTATATTCAAATTCGTAAATCCGCTTAAATTCGTTTACTAGCTCATCGGTGGCATACGCAATCTGCACAGATGGTATAAAACTATACAAGAAATCCATTTCTTCCACCAATAAAGGTGCATATGTATCTGCATCTGCTTGTACAGATTCGTTGCCACATGCAGTCAAAAACAAAATAGCAGACAGTAATAATATTATGAATTTATTTCTCATGCTGTGCACCTCAATCTCAATGTGTATTGCTTATTCTTCCGGGTTAATCCATTTTTCAAACACCACTAATTTAACTGATTTTTCCAGGTACTCTTTTGTAATTATATAGCCGTGTTTTTGGTAAAAGTAATGATTCCTTTTTTTATCGGCAGGTGTTTCCAATGACCAATGTTTCGCCGTTGTAAACTCATTTTCAATAAATGTCATTGCTTTTTGACCTATACCTCGGTTCTCATATTCTGGAATTATACACAAGCAATTCAAATGAAATTTACCATTCCCATCGTCTCTGACACTAATATTTCCAACAACTTCATCGTCGCAGATTATATTATATACAAATCTTTCCAATATAGCGGTTGTTACGCCTTCCTCTGTACAATTATATCCGGGAAACTCACCATATTTAACAAAATCCACATAAAAAGCTTTATTTCTGACTTCGATTATTTTTTTTACATCGGTTGGAGAAGATTTTTCAAAAAATATATCCATAATATTTGGCCCTCACATTATACAAATTGTATTCACTGGACATCGTAACGTTGCTTTATCATTTTCACCGAGAATATACTAATTTACCATCTCCTCCCACTAAAAGAAGGTCGTCACGCTCACCTGCAAGTTCAATCAACCGGTTTGTAAAGCCACTAATTGAAAACAGTACGAATTTCTCTCGGCGTTTTTCTTTATTCCAATGTACAAGTTCTTTTTTATGCAACAGGCTATAAAAAACTTCGATATCTATGGGCTTAGTACGATATTTACATTCCGCAAAAACTATATCGTCTCCGGTGCTATCTAATGCCACTATATCAATTTCCTCTTTGCTATTCCACCAACGTCCCAATTTATTGAATTGCAACACTCCCGTAAATGCAAGCCGCCAAAGTTCGCTACGGCAAACATTTTCATAAATATGTGCTACATGGTTGTCGATAAAATTAGCCTTGATTCGCTCCAATACAAAATCAGACTGACCAAGTTCAATCCGCGCGCGTTCCGGGTAAACGAACCTAAACCAGAACCGTATAAAATTATCTTTAATTTGATACAAGCTCGTTTTACTTTTTTCGGGGTTGTTTTCAGTTACTGGAACTTCCCTCTCTATAATATCTAAATCAATCAATGTTTTTAGATACTTTGGTAGGCTTGTTTGCTTTATACCTATATCAGCACTAATCTTTCCTTGTTTTCTATTTCCTGCCGCAATGCTTTTAATAATTGAGAAATAGCTACCAACTTCTTCAACTTCGTGATGGAGCAAAAACTCTGGCTCTTCAAACAGTAAACCGTCTGATGATAATATCAATCGATTTATCTCATGGAAAAGTGTTTTTTTTCTGTCAAACAGCTCGATATATCTAGGAACCCCGCCAGTTACAGCATATCGCTCGACCAAGTCACGATAAGGCATCTCCTCAAAAAATTTATCATAATACATGAAGTCAATCTGTTTTAGCTTAATTTGCCCTGTTCGGCGACCATAAAGAGGGCTATTGTAATTCAAGGCGTACTTTTCCATCATATGCATAAGAGAACCGCATAAAATCAGCATTATATTTTCTTTTTGAAACCACATATCCCAAATCCATTGTAAAATCGAGGGGAATGCCGGATTCGCATTTACCATATACGGCAGTTCATCTATTATAAGCAATTTCTTTTCGCTTTGATTATGCTTCAAAAATATTTCAAACAAGTCTTTCCAATCGTCAAAGGATGCATTTTTCAGATACTCCTGATTCGTATACTCAGCAAGAGCTTGCGTAAAACTTTTCATTCCAGATGTATCATTTTCTTCATTTGCTAAAAAATATAGTGCTTGTTTATTTTTAATAAACTCATTAATCAATGCAGTTTTCCCCACTCTTCTACGTCCATAGATTACCATAAGAGATGCACCTTCGGTAGCATATTGATTTTCTAGTGCTGCAAGTTCGCGCTCCCGGTTAATAAATCTTTTCATGATGATCAACTCCTTGAAGAGCATTATACCCTCAATAATTATTCTGTCAAGAATTATATCGCATATGCATTTTATTTTTCAGATCAACACCTTCTTTGTCTAAGCGATTGTTACATGTGTCGTATGTAAGAATTGATCCATTTTATCCGCAACCACTTTTCACGAGATTTTATCATATGCCAGTAAATATTCAGCATCGCAGCTATACCAGAATGGCCTAATCGTCCTTGTATTTCCATCATGCTGAACCCGATAACTAAAAGATCGGATGCCCCGGCGAGTCACAAATCATGAAATGATGTGTAATACGGGACCAAAGAATATCATAGACAGACTTGATAAATCATTCATCATATAGTAAAATGCCTTGGTGTTAGAATTAGTGTTAGAACTTTCACTAATTATTATCAAGGTTACTTGAAACAGCACAAGTTCAGAAAAAATGCCGTAAATACGAAATTTATGTCACTTTGAAACAGCATGTCCTCGTGGCAGAATTGGCAGACGCACTGGATTTAGGTTCCAGTGGGGTTTGCCTAGAATTTACAATTTATTGGCAATAAATGCGGATGTGGTGGAATTGGCAGACACGTAGGATTTAGGTTCCTATGCCGCAAGGTGTGCAGGTTCAAGTCCTGTCATCCGCATTATTAAAATGGGCTTTCCGAGAAATCGGGAAGCTCGCATTTTTTGTCGAAAACGAATTATCTTTTCAATACCCACGGTTTTAATTAAAAGCTAAGTTTAGCATCCAAGATATAGCGCTCCCCGCTTACTCGATCCTCTACAACAAATTTCCTCAAAAAATTTGTATTGCGGTTTGTAGAATTATGACAGGCCGATTTCCCTCTTTAATACCAGAGTGAGACTTGAAATAACATCGTTGATTAAACGGATTTCGCTTAAATAATCACATTTTGCTCTAGTTTTTTCAGGACCAGAATATGTTTCCGATTTTATAGCTGCCTCATTATAGTATGGCACCGAACCTATTCCAATCCCTTTATGCAAAAATTTTACTAACGTCAATTGATGTTCTGCCCATAGCTTCTTTGCTTTGCGACTGTTGATCTTCCATAATTTTTTTGCACACTTTGGTTGTACATTATTTTCCGATGATAACAAAAAAACACAAAATTTTTGGCATAAATCAGAAAACATATCAAGTTCAGTCTTGTTTACAACGGGTTTAAAACCGTCGAACGCACTCTCTCTAACTGTTTGGTCAATAAAAAAAAACGATAGAAGTTTATCCCCTTTTTTAAGCTCTAAGCTTAAAAGTTCGAGATAGCCTAGCATATTTACATAGAAACCAAAGCGTGCAGAAATCCTATGTTCACTTATTCTTTTTGAAACTGTCTTCACTGCCCAGACCCCTAATATTATAGTAACCAGTATTGATGTAGCCGAAGTTAAAAGTCCCAAAAATGATTGATTTGCTTCAACAAATGGCCAAATCATTACCTGCCCTGTACAGTATATACTCTTGTCATAGCCATTATACATATAAGGCATTAGATACTCTCACTTTCTGATAGATACCCGCATTCAACTAAGGATCCGTGGAGGCTCATGTACTTAGACTCATAGTATTCGAGAAGGTAGATTAATTCATCGTCATCTCCTTTGAATAAATAAGTAACTCCTTTTTTGTTGTAATCCCGTACAATGCGTGCTATGTAGTGTAGGTAATTTTTATGATGGCGAATCAGCCTAAGCGGATATTTCAGTTCCTCAGTGACATTGTTTTCCGTCCGTATATAATTGTAACCATACCCAAAAGATGCATCAAACTCTTTTGAATTAAATAACTTTCCTTCGCTTTCAACAATATACTGAATAAGTTTGTCTGATTGCGTGAAAACTTTTGCAAGTACATAGCTAATTGTATCGTAGTCTCTAATAAAAACAAATGGAGGTGTATCTGTGTACATGCTTGCAGAAAATTCAAAATCACTTAAAATATATGTTAAAAATTGACCAGCCGATGTTATTTTCACACCATATTCATCTAAATCGGGAAACAACCCTTCGCTGTCCCATATAGCCTTCAATTTTGCTGCTAACCCAGACTTTGTTAACATTCCATTAAGTCCTTTATCATTATATTTTAGTACAACGAGCTGATTCCATAGATTGGGATTTTTGGCGCCTTCACCATCATTCACTCCATAGGTATAGTTAAAGCGAGCTTCGTTTAATGCTAAAAGTATTTCAGAAAAGTCTCTTAACTCTTTAGGAGTTATTGCAAGTCCATATTTTTCCAAAGGGTTAAATACACCACATAAAAGATCATAAAAGTTAACATACCCCTCTTCTTTGTCATCATCCATTGTCATGGCAAAAAGGTAATGCAATATTCTTTGTGCATACGTATTTTTCGAAGTATGATTCCCGCTTAGTAATTTCCCTATACCAATACAATCGAAGTAGCTTGTTTGTTTTATCATATTCCAAATCAACCTCAGCACCGCTCTTCTCCGCAAGTATGCATACTGGTTTACCGCTGGTTGATCCCACCATAATTCAAATTCACACAAAGACATAAATGGGGTGCCGGTGGCCTCACTCAATTCAGCCAAATTATAGATAACGCTCGATAGGATTCTTGCTTTTCGTCTTTTATTACTATTATACATATCAGTCAGCATTCTGTTTAATGACGTGTGAACACCATAACTGCCATCGCTCCCCATCGCTATCGTCTTGAAAAACTCAAGCTTGGGTTGTAATCGATTCAATACTTCCGGAATGTTTTTAAAAATCTGCTCAATCCAAAATAATTTCTCCTTACTGATAGTACTCATCTGATACCATCGAGTTACATCCACACTTACATCGGCATTTAGGTTAAAATAACTCCTAACAGTTGAGGGAAACATTTTATCAGTAGTGTCTCGAACAACCATCAAAAGTTTAGTGTAATTCACAAAAAGGTGCTCACGTGGTCTCTCCTCACTTGCGCTTTCAGTTTCAAAAAAATTATATATACTTTCTGCTATATCGGATATATCTGAGTCATATATCCTGTTGTTCCCAGTGAAATATTCGATACCATCGAAGCATATCAAATAAACTTTTTCTTCTGGTTGTAGACAACGCATCATGCGAATCATCACTTCTAATATACTTTCAATCGTTTTAGTAGCTGATGTAATATTAACGAACTTCAAGATAGCATTAAACAAATGGGTTTTGCTTTGCCTATCGTTGCTTAAATCATTAACTTCATGTCTATCAGAGAGTATTTTTGACAGCACGCAAAACAAATTTTCATACGCACATTTATAATTATTTCCGAAACATTCTTCATAAGAGGTTTTTATCATCTTATTAATGGATATTTCATTAACTTGCCTCCATATCTCATTAAATGTTATGTCGAGTAACTTAATTATGAAGAGCCAAGCGGCCTTCGATTTACCATTACTTAACAGTGGAACACTGAACTCTGCGCCTCCTTTCTCAACTTTGTTTGGCGCTGTTTCTAAATTCACATCTATTATTTTACTAAATGAATCTTTATAAGTGTCTTTCAAATAATTCAAGTAAGAGGACTTTCCAGTACCCGATGCCCCTCTTATTCGAAGCACTTTATGAGTTTCCTTTGTTTGGAATGCAGTTTCAAAATGTAGCTTTTTTTGTTTTTGCCCTGTTCGTATTAAGGACATATATGTAAGTGGAACATAGTCATCGAATATTCCGTCGTCTCGATGGTCTTTCATGCTATTAATTGAATGAGGGATTTCGAAATATGGCTGACAGTATATTTCACCTAGGCTATCCAGAAGTTCTTCATTGCCGGGAAACACAGTTTTAAGCCTGCTCATTGCATCCTTGCCTCTGATGGTATAATTGTCGCACAGTATTAAATCAGCAATGTTAAAGTTTTTTTCATTCATAAAGTAGTTTCCTTTCCTAATTATCAATGCAACGGGTGGTAGCACAAGCAAATTATACCATATGTTCGTCTATTTCTACAATTATTTGCAAAATATATTCTCAATAAACTTATCCATTTGTGCACAATGGCTTGATACGTTGTTAGATATATCAGAGACATTCCGAAAGCTAACCACAGAAAAAACGGGGCAAGAAAATAAGCACAAATGAAAGTAAACAAATTAAGAAAAAAAGTCAAGAGGCTTTTCATCAGGGCAGCCAAGAAACAAATAGGCTTTGAGTGAGAGGATTTATCAGTAAACTGAAGATAAATATAGGGAATATCAGAAACAGAGTTGCGGTTACTGGACATATGCACGCTCAATGTTCAGAAACTTACAGCGGGAGTTGTAGCGTTCTATTGTTCCTCAGGTCAAGATTTTGCTCCACCCTTCCTTCAGCTTACACCTCACGATGCACACCTTAGGTTTCACTATGCGGTTGGCTATGAGTACCTCCGCATCGGACTTTCACCGTTTAGATTTATGCCATGCTCGGCACACGCAAAAAACAGGCAGGACGGCATTGCTCCTGCCTGTAGATACAGATTTTCCGGGGTAGATGAGCGCCGAGACTTATTCGGATTTACTTCTTAATCGCTGTCATAAGCATAAGCGTCAAATAGTTTTCGGTATCAGCATCATGCAAATCCCCATCGGCAGTTGCGCGCCATATCTCCTTACCATTCGGGATTATCTCGGCGCAAGTAACATCAACAAGCCCCGATTTCTGCCATAATTGCTTCCACCAATCGGCACTATGCCATGCATACATATTTGCTTCCCACATCGGTTGCAAGGGTTTAGGCAATCCGCTTTCAAACTCACGAGTTAAGCCGGGATTGACCAAACCAAATTGCCCGCCCCGTTTTACAAGCCTTGCGTAATGGTCATACAGGTAGCATTCGTCTGTGCCAAAATAATGGTAGGCATCAATGCTTATCGCTACATCAAAAAAACCGTCAGCATAGGGAAGATTATGCGCTTCCGCATGAATTGGAAAAACCTTATCGCTAACGCCTACCTTTACGAATCGTTTGTAATTATCGGTAGCTTTAGTCCAAAGGTCATTGGCAAAAACAGTAACACCAAACTCCTTGGCAAGTATTATGGAAGTGAAACCCGCACCACAGCCCATATCCAAGACACGCATACCGGGTTTTAGCGTCATCTTTTTGCAAAGCTCCTCAATCAAAGGAATGCAATTTGGCCCCATAATGTAGCCAGGAATTTCGTCAATCAACTCTTGAATAAGTGAGCCATACTTTTTTACATACAAAAACTCTCTCATGAATTACGTCTCCTTTTCTACTCTTGTTATGGAATATAAAGGCCGCAAAAGAATAACATTCATGAGATATAATCTAGCGTTGTCAGAATGTTATTCAGATGCCACCTCAACTGCAATACTCTTTATCGCTAACATAAAACCACATCCTTTCGAAGATGATGTTGTAGGATACCTCTATTAACTCGTTTTCCACCACTCTGAACCTTACCATAATGACGTAAAAGAGTTAGAGATGATTCCCCTTCATATAGAAACATAGATATCTTCAAAGTTCAAGATGAAAATTAGCTATAGTCATTCTCTCCTATAAGCACAGCCTGCAGCCGATTAAAAGTGTGTTTGACACAATGTATGTTGACTTTATACATCAGGAGGCTATAATTTTGATCACTGCTACGGTAAAGGCGAGAAAGATACCCTGTCCGACAGAGAAAAGGCTATGTATAAGGAATTTATAAGCAAGATTAAGAAGGTAACTGTACATGAAAATACCTTGCAGGGATTGCAGGAAGCACTTGACTACGTAAAGGGTGACAAAACAAGGGTGGCTGATGTAAACCAAATATTTTGATTTAGGCTTATTCCCCGCAACCCAATGCCGAAAAAACTGATATTGGTCAATAGACACAAAGTTAAGGCCACTATCGCACTTGCCCAAAGAAGTGAAATGGTTTTGGTGTAGTACTTAATTCTTTCTTTTTCCGTAAGTGGTGAATCTAGTGGCATTTTTCCTTTTCGTAGTGTACCAATCAAAGGATTTATGCCTACAAACCAAATTAGTACTATAGTCAAAAAGAGTATATACATTCCAATCCTCATATTGTTTAATTCATAGCAGAATAATGAGCTACGGAAACCCCATAGCTCGCCAATTCACGAATAGCAGGTTAGTGTCCCTACCCTAACCAGGTAAATTATAACAAAACCATGCAAAGAAATTTTCTATGGAAAATTTCACTGAATCCGTTCGTATTATAATCGTCACCCCTTTTATATAGAATGAACTGCAGTTAAAACAACTGGTACAACTCATTTTATTTACAGAGAGGATGGTTGAAAATGAATGTAACCGTAACCCCACGTATCGACCCGAAATTTAAAGCACTTATCCCCCCTCTATCCGACGAAGAATACCGGCAGCTTGAACAAAATATCCTGGCGCGTCGCAAATGTCGTAATGCGATTCTGCTTTGGGATGGCTTAATCATCGACGGCCATAATCGCTTTTACATTTGTATAGAGCATGGCATTGAGTTTGAGCTAAAAGAGATGACTTTCTCTTCCCGGGAGGACGCTAAACTTTGGATTGTGGAAAATCAATTAGGCAGGCGCAACCTGACAGATGCTATGCGGATTGAGTTGGCTTTGACTAAAGCGGATATGCTAAGAGAGAAGGCGAAAGAGAACCTAACTCACGGAGGAAGGCCGAAAATAGGGGAGGAAAAACCTTTATCAAAATCGACAAAACCGGTAGAGGAACCTGTGAATGTTCAAAAAACCCTTGCAAAAGAAGCCGGTGTTAGCGCAGGAACGTTGTATTCATACATGCGCATTGTGCCCTTATGGGTTTGGAGGACAGAAAAAGCGGGTAAAAAAACAAGTGAAACGCAGGATTACGCAGAAATACTGTTCGTAGCATGATAATGCGATGAAAAAGCAAGTTCAAAAGCGTAAGG
>Ga0131853_10000551_pt1 | contig 68838 bp, 60 predicted proteins | sample TergutLab28metaG_FD_92764 | JGI IMG/M metagenome (GOLD analysis project Ga0131853, IMG submission 92764) | Labiotermes labralis P1 segment gut microbial communities from Petit-Saut dam, French Guiana - Lab288 P1 (version 2) (version 2) | ecosystem: Host-associated > Arthropoda: Insects >... | reverse complement strand
CGCCGGAAAGGGACCAGCCAAGCTGGTTTTCACGCTCTTTGAGGCGCGGGAAGAGTGCAAACACTTCTTCCATTTCCTTTTGATATGGCTGCCGTCCAAAAAAGCCATGCCATGAGATCGTACCCGTCTCCAAATTCTCACGCACAGACAGCCCCGGAAACACTTGCCGACCCTCCGGCACATGGGCAATCCCTTGTCTTGCCACTTTCTGCGGTGACATACCGATGAGTTCTGTGTCACCCTGATACTTGATCGAACCCGTGCAGGACACACAGCCCGACACGCTCTTCAGCAGCGTAGACTTACCCGCACCGTTACTCCCGATCAAACAGGTAATCTTGCCCTCTTCTACATTTAAGTTTACGCCCTTGAGCGCTTCAATTGAACCGTAATAGGAGTGGAGATTCTCGATTTTAAGCAAGGTCGTCACCTCCCAAATATGCTTCAATGACACGAGGATTGGAGGAAATTTCCTCCGGCGTTCCCAGTCCGATCACCTCTCCAAAGTTGATGACCACGATATTCTCACAAATGTCCATAATCATGTCCATGGAGTGCTCGATCAGGAGTACGCCTATCCCCCGCTGTTTCGCCGCTAGGTTTAACAGATCCATAGCGTGTTCAATCTCCTTGTTATTCAGCCCCGCCGCCGGCTCGTCCACCAGCATAACTTTGGGGTGTCCCAACATAGAGCGGACGATCTCCAACAGTTTCCGCTGGCCGAAAGACAGAGAGTTAATGTTATCGTCCCAGTTAAAGCTAAACTTGGCGACAGCCATCAGTTCCGCAAGCTCTTCGTCAAAGGGTCTCCCCTTTTTGCCGAAGAAGCCTTTCAGATAACCCGTTTGGTCAGCAAGGTCTGTGCCGATAAGCAGATTATCCCGGATGCTCGAACGTTGTAGGAAACGCGGTGTTTGGAATGTTCTGCCGATGCCCTTACGCGCCCGGTCAAAGGCCGGCATTTTGTTGATCTCGTTCTCTTCCAAGTAAATCTTGCCCTCATCCGGGGTATAGATACCGCTGATGATGTTCATGAGTGTAGACTTACCCGCACCATTTGGCCCAATCAGCCCGTGCACTTCACCCGGGAGAACCGAAAAGGTAACATCTTTGGCAGCCGTAACACCGCCAAACCGCTTGCAAATTCCGTCAAGACGCAGTACTGGTTTCATCACTCTTTTCCTCCTCCTGCTTTTTTGAACGAGCTTTTTGTTTCTTCATTTTTTCTACAAGCCAGTCTTTAATCCCGGCAAGACCCGTGGGCATAAAGACCATGAGCACGATAATCGCGATACCCCAGAAAAGCTGCATGTACCCTTGGAACGCACGGAAGAACTCCGGCAGTCCAACCACGATGCCAGCACCGATGATGATACCAATGGTACTGTTCACACCGCCCAGCATAGCCATGATGATAAACTGTGTCGCACTGACAAAGTTAAACATGTCCGGCCCAACAAAGCGGCCATGCATGACCCAAAGCGCACCACCGAAGGCAGCAAAACCGCCTGCGATACTAAAGGCGATAACCTTTGTGATGTAGGTATTCACACCAAAAGTCAAAGCCGCCGTCTCATTGTCACGAATGGAGGACAGCGCACGCCCCAACTGGCTGCGGCGAATCCGTTCTACAATGAGGGCTACAACAATCAAGCCCGCCGCGATGACGTAGAACCAAGAGTTAAAACTTGTGAATCTGTACCCGAACACCTCAAGGGGCGGGATGCCGGGAATACCGTCAACCCCGCCGAAGAGAGGTGCAAAGTTGTTGAAGTAAGTAAATGACACCTGTACCAGCGCAATGGTGGCAAAGGTAAAGTATGTCCCTTTCAGTTTGAGCAGAACCAGCCCTACCAAAAACGCAACTCCCGCAAAAATAAAGGGTGCAAGCACAAGCCCTAAAACAGCCGGCATGGTAAAGCCGCCGATGCGGCCCGTTGTGATATTGGCCATGAAGTACGCGCCCAGCCCCATAAAGGTAACCGCCGCGAAACTAAGTTGTCCGCCCATGCCCAGCAGGACAGATATCCCAAATGCCACAATAGCAAACAGCATGGCCACATTCACAACACTCATGTAATAGCCCTCTAGCACCTGGGGAATCCCAAAGAACAGCGCTGCTACAAGCACAATTCCAATTATGTGTTTGAGTTTGAGTTTCATAACACAACTCCTTTAATGTTCCTTACAGAAAGATATGGAAGATTAGGCCTTGTCAGCAATCTTCTCGCCAAATAGTCCTTGCGGACGGAGGAGCAGAAATACAATCAGGATCAAGAACACGGTCACGTCTCTGTATGCCGGGAATGGTACGGTACTAAATACCTCCAACACACCCACAATGAGCGAGCCGATAATCGCGCCCTTAATATTACCGAATCCGCCGATAACAACACCGGCAAAGGCACTCAGTTGCAGCGTACCCAAGGTATTCCGCACCAAGAATATGGGCGCAACCATGTACCCCGCTACAGATGCCAAGATAGCGACAATGATATAGGTCGCAGCAATGGTCAGGATCGTTGGAATCCCGATCAGGTTCGCCGCATAGGAGTTTTGACAAGCCGCCTGCATCATTTTGCCGATGTATAGCTTTTCAAAGAGTAAATAGACCGCATACATGAGGAGACCCCCCACAATCACGATCAAGATATTCTGCCACTGTAAGGACACCCCGGCAATATCAAGCAGTGCCGGCCTCCCTGCATAGTCTGTGACCAGCGGCGCTAAGGAACGCGGCATTGGCCCCCAGAACATAACAGCCAGCTCTCTGAGTACAATAGCAGCGCCCATGGTGGCAATAATCGTCGTCGCCGCATAGCTCGCTCCGCGGAGCGGCCAGTAGATTGTAAACATGAAGACCAGTCCAATCACGGCGTAGAATAGCAAAGATACCGGGATTTTGAGATACAGCGGTAACTCAAAGTCCAAAATGAGCATAGCGGAAATAAACGCACCGAACATGAGAAGTTCGCCTTGGGCGAAGTTCAAAATACCAACAGCACGGATGAGCAAGATGAGACCCATCGCCATCATGGCGTAGATAACACCCATGGCCAAGCCGTTGACAAGCAGGGTAGCAAACAAATTGAAGCTCATGCCTTCACCTCTTACTTTTTTCGCAATGAAACCCCCACACGCGGCGTGTACATATACACTGTACGCCCCCGCGCGAGGCGCTTAGAATGATTGTGCTAAAACAAAATAATACATCTATTGCCCTCTTTGAGGACACGCCTCGCAAGAGGGCAATAGTTTTAGGTCTTTACAACCTGTAGGGGCGGCATTCTGCCGCCCGCAAAACACAGGTAAACTTGATAATCCATCACCCACGGGCGGCAGAATGCCGCCCCTACGGATTTTCAGTCAGCCTATGGTTGACGGAACTGGATGCCTTGGATCAAGGTCATTTGCTGGTCAATGTTACGTGTCACGCTCAACGCTGTCGCAAATACGTGATCCGGGAAAGAGCTGAAGTAGGAAATAACACCCGGGAAGTTGCTCACTTGGCTCAGTGCATCATTGATGGCAATGCGATCTGTTGAGCCTGCAAGTTCAGCAGCGTGACGGATAAGCATAATGGCATCGAATGCCGCAGCAGCCGGAAGATCTGATGGCTCGCCGAAACGTGCAACGAATGCTTCTTCAAAGGCATGACCTGCCGGTGTTGAGCCGCCTGGAACCCAGTCAGCGATGGAGTACCAATAGTCAGCCGCCGCTTCCGCGTTGGTGATGGCAACGTTTGAACCGAAAGATGTTGAACCAATCAGCGGAATTTCGTGTGGGTCAACGCCTGCAAGTTGCGCTTGCTGCATCATCAGGGCAGCCGGCATTTGGTTCGCCATTGCAATGATGGCATCAAAGTCACCGTCCAGCACTTGTGCGAAGTATGGCACATAGTTGGTTTCCTCTTCCGGGAAGCCGAACATGTTTGTGTCAGTGATTTCAACGCCAAGGCTTCTGAATGCCTCTACAGTTTGCTCTGCAAGAGAAGCAAATGTACTTTGTGTGGAATGTAGGATCGCTGGGTTTTGCACGCCTAGCTCTTCAATGGCAAAGTTTGCAAGGGCTAGACCTTGGAATGTATCAATAGGACGCACCTGCCATGTGAATGGGTTACCCTCGTTTGATACGCCGGAGGAAGAACCGCTGGCGAAGTATGGAATTTCTTCTTCCAGCACTCTTGGCATAACCGCTAGGTTATATTGAGAGAACATAGAACCAACAATCGCAGTGAGATCGTCGTTAGCAAGTAGCCAGTTTGTTGCGTTCACGGAATCTTGTAGGTTATCAACTTCATCTGAGAAGATAAGCTCAACCGGACGACCCAGAATGCCGCCCTCCGCGTTGATCATTTCCATCGCCAGAGTAGCGCCCTGCATTTGGTATGTACCGACCAATACCGTTGGGCCAGACATGGGTGCAACTACGCCGATATAGAGCGTGTCGCCGGAGAGCTCCGCGCCGCCTTCATCCTCGTTTTCCTCGTTGCCCGGTGCAGCAGGAGCTGCCGGTGCTGGAGTTGGATCTGGATCAGAACCGCCGCCGCATGCGACAAGACCAAACACGAGCAAAAGAGCCAGTAGAACTGCAAATACCTTTTTCATTTTCTTTCATCCTTTCACGCTTTACTTAATTTTAGTTTATCGTTACAATTCTAAAACACTTTTTATTTCCCACGCTCCTCTCTATAGTCAAACATTAGTTTATCGTTACAATTTTTTCGACATCGGATTTGTGCTAAACGATATCACTTCGTGCGTAAGATGTAAATACCCTTTTTAAAACTTCACTTATTTCAACAAAACATATGGTCAGTTTTTGGCAATTATAGACTGTAATTATGCCCTGTATCGGTACTATATCCTCGCAATTTGATAAGACAGCAGCATTTACTTTTTTTAGAGAGCTTTTTGATACCTCCCCCTGTCGCCTGCGGGCGACATCCCCCTCGTAAACGAGGGAGACAAAGATCTTTCGGGCCTTTTGCCTCCCTCATTTATGAGGGAGGTGGCCGCCGTAGGCGGTCGGAGGGAGTTCAAAAAAGTAATGCTACTCTCTTTGCAATTTGATAATTATTTGACAATTAGATGTCTCATGTATACAATTATATAAAACATCTAAAAAATTGCGCAATAACTCTGATTTACGACAAGAAAGGAGGTAGCGGCATGGTGGAAAGACGCACAACATTAAAAGATATTGCAAAAGTGGCAAATGTTTCTGTCATGAGCGTTTCTAATGCACTCAATGATAAAGATAACGTTTCACCCAAAACAAAAAAACTGATTCTGGATACAGCCCATAAACTAAATTACTTTCCCAATATGACTGCAAAGAGTTTGCGCTTAGATAAGACAAACACATTAGGCATCATTGTTTCAGACAGTAGCGAGATGGCCTGTGCAAAAGTCTTGCGCGGCATTGCAGACAGTGCCTTTGCACAGGGATATAATATTTTAACCATCAATACAGATGGTGATAGCGAGCTTGAATACAGAGCCATCGAGTTGTTCCACAACAAGTGTGTGGATGGCATTCTAATGATCGCCCCTACCCTCCCCCAAAAGAAAGATAGGGATTGGGTACATTCTTTCCACATACCCATGGCAATTCTAATGCGTGACGGCACGCATTTATCCATTGACTCCGTGCTCAATGACAATCTGCTTGGCGGCTATAATATTACAAATTACTTCATACAGCGCGGCTATCGTTCCTTTAAGTTTTTGTCCTTAGCCAGTGTCAGCCAAGTGGGCATTCGCCGTTTAGAGGGAGCAAAGCGCGCATTTCAAAAACATGGACTTACATTTAATCCGAATCAAATACGCCATTGCAGCCCCCACATTTCCCATGCACAGGAAACCATGCAGATGTGGCTCAATGAAGAGGGCGTAGATTTCGACGTTCTGGTGTGCGCCTGTGATATGATTGCAGCCGGCGCAATGAAAGCGCTTTTATGCCATGGCGTACGCATCCCGGAGCAGGTCTGTATGTCCGGCTACGATGACATTGAGTTATCAGAGCATTTACGCGTACCTTTGACCACAATCCGGCAGCCTTTATATGAAATCGGAAAAAAAGGTGTGGACATTTTATTAGAACGCATCAAAACACCCGACATTCCCACACAACATATTCTGCTCAATCATACCCTCATCGAACGGGATTCTTCTATCCGCCAAATGGAACTTGCAAGCCCCCAAGGGTAGAGAACGTGTCACAATGCCTTGTCGTCTGTAGGGGCAGACCTTGTGTCTGCCCGGAATAGGCAAGCTGGCAGGGCAGACACAAGGTCTGCCCCTACAAGGAACAATAACCCGATTTGCCTACCCCCAAGGATAAAACCTTGGGGGCTTTTGTCTGCCCTTTTATCCGATTTGCGCAATTGGATTGACAAAATGTTAAAATATGATAAACTATCTAAAAACATAACATTCCTTAACATAAACTAGGAGACATGGGGCTATGCATGAAATTCGCCAAGAAAAAATGAATCGCTTCATCCAAGAACAAGAGGTTGCCAGCATCAAAGAACTACAAGCGCTCTTCCCCAGTGTTTCCCTCATGACCATCCACCGGGATTTAGACGCTTTGGCGCAAGCCGGATTCATCACAAAAGTCCGCGGCGGCGCACGGAGTGTACGCCATAATCGTGACCTGGCCTTTGAAGTCCGCGCACAAGAAAACCTTTCCGGCAAAGCGCAAGTGGCAGAAAAAGCCGCAAGCCTCGTAGGGGCGGAATCCTGCATCTTCCTCGATTCCGGCACAACCTGCCTCGCCCTCGCCCGCCTATTGCCGGACGCTCCCATCACCGTCGTCACCACAGGCCCGAACATCGCCACAAGCCTTGCCCACATAGCAGGCCCGGCGGTGACTATGTGTCCGGGTAATCTGAACAAAGAAAACCTCACCGTGTCCGGCTACAGTACCTTACATTTCTTAGAAACCATCAATATCGACCTGGCATTCATCGGCGTCTCCGGCTACGGCAAGGAGGAGGGCTTCACCTGCGGGAAAGAAAGCGAGATGATGGTCAAGCGCCAAATCATCAAGCAAGCGAGAAAGACGGTGGCACTCTGCGACCAGACAAAATTCCATCGCCGTATGCCATTCACCTTTGCAAAGCTGGAAGACATTGACTTCGTCGTAAGCGACGGCGCGTTCCCGGAGGATTTTCTACAGATGGCAGAGGCGGCCGGGACGATCGTCTTGTAGGGGCGGCCATTGGCCGCCCGCATTTTCCAAATTCCCGCACACCATCAATCATGCAATGCCCATTGTAGGGGCGACTTGTAGTCGCCCGCAGGCGGCAGAATGCCGCCCCTACAGATTGCCAAATATTGCAAGGACAATCCTCAGTCCGCTTCGCGGACAGCTCCTTTACAAAAGGAGCCTAAGGTCAACCCCTCCCCTACAAATACCACCCAACTTCAGGACTGGGCATCCCAAAAAGATGCCCGGTCCTTTCCCATTCTTCTTGACAAATCCCCTTCAAAATGTTATATTTATCACATCTTAACATTTCATAACATATCAGGGGGTTCTATATGGCACATGTAGTTGTAATGCCAAAGGCCGGCATCTCGGTAGAGAGCTGTATCATCGGCACTTGGCAGAAGTCAGTCGGCGACAAAGTTGCAGTGGGAGAGGTATTGTTTGACTACGAAACAGACAAAGCCTCTTTCGAGTGCGAATCCACAGCAGAGGGTACGCTTTTAGAGTGCTTCTTCCAAAGCGGAGACGAAGTCCCCTGTCTGCTGGCAGTCTGCGCCATCGGCGAAACAGGCGAAGACGTCTCAGCCCTACGCCCGGACGGTGCGGAAACAGACGCACCCGCCGCAGAAGCCCCTGCCCCGGTAGCAGCGGCGGAAGTCCCAACGACGCAAGCAGCACCCGCACCACAGGCAAGCCAAAACGCCCAAGGCTCTTCTCCAAGAGCCCGCGCACTGGCAGATAAACTCGGACTAGACCTCACACTCGCTTCCCCAAGCGGCCCACGTGACCGTGTCATCGCCCGGGATGTGGAACAGTTGGCAGAAGCCGCAAAGACCGGTACAGGCTTTGGCGGCCGCGTATTTGATGACGCACCGGTTACCGCTCCTGCATCTGCAAGCACAGCACCTGTTGCGGACTACACAGACGAGAAATTCTCCGGCATCCGCAAAGCGATTGCGTCAGCCATGAAGAAATCTCTCACGGAGATGGCGCAGGTAACCAACCACCACAGCTTTGACGCGACTACCATTCTAAACTTCCGCAAAACCTGTAAGGCTGGGGAAGCCTTGGGTACAGACGGCATCACCCTAAACGACATGGTTCTCTTCGCCGTCTCCAGAACACTTCTGGCCCACCCAGACCTAAACGCGCATCTACTAGACGGTCACACCCTCCGCCGCTTCTCCGGCGTACATCTGGGCGTAGCAGTCGATACCCCGCGCGGACTAATGGTGCCCACCATCTTCAACGCGGATAAACTCAGCCTCAAAGAAATCAGCCTAAAGGCGAAAGAACTCGCCGGTATGTGTCTCGCCGGCAACATCAGCCCTGATCTGCTCCAAGGCGGCACATTCACCGTGTCAAACCTGGGCACGCTAGGCGTGGAGATGTTTACCCCCATCGTGAACCCGCCCCAAGTCGCCATCCTAGGCGTATGCGGCACGACTACAAAAGTCCGCGAGGGTAAAAACGGCATCGAGACCTACCAATCCATGGGTCTCTCTCTTTCTTACGACCACTGCGCAGTAGACGGTGCGCCCGCTTCCCGCTTTGTCCGGGATCTCTGTAACAACCTAGCGCAGTTTAACCTGCTCTTGGCACTGTAAGGAGGGAATGCGTATGCACACATTTGACCTCCTCATCATCGGCGGCGGCCCGGGGGGCTATCTAGCCGCAGAACGCGCCACTTCCGGCGGACTGAAAACTGCCCTGTTTGAAGCCCGCTCCCTCGGCGGCGTATGTTTGAACGAGGGCTGCGTCCCATCGAAAACCCTGCTCAACTCCGCCAAATACTACGACCACGCCCAACACGGCGAGGCCTTTGGTGTAACCGCTTCTAACGTGACCCTTGACCACAAAAAAGTGGTAGAGCGCAAAAACCAAGTCGTGAAAACCCTGGTTTCCGGCGTGGGCGCGAAGATGAAAGGCCACAAAGTGACCGTCGTCAAGCACCAAGCCACCATCACAGGCAAGGGTGCGGACGGCTTCACCGTCACCGCAAACGGCGAGACCTATAGCGGCAAAAACCTCATCATCGCCACAGGCTCTGTCCCCCTCGTCCCGCCGATTCCGGGCGTGGAAGCAGGTCTCAAATCCGGTTTTGTGCTGACAAATCGCGAAATTTTGGATCTGCAAGACATTCCAAAACAACTTGTCGTCATCGGCGGCGGTGTCATCGGACTTGAAATGGCGGCTTACTTCCAAACAGCAGGCAGCCAAGTCACCGTGATTGAATTCCTAGATAAAATCGCAGGTGCGACTGATACGGAAGTGTCCGCGCTGCTCCAAAAAGAGCTTAGCAAAAAAGGTGTCACATTCTGCCTAAACGCCAAGGTGACCAAAGTGACCGACACCGAAGTCGCCTACGAACAAGACAGCAAAACCCATACCATCAAAGCGGACAAGGTATTGCTCTCCACAGGACGCAAGCCAAACATCGACGGCATTGGTCTCGAATCCCTTGCAATCTACACGGACAAAGGTGCTATCGTCACAGACGAACACCTCCGCACCAATGTCCCCGGCGTATACGCAGTGGGCGATGTAAACGGCAAATACATGCTGGCTCATACAGCCTATCGGGAGGCCGAAGTCGCAGTAAACCACCTCTTGGGCAAGCGTGACTATATGCGTTATACGGCAATCCCATCCGTCATCTACACCTCCCCCGAGGCGGCTGGTGTGGGCGAAACGGAGGAGACAGCCAAAAAACGCGGCTTAGACGTAGAAGTCGTCCGTGTCTCCATGCTCTATTCCGGCCGCTATGTGGCGGAAACCAACGGCGAAGAGGGCATTTGCAAGCTCATCGTAGAGAAAAAGACCCGCAAACTCAAAGGCGTACACATGCTCTCCCCCTACGCCGGCGAGATCATCTACGGCGCAGCCCTCATGCTGGAAATGGAACTCAACATAGACGAAATCAAAGAACTCATCTTCCCCCACCCAACCGTGTGCGAAGTCATCCGCGAAGGGCTGTTCATGATCTAAACCGTTCGGTCTCGCACCGTTCGTAGGGGCGGCATTCTGCCGCCCGCGTGTAATCGTAATATCGTTTCATTATCGTAATAGGGCGGGCGGCAGAATGCCGCCCCTACAATAAAATTGGAGGTTCTATCCATGCCAAAACAATTATTTGTCGATCCAAACCATCTCAGCCAAAAAGGTGACATCCATTTCACCGATATCCCGGTAAACCACTACCAAAAGACCGCCGCCCAAGCCAAAAAAGAAGACGGTTTCCAAGACCATGACCTAGTCCGCATCTATCGGGACATGACCATCCTGCGGGAATTTGAATCCATGCTCAACCAAATCAAAACCCAGGGCGAATATAACGGCGTCGTCACCACCTATCCAGGCCCTGCTCACTTGTCCCTGGGACAAGAATCCGCAGCCGTAGGTCAAGCCTATCTCTTAGACCAAGACGATCTCATCTTCGGCAGCCACAGAAGCCATAGTGAGATTCTGGCAAAGGGTTTAAGCTCCATTGAAAAGCTCTCTGATGAGGACTTAATGGAGATCATGGAAAACTTCCTAGAGGGTCGCATCCTGCGCGCACTGGAAAAAGTATACAAACCCACAAGCGTGAAAGACCTAGCGATCCACTTTCTGCTCTACGGCACACTGACCGAAATCTTCGCCCGTGAAAACGGCTTCCACATGGGCATGGGCGGCTCTATGCACGCTTTCTTCTTGCCATTCGGCATCTATCCCAATAACGCCATCGTGGGTGGCTCCGGCCCTGTCTCCATCGGCGGCGCGCTGTATAAAAAATGTAACAACAAAAGCGGCCTTGTGGTCTGTAACATTGGTGACGGCTCTCTCGGCTGCGGCCCTGTATGGGAAGCCCTCAACTTCTCCGCCATGGATCAATACAACACCCTCTGGCCTGAGGGCAAAAACGGCGGACTACCCATGATCTTTAACGTCTTCAACAACGGCTACGGCATGGGCGGCCAAACCCGTGGCGAGACCATGGCTTACGACTTCTTAGCCCGCATCGGCGCTGGTATCACCCCAAGCCAAATGCACGCAGAGCGGGTCTGGGGACATAACCCACTGGCCGTTATTGACGCATACCGCAGAAAGCGCGAGCTCATCGCCAAAGGGGATGGCCCTGTCCTCCTGGATGTCCTCACCTATCGTCTCTCCGGCCACTCCACCTCCGACCAAAACGCCTACCGGGAAAAAGACGAAATCGCCAAATGGCAGGAGATCGATCCAATCATCGGCTTCCGCAAAGATCTGGTAGACGCAAACTGCGCAAAAGATTCCGACTTCGACGCACTCTGGAACGAAACCCGTGAGCGCATGACCCAAATCTGCCGCTGGGCTTCTGATGAGAGCATCTCACCATATGTAGACTTCAAAAAAGACCCACACGTGGTGGAACGCATCATGTTCACCAATGAGAAGAAAGAAAAAATGGACGATGCAGAACCTGTCGTCCTCATCCCGAAAGAAGAGTGCTCTCGCGTCAAGCAAATCGCAGGCAAAGAGCGCAGTGCGTTTAAAGACGGCAAACCTGTCAGCAAGATGAAAACCTTTAACTACAGAGACGCCCTCTTTGAGCCTATCTTGGACAAATTCTACGAAGACCCAACCCTCATCACCTACGGCGAAGACGTCCGTGACTGGGGCGGCGCGTTCGCCGTCTATCGTGGACTAGACGAAGTATTAGACCGCTCCCGCCTCTTCAACGCCCCCATCTCCGAAGCCGCCATCGTAGGCAGTGCCGTGGGTTACGGCCTCACCGGCGGACGTGTCATCGTAGAGCTCATGTACTGTGACTTTATCGGCCGCGCCGGTGATGAGATCTTCAATCAATTGAGCAAATGGCAAGCCATGAGCGCGGGTATCTTGAACATGCCTGTCGTCCTCCGCGTCTCCGTCGGCTCAAAATACGGCGCGCAACACTCCCAAGACTGGACAGCCCTATGCGCCCACATCCCCGGTCTAAAAGTCTGCTTCCCGGCAACCCCATACGAAGCAAAAGGCCTCATGCAAGAAGCCTTAGACGGCCAAGACCCTGTGGTGTTCTTCGAGAGCCAACGTCTCTACGACATGGGCGAAATCTTCGAGCCGGGCGGTGTGCCAACAGAAAAGTACTCTATTCCATTCGGCACAGTGAACCAAGTCCGCCATGGGGATGACATCACCATGATTACCATTGGAGCGACCCTATACAAAGCAATCGAAGCGGCAGACACCCTCAAAGAGAAACACGGTCTCTCCGCAGACATCATCAACCTCTGCTCCCTCTCCCCGCTGGATTACACCAAGATCGTGGAATCCGTCAAGAAAACAGGCCGCGTGGTGCTGGCATCGGACGCGTCTACAAGAGGCAGCTTCCTAAACGACATCGCCCGCAACATCACAGAACTCTGCTTCACAGACCTAGACGCACCACCCGTCGTTGTGGGCGCAAAGAACTGGATCACACCACCTTACGAGTTTGACGAATTCTTCTTCCCCCAAGCCAGCTGGATTCTCGATGCCATCCATGAGAACATTCTCCCCCTAGAGGGTCATGTTCCGACTGTGTCCTACACACCCGTAGAGCAAATGAGACAGGCAAAGCAAGGCGTGTAAATCCCAAACATCCAGAATCGTCTTGCCGTTTCTTGACGGCAAGACGATTCTCTTTTACAATTGTAAGAGCTCCCTCCGTCAGGCTACGCCTGCCACCTCCCTCGTAAACGAAGGAGGCTTTGGCCGCCCTTGACCTTAGGCTCCTTTGGCAAAGGAGCTGTCGCGAAGCGACTGAGGATTGCCCATGTGCGCTTTGATAACTGTACAGAAATCCTCCGTCAGGCTTCGCCTGCCACCTCCTTTACAAAAGGAGGCTTAAAGGCAAGGCACAACACACCCATCCCCAACACAACCCACCAAAGGAGCACACCAAATTGCAATACATCAAACCCCACGGCACAGATGCCGCGTTCCACTTCTCCGTGGAAGACTACTTCATGAACCACGCCCCCCTAACCGAGCCCCTATTCATGATCTGGCAAGCCGACAAATGCGCCATGCTCGGCTCAAACCAAGTCGCCCAGGCGGAGGTTGATCTGACCTATGCCCACGAGACAGGCATCACCCTCGTCCGCAGACAAAGCGGCGGCGGCACGATTTTCACAGATATGGGTACACTGCTCTACACCCTCATCCTCCCCGAAACAGAGGGCAAATCCCCCCAAGAAATCGTCCGCGAGATATTCGCCGCCCCCATGGTGCGCGCCCTAAACAAGTTGGGCATCCCCGCCGAGATGGCAGGGCGCAATGACCTGCTGGTAGATGGCCGCAAATTCTCCGGCCTTGCCCAGTACGCCAGAAAAGGCCGCGTCTGCTCCCACGGATCACTTTTAGTGGACACCGACCTAGACATGCTCACCCGCGTACTACAGGTAGACCCGGAGAAGATTCTATCCAAAGCCATCCAATCCGTCCGCAGCCGCGTTACAAATCTGAGCGAACATATGGATACCCCCATGTCTGCCTTAGATTTTTGGGCAATGCTCGAAGATAAGCTCAAAGAAGAGTGGGATTTACAGCCATATGAACTAAGCCCCTCCGACCTAGCAACAATCGACACAATCTATCGGCAAAAATTCGGTAACCCCGACTGGACATTTGGCAAAGCCCCTCCCTTTTCCCTGCACAACTCCATCCGCTTCCCCGGCGGGAAGCTGGATCTGTTCCTAGATGTCAAAAACGGCATCATCCGCGCCTGCACCATCTGCGGCGACTTCTTGGGAACGCAACCAACACGGGAGCTGGAAGAAAAACTGGAGGGTGTAACCCTACAATACGAAGCAGTAGAAGCCGCACTCAAAGACCTCGACCTCACCCCCTACCTAGGGGGCATCACAAAAGAAGAGGCACTCACCTGCATGTTCGGAGAGGGAGTGTAACGCCCATGGCAAACAAACCCGACTGGCTCAAAATCCGCCACCGCCCCAGCCCCCATTTGGCGGAGGTGGAAATGCTGCTCAAGTCCCTGGGTCTCAACACCGTTTGCACAGAAGCAAACTGCCCCAACTATGTGGAGTGCTTCTCCAAAAAGACCGCCACCTTTATGATCCTCGGCACAAACTGCACCCGCAACTGCCGCTTCTGTAAGGTCTCCTATGACGCACCCACCCCTGTCGATCCAGACGAACCCCAGCGCGTAGCCGAGGCAGTGAAAGCCTTGGGATTACAATACGTCGTCATCACCTCCGTCACCCGTGACGACTTACCCGATGGCGGCGCGTCCCAATTCGCAGCAGTCATCCGCGCCATCAGACAGACTGCACCAGATACCGCAATCGAAGTCCTCATCCCGGACTTCCAAGGGGATCGCACAGCCTTAAAGCTGGTGACAGACGCCGCCCCCGATGTCATCAGCCACAACATGGAAACCGTCGCCTCCCTCTACAGTGAGGTACGCGCCCAAGCGGATTACGCCCGCTCCCTTGCGGTGTTACAGACGATCAAGGAACTAAACCCCACCATCCGCTCCAAAGCCGGAATCATGGTAGGCCTCGGTGAGACAGTACAGGAAGTGGAAGCGCTCATGGACGATCTCCGCGCCGTCGGCTGTGAGTTCCTCACAATCGGGCAATACCTAGCCCCATCCAAAGCCCACTATCCTGTGCAGGCGTACATATCCCCCGCACAGTTTGATGCCTACGGCGCAACCGCCCGGGAGAAAGGATTCTCTTTCGTGGCATCTGCCCCCCTAGTTAGGAGCTCCTACCACGCCGGAGAGGCTTTGGGGTTTTCCTAACCCCACGCCCTTTGTAGGGGCGGCTATTAGCCGCCCGCGAACGATTGATAATCGCCCCTAGGGTGTTTCTTCAAATCGGCGGAATGCCGAAAAAATGAATAATTTTTTGTTCTGCAAGGCAAATTCCCGCAGGAATGCTGGCGCATTTCAAGGGCATTAAACGCAGCAGAACGGAAAATTAGGCGTTTTAGTGGTGTTTCGACGGTTTGAAGAAACACCCCACGTATGACGCACATTGCAAAACGCACACGGCAGCGCACCATGTGCACAATCCCATCACCCATAAGGGCACGGGCGAACACAGTTCGCCCCTACAAGAACCATTCTGTAGGGGCGATTTGTAATCGCCCGTGCCCTTTACTTGTGTTGCAGGACAGCTTTATGTAAGAGATCGGCTGAGTTCAGTTTTAAACTGTGCCCCCTCTTTTTTAGAAAGGGTCATGGTGTAAGTTTCACCGTCTTTGGTAGAAACCGTCAGCGCAGTTTTGTTTTTCAACCGACCGGCAACTTCATCTTTTACCGCATTGATTTCAGAGCGGAGTACCGAGGCATAGGTTTCTATTTGTTTCGGTTTGCGAATCGCATCGACCGCACTCTCAACCACAGCACCGATTAAGCCGCCGCCTACAAAAGAACTGCTCACACCATCGGAAATAAACATCAGCCTCTGATCTGTGAGATAAACCTTCACCAAATCGCCTCTTACGCCGCCGGCTTCTTTCGTCACAACAGTGTATAGCTTTTTTGTCTCTTGGCTCGGGTTTAAGAGGTCAGCTTCGCAATTCTCACAATAGGAAGCCGGTGTTTGGTCTGCGGGGGTTTTGGTAACATGATCGCAAATATGGCATTTTTGTTTTGTCTTTTTCACGGGAATCTTCTCCTTTTCTTTTCTATGTTATTGCACTTACAATGATTTTCTATATACTGCTTTATGCCTGCCTATTGCGTTTCGCGCCGTTTCGATCGCCTCCTTTGGCAAGTCAAGCTCTATATGGAGTATAGCTGTGCTGTCCCTATCCTCCAGAACAAAGGGTGGGGACGGTGTCGCTTTGTCATATTCCATTTTTTCAAACTTTTTATCAATGGCATCAAGGAGCTGCCCTTGGGCTTCACCATCGTGTTCGAGTTCCAGTGAAATTACCTTCTCCTCATCATGTTCAACCCGATTGATAAAGTTCCAAGGAATCAAAGGGAGAAAACGATGCTTGAGGCCGCCCGCGTCAACGGTCAGAATTACTTTTGGTCTTCGGAAAAAGCTTAAAATCACATAGAACACGCCTCCTATCCCAATTAAAAGTACGAACGTTCCGATGAGTAGGCTTGTACCATAATCATAATACATTCTGCCGGTAATCACCCCCTGTAGAATATTGAAAAAATACCAGAAAGTAATCTCGTGAAAATCAACGGGGGATGTGAACACTAAAACACTGCCGAGACCAATTGGGATGAGGGACATAAGCAGTATAAACATTCGTGTTTTGAGCGTTTCTTTTTCTTTGCGGATGATTATTTTTTCCACAGGCCTGCACTCCTCTGTTTTCCTATATAGTCTGTATAAGTTATACTTTACACCCCCCCTAAATCTTGTCAAGATTTTTTTGGAACAATGCCTTGGCCTCTGTAGGGGCAGACCTTGTGTCTGCCCGGAACGGCAAACTGACAGGGCAGACACAAGGTCTGCCCCTACAATGAACAACAACGCGATTTTTCCATGCCCTCCTTGTTCACCCCCCACATCCTGCAACTCATACACCCGAATCTACAGCTCACGCAAAACCCCTTGCAATCCCCATCGCACATTCCTATAATAAAACTAAGCTTGCAAGCCAAAAGGAGGTGCACTGTGAAAATCATCATCAACGAAAATGCTACAATTGACGAAACCGAAATCATCATCAACTGCCGCCAAGCAGATGAGCAAATCATGCGTATTTGCGCCGGACTTCGTGTATTCGACAAAAAAGTAACCGGCTTTCTGGACGGCCAAACCTTCCTGCTCAACGCCTCCGATATTTTATATGTAGAAACAGTGGAGCGAAAGACTTTCCTCTACACAGCAGGTCAGGTATACGAAACGCCGCTGAAGCTCTATGAACTGGAAGAACGCCTGGCCGGGGAAGATTTCATCCGCGCCACAAAGTCCTGTGTGCTCAACTTTGCCAAAGTCAAAAGCCTCCGGGGCGATTTTGGCGGCAGGATGCTATGCACGCTGGAAAACGGCGAGATCGTCACCGTTTCCCGCCAATATGCAACTACCATCAAACAAAAACTCGGTATCACGAAAGGAGAATCTACATGAAAAACTTCCTAGAGGGCGTACTCGCCTGGAAAACCGCCGCCGCGCTGATGTTTTCCGCCTCCGTCGTCTTATGCACAGTCATCCTATTCCTCACAGGGGCGGACGCCGTCCCAATCCCCGTCCTCGCCTCTATGCTACTCGTCTCCATGGGCGGAACATTCCTGCAACTCTTGGCATTCACCGATCGTATCATCAAAAAACTACGCTATACCCTCCGCATGGTCGTGTTCGCAGTCCCATTCCTCGCACTCCTCGCCGCAAACGCCTATTTCTTCCGCTGGTTTCCCACGGAGAACACCATGTACTGGCTCACATTTATCGGAGTCTTCTTGGTCGTTTTCTTGGGTGGCACAGCCGCATTTGAGATATACTTCCATGTGATGGGCAAAAAGTACGATGGATTGCTGGGGCAGTATCGGAAGCAGAAAGACAGATAGTTTATAATAGGTGGGAATAAAACACCCGCCCCTTCGGGGCACCCTCTTTATAAAAGAGGGTAAAGATCAAGAGCGAAATAATGGATTTGACCTTACCCCGTACCCACCCTCTTTCGTAAAGAGGATGCCGCCCGCAGGCGGCGGGTGTTTTCCCTACTACCCAGCGAATTCATATTCTCAAAATATGACACACTGCTGTCACATTTGATATGCTAAGATATTCATAAAACTGGAGCGAATGAAAATGGAGATGAACGGTTTCCTTGTCAAACAATACGGAATGGAGGCAGGCGCAAGTGTAGTCGGTATCGCCGCTTCCAAAGATTTTGGCTTAGCGCCAACGGGTTTTAAGCCCGTCGATGCACTCCCGGAATGCCTTTCCGTTATCGTGTTAGGCACTACATTTTCATCGGAAGTCTTAGATGATATGGCTACCTATACCGCAAGCCGTAATGCGATGCTTACCGCAATGACCAATACGGCAAAAGAAGTAGCAAAACGCTTAAAGACCGATGGGTATAAAGCAAAGGTCATAAGTGCGGCGGGCGGCAAATGGGTGGACGGCGGGGGGAGGAAAGAACAGTTTGGACACATTTCTCTGAAACACGCCGCGGAAATTGCGGGACTTGGTGTCATTGGCAAAAATTATTTATTTACGAATCCGCAATACGGCAATCTTCTTTGGCTCAGTGCTGTCCTGACCGATGCAGAGCTGCCGCCGGATGAAAAAGCGGCATTTACCATGTGCGATGATTGCAACAAATGCGTTGAAGCCTGCCCCGCAGGAGCATTGGACGACCTTGCCGCATTCGGAAAAAAGGGATGTTCCCAATTTTTCAAAATAGAAAACAAAAAATTTCTAATAAAGTGTTCTTTATGCCGCACCATATGTCCGCACGGCTTTGGCACAATGCGTTGACCTCTGTAGGGGCAGACCTTGTGTCTGCCCGGAACGGCAAACTGACAGGGCAGACACAAGGTCTGCCCCTACAACAAACAATTTGTCCACTAACGAAAAAACTCCAAGCCCTGCTACATACGCAGACCTTGGAGATTTTTGCTTGCGGGGAGGATTTATTTTAATCTAGTAAAACTCTGCTCCAAATCCGCGATCAGATCCTCCACATTTTCAAGACCGCAAGAGATACGGATCAAACCATCAGAGATCTTGGCAATCGCCCGATCTTCCGCTGTATATGCAGAATGGGTCATGCTGGCAGGGTGCTGCACTAACGTTTCCGCGTCACCAAGGCTAACAGCCAGTGTGCAAATGTTTAAGTTGTCAAGCAGATCTTTCCCTGCTTGCATACCGCCTTTTACTTCAAAGGCGATCATGCCCCCAAAGCGCTTCATTTGCCTTTTTGCAATCTCGTGATTCGGATGATCCGCTAAGCCCGGATAGTAGATTTTATCCACTTTCGGGTTTTGTTTTAGATATTCTACGATCCGCTCCGCGTTATCACAGTGACGCTCCATACGCAACTCCAGGGTCTTCAGCCCCCGCAGAACTAAGAAAGAATCCATGCCGGACTGCACCGCACCTGTCATATCTTTCAGACCAAACAGCCGCACCTGTGTAATCAGCTCTGCCGTACCGCAGGCAAAGCCGGCGATCACATCGCCGTGACCATTCAAGTATTTCGTTGCAGAGTGCACCACAAGGTCACAGCCAAGGGCAATCGGCTGTTGTAAATACGGCGTACAGAAAGTATTGTCGATCACTACTTTGATATCCTTGTTGTAGCCGTGTGCAATATCTGCAATTGCTTGAATGTCCAGAATCTTCATGTTGGGATTCGATGGCGTCTCAAAAAATACCATAACCGTCTCTTTTTTGAGCGCATTTTGAAGGGCGGCTAAATCAGCGAAATCTACAACCGTAACATCCACGCCGAATTTAGAGAGGCCGTGGGTGAAATAGGCAAAGGTACAGCCATAAAGGGTCGTGTCAATCACAATATGGTCGCCTGCCTTACAAAAAGTGTAGACCACAGAGGTCATCGCACCCATGCCGGAAGAGAAGGATAACCCGGCCTCAGCGCCCTCAAGCTCCGCTAAGCGGGTTTCTAACACCGTTGTAGTCGGGTTTCCTACTCTTGAATAGATATAGCCCGGTTCTTCCAATGCAAAACGTCTGCCGCCTTGCTCACAGGAGTCAAATGCATAGGTCGCATTTTGGTAGATCGGCGTTGCAAGCGGACGGTTGGGGTCTTTTAGGGATATGCCCCCGTGGATCGCCATGGTTGCAAAGTGCATGTTTTCACTTGCCATAATCGTATCATCTCCTTACGTTTTTACCATTTCTTTCATTATAGCCCGCCAGGAAGCTTTGTGCAATAGGGGCAGTGGATAAACGCGCGGCCTACCGTAGGGGCGGATTCTATATCCGCCCTGCGCAATCATGTTAATGCATAGGGCGGATATGGAATCCGCCCCTACGATATTATTTCACCCACACCCGCAATAGGTAAACCACCCATCAAAATACCAAACCCCCGCCAATCAATTTCCATCGATCGGCGGGGGCTCTCATTCATACAAACCTCATCAAATGGAAATTCGTTCCACTTCCTGGGTCTCGCTTTCGTTCTTCCTTGCATACAAACGCTCCGGATTTTCCAAATTACGCCGAAACTCATACAAGGCTCTCGCCCACTCAGCGCCTTTGCAAATCCGCTCGTCGAGGGCAAGCCCTAGGGTCATTACCCGCTTGGTCTCTCCTGTCTCTTCGTCTTTTTCACGCCTTGGCATCCCCATTGCGATAAAAATGCTTGTCGTACCAAACTCGTATAGATGATGATAGATATATTCCATCTGGATGGAAGCCAAGTTGGTGATAAACATAGACGTGTGAAAGGGGCTCAGCTTGATGATCGCCTTAGGCAGAATATTCCGTCTGTCCATCCACTTAATGAGACCCACCAAAACCCCCGGTAGCAGGGGCAGGGACATCAAACCATTTACAAAACGATCTGTTGCATTTTCATCTTGCGGCTTCTCATTCTCCCGGATCACATCTCGGATTTTTTCAGAGATGGACAAAAGGTCGTCCTCCGGCTCAATATACACCTTGACGGCGGTTTCCAGTATCTGTCCGTCCTCCTGCCGCTTGATGATGGCAAAGGATACGCATACATGATTGCGCTGATAGATTTTCTTGTTCATAATAAAACGATTGACTTCCGGCATTTTCCGCTGCAAAAGCGCAAAGGCCGTGATTACCGCGTCCATGAGCCCCACCTTGTGCCCCTCCAGACGCAGTTCCCGGAGAAATGCGTGGAGCTTTGTCATGTCAAACTCAACTTTGCCGTAGTTTGTGGCATCGTACCGCTTGTTCATCAGGTGCGGAATGATGCGGTCAAACGCGGGTATGTCCTTTAATAAGTTTCCATCTGATCTGCCCATAGTCTCGTTCTCCCCCCATTAGCTAAGCGTATGGTATCAGAAAACTGCCCATTGGTCAAATCGAAGCCTCACACGCGAGAGATGGAAGGGGGGACATTCTTGTCAGGATAACTCTTGCAGCATATCGCGTTTTTCCAATAGTTTGCTCACACGCATATTAACCGACCTTGTGGGGTGGCGCGAATGTGCCGGGGTGGTTTCCACCGCCGCACAAAGGTCAAGGGCAATCCTCAATCAGCCGTTCTGGTTCTATGTCCAGTGAAATATACAACTCTTCCAGCCTTTGCTGTACCACAATTAATATCTCTGTCGTAGCCGCAATCGTTGCGCTGATTTGTGCAACCTCTTTTTCGATGCGTTTCCGTTCAAAATTTACGATTTCTTTGCTCATTTGGATCACCTCAAAGACATTTTACATGAATTTCCTTGTACGGTCAACACAATAAATTTCTTGTAAGATACGCTTTCTTGGGTGATAAAAAATGTATGACTGTCAAAGAGTTCGCGATCTACGCGAAGATGCTGACTTAAATCAAGATCAAATTGCAGAACTGTTGGAAATTGCCCAGCAGGTATATAGCACTTATGAAACAGGGAAATTCCGATTTCCCATTGATCATTTGATTAAGCTAGCCGCGTTTTATAAAACCAGCGTTGACTACCTGGTCGGTCTAACAGACGATCCCAAACCCTATCCGCGTAAACACACCAAATAAGCCAGAGCAAATGCTCTGGCTTGTTTTTGTAGCCCTTTGTAGGGGCGGCTATTAGCCGCCCGCGGGCGATTGATAATCGCACCTAGGGTCGGTCTAAACAAAAGGCAAGCGAGATGATAAGTTCATCTTGCTTGCCTTTTAACAGCGCACACTTATTGCCTAATCAAGCCAGCCCCATTGCTCTAATAATCAACATGCCCGCAAACAGTATCACAAAGTGCACAGGATAAATCACATAAAACAGCCACTTCATGCGTCTACCTCGCTCCCCGCTATAGCCTTTTAACAAGAGGGCCGCCACTATCATGCCGAGGCAGAAAATCATCTGCACAGGGGTGAACTCCGTATTTAAAAGCAGGGGCAGATTTACCCCGGCCTCCGCAAACTGTACCGCCAAATAGGGTGACGTCATCAAACTGACAAAGATACCCACCGCGAGAAAGAACACCGCCGCAAAAAGCGGAGGCACAACACGGCGCGCCGTTTCATTTTTGATGATATGAGCCATGAGCACCATCGTAACCCCGACGAAATACCATTCTAAAAGCGCAAGGGATAGGGGCGCGATGATAACAATGTATAACAGCCAGAAAGCCAGACGGGATCGCATTTTGTCATACAAAATCAGCACCAGCAAGCTAACCACAATGTTAAACATGATGTTGAGAAATGGATACAACAGAGGGTTTCCGCCGCTCATGGGTAATGTGATGGTGAGAATATGAAAAGGCAGTGCAAGCAAGCCAAACAAGAGCACACGCAATATGTATTTCTTCACGTTGGATGTATGCCTATAACCCTCCGCCACAAAATACGCCATGATGGGAAATGTAAGCCCCCCCGCGGCATACATGGGGAAACGAAGCCAAGTAGGAATCACTCCCCACCAGGCAATGACCATGTGACTTGTAATCATGCCGATAATGGCCAGTAGTTTTAGTTGGAACGCGTTTAATTTGAGCATCTGATTTTCTCCTTATCTAAATAGAATTACGTAAAAAATGAATAGTTCATATGCAGTCAGAGCAATCGTTAAAATCCAATCAAACCAATACGCCCCGCCTTTCGGTATTTCTTTGATAGGCCATACTCTTACATATAAAATCATACTCCACACTGTATAAGCAGTTGATAGTATCGCTACAGGCACGATAATCACAGCAGGCGCATTGCCTAAGTGATCCATAAATGCCTCTAAACTAAGGCCTGCAAAACCCAAGCCTTCAAGGGTTGCGAGTAAAATAGGAACGCCAATTACTGCGATTACGATAATCCAGTCAACAACAGAATATATTCTGTAAGTCCTGATCAGTTTCTGCTTTTTTTGTTCATCCATCACCCTGTTCATTGTTTTCTCTCCCTGTCCCCTTGTATTTTCTTTAAATTCCGATTCGCTCTTGCTATTTGTAATAAATCAATTACAATCGCGCCTGCTATCGTGATAATATACACAATCGTGTAGTTAACTAAGGCGTTTTGAACTATTCTTAGAGACAAGGACAAGGGCATAAAAAGTCCCCATATGAATAGATAAAGCAGGAGAAGCCCGGCTGAAATTAGGTAATGCATCGGAACACTGCCCCAAAACAGATAATCTTTTTCATCAATATAATCTGAACGCCACAGGTGTCGGAGTATCGCAAAAGGCACTAAGGGTGCGCTTAGAAGGACAACACGCCAAATCAGAGTTAGAGAACTTAAATTGACTGCGTTGCCCCGGACAGCGGCAAAAATTACATCACCAATTATGGTCACGGTAAAAAAAATACAAAACAGCACAAGCATATTGCCCTCGAATAATCTGTAAAAAGAATACCGTTTTCTCATCTCCGCACCTCCTCTGCCAGCTCTTGTATGGTTTCTAATAAGGCGCTTCGGTAACAGCGGTTAATAATGATTTTTTCTCCGTTCATCATTTCCGCAGTCAGACGAAAATTCAGACCATTAGAAACAGATTTTATTTTGTAGATGTTCACCAGAGCCATTCTGCTGATGCGGACAAAGCACTTCGCAGTCAAGTCTTTTTCAAGCTGGCTCAAAGGTGTTGACATGGTAAATACTTCATCCTTGGTATACACACAGCTTTTCCTGTCTACCGATTCAATATAAAGCACATCATTCACATCTACCCGATACGTGGCCTCATCCTTTTCGCACAGTAGTACGGAGCTCGTATCTTCACAAAGCTGGAATATCTGATGGATTGCAGGGGTAAGTTCCCGATACCGCACAATCACATAGTCATCATTCAGATTTACATCTTTATGGGCGCTTAGTTTCATGTATCTGTCTCCTCACTTTTACGAGTATACGAGCCACAGATGTTCAGTTCAATAGATTGTGCACGAACTGCATTGAGAACAACACGAGTTACAACCAAAGCTAGCATAACAAAGGAAACAAAAACAAGGTAGTGACAAATGTCATTACCTTGTGTGGAAATTTTAATTACCAAGCATCCTGGAAAACCCAGTCATTGGCATATCACACTGAACAAACAAAAGCGTACCGTGTCACCCTTTAACACGACACGCTTTCCGCTTCCAACTCCGCCTACGGCAAAATCTGCTTCCAGATCACATCCCCTGTCCCATCCCGGCGCATGCGATGGTCATTGGATGCCGCTACAACGGAGGGAAAGTACCAACGTTCTTCCACATCCGGGAAATCGCGGATCGCCTCCGGGTTTTGCAGTTCGACACCCTCAAACGCGTCCCAACTGTCAATACGACCCAGTGTACGATTGATCGTCGTCGCAACCTCTGCACGGTTAATGTTCGCCAGCGGACGGAACGTACCCGTCGGATCGCCAAGCATCCAGCCTGACAGATGCGCCGTATATACATAGCTCTGCGCCCAGCCGCTCACTTGATTCCAGTCGTAGAAATGAACTGTACCGCCGGGCTGACGAAGCTCTGTCGTCCGCGCTGTCATGGCGGCGAATTCTTGCCTTGTGATGGGGTCATTGGGTCTGAATCTGCGCACCCCATCCGCCCCCGGCGTGTCGCCGATGATCAGTCCTGCATGGTAGGCCCATGCCACATAGTAATAGTGCCAGTTCCCCGGCTGTACGTCAACAAATGTATCAAATACATCCATCCCGGCCGGAAGCATGTCGATCCCATGTCTAAAGTCAAGCAACTGTGTCCGCGCCAATACGGTTGCGACTTCTGCCCGTGTGATGCCGTCACTGGGTCTGAAATTACCCTGATTGTCACCAAACATGAACGCAAGGTGTATCTCATCCGCCGGCACACCGCCTCCACCTCCGCCGGGGGGCGGATTCTGTGTATAAGTGGCCGTAAACGTAAGCGAGCCGGTCACCATATATCCCTCTGGATCTGAGGCTGCCCAGCCGCTATGCGTCCAGCCCGGGTTCGCCGCCACAGTAGGAATCTGTCCCGCCGTGATTGCCGTCCCTTGTGCTACTTGCACCATCACATGGGGTGTACCGCCCGCCAGTGTACCGTTTGCACCGGGCATAAAGGTCACCTCGTGCATAATCCGTACCCACTGGGCTGTGAATGTAAGTGTTCCGCTCACATTGATATCCGCTACATCATCACAATCTAAGTTCGGATCACCCGCATCTTGGCCTGTATACCGCCAACCGTCAAAGGTATAATGCTCCCGCTCCGGCTCAGGTACATTATTTGCCCCGATTGGGGCATTCTGCGGAAGCACACGCTCGATATTCGCCGGATTATCTGCTACATTGCCGCCGCCCAAGTTGAAGATGATGGAGAACAAGGGGTCACCGTGGCGGAAATTGATGTTATAGTTATTGAGCAAAGCTTCAAACGAACGTCCTGTCCCCGTAGGCGGTGCAAAGCGTCCCATCCCTGCGGTATTGCCGCTGAATGTACCGTTCGCATTGAGAATATTCGTATACGAAGCCCCCGGATTTGTATAGTTATGCGTGGCAGTGAAAATCCCCCCGCCGTCACCGTTTGTCGCTGTGTTGTTGGAGATCGTGCCGGCGGTCATATTAAGGCGTGCATTTGCCGTGGCAGTCCCCGCGCCGAGCCAAATGCCGCCGCCATCGCTTGCCGCCGTGTTGCCGCTGATTGTACCGCCGCTCATCACAAGCTGACCATTCGTCATCCGTACACCACCGCCGGTATGAGCTGCTGTATTGTCACGAATCGTACCACCGCTCATATTGAACTGATTGGTATCGGTGACTGACATAACTCCGCCGCCGTGATTATAGGAGTGGTTGCTGTGGATTGTACCGCCCGTCATGTTAAATATACCGGCATTCTGTATAAAAACCCCGCCGCCCCCGCGGTTTTCTTGCAAATCCTCTCTGTGGTCTGCATAGTTATTGAGACCAGATACGGTATTGTTGCGAATTGTACCATCGGTCATGGTGAATGTACCCCGCTCAAGGTTCACGCCACCGCCAAAGCGAGCTGTATTACCATATATCTCACCGCCATGCATATACATCCTACTGTCAAAGACCGCAGGAGTTCCGATACGCACACCGCCCCCAAAACGCCCTGTATTATTGCGGATTACACCGCCGTTCATGGTGAATACCCCACCCTCATGAACAAATACCGCCGCTGAGCCACTCGTCGTGCCGTTTGCGTTCACTAAGAATACACTATTACCGCTAATCTCGCCGCCGTTCATGGTGAACCTTGCATTTGCTCCAGTTACAAACACACCAGCCCCTGATGTATTGCCTGTATTACGATTATACCGAATGGCACTGCCGTCCTCCATAATCAAATGCCCCCCGGCATTTACCTGAACTCCGCCATGGTTGACCATGACAGCCGGATAATTGCCGCTTAGTGTAACATTTTCTAAAATCAAAGTACTTCCGTCATTGACGATAAAGTGTCGGACATTCCGCTCTTGCGTAAGCGTAAACGGCCCGCCGCTTGCACTGGTAAGCGTAATCTCACGCCCACCGTTTATTTGAATGGCAACATGGTTTTCTGTCGGGATATCATGTGCCAGTGCAATGGTCGCCGCTTCGCCCGGCAGAACAGTTGCGATTTCTGCCGCCAACTGCACCCAAGTAGTAACCGGCACTGCACCCAATGGCGCAATTTCCACCGCCGCAAGCGAAACCTCTTCTTCTCCAGGCAAGCCCACATACACAGCCTCAGACGGCTCATAAGCCTCATAGCCCGCTCCATACGCAAGCGCCTGCATGGGCACAAGCGAAACCAGCATGGCAATTGCGATTACCATGGTCAAAATTCTAGTTTTCATCTGATATCTCCTATACTGCATCACAATTCGCCTCCCCTCGGCATAAAAGTGCACATGTTTACATAATTACATACTATCCTATTCTACCAATTTTGTCAACGTTCATCTAAAGATGATTTTGTAAAGGTTTTTATAGCCCTTTTTGTCCCAATATCTCCCACCGAAAAACCAAAAACCCACCGAACTAAAATGAGTACGTTTGTCAATTGGGTAAATGATATTTTCTCCCAAAACAGCAAAAACGGCACAGAGCTTGATTTTGCTCTGTGCCGTAGCTAGTTTTGCCCATCACGCAATGGGGATTTTCCTTGTGTCGAGTTTAGAAATGCTTATTTTTCGCTTTTTTCTTACGCCTACAAACAATCTCCCAAATGATGCCTATGGCAATGAACAAAAGAAATGAAACCGTCCAAATAGACCAGTTGTTGTTTGTATAAACTCCGGGGCCACGCTCGGGATGATAGGTGTCCCAGTTGAACGCCATCCCCAGCGCAAAGCCAATAATATAGCCTCCGACTGTGCAAAGCATGACTTTGCGACTGTCACGAATAGCGGCAATGGCTATCACGATTAGTCCAAACAAAAATAAGATAATCGACCATTGCCCCATTCTATGTAGAAAGAGGAACACATGACCACATAGCAAATACCCTCCCGCCAACGCTATAACTGCTCCTAAAGCCCAAATGATTCGGTTTCGCATTTCTATTTTCATAAAGACAAACCTCGTACAAACTATAAAATTTCAACGCAACCCGCCGAAAAGACAGGCAACGAACAACAGGATTATACCACGCCTGAGGTCAAAAGTATATCTTTTCGTCCGCCACGCTGCAAAGGCTTTCCCTGTGCTGTAACACAAACAAGACAGGAGGAGTTAAGCCTTTGCCTCCTGTCTTGTCGACCCGGGGGTTCGGGGGCGCGGTAAGCGGCCTCCGATTTCGTGCCGATAGGCACGGCAGAGCGCACGATACCACTTTGTGGTATATAAGTGCGCTGTTGGCTTCGCAACAGAGGGAGTTTGTGCGGTGCGTTATCACCGTCCTCTCCGCAAAGCATTGGTAAACACCGCAAATGAGCCGTCCGCCTTGCTATAATAGTAGTGGCTTATCATTACCACCCTTTATAGCGTAATGCAAATCCCTTCGGTGGGTTTTCCCATCTATAACAATACAATACCCGCCGCCTCGCAAGCGGCCTGTGTTTCCGCGTCCCAAACAGAACTCTGGACTTCCCCGATATGCGCCTTGCCTAAAATCAGAAGACACATCCGGCTCTGGCCAATCCCGCCGCCGATGGTGAGGGGCAGCTTGTTCTTCAGCAGCATCTGGTGGAAATAAAGCTCCCGCCTATCCTCACAACCCGCAATGGTGAGCTGGTCATCCAAGGTGGGCGCATCTACACGAATGCCCATAGAGGATAACTCAATGGCGTCCTCCAAGACAGGATTCCAGAACAAAATGTCACCATTCAAGCGCCAATCATCATAGTCCGGCGCACGGCTGTCATGGGGCTCTCCGCTCCGAAGCGCGCCGCCGATCTCTTGGATGAACACCGACCCCGCCTCTTTCGTAATCAGCCGCTCCCGCTCTTTGCTGGACTTACCGGGATAACGATCCGCCAACTCCTGGGCCGTAATAAAGGTGACTTCCCGATTGATCTTCGGCAGTGCCAGCCCATATTTCTCATACACCGCATCTTGCGTATCGCAAATCGCGCCCACAATCTGCCGCACTGTCTTATGCAAATACGCCACATCCCGCCGCCCGGCCGGGATCACTTTCTCCCAATCCCATTGATCCACGTAAATAGAGTGGAGGTTCGACAGCTCCTCATCCCGGCGGATGGCGTTCATGTCTGTGTAAAGCCCATTCCCCGGGAAAAAGTCATAGCGATAGAGTGCTAACCGCTTCCACTTGGCCAGGCTATGTACCACCTCCGCCACCTGCCCCGTATGGCGCATGTCAAAGGAGACCGGCCGCTCTATGCCGGATAGATTGTCATTGAGACCCAAGGACGGATCAACAAACAAGGGCGCAGATACCCGCTTTAAGTGCAGCGCTTTCGAGAATTTATCCTCAAAGGTTCGCTTAATAAAGCCAATCGCCGTCTGTGTGTCATATAAGTCTAAGTGGGACTGATACCCCGGTGGAATGATGATCTTGCTCATATCTGCCTCCCATTTATCTTTCGACCCATTATAGCGCAAAGCAGAACAAATCGCAAGAAAAAGCCCGCAATAGATCGCGCCCTACAATGATAGGATGCACCCGTAGGGGCGATTATCAATCGCCCGCGCCCTTTACGCCCTTACTGCCGACAACACTGAAACCACGGGCGATTGATAATCGCCCCTACAAAGTGCACTGTACCTACTATAAATTCGCTGTGCAGAGAGAAAACACCCGCCGCCTGCGGGCGACACCCTCTTTATGAAAGAGGGTAGGGGCGGGGTCAGGTCAAGGGCATTACCCTGCCCTTGACCTGACCCTCTTTTGTAAAGATGGTGCCCCGCAGGGGCGGGTGTTTCCCTCCTACAAAATATACGCCTCAATCACATCCGCCACGCCGTCCTCATCATTGGTACGCGTCACCACATCCGCAAAACCTTTCACTACGTCTGACGCATTCCCCATAGCTACACCGAGCCCCGCATACTTGAGCATCGCCTTATCGTTCATCCCGTCGCCAACTGCGATCATCTCTTCCGGCGCGATCTGAAAGTATTCACTCAAAAAGGCAAGCGCCTTGCCTTTCGACACATGCTTATCCGTAAACTCCAAGAAATGGGAACAGGAGGTACAGTAGGCCATGTCTCCATCCAGCAGACTTGGCAGTTCCTGTATATACCGGGCGACCTGTTCCGGCTCATCACTCCATATAATCTTGGAAACCCCTTGTTTGGCAAACGTTTCCGCCATTTTAGCCTCTGCAATGGTAAATGATATCCCCATGTTCTCCGCATACTCGCGTATGTGCGGACTGTCCGCAAAGGTGTACAAACGCTCATTTGACCATATCACCTGAGACACACCAAATTCCAGCCCAAGCCGCATAATCGCAAGGGCATCTTCCTCTCGCAGCGTTCTTTGGTATAGGATCGTCTCATCTGTCGGTTGTAGCACCATGCCCCCATGATAGGAAATCATCGGCGTTTCCAGCTTCAATATCTCATTATACCCGCGCACACCCTGATACGACCGCCCCGTGGAGATGATCACTTTCACCCCACACTCCACCGCACGATGGATCGCCGACAGTGTACGTGCCCCGATCTTCTTGTTTGAATCAAGCACTGTACCATCCATATCCAGTGCGATCAATTTGTACTGCATTTCATTGTACCTCCGCTAGAATTGATAGGCTTCCATTATACAACAAATCCACCCCCTTGAACAGGGTAGCCTCTGAGTGCCAACAGGTTTTAAGTGATACCGCGAAAAAGACCACCAATCAAACAAGATTGGTGGTCTTTCTCATACCCTGTAAGGGCGGCATTCTGCCGCCCGCAGGCGGCGGGGTGGTCGCACCGCCGCAACTGCCTCGCAGAACCACCCCGGCCTTCGGCCACCCCTCCAAGGAGGGGAATTTGGATGTACTGTGCCCTTAATTCCCCTCCTTGGAGGGGTGGCAAGCGAAGCTTGACGGGGTGGTCTTCCCGCAGTGCCGGGGTGGTCTCACCACCACACAAAGGGCAATCCTCAGTCAGCTTCGCTGACAGTTCCTTTACAAAAGGAGCCTTAAGGGCGATCGGGACGATCGCCCCTACATTCCTACCCCCGCTCACTCAAATACGTCTGCACGCGGCTCTGGATAATCCGCGCGGTCTCCTCCACGCTACGGTCTCCCGCGAAGAACGGGAGTGTTTCTTCCGTAATCATATCAATCACCGTCACATCCGCCATAAAGAGCTGGCTCGTCTGGTTGATGAGCGCCATAATTTGATCAATCTGCGCCTGGGTGGCGGCGGATGATCCGTCAAGACCCTCTCCCGGGAACATAGGCGTCATCGCTTCGTCCATCTGCTCATTTAACACGGTCAAATTCGTCGCAAACTGGAAGCCGTTGGTGCGCTGATACTGGGGCGTCAAAATTGTCCGTACAAAGCTCCATGCCGCGTCAATATTACGGCTGGTGGCAGAAATACCCAGCATAGTCTGGGGCACAATCACGCTACCAATTCCCTCTTCTGCCGGATAGCCGATAAAGGTGACCGGCCCGCCGAACTGATCTTCCATGAACATAAGTGTAGAGAACCCAAACAGGGTCGTATCTTGCAAGAGGATCTGCCCGGTGGCAAAGGGATTGATCCACCCCTCATCCGGGAGCTCACCAATGGGCGGCAGCGGCTCAATAGAGATGACTTCCCGTTCCACATGCGCCACAGCCCGTGCCGGTAACGGACGCACGAAGTCACCCGGCCACATACCGTCTTCCCCGCGGACTTCTTCGTCCGTCGGCAAGGTGCGGGCGAATTCCAGATAGGCGCGGAAGAGGTCACTGTCAAAGTGTGCCCGGCCTGTTTCTCTGTCAATAAACTGACCCAGGTTCGCCGCAAAGATCATACTCATAAAGGTCTGACGTGTGATCCAAGTGTCAAACATCGCCGCATCAGGCGGCAGTGCGTTTGCCTGTGCCAAAAATTCATCCATGGTCCAACCCATGTCAGGGCCGACTGCCTCTCTTCGGCCGGCCAAGGTCTGTACTGTAAACTGAGAGGTCGCCGTATACAGCGTCCCGTCAATTTTCATGAGATCCATCACATTTTGTACGAAATCGTCACGAGAGAGCTCACTGTCCCCATCAATCAATGCGCCCATATCCGCAAGCACACCCCGGCGGGCATATTGCGCATAGGGTAGCTGCAACCCAAAGTCGATAATATCAGGGGCGTTGCCTGTGACAATGTCCGTATTCAGACGGGCAATCGCGTCTGCGATTGGCTCATTTGACATCCAATTCCAATACTCCCGCAAACGGATGCGATAGTTTTGGTTACGCTGGTTAAAGTTCACAATCTCCTGCCGAATCTCCCAGCTTGCAGTGAGCGCGCCATAGACAATCTCTGTCCGCTGAGACACTTCTGACACAGGACGCTGCACCAAACGCACAAGGGTCACGGAGGTGTCCCGGGTACTGCCTCCCATTTCCCAGTCGCCCCACTGTTGCTCGAAGAAGAAAATGTCACCGTTTTCAGCCGGTACAAATCTGCTGGAGTTCAGCATGTCAATATCCAGCCAGTCAAACAAGAGCGTAGACCGGCGGGTCTGCATGTCAAAGCCAAACACCGCATTGGGTGTCCCCACGTAGAGGTCATATTGTGTGCCTTGGATGGATTGGAACAGATCCGCTTCAAAAACAGGGTCGCCCGATTCATCTATCTCACCTGTCGCCAGATCAAAGGGAAACACCTGTGTGGCATCAGCGCCCTCTCGCCAGACACTGACCAGCATTTGGTCATCTGCGGCCACAATAAAGTCCGATACTTCCAAATCCATCTGCCGCTCCAGTGTCCAATCAGCGGAGAGCACATACAGCGTATCCCAGCTTCCGATCAGCACACGCCCATCTGAGAGCATCTGCATCCGGCGTACGCCAAATCCAAAGCCCTCTTGAATACCGAGTACATCATTCAAGTCCTCCTCACGGCGAACTGTCCCGTCAGAGGCAATCCACATGAGTGCAAACGCTTCGTGGAAGTCAGAGTCATCAGCCCCCCAGAAGCCGCCATAGTCATAGCGAACCGCCAGTACCCCGCCTTCCGGATGCGGGACGACCATCGCAACCTCCTGCACATCAGAGTGGCTGGCATCGTCCTCTTCCCAAAACTCACTGATCCCCTGCCAAATCGAGCGGAATCCTGTGCCGTCCGCGTTCAAAACACCGATCCCGCCGGCACCCTCCGTCATGCGATAGGTCACATATAAGTCGCCGCCGGAGATGGCAAGCAGCTCAAGGCTCGTCTCGCCATTGGTGCGGACATCAATAAATTCCGGCACAAAGACATAGCCCTGCTGTTCAAGTGTGCCTTGCTCCCCGCCGCCAATGCCGACCCCCGGTGTCTCAGTCGCACCGCCGCCTCCGCCGCCGCAAGCGGCTAAGCCCAGCACTATTGCAAAGACCAAAAGAAGCGCTATCGTAGCTTTACATTTCTGTTTCATAATCTTCCCCCTCACTTTCACGGACAGAACGGATAATCTCTTCTAAATCGTACTGTTCCTCCGGTTCAGTCTCATCCATGGGATATGCTTCACGCCATTTTTCTTCCCTGCGTGCTTCCCGCATGCTGTCCAATTTCTCAACCATCTCACGAACCCGCCATTTCCGCCGTCTAAACCGCCAAACCACAAGCCGGAGGCCGCACCAGATGGGGTATAGAATCAGTAGGATGATAAGCAGGAGCGCAAGCGCCGCAAAATCTTCCGCCATCCGCGCTGCGTTTTCCCAGTATGGCAGGCGCAGTCCCGTTTGATACATGGAACGCACCCCAAAGTTACGAAGCACAGAGAACAAAGCAGCCAGTCTATAACGGCCTGTATTGTTCACAAGGATGAACGCATCTTCCTCTGCCCCCAAGGTGTCCATGGCTTCAATGAACATTTCGTCTGCAAGTCCCGTCAAGGGATTCGGCAGCACCGCCGTCACCATGGTGATGGGGCTCGCGCCAAATAACGCCGCCTGTGTCTCGTAGAAGAAAAACAGATGGGGTCTATCCCCATAAGCGGCACGGCTTGCAAAGTCACCGTTTGGACGATACACACCCGCGATGATAAAAGGCTGATCCCGGATAAAGACCTCCAGCCCTGCAACGTCAACCGCCCCAAAGAGCTGCCACGCCAAGGTTTCGTCAAGCACCACATAATCATGGTTGATTCCGTCCGTGGGCAAATATGCCCCGCTAATTAATTGGACGGATTGGAAGAGAAAAAAGTTCCCACCCACCCCCGTCGCAAACACTTCCGCCGGCCCGCGATCGCGGGAGGATATCTGCAAGGTAATGGGAGAGGCCGCAAAGGCATAGCTAAAGCCCCCCTCCGGCATAAGAGGCGTGAGCCCCTGTTCCACTAGCGCACCGTGAAGCGCAAAAGATATCCGCTCCGGGGCATCCGGGCTAAGCCCCGCATGTTCCGGCAAAAACCCCGTCACCTGGGCAAACCGTCCCGCATCAGCCCCCCAACGCGCCGCCGCCTGCTCACTGGGCAGCATCCGGGTCACATGCCGCAGAAAGAAAAAGGAAACGGCGACCAAAAGCAGAAGCAGAACGCAAATCGCGATCCTCCCCCATGGTTTTTTGATGTTTTGCCGCTTGTTTGTTTCCATGTTTACCTCTTATGATGATTATATTGTGGGGTACGCCCTTCGTAGGGGACGATGCCTACATCGTCCCGTTCTTTCGGTTTCGGTGCAAATTGGGGACACGGGGCGATGTAGGCATCGCCCCCTACAAGGACGGGATGCACCCGTAGGGGCGATTATCAATCGCCCGCGCCCTTTATGTCCTTACTGCCCTTTATGTCCTTACTGCCCTTTATGTCCTTACTGCCCTTTATGTCCTTACTGCCCTTTATGCTCTTTACTTTACGCTCTTTACTTTACGCTCTTTACTTTACGCTCTTTACTTTATGCCCTTACTGCCAACAACACTGAAACCGCGGGCGATTGATAATCGCCCCTACAAAGTCTCTGCAACAACTATAATTCCCCTGCACTTACGATACGCTCTATGAAAGAAACAAGTACACCCGTTCTCCATCGAACACCAACCTGCCGCCTGTAAACCAATGGCTCTGCCGCGCCGCTGCAAGCTGCTCAATCTCCGCCGGCGTTAAGACATCATACATATGCACCACCGTAATATGGTCTCCCAGACTGATCCGAAGCAAGGGTTCTGGCATCCAAGGAATCTGCAACATACGGATGGTCAAATCCTGATAGTGGCGCAAACCCTCTCTCTGCCAAGTCTGTGGGATGTCGTGACTGAAGAAAATTTCCTGAATATAAATGCCGTGATAGGCCTCATAAGCACGGATAGTATCTGCAATCTGAGCAAGCTCCTGCATATCCATTTGGTTGTTCGCATAGGTGTTCCGCTGTATATCCATCTGCTTCTGGGATAACAGCAATGTAAAAATCAGCGCGATGGCAAGAATCGGCAGCCGAATCCGCTTTGCAAATAGCGCGATGGCAAGCAGCAAAAGGCCGCCTATACCGGCCACCGCCACTGCCGAACGGGGCGCGATATACCAAAGATCAGACGCAATGGGCAAGTGGAGCGCCACAGTTGTGGCAAGCAGAGCAAAAACAGAAAGGATTGATACAAACAACGCCCGATACATCCGCTGACGATGGCAGGTGAAAATCAACACAGCAAAGAAGATTGCAAGGAACAGCAAAAACATGTAATCTCTAAAAAAACCAAACTGATTGAGGAAAAACAATCTAAGCGCCCCAACTGCATGGCGCATATTGTCCCAGATCCGCACATCGCTGGCAAATCGGACATCGGAAGAATACAGGAGTAAGAAAGCCACATTGGAGAAAACGGCAGCCGCATACATCAAAACCGCCAAACAGACCCGGCGGAAAAACTTCCACCACTCAGCATGGTAACGCGCACCTAAAAATAGGACAATCAACGGCGGGAAAAAGACAGAACTGGGCTGATAGGAAAATACACTCAAAACAAGCGCCAAAAGCCCAAGCAGACAATGTTTCCGACCGCCCCGCAAAAACAGAGCCACGGCAAGGACGGCAAGCAATATGCCAAGGGACATGACGGCGTTTTCAAAAAACAGCATGGATTCTGCGATAAACAGATTAAAGCAAAGCATCAAAGCGCCCAGCGCCGCAAACACATAGCCGCCTTTCTCCTCTGTAGAGACTGCGTATTGACGCAACAGACGGAACACAATATAGGCCGCCAGAGACAGAAATACAAGACTTGCGGCAACAGAAAGGCGCATGGTCAGGGTATGGGATGGATTGAAAACGTGCAGCACTTGGTAAAGCCAAGAGGAAAGCACACGCCCCTGTGAAAACAGTCCCCGGATCATGCGTTCATAACCTGCGTAATGTTCCACCAAAAAACTGTCATGCACCCGCTGTTCCCCCCGCAAAAAGGGAGCGAACACAAGAGCGCCGTAGAGCAAAAAGGCCACAAACACGACGACATCTTTATCACGCAAACAGGAAGGTATTCGCACGAACGTTTTGGATTTTTTCTCCATGCTTGCCTCCCTTGCCTCATATATGCTAATACTGTGGGGTACGCCCTTCGTAGGGGGCGCATATCATGCCCTGCGGGTACACTGGGCGCCCCGCATGTTCCAACATTCCGTGCATCTAGGCTACATAGGTGGAAACCACACCCACGGGACGCCCAGTGTGCGTCCCCTACAATGATAGGGTGCACCCGTAGGGGCGATTATCAATCGCCCGTGGTTTCAGTATTGGTGGCAGTAAGGGCGTAAAGGGCGCGGGCGATTGATAATCGCCCCTACAATGTCCATCACACCTATTATAAATACCGTACACCCACCCCTAATCCATCGCCAATCGTACTCGATCTCGATCAGCCAGGGTCGCGCTGGACCGTATAATCACATTCGCAAAGCGGTCCACATCACCCCGGACGGCTACACGCTGCTCATCTTGCGCTTCAATGTCCACATCCACACGCACCGCTGTATACCGTGTCCCAAGGGGTGAACTCCGGGATTGCAGGATATAAACATGATACCCCAAGGTATCCTGCGCTACCGCACTGCGGGGCACAATGGTCTGGAACTGTGCGCTGGATAAGGGAATACTCAAGCTCAATTGCTCCCCGGCGACCACTTCCCCGGTCAGCTCCACCGTGACCAAACGCCGATTTGTGGGATCATCCGGGTCAACCCGCACACCGCTCACACGCCCTGTCACATCCGTAAACCAAGAAAGAGTACTCACCTCAACAGGTACGCCAGGCCGCACCTCCTGCGCTTGCCGCGCCTCAATGGAAATCTCCGCCACATAGCCCATATCCGCCACTTCAAGCCGCGCTAGCGGCACACCCGGCTCTGTCTGATTCCCCGCAATTGCCGTAAGCCCCGTCACCACACCATCATGCTGGGCTGTGATTGTGGTCTCGTCCCCGTCCGTCTCGCCGCCCTGTCTGCGGATGCGGGCTTCTAAATCTTCAATGTCCTCTTCCAAAGCCCGCAGTTCCAAAAGCTGTCTCTGATGGGCGACAGATCCTTCCTGTTGCTCACTTGCCAGAGAAATAAGCGCTTCATTCAAGGCACGTTGTAACCGCCGCACCTGATCGTCCGCCGCTGTGATACCTTCTACACGGGCAAGCATGTTTTCCGCTGTTGTCACCGCCGTCCGTGCCGCGCTGAGCTGCGGCGCAAGTGCACTAATCTCTCCCACAACCGCTGTCCGCGCCGTTGCCGCCGCTTGCACCATGGCAGTACGTGCGCTGACGACTGCTTGCGTCCATTGGTTAGAAGCCCCCGGATTCTGAGCCATATAATCTTCATAGCTCATATCCATAGCGACCAAAAATTCTGATAAAGCCCGCTCATAAGCCAAAATCTGCGCCCCAATTCGTTGGGAGCGGCTGTCAAAATTATCAATATATTCCAATTCTGTCTCGAGAGCCGTTTCTCTGGCCTGTTGGGTATTGAGGTTTGCCTGTGCATTCGTTAGCGCAGCTTGCGCCTGTGCTTCTGTCATGGGTGCATTCCCCAAAGCGTTCCGATCTGCAATCGCCCGCTGCAAATCTTCCCTCGCCTGGCGGATATGCTCATTCTGCATGGCATAATCCCCTTGGGTCATATCCAGAAGCTTCATCTGATACTGAAGCCGCAGGTCAGCAAGCTGACTGAGCAGATCATTCTCCCCCGATTCAAGGGTAAACAGCCTGTCCCCTTGGGCAACAGTGTCCCCCTCCCGGACATATACCGCGAGAATACGGGTCGCAAACTCCACCGTTATGCTATAACTCCCCGCCGCTTCCGCGTTGGCATTCCCCCGGATGGCGTTGGTAATCGTCCCGGAGGTGGGCTGTGCTGTCTGCACCTCCGGCAAAGACATATTCATGATCGTTGGCGATAAAAACATAAAGAATACCATCAGGCCAAAAAATATCGCCGCCGCTTTCCATACCCAGCCCCTGTTAAACTTCTTTTTCATCTCTCGTTCCCCCTAAATATCATCCGCTCTTTAGTAGGGGCGAACTGCGTTCGCCCGCGGTTGCAAATTCGGTGCAAATCCACTTGTACGGTACAAATTTGGTACTCTTTTGACCACATCAACCCTACGGGACACCCCTCCAAGGAAGGGCAACCACCCCGGCCTTCGGCCACCCCTCCAAGGAGGGGAATTTAAATGCAACGCGCCCTATTCCCCTCCTTGGAGGGGTGGCAAGCGAAGCTTGCCGGGGTGGTCTCCCCCGCAGGGGCGGCAAGCGAAGCTTGACGGGGTGGTCCCCCCGCAGGGGTGGCAGGTCGTGCCGGGGCGGTTCAAGGTTGCATCAACCCTTAATCCCACCGGAATAGGTGATCCCCTCAATGAGGTATTCTTCCCCATGTAAGAACATGAGCAGTGTTGGTATCATATAAATCGTTGCCACAGCAAATGCAACGCCGATCATCTCTTGCTCGCTGATCCGTGACAAGAACACCGAAAGCGGATATCTGTACGGGTCAGTTATCATGACGATTGGTTGCTCCACCATGTTCCAATAATCAATAAAAACAAGGATCAAAACCGCATATAAAGCCCCCCGGCACAGCGGGATCGCAATCCGCCAAAAAATCTGCCATTCAGACGCCCCGTCTAATTTTGCCGCCTCGATATAGGAAATCGGAATCCGGCGCATGAACTTGGTGAGCAAAAACACACTAAAGGGCGCTACAAAACCGGGCAGATACAGCGCCAACCAGCTATCCCAAATCCCCAGCCACCGTGCCACTAAGAAGTTCGGCACAAGGGTCACCTGATAGGGCATGAGCATCAAGATAATATACGCAAAAAACAAACCCTCTTTCCACTTTGACCGCCAGCGGGTAAAGCTATACGCCGCCAAGGACGCAACGATAACCTGCACCAGCACGATGGGTACAACCAAAAGAACCGAGTTGCGAAACAGATCCAAATAATCCGGGCTCTGTATCAAAACCGTGTTGTACTGCTGAAAGGTGACAATATCCGGGATCAACTTCAAATTCACCCGCTCCGCCATATACGCCCCCTCAGCGGCAGAGCCGAAGATGACCCCATAGTTAGCCGAAATCTCCGCCTGGCTCATGAAGGAGTTGGTGATAGTGAGTACCGTTGGCAGCAGAAAGGCAATGCCGAAGAAAAATGCAATCACACTCAGGATAATCCGGCTGGGCAGACGTTTCCGTTTCTTCATCCCTCCACATCCTTTCCGTACCAGCTCTCTATCACGAAAAGGAGACCGATAATGGCAATCATCACAAGCGCCATGATAATAGCCGCCGCCGCTAGGCTCTGATAGTCTAGGTTATGGAACATGTTGTTCATATAGTGCTGTAGCATATATAAAGACCCATAGGGATGCGTACCCGTCAGGAGGAATACCTCTCTAAACACCTTAAAGGAATTAATCACAGACAAAATCGTCACGAATAAAATAGTGGGCGATAGAAAACGCAGTTTAATCGTGCGGAAGATATAAAAGTTACTCCCGCCCTCCAGAGAGCCAACCTCCAACAAGTCCCGGGGGATATTATTGAGCGCCGCCATAAAGAGTATCATATTATAGCCCAGATTCCGCCAGAGGAACAGTACCACAATGGGTAGTTGGGCATAGGGCGAATAAAACCAATCAATGGGCGTAAAGGTAAACCATCCCGTACTAGCCCCAATATTGGCCAACACATCATTAATCGCACCGTTCCGATGGAACAGCACTTCCCAAATCAACACAATAGACGCTACCGGCACCATCATGGGGCTCAAGAAAAAGGTGCGCAACTGGCTCTTCATGGGTATCTTCTGCTCTAAAAGCGTGGCAAGCACCAAAGCCAGAACCACAGCCAAAGGCACTGCCAAGGCCGAGAACATCATCGTATGCCGCGCCGCGTCCTGAAAGGCGAAATTCCCCAGCACCCGCTGGAAATTCTGAAGCCCCACAAAATTGCCCCCAATGGGACTGTCAATAAAAGCGTAGTAAATCACCACAAAAAAAGGCACGATGAAAAACACCATAACGCCGATGAGACTTGGCGTAAGGAATCGATCGGGGTACAATTTGTCCCCCATACGCTTATTGAGTTTTGACATGCTTTGTTTCATGCTAATAAACCTCTGGTGTTAGGAGGATAAAGTCTGTCTGCGTAATGTCATCAAATCTTTGGGATACAATTATACTACCGTCCGGCAAAGTGGCCAGTAAAAAGAAGTTCCTGCTATTCATGTACCCGATGTCATCCCAATCAAACAGGCGCGTCCATTCGCCTGTTTCTATTACATAGCCATACGCGTAGGATCTACCGTCCACATTCTGCGTGAAATACAAATCAAACTCACCTTGCGGCGACACTGTAATTGCTGCCACACCTGTCACACCTGTCTCTGCAAGCTGTGCGCCAAAAGAAACAGATACAAGATCAAGCTCCCACAGGCTGCCATTATGTGAATCGGAAAACACAATCCGCCCATCCCGTCCTTTGCCAATCCATCCGCATCCTGGATCAAATTCGCCTTGGAATGCACCATTTGCATCTACCACTGCGATTCGCGTATCACAGCCGTCTCTCCCGTGCATTACAAGCTCACCCGCCGCGGTAAACCCTGCACTTAAGTTACTTAAGTGATCTAAACTTTGGAATAAGTCCTGAGGCAGTTCATACTGAAACAAAAGTTCTCCTGTTGCAGTATATTTTACATAGAAAAAGCGCAAGAAACGCAGCCCTGTGTCATCTTGTGGGTACTCTATGAGGAGAATACGAAATTCTCCTTCCTCAGTCACAGAAAACGTAAAAACATCCATTACCCGCTCCCTGTCCCACTCCACTGACAAAGCTGTAGATACAGTACCCTCATCCAAAGTAAGTTCCCGAATGAGAATATCCCCCGGGCTATCGTCTAACATCAGGCTAAAGTAGAGTACATCATCTCGCATCGCAGTCGCAATCACATCCTGTTCCACACGGATAAGCCGCTCCTGCGAGAAACTAATTCCAACCGCTTCTATCTCCTCCGGCACAAGCACAGGCTCTATCTCAGCCGGCACGGGCGCGAGCTCTACCTCCAAAGTACTGTCGGCCTCTGCCCCGGTGCCAAAAATACTAGGAACTGAAATCTCTATGCCCAAAGCTAAGAATAAGCTAACCATAAGCCAAGCAAGTAAAAGCAGCAACGCTACAACCGCCACAATTACCGCTTTTTTATCCATCCCGTTCTGCATGGCCACTCCTTAACTTACTACACTTTGTTTCATCATACACGTCACTAAACCGCCTGCTGTACACCAAGTGCCAACACAAACGTCCCCGTCCGCCAATTGGAGCGATTCTGCCGAAACAGCACAACTTGTCCGTCTGATGCTACAATCATCGTATCCGCACCACCCGGACGAAAGCCAAGTTCGCCCCAATGAAGCAGATGAACCAGTTCCTCTGTACCAGGCGAAAAACCATATAGACTTGTTCCGTCATCTCGGTTGATATCTATGTAAAAATCAAAACCGGAATCCCCAGTGGCTGTATATAGTCGTCTCAAGGTGAAATTCCGCTCAAAAGGCTGTCTGTCCCAAACGCCTGTCACCGGGTCAAGCTCATAAACAGCCGCGGCAGGGAAGCGATTGAATATCACCTCTCCCCCTCGCGTCAATGCAGACGTACCGCAAGTCATTTCCCGTCTACTGATGAGCGTTCCGTCCGCGCCGAAGAAATAAAGAAACACTTCACAAGTCCATTCATCATGCCCGTCAATTACCATGCTGCCATCTGCCAAGAAACTAGTTATGAATCTGTTGATACTTGCATCTTCCGCAAAAAAGGACGGCGCGAAAAGCTCTCGCTCTAAAATCAAATTACCCGCCCTGTCATACGTTGCGTAAAGTAAGCGGCCACCCGCCCCACTGTCCCGAATCACCAGCCGTATCGTACCATTCAAGGCCAAGTCGAATCCCGCGATCTGTTCCATTGTCCGCGCCCCGGAAATCTCCGCCACGGTCTCAACAACACTCGCATCCAAACGCATCCGCTCAATCCGAATCGTATTCCCCTGCAAGCCCGCAAAGTAAATCCAACCGTCGCGCAACACCGCGTCGCCTATCTCGTAATCCAAGGTCAAGATTTGATAAGGGCTGTATTCATCCGGCGTTGTAAGCCAATCAAAAACAAGGGTTACGGTCTCCCAAATGTTCGATTTTGGAAACTCTATGCTGTTCAAAAACGCAAACAAACCGGCCGCCAACGCGACAAGTAAAACCAGCAACACAATAATCGCCACGATGGCTTTTCTATCCACCGTCCCGTTTTGCATGAGCCTATCCTCACTTTTCTTTCTATTCCCATAGTATAGCAAATTTGGAAGAGTAAGACAATAGCTTTTGCGGTTTTTGTGAAGATGACGCGCCCAAAAAAATTAGCCCAAAAACCGGGCTAACTTTTTTGTACAGTTCTTATAGATGGTTGCGTAAAGCAACGATCTTTACAGCAAAAAAGTCATCACCATGCCAATAGCCGTGGAGCTCCAGCATCTCATCGGGCCTTTCCCTTTCCATCTCAGCAGGGTCAAACTGTGTAGTTGGCAGATATCCCTCACTCGTCCCGAACACGACATCATCCATGGATATTGCGGGGCTCGGAATGCGCGTTACAATGGCCGGGTGATGCAAGAAGATCACACCGATTAGGGAGAGTGCGATATAGATCACAGCCTCATAGCGCGGTTTCCTCCCGACATGTACCGCTTCTCTTTTGCCTGTACGGCGAAAGATACGAAACAAAGCCTGAAAGATCAGATACCCAATCACCGCCCCTAGGGTGTTCATGATGAGATCATCTATTGTTGTCACTCTATTGGTGAATAATTGCATAGTCTCAATGGTAAGAGAGAAGAGAAAGCCCGCAAGCGCTACTTTTTTCAAAGAACGAAACACCGGCCAAATAGCAGGTAGCAAAAATCCAAAGGGTATGGTCATGAAAACATTATATACATGGGGGATCATATCACTAGAAGAAGCAAAGGGGATGAGCTCGATTCGATCCGGGCTAATCAGCGGCTCTCTCATCCACCAAACAAAGCCTGACATCCCGGTTTGGCGATAGACAAGCATGAGGTAGAGCAGAAATAGGGACACAGCTATAAAATACTTAACTGATCGCTTTTGTCCCTCTGTTTTCCGCTCTTTTACAAAAACCACAAGCTGCCATACCACGCATAAAGCAATCGTACAAGCAAAAAGAAATAAGCTCTGCCACGAAAAAATATCTTGAAATACCCGGCTAATGGGGTTTAAATGTCCTGCTCCAATGTACATACCGAAACGATGTCCTCTCTTATGCAAACTGTTCTATTCGTAGTAGTACAGTTATATCACAAGAGCAGAGCACTTGTCAATTGGTTTTTTGAAACTTTGAAAAAACTTAACCTTTCTATGCCCGCCGCGCCGCCATCTCCCCCCGCCGCGCAAACTTCGTCAGCTCCACAACCACCAGCGGGATCGGTACTAACAATAACACCGTCCGCCACTGAGCAATCGTCAGCGGTGCAACGCCAAACACAGAAGCCAGTGTCGGATGCCCGATCACAACCACTTGCATGGCAGCGCAGAACAAAAACGCCAATACCATTTTGGGATTCGAGAACACACCAATTCGGAATAAGCTCTCCCGACTGCGGACATTAAACGCGTGTACCAACTGGGACAAAGCCAAAACCGCAAAGGCAAAGGTTCGCCCCGTGGTATAGTCCCCGGATCGCACCCCGATGAAAAACGCCCAAAGAGACAGTCCGCCAATCATCGCGCCTTGGAACAAAATATCCTGCCAGAGCCCGCCGGAGAACATACTGCTCTTGGGCGAAACCGGCGGACGTTCCATAATGTCCCGCTCCGCTTTCTCCGCACCCAGGGCGAGGGCGGGAAAGGAATCCGTCACCAAATTCACCCACAAAAGCTGGATCGGCAAAAGGGGCGGCGGCATCCCGATGAGGACGGCAAGAAGTATGGTCAAAATCTCGCCCACATTACATGAGAGCAAGAAATGGACAGATTTCACCATATTCTGATAAATCCCCCTCCCCTCCCGTACAGCGGAGACGATGGTAGCAAAGTTGTCGTCTGTCAGTATCATGTCAGACGCATCCCGCGCCACATCCGTACCCGTCTTCCCCATGGCACAGCCAATGTCCGCAATCTTGAGGGCAGGCGCATCATTCACCCCGTCCCCCGTCATGGCCACAATCTCCCCATTGGCCTGAAAGGCCTCCACCACCCGGCTCTTATGCAGAGGCGACACCCGGGCAAACACAGCCGTATGCTTCACCGCCTTTTGCAGCTCCTGATCCGAGAGCCCGTCTACCTCCATCCCCGTGAGCACCGCCCGACTATCCGCCAAAATCCCCAGCTCCCGCGCAATAGCCGCTGCCGTGGCAGCATGATCCCCCGTAATCATCACAGGCCGAATCCCCGCCCGCTTACACGTCTGCACCGCAGCCCGCGCCTCCGGACGCGGCGGATCTTGCATGGCAATCAGCCCCAAAAACGTCAATCCCTGCTCGGATTGCTCCGTAGGGGCGCGCATTGCGCGTCCACCCCCTACACCCTCACTGATCGCACCCCGTAGGGGCGACCCTGCGTGGTTGCCCGCGCCCCCCGCATCGCCCATCTCCCGATACGCAACCCCAATCACCCGCAAGGCCCGGTTCGCCATCTGTGCATTCTGCCCCAAAATCTCCCGCCGCTTCCCATCCGTCAGCAAACCCGTAGGGGCGATCGCCCCCGATCGCCCGCCGCCACCAAGCACAACCCGCTCACAAAGCCCCAACAACACATCCGGCGCACCCTTGACCACAAGCAATCCGCCATCCGCACCTTTATGCAGCGTACTCATCCGCTTCCGCGCCGAATCAAAGGGCACTTCCCCCAGCCGCTTATATTGCCGCACCGCCTGCTTCACATGCAGCCCTGCCGACAAGGCCGCCTCCACAATCGCACACTCCGTCGGATCACCCTGCACCCGGTCACGCTCCCCTATCCGCACATTGGTACACAGCGCACCATAAAGCAACAGCTTCTGCCGTCCCGCGTCATCTTGCTCACCCGTGGCAGGGCAAACCATCTGCACCGTCATCCGATTCTGGGTCAGCGTCCCCGTCTTGTCCGAACAGATCACCGTCGCACTCCCCAAGGTCTCCACCGCCGGGAGCTTCCGCACAATCGCACTGCGCCGCGCCAAACGCTGTACGCCCAAGGCAAGCACTATCGTCACAATTGCCGGCAAGCCCTCCGGCACTGCCGCCACAGCGAGACTGACAGCCAGCATAAAACTATCCAACATATCCGTCCGCTGGATCACACCTAGGAGGAAGATAAACCCACAGATGAGCAAGGCAAACAGCCCCATCATCTTCCCTGTCGCCCCCAGCCTCCGTTGAAGCGGCGTCTGGGGCGTTTCCGCTTGATCTAGGAGGCTCGCAATCTGCCCCACCTCTGTCGCCATCCCGGTGGAGACCGCAATCGCCAGACAACGCCCCGCTACAACCGTGCTGCCGGAAAACAACATATTCCGCCGTTCCCCCAAAGGCGCACCCTGCTTCACAGTCGCCCCATGATCCTTGGAAACCGCCGTGCTCTCCCCCGTGAGGCTGGACTCCTCCACCCGAAGCGCCGTGCTCTCCACAAGCCGCGCATCCGCCGTCACCGCGTCTCCCGTCTCGAATCGGAGCAAATCCCCGGGTACGACCATGTCTGAATCTATCGTCAACTCCGCCCCGTCCCGCACCACCCGTGTCTTGGGTGCAGACAAAGCCTGCAAAGACGCAATCGCCCGCTCCGCCCGCGCTTCTTGGACTACACCCATAGTGGCATTGAGCAGCACGATGGCAAGTATGATAATCGGATCAACAAAATCCGCCTGCCCCTCCCAGATGGAGATCAGCAGAGAGAGCCCTGCCGCCGCCAGGAGGATGAGCACCATAAAATCCGAAAACTGCTCCGCAAACTTGAGCAGAAACGGCTTCCCCCGTTTCCCCTCTAAGCGATTCATACCATATTCCCCAAGCCGCCGCTTCGCCTCCCGCTCGGATAGTCCACGCCGATCATCGGTCTGGAGCGCAGTTATTGTCTCGCGCACGCGCTTTGTGTAAAAGTCCATGTCCACCACTCCCATCTCTTACACGGTATGAAGTGAGGCGGACAAGTATGAATGGAAAAAGCCGATGCACAAGGCATCGGCTTTTTGGATTTGTAAACCCGTACAACTATTTACAAACAGTTGTACCAAGTGTATACTTAATTCCAACACAGAGGATGTAAAATCAGAGACGGTTTGCCAACATTCTCCCGAAAGGGGGTGAGGCATATGGGGTACATAGCTACTGCCATAGTCGCGTGCTTGGACTTGATCTTTCGAGTTTATAAGTACATAAAAAGTGACAACCGCCCACCCAGCCAAGAGTAGCGGTTGTCTAATCCCTAATTAAGGCAAACCGTCTCGCGGTTTTCCTCTGTGTTATTATTATACAATATATCTAAGAATTTTGTCAATTCTTGTCGAACCATTTCTTTCATATGGGTAGTTTTTTCGTTCAACAAAGCGATTTTGGCAATACTGTTAGGACGCCGGATTGACTTTTTGACACACATTTCCCCCGTTTACTACCTACTTTCACCTATCCCACAGCAATCAGTACCACCACTTGAAGTGGTTGTTGTTTACGCTAAGGCATTAACACAATGGGATTGCGTATTATTTCTGCGCTATCCCATTGCTATTTTAACGGGATTTCAGCTCATTTTTTTTAGTATGGCCACATTTTCCACAACGAGAATCGACGCTATAGCACCTCATTTCCGAACCTAGCCATGACCGAGTAGTCTCTTCATATTCATGCCTACACTTTCTAATTCTCTTCCTTACCTTTCTCTCGTGCAAAAATTCTTTTATTTTCCACATATTATATCACATCCCTAAATTATATAAAACTAATTCACCTATTATGTTGTGTATCACTTATTTTACCATGCAATATATAGATAATCAACTCTAAATCAATCTTTGCTTAAACATAGAAAACAACCACACTTTTGCAGTGTAGTCGTTTGTCCGTTTATTTAGCGTTCAGCTTCCGCCACCCCTCGGCTATGCTAAATGAGCTGATTGAACGTGTTGAGGTATTTCAAACACAAAAAATTGACGGTTTTCATGTGCAACGGCTTAGAATCCACTACCATGTCATCGGTGCAACCGAAATTCCAGATATATACCCTATACCAGAGATAATAATACATACGAGAAAGGGCGTACTGGTTAAATACTATCCTTGCCAACACGCCGCACAAAAAAGAAGTGTTCCTACCTCAAATGTGGTAAGAACACTTCTACTGGTTGGGGCGACAAGATTCGAACTTGCGACCCCCTGCTCCCAAAGCAGGTGCGCTACCAAACTGCGCTACGCCCCACCACTGTCCTCGCGTATTATAACCGATCTGAAACGACTTTGCAATACCTTTTGAGATTTTTCTTTATTTATGTTATGATGGTGGAGCGAATTTATCCAAGGAGACGAACACCCCATGCGGATGCGAAAAAAGAAGAATCTAGCGGCACGGCTCGAAGCCTGCGCTCCCATCATGATACAAAACCCGACAGAACTACACGGAACATGGCTCTCAGAGCGCGGAGAAACAGAACTACACTTAGAAATCGGCTGCGGGAAAGGACAGTTCACACTGGCAACCGCCGCCGCTGCCCCTGATGTACTGCACGTCGCCGTAGAGAAAGAGCAAAACGCCATGGTCATCGCCATGGAGCGCGCCTTAGAGCAAGGGCTCTCAAACCTCCTATTCATAGATGCAGACGCACGGCACTTAACAGAACTCTTCACCCCCGGCGAAGCCCAGCGAATCTACATCAACTTCCCAGACCCTTGGCCAGGCGATCGACACGCAAAACGACGGCTCACCAGTCCACAGTTTTTGGACTTGTACAAACAGATCCTCGCTCTGGGCGGAGAGATTCATTTTAAGACGGACAACATAGACCTATTCGAGTACTCCATCAAGCAATTCCCTCTCGCAGACTTCCATCTGCAAGACGTGACCCGAGACCTGCATACGCCCCAATCACTGGGCATAATGACCAACTACGAACAAAAATTTCACGAGTTGGGCACACCGATTTGCCGCTGTGTCGCTCGTTGGGAGGGCTAGAAAAATGCCAAAACTAATTTCATGGAACGTAAACGGCCTGCGCGCCGTACAAGGAAAAGGCTTCATGGACATTTTCCGCGGCCTAGACGCGGACATGTTCTGCCTGCAAGAAATCAAACTCCAAGCGGGACAAATTGATTTACAACTAGACGGCTATCACACATATTGGAACTACGCCGAGAAAAAAGGCTATTCCGGCACGGCGATCTTCACCCGTACCCAGCCAATCCGCGCCATCTACGACATGGGCGTCCCGGAACACGACAAAGAGGGTCGCGTAATCACACTGGAATTTGACACCTTTTTCCTCGTCACCGTCTATACGCCCAACTCACAGGACGGCCTAAAACGTCTGGACTACCGCATGACATGGGACGACGCGTTCCGCGCCCATGTGACGGCTTTGGACAAGGAAAAACCCGTGGTAATCTGCGGCGACCTAAACGTGGCGCATACAGAGATTGACCTAAAAAACCCGAAAACGAACCGCAAAAACGCCGGATTCACAGATGAAGAGCGCGGAAAATTCACCGAACTCTTAGAAGCCGGATTCACCGACACTTTCCGCGCCCTCTACCCCGACCAAACGGGGGCATATAGCTGGTGGTCTTACCGGGGCGGCGCGCGGGAACGGAACGCAGGGTGGCGGATTGATTATTTCCTCATCTCTGACCGCCTAAAGGACAAGCTGGACGCGGCCTTTATCCGCGCAGATATCATGGGCTCAGACCATTGCCCGGTGGGAGTAGACTTGGACGTATGAAAATTGGGAACATTGAGATAAAAGGAAAACTGGCACTCGCCCCCCTAGCCGGGGTGACGGATTTGCCCTTTCGTACAATTTGCAGAGAACACGGCGCGGCGCTTTGTTATACCGAGATGGTAAGCGCGAAAGCCTTAGTATATCAAGATAAGAAGACAAAGACCCTACTCCGCACAGATGACGCAGACCATCCCATCGGCGCACAGATTTTCGGCTCTGACCCGGTTTGTATGGGTGAAGCTGCTGCCAAGGTGATGGAAATTTCCGATGTGGATTTCATCGACATCAACATGGGCTGCCCTGTTGGAAAAGTGGTAAAAAGCGGAGACGGTTCAGCCCTCATGAAAACCCCGGAACTTGCCCGGGACATCATCGAAACGGTCTGCCGCAGTGTAGATGTCCCTGTCACTGTGAAATTCCGCAAAGGCTGGGATTCCGGCAATGTAAACGCCGTCCCCTTTGCGCAAATGGCGGAGGCGGCGGGTGCGTCTGTCATCACCGTCCACGGACGGACACGGGCGCAGATGTATTCCGGGCACGCGGATTGGGATATCATCAAACAAGTGAAACAAGCGGTGAAAGTACCTGTCATCGCCAACGGTGACGTGTTTGAACCCAAAGACGCTGTACGCATTTTAGAATGGACAGGGGCGGACATGGCCATGATCGCCAGAGGTTCATTCGGTGACCCTTGGCTCTTTGAACAGGCAAATGCCCTACTTGCCGGCGAACCCATGCCGGAAAAGCCAAGCATCCAAGAACGGATGCGTGTCGCCCTCCGCCAATTGGAGCTTGCAATCGAGCAAAAGGGTGAGAAGATCGGCTGCTTAGAGGCGCGGAAACACCTTGCTTGGTATCTCCGCGGTGTCCCCCACGGGACAAAGATGCGCCAAGAAGTCAATACCATTTTTGAGCGCGGGGATCTCTACCGGGTGGTAGAACAAATTTTGAGGGAATTGGGGTGAGGACGTGACGAGAACAGAGGAGCGATCGACCATCGACCGCGTCCTTTCCGGGGAAACGGATGCATTTGAGCTGCTGGTGGTACACAATCAGCGGAAGATATATAATCTCTGCCTACGGATGACAGGCAACCCGGAGGACGCGTCAGATTTGACCCAGGACGCATTTTTGAAAGCCTACCAAAACCTATCCGGCTTCAAAGGAGAGAGCGGATTCTCCCTATGGCTGTATCGCCTGGCCTCCAACGTCTGCATCGACCATCTACGGCGGGAGAAACGGCGGGCGCGGCAATCCCTGACATACCAAGACGAATCCGGCGACGCGGTGGAGCTGGAACTGCCGGATGAACGCTTCACCCCGGAGGGGGAGCTGGATAGACGGCAGATCATAGAGGGCATCCAAGCGGGGCTTGCAACCCTGTCTGAGGAACACCGGCAGATTTTAGTCCTGCGCGAGGTAAACGAACTCAGCTACGACGAAATCGCCGCCCTCTTGGAGATCAGCGCCGGAACGGTAAAGTCCCGGATTTCCCGGGCACGGGTAATGCTTCGTAAATTTTTACTGGAACAAGGGAACTTTTCCGATATATCGTCGTCTGAGAAGTATAGTACATAGAGAGGGGGAGGTCAAAAATGAATCAGTGTGCAAAGTACGCAGAGTGGATTAGTGCCTATGTAGACGGCATGTTGGATGAAGCAGAACAGGCAGAACTTTTAGAACACCTAAAGACCTGCCCGTCTTGCAGCGCGCTCTTCGCAGAGTATGAAAGCATGTCTCAGAAACTCCAAGACATGGAAGTCGAACCGCCTGTCACCTTGGCGGCGGATGTAATGGCAAAAATCAAAAGCCAATCACAGCAACCTGTACTCACCGTAAAACGCGGGGGCGGATGGCGGCGCTTTATCGCGGCGGCCGCGGTGTTCGCTGTCCTCGCATTTGTGGGATATCAAACCTTATGGGTCAACGTACCGGGCGGCACACACGAGATGTTTGCCACCAGCGCAGACGTACCCGCACCTGCCGAACCGGCAGCAGCCGGATTGGAAAGCACAGAGGCGGAGAACCAGATGGATGATATGACAGATGCGGATGCGGGGCGGTCAGTCACTGCGCCGGAAGAACTCTTTGAAGAAGCCTACCCCTTCGATGACACAGGTATGTTTGGCATAGACGGTGCACTCTGCGTAAGCATGACATTATTTGAACGCTATCTAAACGATGCATACTTGGGCGATTGGGAAATCCTCCGCGCCTCCCTCCAGGGAGCAGGATATGCATACAGCATGCGAGACGGTTTCTTCTTCGTACAAGACCCCTATAGCCCGGGGAGCTATCTCTACGGTATGCTCATCAACACCCTGAGCTATCCCGGTGATACAATTGTTACCATGATCGGCTATCACCTCCAAACAGAGGTAGATTCACACCGTGTGGAAGTCCGCGTAACAGGTGACGGTGCAGTGTACTACTACGCAGTCACAGAGCGCAATGTAGGCGGTACATCTGCGGCGGATTGGGAACAGTTGCGGACGTTTTTGATGCAGGGGTAGTTTGGTTTATATGAAAGAATTACCTGTACGGAAGCATCCAAGATTAAAGGGACATGATTACAATAGCTATGGTGCATATTTTATAACCGCATGTGTCAAAGATAAACACGAAATGTTTAGTGACTTTGTAGGGCGCGATGACCTCGGCGCGCCGTATGTACAGCTATCAAAATATGGATTGATTGTGCAAAAATATATAGATCAAATTGAATCGTATTATCCAGGCGTTTTCCTTGATAATTATGTCATTATGCCTAATCATATCCATATGATTATAGCCATTCGGCGAGGGGAAGACGGCGCGCCGAGGTCGTCGCGCCCTACAAGTGCCACTGTTGCAAAAATTTTAACAGCATTGAAAAAATTGACAAACAAAGAATTTGGATTTAATATCCGGCAAAAATCCTATCACGATCACATCATTCGCGATGAAGCCGAATACCAAAAAATCTGGCATTACATAAATCAGAATCCCGCAAGGTGGACGAAAGATCGCTACTACATCAAATGAGGCCTCCGTCATTTCCACCAAATCCCCCACCCCATACCTGCATATTTTGCACATCCCCGCCCTTGACAACACTCACTCATTCCGCTATAGTTATAAATCATAACAAACAACACATTCCATTTCGAGGTGTAGCCCCATGACCAGATTCGTTTTCACCACCAACATGATGATGCGCCAGTGACGTATACTTCTGTTTGATCGACAAACAATTGAAGTATGCGTCTGTGCTCGTTCTTTACTCGGTAAAGGATGGGCTTTTTTGATACCATTTTTCCGACATATATAGACCAAGGGGGAGCAGATATGATCACATTAGAGGGAATCAGCAAAACATTCACCACCCAACACGGGGACGTGAAAGCAGTACGCAAAGCCCATGTAGAGATAGCGACAGGTGAAATTTTCGGCATCATCGGTCACTCCGGGGCGGGGAAATCAACCCTGATCCGCTGTATCAATCTACTGGAACGCCCTACCACAGGCCGCGTTATCATTGATGGGGTAGACCTCACCGCACTCTCCAAAAAGGAACTAAACGCCCAGCGTAAAAAGATCGGCATGATCTTCCAGCACTTTTACTTAATGCCCTCCCGCACGGTGCTGCAAAATGTTCTCTTCCCCCTCAAAAACACAAACATGCCGTGGAGCGAGAAGCTGGAAAAAGCAAAAGATCTCCTAAATCTGGTTGGGCTCAGCCATAGAATACACGCATATCCCTCCGCACTCTCCGGCGGCGAAAAGCAGCGTGTGGCAATCGCAAGAGCGCTGGCCAACGACCCCAACGTCCTCCTCTGTGACGAGGCCACAAGCGCGCTCGATCCTCAGACCACCACATCCATCCTAAACCTCCTCAAAGAGGTCAACCAAAAGCTGGGCATCACTATCGTCCTCATCACCCATGAGATGGCTGTCATCAAAGAAATCTGCGACCGGGTGGCTGTGATGGAAGACGGGGAGATCAAGGAGCTAAGCGATGTATTCACCGTCTTTGCCACACCAAAAAGCCAAGTGGCAAAAGACTTCGTGGCTTCCACCAACAGTCTGGATAAAGTCTACGAACTGGTAAAAAACAAGTCCCCCATCGTAGCCCTCAAAAAAGACGAACGGCTCTTACGCTTGGCCTACGCCGCCAACAACTCCCAAGACACATTGCTCGACGACGCGGCAAAGCTCTACAACGTACGCACCAGTATCTGCTTCGGCAACATCGAGCTCATCCAAGGCCGGCCCCTGGGCAACCTGGTCGTCATCATCAAAGGCAGCGACTTGGACATCAGCAAGGCCATTCAATACTTACAAGAAGAACAAGTCATCGTGGAGGTGATTGCATCATGTTAGCAAACTTATTTCCCAACTGGGAGCGGGCATCAGTGGAGTTTTTCAGAAGCATTGTCCAAACCCTGCAAATGACATTCGGTTCTTTCGCCATCTCCTTTGTCCTGGGCATCCTATTCGGTGTCGCCCTTGTGGTGACGCGTAGGGGTGGTATTTTGCAGAATGTGGCAGTCAATTTCGCCTTAGGCATCATAATCAACGCAATCCGCTCTATCCCTTTCCTCATTCTAATGGTTGTACTCTTCCCCCTCTCCCGTATCATTGTCGGGACATCTCTAGGCGTAGGGGGCGCAATTGTGCCGCTGGTATTCGGCACCGTACCATTCTTCTCCCGACAGGTAGAAGTAGCAATTTCGGAGGTGGACCGGGGGCTCATAGAAGCCTCCACCGCTATGGGGCTCTCCCCCGCACAGATCATCTTCCGGGTATACCTGCGGGAGAGCATCCCCGCAATCGCCCGGGTGACCCAAATTACAATCATCAATCTCATTGCCCTCACCGCCATAGCAGGCGCAGTCGGAGCAGGCGGCTTAGGAGACTTCGCCATCCGCTTTGGCATACAACGGCACATGATAGACCTAACCTGGATCGCCATTTTTGCCATCTTAATCATGGTAATCATTGTGCAAGGCCTCGGCTTTATTGTCATAAAGAAAACCACACGCTAGTCAAATCGTAGGGGACGCATATCATGCCCAGTGGGTACACTGGGCGTCCCGTGTTCCAGATCTGCGTCACACACAAAGGGCGGGACGCCCGGTGTGCGTCCCCTACGAAAATCCACTATATACCAAACAAAAAGGAGAAACAAACATGAAAAAGATCATACTACTAGCCCTACTCATCACAGGACTTGTCCTATCCCTCGCCGCTTGCGGCGGTGGCGGCAGCGATGATATCACAGTCGTCCGCGTCGGCGTTGTCGGCGAGTTTAATGACCATTGGGACACCATCAACGAACTACTGGAAGAAGATAACATCCGCGTAGAACTCGTCCGCTTCTCTGACTTCGCCACACCAAACCGCGCCTTGAGTGACGGTGACTTAGATCTAAACGCATTCCAGCACAAAATGTTCCTAGCCGCTGAAATCGAATCCCAAGGCTATGAAATCGAATACATCGCAGACACCTTCGTTGTACCCCTCAACGTTTTCTCCGGCAATGACGACATTACGAGCATAGACGACATCCAAGACGGACACAGCGTCGCCATCCCCAGCGACCCCACCAACGGCGGCAGATCCCTGCAACTACTGGAAGTAGCCGGCCTCATCACCTTAACCAACGAACCCGGCACACATCCCACCATCTTTGACGTGGAAAAAATCGTAGACATTGACATCGTAGAAGCAGAAGCCGTCCTCCTCCCTGCCCTCCTATCAGACGTAGACTTTGCCGTAATCGGCGGCATCAATGCCTTCACCGCAGGCCTGCGTCCTCTTGAAGACAGCATCTTCCGCGAAGACGTGGCAGGCGCAGCCCATCTGGTCAACGTCATCGCCGCCAGAAGCGAAAGCCTGGAAGACCCGGAACTGAGAGCCATCTTCGACGCCATCGTCCGTGCACACCATACAGACATCGTGCGCGACAACATGCTAAACGACTTCGGCGGCGCGTTCATCCCTGTTTGGTAAAACCTTCAACATAGTACGATTTGTAGGGGCGGATGGCAATCCGCCCGCAATCGTACATCCCGTAGGGGCGAACTGTGTTCGCCCGCAATAATAGCAATCGGGGCGGGCGAACACAGTTCGCCCCTACATGAGGTAATTCTGTATGATTAAAGAAGTTCCCACCAAAGATGTAAAGCGAGCGATTGACCTGGTAAACAATGTGTTTTCTGAATTTGTAGCCAAAGGAGCGTAACACACATGAAAATAGGAATCATCGGCCTCGGTAACGTCGGCAGCACCGTAGCATATACCCTGCTTTTGGAAAATCTGGTAGACGAATTGGTCCTAATCGACACAAATCTCGACAAGCTAAACGCCGAACTCTTCGAGATGCAAGACGTCGCCCAAAACCTAGGCCGGGATGTCCGCATTTTACCCGAATCCATGCTAAACGACCCCCTCGGCAACCCCGGCGAAAAACGCTTTCCCCAGCCGGACTATAAAGACCTGGCCGATGCGGACTTCGTCATCTTCGCCGCCTCTGATTTAAGCAGCATCAAGATGGCAGACCGCTTGGGTGAGTTGCCCATCACCAGCAAGATCGTGGAAGAAGCCGCACCAAAACTCAAAGCATCCGGCTTCTCCGGCATCCTGCTCTCCATCTCAAACCCCTGTGATGTAATCGCCCAGTACCTCTGGCAGAAAACCGGCTTTCCATCCGATAAAGTAATCGGCACAGGCGCACTCTTGGACACAAACCGCCTGAAAAACCGCACCCATCGGCAAGATGTCCTCATCGTCGGCGAACACGGCGAAAGCCAAACCGCAGTGGGCAATGTGAGCGACGAATTAACAGTCGAAGCCCGTTTAAGCGGCTGGAATATCTTCACCGTGAAAAACTATACAAACTTCGGCATCGCCGCCTGTACCGCAAGAATCCTCCGCACCATCATAAACGAAACCGGCGAGGAACTCCCTGTTTCAACTTATGACCCGGAAGTGGATTCCTATTACTCCACCCTAGCAACTCTCAATCGAAATGGCCTGATGTCCAGACGACTGCCTGATTTGACGGAAAAAGAACGAGCGAACTTGGATAAGTCCATCGCACGGATCAAGGAATTTTACGCCAAGATTTAAGTGCACCTCGTAGGGGACGCACACTGGGCGTCCCGTTCTTTCGGTTTCGGTGCAGATTTAGGACACGGGACGCCCAGGTGTGCGTCCCCTACGCAGCAGCACCCCTGTCCCCCACGCAGAGGGGCTTTCCGTTTCCACCCCAATATGATAAAATACACCATAACACACCAATCCCATCACAAAGGAGCTGGTCTCTTGCCCATCAAACCCTACATCACAAAAGAGGAAACCTACCTTACCTCCCTGCGCCGTTGGTTTCACATGCACCCGGAACCAAGCTCCGCCGAATACGAAACCTGCAAAAAGATCACAGGCGAGCTAGACGCCCTCGGCATCCCGTACCAACTGATCGGCGGCACGGGGATCACCGCTGTCATCCGCGGTGAAAAGCCCGGTAAGGGCAAAATCATCGCACTGCGGGCAGATATGGACGCGCTGAGCATGGACGACCTAAAACAAGTCCCCTACGCATCCCAAAACAAAGGTTGCTGCCACGCCTGCGGACACGATGTCCACATGGCGGCGCTTCTAGGCGCGGCCAAAGTACTACAGGAGAAAAAGGTAGACTTCGCCGGCGAGGTACGGCTCTTCTTCCAGCCCGCCGAGGAGATCGGCGGCGGTGCAAAGTTCTTCATCGAAGCGGGACTGCTAGACAGCGTACACCGCATCTTCGGCGCACACGTTGCCCCCATGCTGGATTCCGATTCCGTCGCCATCGTCGAGGGCTCACGCAACGCAAGCTGTGACTATTTCAGAATCGACGTAAAAGGCCGGGGCGCACATGCCGCAACGCCGGAAAAAGGCGTGGACGCACTATACGCCGCAACGCAGATTGTGAATAACCTACAATCCATCGTGGCACGAAACACCGCCCCCGGGGACGCTGTCTTGGTGGCAGTGGGCAAACTCCACGCCGGCACACAGTATAACATCCTCGCCGAAAACGCCACCCTAGAGGGCACAACCCGGGCGTTCACATCCGAGAGCCGCCGGTTCACAAATGAACGCGTGACCCGCATCGCAGAAGAAACCGCTAACATGTTCGGCGCAACTGCCAGTGTAACATGCAAGGCTTTCGCCGCCCCCCTCATCAACGACCCCGCCGCCACAAGAGAAGCCCACGCAGTCGCCGCCTCCATCTTTGACGAGGCGCATATCCACACAAACTACGAAAAAGCCCTCTGGGCGGATGACTTTGCCTATTTCCTAGAGCAAGTCCAAGGTGTCTATGTGCTAATCGGCACAAAGGATAAGCACGCAGACCATCCCCCCATCCCCTTACATCATGGAATGTTCGATGTGGACGAGCGGGCGCTGTTGACGCTGTGTAATTTGTATGTTGATTTTGCCTTGAGCTATATGGGGTAGAAAGTTTATAATCGGTGCAGTGCACTTATGTAGGGGCGATTATCAATCGCCCGTGGTTTCAGCGTTGTCGGTAGTAAGGGCGTGAAGGGCGCGGGCGATTGATAATCGCCCCTACGGGTGCATCCTATCATTGTAGGGAACGGTTCTAAACCGTTCCGCCCCCCATTACCCCGCGATAATCATACGGAACGGTTTAGAACCGTTCCCTACAAAGGACTGCACCACACAGACAAGCATTTCCCACAGCAAAACCCCTCACAATTGTGAGGGGCTTTTTAGCTTACTCAGTTCCAACATTCCCTACCACCGAAACGCCCTGCGCTTCCGATACCGATACAAGACCGCTCCACCCATCAGTCCAAATCCTGCGATGAGCAAGCCCACATAAAGGGAGGCCTGTCTATCATCACTGGTCTGGGGCGACCCTGTCCCCGGTGTTGGGGATGGGCTCGGGGATGGTGTGGGAGACGGAGAAGGTGATGGAGACGGGGACGGTGCGGGCGATGGAGACGGCGAGGGGGAGGGCGACGGAGATGGTGACGGATTAAGCTCTGTCACCGCCGTGTTGATGAACGTCAAGTTCAAGCTATCGCCATCCGCCGCATATCGGACGCTTGCCACATACCGTCCGGGCGCGGCCGGCCAGTTTTCTACATCATCTTCTGTGAAGTTTGAGGTAACCCAATTCGTAGTACTGTTGGGCGCGAGATGTCTGTGCGCCAGCGTAAAGGTCGGCTCAATTCCACTCCCCGGGTCAAGCTCTGTCACACGGTAATAATAGCCCGGCTCTAGGGTAATATAGGCCGTATCTTGTGACCGCAACTGGAATCGTCCCGTCGTGGGAGATGCGGGTGTGGTGTTGGTGTTATCGGAAAAAATATCAGTCAGATCAACCGCCTGCCAGCCTGTGATTCCATTGTTTGAACGTTCCACCAAAAAGGTAAACCGTGCCGCATTATTCGGCGCTGCCAAACCGCCCGCTTCGTTGATCACGCGTTTATGCACACGCAAAACCGCAGCCGGCGTGTTCCGGGCATTGGTAAATGTGGCAGTCCCTTGCCCATAATCTTCGCTGGTGTCCAGTTCAAAGGTACTGGTAATGGCCGCTTCGCCGCTGGCATCTTCTGCCGCTATGATTTCATATTGGGGCGTTTGTCCAAAAGCAGCAGGTATGGGGGTTTCTTCCAATCTGTAATACAGGTCTGTAGGCAGACCATCAATCATTGCAATCATGCCGTTTCGCAAGGTGAATGCAGCCGGGCTAACACTTGCCGCACCCGTAACAGGAAAGTCTGTCCCAAATTGGACAAGGCGCGGGTTCGTAAAGTCCGCATCCTCTGAAGCCCACAAACGGAATGTAAATGCCACCCCTTGATCCGGCACAGTCGGTGATTCTATCTCTTGTCCCACAAACAGCGCACCCACAGAGGCATCTCCCGTGGCAATCTGTGTCTCTGCAAACATGGGGATGATCGTTCCCGCAACCGCCGCTCCCGTCCATGCCTGCACGGCAGTCCACTCTTCATAGATGAGCAGCACAGGCGTACCCGCCAGAACCGGCACGTTCCATACTTGCGCCATTGCACGGATGGAAAGCTGGTCTCCGTCCGCTACGGAACGGTCAGCCGGGATTTGCAAATAGAGCCCTTCAAACGCCCACACACCGTCACCCATGTATGTAAGGTCTTCCCCATCCAAGTATTGTATCTCTGCATCGCCGCTCGTATCTGCCGCAAACACAATACCAGCCGAATCAATACCGCTCACAGCAAAGAACACTTGCCCAAATTCCGGCTCTTCAGTTGATTCCGCCGTATCTGCAAGGGTCATACGTACAGCAAGCGGCCCGTAAAACACATACTGTCCGCTGGCCGATGCCTGCGTCGTTCCCGGATCGTCTATCTCAATGGTAAATGTCGTAACATCTACCCCTGTATCGCGTCCTGCAAGGGCATCTGCCACAAGGGCGTTCACAAGCTGGGTAAACACTGCCTGTTGCGCAGTGTTCAAACTCGTGTCCACAATCTCCACGCTATCCCCTGTCAGCACTTCCCGGATCGCAGCCCTTGTCGCCATCAGTGCAATCCCGGGCGTAATGTCTGTCTCCAAAGTCGGGTACAGCCCCTGCAAACGCGCCACACTTTCTGCACTCTCACTGTCCCCCGCTGCAAAGTCGCCGCGATAGCCATTGGTCACTAACCACTCCACCGCCGACTGATGCAAGCGGTACGCACCTGATGCATTCCAAGGCGCACTAGCTCCATAACCTGCCATGGTGTCCCTTATGACATCGCCGGCTGTCGTGGTGGTCGCCCGGGCGTGAAAGGGTACAAAGGGGTCAACGCAAAATACCTGACTAATCAGCGGCCTTGCCGCATCCAAACCTGCACCGCCAATGGGCACGTTTGCACCGACCGCCGCCATACTGTCCGCAAATTCCACATTATACTGAATCTGCATGGCGTCATCGTAGCCGACACTAACCGTATACGACCCCAAAGACGGCGGTTGAAGCGCCGCTGCCTGTCCCCCGCCAAAGGATAAGGAAAACACGGATAGCGTCCCCGTCAGCAAAAGCGCCGCCACGATCAGAACTGATAAAACACGTCTCTTTTTCATACCCTTCCCCCTCCTGTTATGCCATAAATGCGGCAGTCTGCGTATGCACAAGCTGTGCCGACACAAGAAGCCGTGCATCCCGACCCGCACCGTCTACACAAGTTGATAACACAAGCACATGACTGGCATCCGCCATCCCCCACGGGGCAAAAAAGGCCTCCGCCTGGTCTATGTCCTTGAAGTCTAAGCGATACACAGCATCCCAAGCGTCTGTGTAGCGCACGTCAAAAATGCGATACGTATGTAACGTACCGTCCACCGTCATAATAGTGATCTCAGGATAACGGGCTAAGAAATCCGGGTCTTTATATTGATGCAAACTGGCAAACATCGTCCCGTTTCGCATATTGTGTCCGTACAAAATGGTAACAGGCGTCCCAAATCCATCCCGCGCCCGATAGTCCATAAAAATCGCCCCGGCAGGGTTTTGCTCCCCGCCAAATGTGGTGTACAGATACACCGCATTGTCCGCCCCGCGGACGATGGGATAGTCCACCGACGTACCCGGCACGCGAATCCAGCCGACAAAATCAGAGTTGATCTCCAGAAGCCCCAACATGGGATTGGGAACAGCCACTGCATCCTCCGCCTCCGGCAAGCTCTCCGCCGTGTCGGACGGCGACCAGATCTCAGCGCCTAAATCCCGCAGGTCTCCATATTCACCCACAGCCGCCGCGTCCTCTCTAGCTCCTTGCAGGAGCTGAAAGGCTGAAAATATAACAAGTAAAGCCCCGAGGCCAAACATAAACACAGGCAATACCCGCCGTCTACGCGATCCGCCCGCGGACTCCTTGCCTCTTGGTGTACGTAATTCCACGCGGAACACCTCCTACTATAAATGATAATCCCCGGGCGACCACAGATCGCCCCTACACAATAGACGCAAGGCTTACACCCTTTGTTCCGTCTCGTCTTATACATAATTATTATATCAAGCCAAGCTCCCCCCGTCAACGTCCCTACACAGCATGTATATATTCATTTAAAATGAATATATACACATATTTCCTCGTCATTTTCACACAAAAATTCATTTCAGCATGGTTTTATTCATTTATTTCTGTAAAATCGTCTCATTCCCTCTTGCCTTTTCCCAAATAAAGGCGTATGATAGGAGCACATACCAATCAAGGGGGATTTATAACATGAAAAAGATTCTGGCACTTTTGATCGCACTTACACTCGTATTCACTCTGGCCGCTTGCGGCGGCGGTGGCGGCGATAGCGCAGACAATGCAAGCGGCATCAGCTCTCCGGCTGATCTGGAAGCAGAGGGTACACGCATCGGCGTACAGCTGGGCTCAACCGGCCACTCTTTCGCCGAAGAAAACTTCCCGGATGCTGAAATCTTGGCTTACGACTCCAACTCAGACGTCATCCTAGCCCTCCTATCCGGCGATGTAGACGCTGTCATCATGGACGATTCACCAGCTCAAAGCTTTGTCGCCCAAAACGCAGATCGTCTGGCGCAACTGAATGAACTCCTCACCGAAGAATACTACGGCATCGCATTCCAACTTGGTAGCCCATATACCGCCATGTTCAACGAAGCTCTCGACACCCTCCGTGCAGACGGTACACTGGACAGCCTCATCGACTACTGGGTCAACGAGAACACAGAAACCGCCGGCAGATATGTAAGCCCCGAGGGCACAACACATCCAAACGGCACACTCCTCATGGGCACAAGCGCGGACTGGCCTCCCTTTGAGTTCATCGAAGCCGGCGTAATCGTCGGCCTAGACCCGGACATCGCCCGCGCCATCGGTGACCTCTTGGGCTATGAGATTGAAATCGTTGACATGACTTTCGACACCATCATCCTATCCGTCCAAACCGGGCAAGTTGACTTCGGCATGGCCGGCATGACCGTTAACGAAGAACGCCTGGAGCACGTGGACTTTACACAAGGCTACTTCCTATCAGGTCAAAGCATCATTGTCCGCATTTCTTAGACGAAAACATCCTTTGTAGGGCGCGGCGTTTACTCCCTCCGGCACTTCGTGCCACCTCCCTCGTAAACGAGGGAGGCTTTTGGGCGTACAGACCTTCGGCCCCCTCGTTTTGAGGGGGCTGTCAGCGAAGCTGACTGGGGGAGGCTCTTGGTCGGCTGCGTCACAGGCCTTGTGCCCTACACTTCTGAAGAAAGAATGGCAGGAAAGTTATCATGGATTTTATTCGCAATACCATTGAACAAGTCTTCATCACAGACTACCGCTGGCAGCTCTGGCTGACGGGTCTGCAAACCACACTGATTATCACGTTCTTCGCCCTCCTGCTGGGGCTTGCCATCGGCTTTTCCCTAGCCCTCACCCGGGTAAGCCATGACGCATTGGAGCGCCCGCCCATATTCTTGCGCATCCTCAATTTCATCGCAAGAATATACATCTCCACCATCCGCGGCATCCCCATGATGGTGCAACTGCTCATTATTAACTTCATCATCTTAGCCTCGGTACGGAATGGCGTGCTCATCGGCATCGTCGCATTCGGCATCAACTCCGGCGCGTATGTGGCAGAGATTTTCCGCGGCGGTATTCTAAGCGTAGACAAAGGCCAAACGGAAGCCGGCCGCAGTTTGGGGCTCAGTTATCCCCAGACACTCTGGCGGATCATCATGCCCCAGGCCATCAAAAACAGCCTGCCCACCTTGGGCAATGAGTTCATCCAATTGCTTAAAGAGACTTCCATTTCCGGCGTGGTGGCCATCACAGACATCACCCGCGCCGGTACACTCATCCGGGGACTGACCTTTAACCCCTACCCCCTGGTCTTCGTGGCGGCGGTTTATCTGGTTTTGGTACTATTCTTAGAGTTCCTGGTAGGACGTTTGGAGAGGAGGTTGCGTAAAAGTGATCAACGTTAAAAAACTAGACAAAAAATTTGGTAGCCTCCACGTACTCCGCAGCATTGACGAAGAAATCAGACGGGGCGAACGCGTCGTCATCGTCGGCCCGTCCGGCAGCGGTAAGAGTACCTTTTTGCGTTGTCTCAACCTGCTGGAACGTCCAACAGGGGGCGAGATTTGGTTTGAGGACGCGGAGATTTCCATGCTCAAAAAGGGCTTAGACCAACACCGCCAGAAAATGGGTATGGTCTTCCAGCACTTTAACCTCTTCCCCCACCTGACCGTAGAGGAGAACATCACCCTAGCCCCCATTATGCTGGGCAAAAAATCCAAAGAAGAAGCCGCCAAAACCGCCCACCGCCTCCTAGAGCGAATCGGCCTGCGGGACAAGGCGGACAAATACCCCGCCACCCTATCCGGCGGACAAAAACAACGGGTCGCCATCGCCCGCGCCCTAGCCATGGAACCCCACGTCATGCTCTTTGACGAACCCACCTCTGCCCTAGACCCCGAAATGGTGGGCGAGGTACTAGAGCTCATCCGGGAACTGGCTCGTGAGGGTATGACCATGGTCATGGTCACCCACGAAATGGGCTTCGCCAAAGAAGTGGGTAGCCGTGTGCTGTTCATGGATGAGGGTGTGATCGTAGAACAAGCCCCACCAGATCAGTTTTTCGGTAATCCGCAAAGCCCACGATTGAAAGACTTTTTGGCGAAGGTATTGTAATGTGAACCAATCCCCCAACACACTCTGTTGGGGGATTCTGCATTGTAGGGGCGGCGTTAAGCCGCCCGCATGTTCTCAATTGCACCACCAATCGTGCAGGAAGCCACGTAGGGAACGGTTCTAAACCGTTCCGTCCTTTGTTTGTACGGTGATAATTATGCGGAACGGTTTAGAACCGTTCCCTACATAGAAACATGTGATATCCCTGCACCCGTAGGGGGTGACCGTCCCGGTCGCCCGCGCCCTTACTGTCAACGGCGCATAATCCACAGGCGATCGGGACGATTGCCCCTACAATAATCACCCCACCAAACATAAATACTATCAGTACCACCACTTGAAGTGGTGGTATGCACAAGCCCTAGAAGGGCTTATTACGGGCAAGCCTCTCAAGAGGCATCGAAGTTCTTTCTTTCGCATTACTTGCCCTACAGCCCGTAAACGGGCGCACACCGCAACTTCTGTGCTCTCTCAGAAGCAAAAAATTATAGGTTTCTTCGCTTCGCTACGAAGAGGCCATAAACGCTAAAGCTTTTTATTCTCACCACTTGAAGTGGTGGGTGTTTTAAGCTAAAGCATTAACACGTAGGGGACGCGCCCCCGCGCGTCCCCCATTGGGATATGCGGGAATGGGCAAATAACCTTGATTTTACGTAGGGGCGACCGTCCCGGTCGCCCGCGCCCTTACTGTCAACGACGCATAATCCACGGGCGATCGGGGTCGATCGCCCCTACAATGTGTGCTATATTTACTATCTATTATTCCCTGCACAACCCATAGGAGCGCGCAATGCGCGCCCGCGGTATTTTGGCTTGCTCCGCAATAATGGATGATGCTAACCGCCTTGTAGGGCGCGACGCCCTCGGCGCGCCGTGTACACGTAACAGACAGTATTCCCGATATGTTGCCGAACAGCGCAACCAGGGCATCGCGCCCTACAGTGGTTATTACGCCGATTGCTTGTGCAAGGAAGTTAGAACACACGGGCGACCAATGGTCGCCCCTATGTCCAGCCTTCTACCGCCGCTCGCTCAAATACGTCTGAATCCGATTCTGCAAAATCCGTGCCGTATCAGCGGCCGATCTGTCACCTGCAAAGAAAGGCAGGGTTTCCTCTTGGATCATCTCCGTCACCGTATCATCAAAGCGACCCAGCAGGCTGGCACTCTCTACAATAGAGCGCACAATTGCCGCTTCTTCTGCTGTCAAAGCATAGAGATTAATCATCAGCCCGTCGCTAAAGCCAACGCCCATGTTTGATACTTCTTCCTCAACCCCGTCTTCATTTGTCCAGAGCTGCGGTGTCATGGCCTCTGTCATCATATCCTCAAAGCGATCAATCCGCAGCGGGAAAGTCCAATCAGCATCCGCCTCCGGCAGAAGCGTCTGACGAATGAAGTCCCAAGCGATGTCTTGGTGTTCACTTGTCACATTGATCCCAAGGCCGTTTCTGGGCGTAATCATATGCTCGCCGCCATTCTCTGTCGGCACACCTAAGGCTCTTATATCGTCAAGCACCGCCATGTAGATCTGAATATCCGTCGGCTGAGAGATATATGCCGCAGACAAAAGCTGTTCCCCGCGTTGCATCAAGGCATAGTGGCTCACGTAATTCTCCCAGTCCATCTCTTCCTCTATATCTTGCGGCAAACGCGCCGCGATCTCCAGCACATGGATGAAGGCATCGTTGTCCAGATTGACACGTCCCTCTGCCCAGTCAATGAACTCCGCCCCGGATGTGATCAGCGCCTGTGAAATGAACCGCTCCCCTGTCATCCACTGTCCCAAGAGACGGGAGGGATCGTTGCCGTCCATCTGATCTACGAGCTCCAGCATATCCGTAAATGTCCAAGACGTAATATCCCGCACCGCATCCGTTCTGCCGATCATCGTATGGATAGAAAATGAATTTGCAATCACGGGAAGCGTTCCGTCCGCTGTCTGCATGGCGTCTAAAATGTTTCCAAAGAAGTCTGTCCGGGAAAGTTCCGGGTCAGCGTCCAGATAGGGGTTTAGATCAACAAAGAGACCCCGATCCGCCATGGTCGCTAGGTTAGAGGGACTGCCCCAAACAATATCAGGCCCATGTCCCGATGCCACCTCTGCCATGAAGCGTACCATACCCGCGTTGTGATCTTCGTTGGTGTTGTATATGATATAGTCTTTCACTTGAATCTGGTGGGTCTGGCTCACCCGGTTAAATGCAACCACTTGGGTGCGAATATCACCAAAGATGGAGAATCCGCCAAGTGTAATGATTTCCCGCTCAGGCAACTCACTTCTGGGTGTGCGTGTCAGCACCACAAGCTCCGTAACTGATTCACTGTTTCGGGTGCGTCCCCAGCGACTATGGAGCACAGAGATACGCCCATCCGCCAAGAAGCTTAGATGATAGCTGCCATCCAAGGCAATACCTGCCTCAATCCAACCGAACAGCGGTGTTCTCTCCCCGGATTCCAGATCATAGCCGTAGAGATAACTGCCATCGTGCAAGTAGAAGTCAAACTCAGACCCCTCACGTGCAGAGAACATGCTGCGCATATTGGTCATGGAAATGGGATAGGTCTCTCCAAAACTGACCGTCTCAAAGTCAACCTCACGGAGCACTTCCCTATGTGTATCTCCATCCATCTCGTGATCAGCCAAGAACACACGGCCATCCCGGGTCTGTACGCCGCCTTGCGTCCACTCGATATCAAGTTCGCCAAGTACCGACCGGTTTTCATCCAAGAGGTACACCGCAGAGCCCCGATCCGTCCAGGCAATAATGATCATGCGGCCATCATCCGTAAATAACACCCGGTCTATTTGAAACCACTGACCGTCCCCGCCCAGATTTAAGGTTTCACGGGCAATCTCCTTACCGGCTTGGTCAAGCTCCAAATAAAATGTTGTTGTCTCACTGCCTCTTTCGCTCCATGTGCTGGCCGTTGCGATAAGCGCCAAATTCCCCGCCGGGGTCACTGTCATCCCCTGCACATCCGCAAACTCGCCGCCCTCTAGGGGAATTTCAGTCCGCTGCGGGTCTGACCCATCCGTCAAGACGCTCGTAATTACAATACTGGGCGGATCGTTTTCCAGATCTGTGCCAGGCTCGGCAAACTCTTGTTCGATGTAGTAATAGAAAATCCGATCCCCATGCGCCACAGCGCCGCGCACAGCGCCCTGGACGGACTCTCCCATAGCCGGCAGGTCAATAAAGGTCGGCACGTAGGCATAGTTTGCCAGAATCGCATCATTAATCGGCGCACCGGCAGTCTCCGCTGCCCTACCGCCCTCACCGCCACCGCCGCCGCAAGCGGCCACAGAGGTAAGCAGCAGCAATACTGCCAGTAACATACTAAACATCTTCATCGTCTTTTTCATTCGGTTCTCCTTTTTCATTGAAGGTCTTTTGTTTCACTTTTCAAATGTACTAAGTAAATTAATACAGTTATACCACGCAGGCAACCTTCTGTCAAGCCGTTTGGGAAATAATTTGAATAATCTTAACTTTCTTCTATTGCAATAGTCCCGCAGGCATTTTCATTCTATTGCAATAGTATTCATTTGTCAAGCCCTATATCCAGAATTGTTTTCATACCCCTCGTAGGGGCGGCCATTGGCCGCCCGCGGTCATACCTCCGTGTGCCCCTTGTAGGGCGCGACGCCCCGGCGCGCCGGTACATGTAACAGATAGCGTGCAGTATATGTAACCCACAACGCGCCGAGGCGTCGCGCCCTACAGGCATTTCTGCGCAACATATTAAATTTCCTACATAGTTTGCGTAGGGGCAGACCTTGTGTCTGCCCGCCCACTACACAAAAAGGGCAGACACAAGGTCTGCCCCTACTTACTATTTCTCAAATCGTTCTCTCAACACCTCATAATACCGCTCCACCCGTTTATCCTCCGCCGGGAACAAACAGTACGGCAGGGAATCTGTCTCCCGGTGCTTGACCACACAGGCGCAACACTTCCCGTAATTCTCGCACTCTGGCTTGGGGCAAGGACAAACTTTCACATTGGGACATTTCGTCATTTCAAATACTCCTATGGATTAGTCCAGCGCATGGGTAGCCCCGGCGCTCCGGCTCATTTTGGAGAAATCCGTCCGGGCGAAGGACATGGTCGCAAGCAGTAGGAACACCGTCCCAAATCCAAGAAGGAACAGTCCTGAGATAAGGGGTGTTACCACAAAATTCCCAATCTCAATGGCCATCTGCTGTCCCAACAATTCCGCATTGCTTGCCCCTAACTGCTCCAAAGAAATCGTCCGAAACAGCATGACCGCATAGGTAAGCGGATTAAAGTACCCAATGATCCGCGGAATATCCGGCAGACTATTCAACGGAATATACGCGCCCGACAGAAAGGTCATGGGCATCGTAATGGCGGCGGACACGATCTGGAATGTCTGTGTACTCTTGGTTTTCGTCGCCATGAACAGGCCAAAGCCGGAAAAGACAAAGCCCACAAAGAGCATCGCCAGGATCATATACAGAACCGTCAGCACACTGGTAATCCGAAACCCGAGTACCACACCGCCCAAGAGGATAATCATCCCCTGTATCGTGCCAATCACCGCACCCGACAAAAACTGCCCCCCGCGATGGAGAGCCGGCTCACCGGTGAGACCAATACCTCTTTCATAAAGCCCGAGGCCATATCATCAATGGTAGACGACGAAATCCGCAGGGTGATATCAAACACCGTGGCAATGGCAATGCCCGCAAGCATGACAGAGATGGGGTTCTCCATATGCGCGTTTTGGAAGATCGAACTGAAAATATAGATGAAGAAAAATGGAAAAACCAGTGAAAAAATAAGCCGCGGCTTATTGCGCACAAAGTCCTTTAAGTTCCGTATGCATAAAGCAATGATAATCTGCATTATTCCTCGCCCCCTTCCCGAATCTCACGACCTGTAATCTCCAAGAACACATCG
>Ga0131853_10000550_pt1 | contig 68936 bp, 62 predicted proteins | sample TergutLab28metaG_FD_92764 | JGI IMG/M metagenome (GOLD analysis project Ga0131853, IMG submission 92764) | Labiotermes labralis P1 segment gut microbial communities from Petit-Saut dam, French Guiana - Lab288 P1 (version 2) (version 2) | ecosystem: Host-associated > Arthropoda: Insects >... | reverse complement strand
GACATAGTTTTCTGATGAAAGCTACGCCCTCACGGCCATACAATCCTGTTCTTGCGCCAGATTGAGAAAAATGCTATACTGGTGCAAGCGGTGGGGCCTGAGGTCATGCATGGGTGTCTGTGCACCTGTGACGGCAGGAAGCGCGAACTTGCCTGTCGCCACCGCTACCGACTTTGCTTCAATCGGCTTGGGTATATTGTATCATATATTTTCCAGAATGCAACAGGGAAATGAGAGATATTTTTCTGTCCGGCTGTGGCTAAAAGATGGGTCCCTATGAGTGACACAGGTAAAGAAATTTAAACGACAACGGACGCACAAAAAATACACACAATCAAACGGAGTGAATCACATGACTGTATTTGAGGAACTAAAAGCCAGAGGGCTCATCGCCCAGATGACGGATGAGGCGGAGATTCAAGAATTATTGGACAACGGCGGGGCGAAGTTTTATATCGGGTTTGACGCCACGGCGGACAGCCTCCATGTAGGGCATTTGCTCCAGCTCATCATTATGCGGCACCTCCAGTTGGCAGGCAATATACCTGTGGCCCTCCTGGGCGGCGGCACCACCATGGTGGGGGATCCGTCGGGGCGGTCGGATATGCGGCAGATGTTGACGCCGGAGGAGATCCAACACAACTGTGACCGTTTCAAGGCGCAGATGGGCAAACTCCTGGACTTCTCCGAGGGCCGTGCCGTGATGGTTAACAACGCCGACTGGCTGTTGGATCTCAAATACGTGGATCTGCTCCGGGAGGTGGGGGCCTGTTTCTCCGTAAACCGGATGCTCTCCGCTGAGGCCTACAAGGCCCGCTGGGAGAAAGGGCTTAGTTTCTTAGAGTTCAACTATATGATCATGCAGAGCTATGACTTCTACAGGCTTTTCATCGAACACGGCATCCGCCTCCAATGCGGTGGAGACGACCAGTGGTCAAATATTCTGGCGGGCACGGAGTTGATCCGTAAAAAGACCAGCGAGGATAATCGGGCCGGGGAGAACGCCTACGGCATGACGTTTAAACTGCTCCTCACCAGCGAGGGGAAGAAGATGGGCAAGACCCAAGCCGGCGCCGTGTGGCTGGATCCGGACAAGACCTCACCCTTTGAGTTCTACCAATACTGGCGCAACATAGACGATGCAGACGTGCTCTCCTGTCTGCGGATGCTGACCTTTCTGCCTCTGGCCCAGATTGACGAGATGGACAAGTGGACAGGGAGCGAACTCAACCGGGCCAAAGAGATTCTGGCCTACGAGCTCACCGCTCTGGTGCACAGCCCCACAGAGGCGAGCCAGGCGGCGGAGACGGCAAAAGCCCTCTTCACTGCCGGGAGCACGGCGGATATGCCCACAGTAACCCTGGCTGACGCCGATCTGACTGACGGTGGGATCGACATTTTGGCCCTGCTGGTCAAAACAGAACTCTGCCCATCTAAAAGCGAGGCCCGCCGCGCCATCGAGCAGGGCGGCGTGGAGGTGGACGGTGAGAAAATTGACAATTTCGGAGTCAGCTTCACCGCCGCTGAGTTACAGGGCGACGGCGTAGTCCTGCGCCGGGGGAAAAAGAAATTCTGCCGGGTTGTACTGGGATAATCAATCAATACAAATTGGGCTGATGCAGGTTATTTGCATCAGCCCGATTTTTGTGTGTTGATTTGCCTGTAAAGCGCTTATCTCGGCGAGACCACCAGATGGTCATCTCTGCTCTCAAGCGCCAGCAGGAAATAGGGGTCCTCTCCGTCGACTTGATTTTGAATGATGGCAAAATAATGCCGCTGGCCGTTTTCGTCAAGAAATGTAATCCCGCTCCAGGGGAGCGTTCCCACCCCCATATAGGAGTGGATGATAAAGGCTTCCCCCGGCAGGAAATTTTCCACGGTACCAAAGGATTCCAGGGGGAAGAAGATAATCTCATCGTTTAACGCATCATTGCTCATGTTGATGACGGCAAAGTCACGCAGGGGGGTGTAGGTCTGGATCATCAGGGTGTCGCCAAACTCTGCGTCCCCGCGCAGTTCGCTGTAGTCCAGCATATGGGTAAAGGTGACGTGCTCCAACGGGCCGGGGCCGTCGCCGTATTCTAACCGTGTGATAGTGAGACCCAAAGACTCTCCGCCTGTGCGGTGGTCTGTAACGTCTTCATCATTTTCTTCCTCTTCTTCATAGGGCTCACAATCCTCTGGCTCCTCTTCGTATTCTGTTACAGGAATATCAATATCCGGCGTTGCAACAGGGGGCGGCGGTGCCGCCGGTTGCTGTTCACTGTCGGTGCATGCTGTGAGCATGAAGATGAGACAAAGGGCAAGGAATAGCACGATACTCTTTTTCATTTTCTCTCTCCTGTGTTATGGATTTCTTTTGCACAAGTCATTTGGTAAGACGAAAGATAGTCTGATTTGTTCCGTTGCGGGAAAGGATTATGCGCTTCCCCATCTGCTTGAGAGGAACATCCCCAGGATAATCACAATGCCGCCAAGAAAAGCAGACGGTGAAATCCTTTCGTTTAACCAGAGAAAAGCAAACAGGGTGGCCAAGAACGGGATCAGATAGAGAGACATTGTCACATGGGCAGTACTTCTTGCCTTTGAAAGCGCATATGCCCAAAGCAAGTAGGCAATGGCGGCGGGGAAGGCCCCGAGATATACGGGAATCAGGTTGACCATCAGTGGTACGCCCGGCATCTCCCTGAGTAAGCCCGGTAAAAACACAGACATGAACAGCGTTCCGAAACACACAGTGTACACTGTCGCTTCAAGGGGGGTGTACTTCTTTGTGAGCCGGCGTTGTACAATGGTGTATACGCTTGTGGCAATACTGGCCCCCACGAGTAATACGACGCCCATATTCATAGTAAACCCGCTCATTTGGCTTGCAGTTATAATCAGCAGGCCGCAAAGACTCACCGCCATTCCTATCCAGGAAAACAGTCTAACTTTTTCTTTTAAAATGGAGACCGAGAGCAGTGCAGTAAATACCGGGGCAGATGCAATCAAAAAACTGCTGACTCCAGACGGGACTGCGTCCGTGCCGGTGATGAAGAGCCACGCATAGAGGAATATGCCCACAAAGCCCCCGAGTGCAAACAGGGGGAGGTCTTTTCTCTCGGGTAGCTTCACTTTTTTGACGACTGCAACAATCAGTAGCGTCAGCGAAGCGATAAAAAATCGAAGTAGCATGATGGACTCTGCCGAATAATAGTCAAGCAGGTATTTCACAGCAGGAAACGCCGACGCCCACAAAAATGCGGTAGCTAGTGCCGCAATCGCTGATCTCGTTGTCTGTTGGGTTCTCTCCATGATGTACCGCCGTTTCTGTGTCTATGGGGGCGAGTTCTATTGGCCCTTGCAGAATATATCATACATCACGGCCATCTTCAACGTTTTCTTTGAAGACAGACAGCGCCCCCGGCGCTGGTCGATTGCGATTGGCACCGGGGACGGTTTTTGTGTTTAGCGATCCGTCATGTGAAGTTCTTGCTTCAAAGCCGCTTGCAAGACTGCGGAGACGTTGACCCCGGCCTTTTCGGCCTCAACATTCAGCCAGGAGGGGAGGGTTACATTGCGCCTGACAACACGGCGTTCATGGGTACGGCGATATTCTGCAAAGTCGATATCAACCAGAGAGATAAACTCATCCTGTGTACAGGTCCACGCTCTCCACGGCAGAAGGCACCGGTAGAGGTTTCTTTTCATCTTCCAGATCAATTCCCATGATCCCGATGGCATCCCGTGCCATTTCAATCGCCTCTGTAAGCGTATCGCCCTGGGTGTCGAGGGGGAAATCCGGCACATGGATGGCGTAGCCATCGTCTACTTTTGTGAATATTACCGGGTAAGCGGCTTTCATGTTCATACCTCCGTTTATTTTCATTTTAACAGGGATTATTTTAGGTTCCGCCCGCTTCATATAACTTTTTTCCGCACCCCTATTGCACTCCCCGCCAAAATCGGGTACAATTTCATCGACAATTGAATAATGGGAGAGGCATTATTTGCTAAGGAGATTGGTATAACATGAAAAGAGGCTTCAAAGGCTTTGCCCTTTTGGTGTTAGCACTGTTTGCACTAACTGTTGCACTGGGCGGATGCGCAGGCGATAGGGGAGTTGCACCAGAGGATAATAATGGCCCTTCCGAAACCGGCAACATGCCCCCCGTTGGAGCACCGATCCAGGGCGGGGAGATTATTGTCGGCATCGCACAAGACCTGGGAAGTAGTCTTGACCCACACCAAATGGTTGCGGCAGGAACTGCGGGAATAAGGGAAGTGTTATTCAACGTCTTTGAGGGCTTAGTCAAGCCCACACCGGACGGAGAATTGGTTCCGGCTGTCGCCGAGGAGTTCACCGTAGACGGCACCCTCTACACCTTTACATTACGGGACGGGGTGACCTTTCACAACGGGGATCTGGTGACAGTGGACGACATTGTCTATTCTATCAAACGCAGCGCTGATGCAACAAGTGCAACCACTTTTGTGTCAGCGCTTTCTGTTGTGACCAGAGTGGAGGCCGTGGACAATCGGACGGTGGAGATCGAGATCGCCGAGCCGGACAACGAGTTTCTGGCCCTCCTCACGGTGGCCATTATCCCGTCGGGCCACGGGGATCACGCCAGAAACCCCGTTGGCACGGGGCCATTTCGATTCGTGGCCCACACGCTGGAGGAGAGCCTGGTGATCGAACGGTTCGACGACTACTGGGGGACGCCCGCCTATCTGGATCGAGTCACCTTCCGAATCTTCGCCGGGGGCGAGGCGGTGGTCATGGCCCTGGCCGCCGGATCCATTGACCTGGCATCCCACCTGACGGCGGACATGGTCAGACAACTTCCGCCGGACTACTACTATCTGGTGGGGGCCATGAATCTGGTACAGGCCCTGTACCTGAACCACGCCGTGGAGCCGTTGGACAACCTGCTAGTGCGGCAGGCGTTGAACTACGCCGCAGACATTCAGCAGATCATGGACATCTTGTCCGACGGCATGGGGCATCCCGTGGGGAGCAGTATGTACCCGGCCTTTGCCCGCTATTTCCACGAGGGGTTAGTGGACTTCTATCCCCACGATCCGGAGCGGGCCAGGACACTCTTGGCCCAGGCGGGATTCCCCGACGGGTTCGATCTGACCATCACGGTACCCAGTGTCTACACGCCCCATGTGATCACGGCGGAGGTCTTGGTACAGCAGTTTCGGGCCGTGGGGATCGACGCCGTCATCGAACTGGTGGAGTGGACCTGGTGGCTCTCCGAGGTCCGGGGCAACCGGAACTTCCAGTCCACAGTCATCGGGCTGGACGCTCGCAGTATGACGGCCCGGGCCATGCTGGAGCGGTTTGAGACCGGGGCAGGCGGGAATTTCATCAACTTCTCGTCGGAGCAGTTCGATGAGACATTCGCCCTGGCCCGTGCCGCCACCGACAGCGACGAGCAGGTACGGCTCTACCGGGAACTCCAGGAGATTCTGGTCGAGGAGGCGGCAAACGTCTATCTTCAAGACCTGGTCAACCTAGTGGCCATCAATGGCAGACTGACGGGATTTCAGTTCTACCCGCTGTACGTGATGGACATGTCCACAGTACACTTTGTGGAATAGGGTCTGGCTGTAGACCCCAAAAGGGTGTTGGCAACGGGGCGTCGAGGGCGCCGCCGGGGTACGAGGCGTAGGGGCCGACGCCCTCGGCGGCCCGCTTGTATGGGCTTTGGCTCTGCCAGGGAAATGAAATGAAAGGAGGAATTCGAGGATGAAACTAATTATGCGAAAGCTATTTACTCTCATTGTCACATTATTCATTGTCTCCATCCTCGCTTTCCTGGCCTTTCAGGTAATCCCCGGCGATGCGGCGGTGGCCCAGTTGGGTGTAGACGCCACGCCGGAGAGCTTAGCGGCCCTCCGGGCGGAGATGGGATTGGATCGGCCCCTGCCCGTGCGGTATGCGGACTGGCTGGGGCAGTTTTTATTCGGAGATATGGGCAAATCCCACGTCCATGACCGGAGCGTGACGGAACTCCTGGGGGATCGGCTGATTATCACCGGGAGTCTCATGGGGTTGAGCTTTTTGTTCACGGTGGGAATTGCCTTGCCCGTCGGATTATTTACGGCAAATCGCCAGCGGGGATCGATCCACTGGGCGGTGACGGCGGCGAGCCAGGTGATTATGGCGGTGCCGCCCCTGTTTCTGGGGCTGGTGCTGACTTTTTTATTTGCCGTAGTGTTTCGCCTGTTTGCCCCCGGCGTCTTTGTATCCCATCACGACAATCTACTGGGCTATCTGGGCTATATGCTCTTTCCGGCCCTGGCCATCGCCCTGCCCAAGAGCGCTATGACTGTTCGATTGATCCGCTCCTCTGTGGGGAGCGAACTGGGGAAAGACTACGTCCAGACGGCGGTGAGCCGGGGGCGGGGGTCGTCGGCCATTTTGCGCCGGCATATCCTGCCCAATATTGCCGTACCCGTGATCACCTTTTTGACCCTGACGTTGATTATGACCATCACCGACGCCATTGTGGTGGAGCAGGTGTTCTCCATCCCCGGATTGGGGCGGCTGTTAATCAGCGCCATCGAGAACCGGGATTACCCCGTAGTCCAGGCCATTGTGGTGATTATCGCGGCCTTTGTCATGGTGCTGCATTTCCTCTCAGATATCCTCTGTCGGGCCATTGATCGGAGGATTGTGCTATGAGACGGCGGAATATTACCCTAATCGTCGGCGGAATCCTCACGGCGATACTGTTGATTCTCATTGTCGGCGGGAACTTCTTCCGACCCTTTGATCCCAGTGCGCTCAATGCCGGACACCGGCTGGCGGAGCCGTCCATCCCCCACCTGCTGGGGACGGATCACATGGGGCGAGATGTGTTCAGCCGGGTGTTGGACGGTGCGGGGACGACCCTGCTCATCGCTTTGGGTGTCGTACTGATCGGTGCCGCAGGCGGCCTGCTGATCGGCGGGAGTGCGGGATATTTCGGCGGCTGGTTGGACGAGATCGTCATGCGGTTCTTTGATGGGGTGACAGCCTTTCCGTCGGTCTTACTGGCTCTGGTGGCCGTGAGCCTCACCGGGCCGGGGACGGGGAATGTGATCGTGATCTTGGGGGTATTATTTATACCCAGCTTTGCCCGTGTGGCCCGGGGGGAATTTTTGCGGTGCAAAAACTTGGACTATGTAAAACGGGTTCGGCTCATGGGGGCATCTCCCCTGCGGATCATGTTCCGGCATATCTTGCCCAATAGTTTGCCGGTATTTTTAGCCGCTGTGGCCATCGGGTTCAACAATGCCGTCCTGGCGGAGGCCAGCTTGAGTTATCTGGGCATCGGCGTCCAACTGCCCCAGGTGAGCCTGGGCCGGATGCTGGCCGACAGCCAGGGCTATCTGATCACAGCGCCTTGGATCGCCCTGTCCACGGGACTCGCCATCGTGCTCCAGGTGTTTAGCGTCTCCCTATTGGCCGACGGGTTGCAGAGGAGGGAGGATTGACATGCTCTCTATACAAAATCTGACCATCCGCTTCGATGATAGAGCGGGCGTAGATGAGGCCGTCCACGGGATCAGTTTCAACATGGCGGCGGGGGAGATTTTGGGTCTCGTGGGGGAGTCCGGCTCCGGCAAGACAGTGACGGCCCGGGCCATCATGGGGCTGCTCCGGCGGCGGGATGTCACGGTTGCAGGACGGATATTGTTTCACGGCAGAGATTTACTGGCCCTGGGGGACGACCAACTCAGGCAGGTGCAGGGCAGGCAGATGGGCATGGTGTTTCAAGAACCCATGTCCAGCCTAAACCCCCTGATGAAAATCGGCAGACAAGTGGAGGAGGCCATGGCCGTCCACACAGACGCATCCCGGTCAGAGCGTAAGGCGGCGGCCATAGAGGCCATGGCCGCTGCAGAATTAAAAGAGCCGGAGCGGCTCTATGGGAAATACCCCTTTGAACTCTCCGGCGGAATGCGCCAGCGGGCCATGATCGCGGCGGCGATTTTGATGAATCCTGACCTGCTCCTCTGTGACGAGCCCACCACGGCGTTAGACGTGACCATCCAGGCTCAAATCCTGGAACTGCTGCAAAAGTTGAACCGGGAGACGGGGATGGGGATATTACTCATCTCCCACGACCTGCAAGTGGTGCAGAAGATCTGCACCAGGGCAATTGTCATGGAGGGCGGATATATCGTAGAGGAGGGGGCGGTATCGGCCCTGTTCTCCCATCCCCAGGCGGACTACACTAAGAAGTTGGTCGCCTCGGCACGGGGAAGGGGGCGGCGGCATGGGTAATCCGGTGCTGGAAGTGCGCAACCTGGACGCCTATTACCGGGAGGGTAGCCGGGGTAGACGGCAGGTGTTGCATGACGTGTCGTTTTCTCTGATGCAGGGTGAAATCCTAGGCCTGGTGGGGGAGAGCGGGGCAGGGAAAACCACCCTGTCAAAAGTGGTCTTGGGTCTAGAGCGGGATTACACCGGTGAGGTGACCCACCACACAATATGGCCCCAGATGGTATTCCAGGATCCCTACGGATCGCTCAATCCCCGCATGACCGTGGGGCGGCAAGTGGAGGAGCCGCTTTTGCTTACCCGCCAGTATAGTCGCACAGAGCGGCGGGAGCGGGTGGAGGAAATGTTCCGCCTCGTAGGACTGGACCCGGCGTATCTGACCCGCTATCCCCGGGAGCTATCCGGCGGCCAGCGGCAGCGGGTGAGCATAGCGGCGGCGCTGATTCAGCGCCCCAAACTGCTTATCGCAGACGAGCCCGTCTCGGCGTTAGACGCCACCATCCGGGCGCAGGTGCTGGAGTTGTTACTGGATTTGTATGAGCAGTTGGGGTTGTCATACCTGTTCATCTCCCACGATCTGTCCGTGGTGGAGCAGATGTGCGACCGGGTGCTGATTATGCAGAGTGGCGTGATTGTAGAGCAGGGGACAGTGGCGGAAGTGTTTGACGATCCCCAGCACGAGTATACGAAGCAGTTGCTCGGGGCGATGGAGTAGGGCACACATCGACCCGAAAGCCTCCTTTAAAGATAAGCCATCAAAATCTCAAATAGGACACCGCTTTCGCCGCCTACATAGCCCCTGTCTCCGTGGGGACCATATGTGCCTGTGAAACGAAAAAAATCCAGACCGGTTTCTGTGGACAAAATTTCTTCAGTCCCGCCATCTACAAATGTGATTGAAATCACAAATAGGGGCTCGCTCTGCTGGCTTTGATTGGGATACGGCTCTAATAGTTCTTCAGCCTCCATGGTAGATAAAATTTCAAATACTTGCAGTGCAGCTTCGGCACTTAATACGTGGGGATCATCTGAAAAACCTGAACTGACTGTGATGGACTCCCATACACGCTCTGGATCTATTAGGATTCCAGTTGTTGCGGTGCCGGGAAGTGCAGTTGGTGCGTGAATTTCTATTTCATCTAAAACAAGCGTACCGCCATCGTCACTTTGACGGATCGAAAAAAGCCTCTGCTGATTTTCTTCGTCTGTAAATAAAATGCCCCTATGGGGTGTGGTGCCCTGGTGCGCCCATGTCACCACAAAAGGCGTTTCGGGTTGTAATTGTTCTTGGTAATGCAAGGAAAACGGTATAGCAGAAGAAGAGCTTTCGTCAAACTTTAGTTCGACAAAGCTAAAATCCAAGATGCGTGTCTCTGTTGTAATGGCGATTCTTTGATGGCCGCCCCCATCAAATTCGACAAATTCATCGTAGGATCCAAAGTGAGAAAGCAGCGCCTCCGTCGCAAGGCGAACTTGCACATTGGCAGACGTTACGCCTGTGGCCGATGGAAGAGTTTCTTCCGGTTCAGGTATTTCCTCTAGGACAGGCATTTCGGTTGAGACAGGCGCTGCGACTTCCGGCGCTGACGTTCCGGTGCAGGCGGCCAGTATTCCCACTAAGAACAACAGGGCAAATAGGATTGATAATATCTTGTTCATTTTTATTTCTCCTCAATTTAATCATAATTTATATACAAATATACGCCTTAAAAAAAGAAAAAGTTCCCTATTGATTTGATTAAAAAAATAATAGGTTTACATGTTGCTCTCTTTTTTCTCTTTTATAACTGAAGCGTGCGCACCGCTATCAAAAAAAGGAGAAATTAAATATGGCAACGATTGTTGACTTAGGATTTCAGTTTGTCGAACGCAATAGTGCGGGACAAATAGTAAGAAGGTTTCCCGCCTCAGGGCTTCCCACTCGTGGAGGTACTAGCAGAATTATTATCCATCATACTGGTGGTACAGGGAATGCCGCGAGCGTACATGAGTACCACCAAAACGGGCGTCGTTGGATGGGCATTGGATACAACTTTATGATCGAAAGAAATGGTCGGATCGTCCAGGGACGCGGCTGGAACGCCGTCGGGAGCCACAGCCTGAACCAAAATAATGAAAGTGTTGGAATTGCTCTTCAGGGGTGTTTTCACACGCCCGGTAGCACTATGCCAACCCCAACGGAAGAGCAGCTAAGGTCTCTAGTAGCGCTCCTAAATGTAGCGTTTACTCGCTGGCCAGCCATGCGAAACTCCATGAACAACCATGGGGGACATAGAGATATGCCGGGACACGCAACAAACAACTGTCCAGGAAATCGCTTTCATTCACAAGTGCGCCATTTGCTAAACTGCGGACGAGATTTCGCAAATGTAGTATTTGCGCTAAACACACTAAGATCCAGAGGCGTTATTAACGATCCGAACTATTGGCGCGATAGCTTCCATCAGCTAGAGCACTTGAACACGCTAATTATACGTTTTGGAAATACCCCTGTGGCCAACACACAAGTTAGAAACTTTACGAACGCCAGAGATGCAATCAATCACCTGGCCAATAGGCGTATTATTGACAGCCCAGCTTACTGGTTGAGCAATTTCCACCGTGTACGATTTTTAGATTCTTTTTTCATCCAATTTGCAAATCGTATACACTAGAACTTCCTCCTGCCCGAATCCGAAACTCTCCTCTGTGTGGCTGCCATACAGGGGAGAGTTTGACCTTTCATTCTATTCGCTACCCGTAAGGCCGCGCCCTCCGAGGCCGCGCCCTCCGAGGCCGCGCCCTCCGAGGCCGTCGCCTCGGCTTCGCACATGAGCTAGGAGCACATCCCGCTGATTATCCGCCGGGTGTTGGAGCACGTGATCCAATAATCCATCCAATATCTGACCAATCTCCGTGCCGGAACGGTCCAGGGCGATCAAATCGCTGCCGTCTATGGCCAGTTGGCGCAAAGAGAAACAGTCTCCGCTGGACAACACGGCCTCTAGTTGCGAGAGGCTGTCTTCGCAGCCGAAGAATGCGGCAACTTCCGCCATACAGCGGATCACATCCACGCCGTACTCTGCCAGGAGCCGCTTACACGCTATAGCATCCACGGGTATCTGTTCGGAGAGGGCCAAGTCAGCGCCATGGGCCGCGACGCGGATGGTTTTGTTGTCTAGCCGGAGTGCCCGCAAGAACTGGGCCGGGGATATAATCGTCCCGCTCTGTTTCAGGGCGGCGGAAAAGGCGGCCCAGCGATGATATCTGTGAGAACTCACCTGCCCCAGTCGGTTAATCTCGCCCCGATTCGCAGTTGCATCCGTGGTATAGGCCGCCAGGAGGCCCAGCTCCAGCCCATCGGCCAAGACTTCAGGCCGATTGGAGCAGAGCATGTGCTCCACCTCGTCCCGTACCCGCTCGGCGGATAAGGTCTTGGCCAGATATGCAGACGCTCGGATGCCCCGCAGGGTCTCCGGGTGGATTGCAAATCCCAGCTTGGCGGAAAACCGTAGCGCACGGAGCATCCGCAGGGCGTCCTCAGAGAATCGGGCCGCCGGGTCACCCACACAGCGGATGATTTTTTGTGCAATGTCTGAGGCCCCGCCAAAGGGATCGACGAGATGGTCGTCTGGGGAGACGGCCATGGCGTTCATAGTGAAATCCCGCCGGGCTAAGTCCTCGGTCAGATCCGAGACGTAGGCGACCTGCTCCGGGCGGCGGTGATCCGTATACGGCCCCTCTCGGCGCATGGTGGTGACCTCCACGTGGCCCGCCGCCGTGACGACGGTGACGGTGCCGTGGCGCAGGCCCGTAGGCGCTGTCCGGGGAAAGAGCGCTTGTACTGCATCGGGCCAAGCGTCGGTGGACACGTCCCAGTCGTGGGGTGTGCGGCCCATGACCATGTCCCGGACGCATCCCCCCACCAGATAGGCCCGGTATTTCTGCTGTTCCAGGGTCTTTAAGACCTCTTGCACGTAGTCCGGCGGTCTAATCATGTCTTCCCAATTGGAGGACGAACTGGCTGATGCGCTCCACCGCGTCGGGATGGGCGATGAGGGCGATGGCCTCGCGCATCAGCGCCAGACGGCCCGGCGTCTCCAGAATATAGTGGATCGCCTCGGCGACGGAGAAATATTTGTTCACTAGAACCGCCGCCCCGCTGTTGAGCAGAAAACTGGCGTTTCGATCCTCCTGGCCCGGAATGGGCGATGAGAGCACCATGGGCAATCCCTTGGCCAGAGACTCGGAGGTGGTGAGGCCCCCCGGCTTTGTGACAATACAGTCCGCCGCGTCCATATAGAGATCTACCTGATTTGTAAAACCCTTCAGATGGATGGGGTTGATGGTCTTGAGCATCCCCAGCCGCCGATAGAGCCGCTTATTGTTGCCGCAGATACACACCAGTTGGTAGTTTCGATCCATGGCGTCGATCCGGGCCACATTGCGGAGCATGTCGCCGTGGCCCATACTGCCGCCCATGATTAAAATCGTGGTCTGGTCCTCGTCCAACCCCAGTTGTCGGCGGGCCTCTTTTTGATCGCGTTTTTTCGAGAACCGTTCCGCAACGGGAATTCCAAAAGGGAGTAGGCGATCCGGCGAGATGCCCCGGTGCTCCGCCGTGTAGGCGAAAGATGTGTTGGCAGTGACAATATACTCCACCGAGGGGACCTCTTCCCAGAATGGATGAATGCAGTAGTCAGTGATAATGCCCATCATGGGTACCGCCAAGTGCCCCTGCCGCTTGAGGACGTCTAGCACTTGTGCCCCAAAAACGTGGGTGATGACGATCAGATCCGGGGAGTAGTCCTTGAAAAAGCCCGCCAGACGGCTGGCGATAAACCGGTTGTCGTTGAGGAGCCCGACAATTTTACGGGGGGTCTCATAGCGCTCCATGGTGGAATAGGCCCGGCCAAACTGTCGTGGCATGTGTTTCACGGAGAAGAGATACCCCTTATCCACCACGTTGTACAGCACACGGCTGATATATTTGTACATGTCCAGCACGGACACATCAGCGCCTCGGGTCCGCAGAGACTCCTCCACTGCGGTGGCCGTGGAGTTGTGTCCGTTGCCCGCTGTCACCGTGAGAATCAATACACGCATCCTGCGCACCTCCTCGTTAGGGAGTAGTATATCGGTTTGGGTTGGGAAAAGCAATAAAAATGGAGATATTTCCCTTGCGCTTTCGTGTTGTTTTGCATTATAATCAAACTTAGAGAAGTATAATATGCTTTCAATCCACAGAAATCTTAGAAAACATAGATTTTTTAGAAATAAGGAGGAAACGCAATATGTTGGGGAAGATGAGAAAAGGTCTTGCGGTGTTTTTGGTATGTGCGATGCTGGTTACGCTGGTGCCGGTATCGGCGACGGCGGCGACGGTGGTGGAGACCGGCACCGTAGGCGACGGCGGTGCGCCGTGGCGGTTGTATAGTGATGGGACGTTGGTTGTGGAGGAAGGGTTTATTTGCTGGGAGGCAGATAATGAATGGGATCAGCCAAGCGGCCCATGGGATGCTTATCGGCCAAATATTCAAGAAATTATATTTACCGGCCCAATTACCGGGGGGCTATCTTTGCGTGGACTATTTATTAGGTTAAATGCAATGTCAATAGAGGGTCTGCATTATTTTGACACCAGCAATGTGGAGAATATGAGCTGGGTGTTCGGGAATGTGCATGGTGTAACGAGCCTGGACTTATCTGATTGGGATACCGGCAATGTGACGGATATGAGCGGCATGTTCGCAGTTGAACCTGTTTTCGGAACGAACCTAACGAGCCTGAACCTATCCGGTTGGGACACCCGCAGTGTGATAACTATGAGCGGGATGTTTAGTGGCACGGCAAGTCTAACAAGCTTAGACCTATCTGGATTTGATACGAGCAACGTGACGGATATGAGCGGCATGTTTGGTGCGGCACATATTGGTTCAGGTAGCTTAACCAGCTTGGATTTATCCGGATTTGACACGGGTAACGTAGAGAATATGAGCGGCATGTTTGCTCGAGGGGGCCTGACAAGTCTGGATCTATCCGGATTCGACACGCGCAATGTGACGGATATGAGTTTTATGTTCTCTTCGGCAACAGACCTAAGGAGCCTCGACCTAACTGGTTGGGATACGAGCAATGTGCAAAACATGTTGAGTATGTTTGGTGGTGCTGGTAATCTAACGAATCTTGATCCTTCCGCTTGGAATACCAGCAGAGTAACAAATATGGCTGGGATGTTTAGCGGCACAAGCAGTCTAACAAATCTTGATCTTTCTGCTTGGGATACCAGCAGGGTAACAAATATGAGTGGAATGTTTGGTGGTGCTGGCAATCTAACAAATCTTGATCTTTCCACTTTAGACACTGGCAATGTACAAAACATGTGGGGGATGTTTCGTAATGCCAGTAGCCTGACAAGCTTAGACCTGTCCTCTTTTGATACATATAATGTGACGGATATGGGCGCAATGTTTAGTGGCGCAAGCGCTCTGACAAGCTTAGACCTGTCTCATTTTGACACGCACAATGTAAGGTCTATGGAATGGATGTTTGCGAATGCAAGTAGTCTAACAAGCCTTGATCTGTCTGGATTCGATTCTCGTAGTGTAATGGATACTGACAGCATGTTTCGGGGGACATATTCTCTGCGCCAGCTTTCATTGGGAGAGCACTTTAGATCTGCTAGGCATTTTGGATTTTGGCCAGACCCGATGCTGCCAACAATCCCGCAAAACGATACATGCACCGGCTACTGGCAAAACGTCGGCACGGGAACCTTTGCCAACCCCCAAGGCGAGTTTGTTTTCACCTCAGACGAGCTAATGCGCCAACTCCGTGGCCCCACTATGGCCGATACATGGGTCTGGCAACCACGGACAGATGCTCCCGCACCCCTCCCCTTCACCGATGTCCCCACCACTATCTGGTTTCACGACGCCGTGGCGTTCGTATACAACGAAGGCATCATGCGCGGCGCATCTGCCACCACATTCGACCCAATGGCTGATTTCAACCGGGAGCAGGTAGTCGCCACCTTGTTCCGCATGTATCACGGCAGACCCGCAAACGCCAGCGATCCCGCGGCGACACCGTTTGCCGACGTGGACCCGGAACAGTGGTATGCCCCGTATATCGCATGGGCATTTGGTGCGGGCATTGTCACTGGGCAAACTGCGACGACATTTGGCACAGGTGACCCGGTCACGAGACAGGACTTTGCCGTGCTGGTTCACCGGTTTGCCAACTTCACGGGCGCAGATACCAGTGTCCCCGGCGGCTTCACGCCGCAATTCCCCGATGCGGACACTACCGGAAGCTGGGCGGAAGACGCCCTGGCCTGGGCGGTCTATACGGGGCTGATTAGCGGGACAGACCGCAATGAATTGCTGCCCTGGGGCTCTGCCATCAGAGCGGAAGCTGCGACGATCCTCATGCGGTATGTCCAAACAGTTGCAGATTAGATAAAAAGAAAATCCCCGCCGAGCATCGCACCAGATGCCCGGCGGGGTTCCTTTTAGAAAGCCTCCTTTGAAAAAGGAGGTGGCAGGCGAAGCCTGACGGAGGATTGCGGCGCTTTGGCGTGGGTGCGTCTCCCTGGGGCTGTATAGTAGGTATAATTTCGCAATGAACGATCATCTCTCTTGTACTTTGTAAGTTTTTGTATTATAATAGGTGGTAAATAGAAGCAATGTATGTTTCGACCTGTGGAACATGCATGAAAAAATACCCTGGAAGAGGAGGAAAAACAAATGACCGAAAAAATGAAAAAAGGATTGGCGCTGTTGCTGGTCTGCGCTATGTTACTTGCGCTGTTACCGGGACAGGCGCTGGCAACCGAGGAGGTTCCAGAGGAAGATGATCGCACCTCTATAATCGATGAACTGGCAGCTCTTATTGACGAGGCAATGACCCTCGTAGAGGCCAGCACAGAGACCGACTACACCCCGGAGAGTTGGCTGGCGCTTTTAGAGGCGATCTTAGAAGCTACTCTGCTAGTTGCCGACGGCGAGGCGACGCAAGAAGAGCTCGAAGCGGCTCTTGCCGCCCTGGAAGCCGCTCTGGATTTGGTGATTGCCGTTTATGGCATTGCGCTCTTGGTTCACGGTGAGGTTCCTACTCTGGCTGAGTTCGGCCCGATAGTGGTGGGGAACGTAGACACTCTGGAGCCATTGGAAGTGACAATTGAAAATACCGGCAATGTAGAAACCGGTGAACTGACGGTCACCCTGTCTGATGCAGGCGCAGACAGTTTTGTGCTCTTGGCCGAAGAAGTGGAAGCGGCGGCAGAGCGCGCCAACGGCGAAGAGCCGGGTGGCCCCGTGACGATTTCCAGCATCCCGGTGGACGAAACAGCCACCTTCACAGTGGTACCCTATGCCGATGCAGATCCCGGTGTGCACACGGCCACCGTGACAGTCGCGGCGGCGGCTACGGCGGCTGTGGAAGAGATTGAACCCCAGACCTTTGAAGTGCGCCTTATCGTGCGGCCCAGCAGAGCTGCGCTGGAAGGGGCCTTGGAATCTATAGATCAACTCTTAGAACATAACTACACCCAGCAGAGCTGGTGGCGGATGATGGTCGCAGTGTCTCTCGCAGAGTTTGTGATGCACAATGAGTTTGCGACACAAGAGCAGATCAATAATGCATATGAGGCCCTGGTAGCGGCCCGGGATATGTTAGTTCTGGCACCGCTTCCGTTTACAGATGTGGCGGGCCATTGGGCGCTAAACAATGGAAGCATTGAGTTCGTGTGGAGACACGGCATCATGACAGGCACATCCGCTACCCTCTTCGCACCGGAAGATACACTCACCCGCGCCCAGTTTGCACGGATCCTCTGGAACATGGAGGGCCGGCCGGAAGCGGAATTCAGCCCGGTGTTTAGCGATGTGCCGGATGAAGCGACCTCGGCGTGGTACAATATCGCAGTCCTTTGGGCCTATGAGCACGACATCGTGCGGGGCAGACCCGGCGGACTCTTTGCCCCCCACGACATTGTGACCCGCCAGGAGATTGCGACTATGCTCCACCGCTATGCGCAGTGGAAAGAACTGGACGTGGAGATCCCGGCAGACTTTGACCTGACGAACTTCCCGGATTCTGACCAGGTGGTCGATTGGGCGGAAGCGGGGATGCTCTGGGCGGTCTACAACGAGATCATCCGCGGTGCGGACGGCGGGGCACTGCTTCCCCTCGCAACCGCAAACAGAGCGGAGTGCGCAACGATGATACAGCGGTTTGCTGTAGCGTTTGCCGAATAGCACAAACAACTAAGCGATCACACTGCAAAACGCCGCAATCCCTCAACGGGATTGCGGCGTTTTGGATATGGATGCACATCAGCAGAGCAGTGTGGCGATGAGTGTTTCCAGCTCCTCCGCGGTACAGGCCTTCTCCGCTCCGATCCGATTGCAGAGATTGGCCGTCCGTAAGCACTTTGTCCGGGCGGCGTGGTCGAGGAAACAGATACTGACCTCGCTCTCCTCCAGGCACAGTTGGCGCAGGGTGTCCAGGCAGGTGCATATGTAGGGACAGGTGGGGCTGGGGCGGTGGGTTTGGCCGGTCAGGATGAAAAATGCCGCCTTTAATTCGCATACCTGCCGCCGCTCGGCCCGGACGAGGCGGGTAAGGGCACAAGTCACCTCACAGCCCCCACAGCATTGCATTAGCATACAGTAGAGACGGATATTTGCCGCCCCACGGTCAATGCCTGCCCGGAGAAAGGCCGCATCATCGCAGGGGGATATTGCCACGCTGTTTTGACAGCGGATTTTGTGGTTTGACATGGTGGTACCTCCTTTGCAATATCATATGAAAGCCGCCGGAAAAGTGACAGTCTTTCCATCCGTTGGAGTTTGTGATAGAATCGTCAGGAGCAAGTTTCAGTAAAGAGGTATTCCCATGCCCAGATTTTTTGTCCATCCCCATGCGATTGCAGACGGGACAATTCAATTAGATCAAGAGAGCTTAGCCCACATTCGCGTCCTGCGCCTTGGCCCGCGAGAGACCTTTGTCGTCTCCGATGGATCCGGGTTGGATTATCAGTGTATTTTGGCGGGAGATCGGGCCGAGATCGTCTCTGTGTCGGACAACTTGGCGGAGCCCACGGTATCCTGTGCCGTCTATCTGGCCTATGCCAAGGGGGAGCGGATGGACTACGCCGTCCAGAAATCCGTGGAATTGGGGGCGGATCGCGTCTGCCTGTTCCCGTCGGAGCGGTGTGTGGTGAAGGTGGACGAGAAGGGACTTCCCAAGAAGCTAGCCCGCTGGGGGAAGATCGCCCTGGAGGCGGCGAAACAGTCTGGGCGTGGCAAAATACCCCCGGTATACGCCGTGCCGGATTATCAATCCGCCATCACCCAGGCGGCGGAGGGGACAGTGCCGCTATTTCTCTACGAGGGGGAGGATCGGCGCGGTCTCCAGGCAGCGCTGGAGAAGCATCCCCGGCCTGACACCGTCAGCCTCGTCATCGGCCCCGAAGGGGGATTCACCGAGGTAGAGGCGACCCGGGCTCAGGAGGCGGGGCTCTTATCTGTGAGCCTGGGCAAGCGGATTCTCCGCTGCGAAACCGCCCCCGTAGCCGCATTGGCGGCGGTGATGGTGTTGACGGGGAATTTGTAGAGATGTTGCAAGCGAAGCCTGACGGAGGGAGGGGCAGGGCAATCCTCAGTCAGCTTCTCCCTCCAGGGGGCCTTCTCTTGCCACAGGGCGGCAATTCACCTTGTGACAGTTGTACCCCAGGCACCCCTTCCGCTATGCCAATCGCTTTGCTCTCGGGGCGTCAGTTGCAAAAGGAGCTTATTTTACACAAAGGAGACCTTCCATATGTTTTATATCGGCTCTCACCTCTCCTCTTCCAAAGGCTTCCTCGCCCTGGGCGAGACAGCGCTGTCCATCGGGGCGAATACGTTTCAGTTTTTTACCCGCAATCCACGGGGATCACAGGCAAAAGAGATCGACCCGGCGGATGCGGCGGCGCTTGTGGCGCTCTTAGAGCGGGAATCCTTCGGCCCGGTGATGGCCCATGCGCCCTACACGCTGAACCCCTGTTCGGATAAGTTGGAGACCCGGGAATTTGCCCACATGACCATGGAGGACGACCTCCGGCGGATGGAATATCTGCCTGGAAACCTCTACAATCTCCACCCCGGCAGTCACAAGGGGCAGGGGGTGGAAGTGGGGGTCCAGTTGATTGCCGACCTGCTCAATACCCTGCTCAAACCGGAGCAGACCACGACAGTGCTCCTGGAGACCATGGTGGGGAGAGGCAATGAGATCGGCGGAGAATTTGCCCATCTGCGGGAGATTCTAGATCGGGTCGATCTCAATCATAAGATGGGCGTGTGCCTGGACACCTGCCACCTCTTCGTGGGTAATTATGATATCGCAGATAATCTGGATGGGGTATTGTCGGAGTTTGACCGGGTAATCGGGCTCTCTCGTCTGGGGGCGATCCACCTCAATGACAGCAAAAATCCCCGTGGCAGCCGGACGGATCGCCATGCGGGGATTGGAGAGGGCTATATCGGGCTGGAGGCCATTGTGCGGATCATCAATCACCCGGCTCTGCGGAAGTTGCCCTTTTTTCTGGAGACTCCCAACGAACTGCCGGGGTACGCCGCAGAGATTCGGCTCCTGCGCAGCCTGCGAGAGGGCGATTAGCGATTAGGCCACCTGGATATTATGTGTCCCCCGCTGTACCACTTCGCCCACGACAGTGGTGGGTAGGAATGGGACGTCAAGCTTTCCCAAGGCCGTGCGCAATGCGTCGGCGTCGTCCGGATGGACGCTCAACAGCAAGCCGCCAGAGGTCTGGGGGTCAAATAAAATCTCCTCCATAGCCATATCCAGGTCGTGAAACGCCACTTTTCCGGTTAATGCGTTCCGATTTTTCATCCCGCCGCCGGTGATGAGAAATTGTTCGGCCAGTGTCCGCGCTCCCGGGATATACGGCACGTGGTTCGCCGTCACATGGATAGAATAGGCCGGGGTGACCATCTCGTTGAGATGCCCCAGGAACCCAAACCCCGTCACGTCCGTGGCGGCGTGAATTCGGAAATTCCGGGCGGTGTCCATCGCGTATTGATTCAATGTCTCCATGCTGGAAACGGCATGGAGATAGCTTTCTTTTGCGGCCTCTCCCAATCCGTAAGCCGCCGTGATTAGGCCGACGCCCAGGGGCTTGGTCAGGATGATCTGATCCCCGATCCGGCAGGTGTTATTTCGCAAAATTCGATCCGGATGAGCCGCCCCCGTGACGGACAGGCCGTATTTGGGCGTCTTGTCCGCAATGGAGTGTCCGCCGCAGAGGAGGCCACCCGCCTCCCGCACTTTTTCCGCTCCACCCCGGAGGATTTCCTCCAAGACCGCCGGATCCATCCCCTCCGGGAAGGCGACAATATTGAGAGCGGATAAGACCTCTCCGCCCATGGCGTAGACATCGCTCAAGGCGTTGGCGGCGGCGATTTTGCCGAACAGATAAGGGTCGTCCACCATGGGGGGGAAGAAATCCAGGGTGTGGATCAGGGCGAGATCGTCCCGCAGTTTATAAACTGCGGCGTCGTCGGAGGTGTCAAAGCCCACCAGGAGATTGGGGTCAGACGCCGTGGGCAGATTGCCCAGCACTCGTTGTAATAAATCCTGAGACAGTTTGGCCGCACAGCCGCCGCAGGCGGTGAATTGGTTGAACTCTTTTATATCCATCAAAAAGAATCCCCCTCGACAAAATTCTCATGCGCAATCAACGCGTCGGACAGCACCTCATTAGCGCCAGAGCCAACCATAATGCCGATGCAGCACTGTAGCACATTCCGCTCTGGTTGCACTTCCAGTTGGGTTTAGGAATCCTTCTGCATCCCCTCTAAAGAATCCTTGGGAAACAGCCCAGAGCATTGCTGTCTGCGCCCAGTCACTCACCAAGTAGTGGTCTGGGAAGTGGGTTAAACTTGCGCCGCTTGGGGTCATTCCAAGCCACCCAAACATGCTGGCAACGCGATAGAACATTGTGGCCATTTCTTCACGCGTGATGTTATCATGGGGGGCGAAGCGACCGTCGCCTACCCCTTTAACAATCCCGTGATGTGCGGCCCAAGCCACGGCGTCGCTGTACCAGGTGTCTTCCGGTACGTCGATGAAGTTAGGGGGGGCGTAAGTATCAAATGGAGAAGCCCTGCGGTGGAGGATGGTCACCATCATAGCGCGGCTGAGTGGGATGTCTGGCGAAAATGTATGCTCTGATGTGCCGCGCATCAGGTTATCGTCATAGGCGTACATAACTGATATAAAGAACCAATGCTCTCTCGTTACATCAATGAATGGATTGACAAGCTCCCGCACCGGAAGAATCAGATCTATGTAGTGTGTGGGGATATGTTCGCCTGATATCATAACCCTTGCCCTATGTATTCCAGCCGGGGCGTCCTCTCGCACGGTTACGCCAAGATACTCCATGAGTCCCGGCTCGATGCTTGGGAGAGAGAATGAGAGCACATCATGACCATCCGGGACCAAAACGATGTCAGTTGCAGACGCAGGCAGACGCAGGCCATCAAAAGAAAACGCTTCGCTGCTGTTGCCCACAATTGATACGTGGACGGGCCCTATCGCTTCGGCACTCGTGTTACTGACCCGAAGCATCTCGACCGGCCTCCAGGCCCATATTAATATATCTGTTAGCGTTGGAAAGATGACAGTGCCACCTGCACATATGGGATATGTGATTGTCTGTCTAAAATCTGCTGCAAAGGGCATGGTAATCGTCCGGGGGCCATTTGTGAACGCGAGATTGCCCTCATACAAGCCGTCTGCCGCAGTTGCGTCAAAGCGCATTTGATAGGTATATGTATGGCTTGCCCCGCTGGTATTAGATTCGACCAAATGCAAGCTCACGTCCGTCTGACTGCTGTTCCAGTGGACAGAGGGTATCCAGCTGTCGATACCTGGATTATGGATTGTGACAGTCAGCGGAACGCTTTCCGTTTGTCTCCAGACACCGCCGAAGCTAAGGGACGCCATGGTCTCCTCTCGCCATGTCCGCCTGTCACCGTCTAACCACGGAATATTGTGACGCACAGTGGCAAACGAAGTGCTCTCAAAGGCGCGAATCGGATCTATGAAGCCTGCCCCTGCAGCAAACACAGAGCTTTCCCCAGAGGCAAGCGGTCTGGCAGTGTTCATCATCCGTGCTTTGGTCTCGGAGGGCGCAATGTCTGGGAAAGCTTCTAACATCAGTGCTGCAACGCCTGCAACTTGGGGCGCTGCCATGGATGTGCCGTCTTTGGATACATAGCCACCGCCCGGAACGGTAGAGATAATCCCTACCCCAGGGGCTGTGATGTCTGGTTTAATGTGACCGATTCCATCGATAGGACCGCGAGAAGAAAAGGCGGCAATTTGATCTCCATATTCGTTGCTTCCCCCCGCTGTGCCGGCGGCGACAGCGATGGAAAGACTGGCACTGGCGGGTGAGCCGACGGGACCCCATAAGCCCCTGTTACCCACAGAGTTTACAACTACGATGCCGTCTAACACAGCTAAATTTACGGCGACGTTTGTCGGGGCAAAGGGGTCTGGAGATGGAGAACCCAAAGAGAGGTTCATAATGTCCATCTGATCTCTATGTGCCGCCTCAATACCGCTTATCACCCAGGCATTTTCTCCCCGGCCCTCATCATCCAGCACTTTATAATGCCAAAGTTCTACATCGGGTGCAAGGGCAATCACAATGCCGGACACGTGGGTTCCGTGGCCATCGTGATCCATGATATCATTTGGATCGGCGCTTGTAGCCGGGTGGCAGTATGTAAAGTTTTGGCCACGGATGCGACCGGTCACAGGATTTTGGAAGCGTCTGAGTTCCGGATGGTTGTAGTCTACACCTGTATCCAAAACAGCTACACGCACACCTCGGCCTGTAAAGCCCAGCGTGTTGTGGATATGGTTTATCTGGAAGAGGTCCCAGGATTCACGCATAAAGTCGCCAGGGCCAAGACTTAGAGCGGTTGAAACTTCTCCCGCTGTGGTATACCGCAAGCTCGGCGTGACAGAAAAGACTTCCGGCAGCGCTGCAATCTGGGACACCATATGCGCCGGGACGCGCATGAACACACCGTTGAATAAGTTGTGGTGTTCACTGTAAACCTCAATACTTGTCGTCCGTGCACGTGTGAGCGGCAGGAGCTGGGTTTCAAATGCTGCGTGGGCTTCTAGGGCCTGTGCTTCGAAATCGCTTTCTGAGAATGGGCTGACCCCCGAAGCGTCTTCCGCAGAACGCAGTCGCAAGGCAACTGCTGATGGGGTCACAAATTGAACTGCGATGTTAACAATTTTGTCTGGATTCGCATCCCAGTCACCGTCAAAGCCGGACAGGCCCACAGGATCGCCCAGGGTTTGGGTCAAGATGTCGTGTGTTTCATCAGTAAAATTTGAATTGTCTCCACCTGCAAACGCCAATCCCGAAAACAGTGTGAACAGCATACAAACGGATAATAGGATACAAATACCTTGCTTCATTTTTCGCATCGTTGCCATATCTCCCTGTTCTTGCAAAATTATACTAGATTAACTTCAAAAGCGTTTCGCTTTTGAAGCGCAGGCGCTGGCCTGCTCGGCGCATAGCGCCAGTTAATCGCCGTGATACGTCATGTTGCGGCATATGCCGCATGGCAAGCTACGCTTGCCAAACTTAAAAACAGTAACACTGTTTTTAAGTTAAATGACTATATATAAAAATAAAAAATATTCTATATGATACTTCATAACATTGCAACTAATTTTTTATGCAACGCCCTCGACAAGACCCGTGAAAATCAGTGGTCGTTCGCCCTATATTTTGTGTCCATGCCGCCAGAGTTCTCCATTTTTTTTTCAAGATATAGTATATCCTGTTGGCGAGGACACAATATGTGCGATTTAGGGGTGAGTCACTTGCAATTGGTAAAAAAATATGGCCTCTATCAGACGGATCAGATATCCTTTCTGTCCGTGTGTGATATTGTGCCAAATCCAGCCCAGCCCCGGAAGACGTTTGACGCCACCGCCCTCCGGGAGTTGGCGGACAGCATCACTAGGTACGGCGTCCTTCAGCCGTTGACGGTTCGGTTCCATAAGCGGAAATACGAACTGGTGGCAGGAGAACGCAGGCTCCGGGCGGCCCGGATAGCGGGGCTCGCCAAAGTGCCTTGTATCGTACTGGATGTGGATATGGAGGACTCTTCCCTCATCGCTCTGGTGGAAAATCTCCAGCGGCGGGATCTCAACTACATCGAGGAGGCCGAGGGGTTGAGCCAATTGATCCAGGCCTTTGACATGAGCCAGGAGGAGGCCGCCCGCCGGGTGGGGAAGAGCCAGTCGGCGGTGGCAAATAAGCTACGGATTTTAAAACTTCCCCGGGAGATGCTCGACCAGATCAAGGAGGCGGGCCTCACAGAGCGCCACGCCCGCGCCCTGCTCCGGCTGGGCAGCAATCGGGAGCGATACGAGGTATTAGACTATGTCATCCAAAATGACCTCACCGTAGCGAAGACCGAAGATTACATAGACGAGTATCTGTCCGGCTTTCTCGCCATGGCGGAGGATGCCCTTCCGGAGCGAGCGCTACCGAAGATCATACCCGCAAAGCCCATGTACGTGATCAAGGATGTGCGCCTGTTTCTCAACGCGGTCAACCGGGGCATGGATATGATGAAACAGTCCGGCATTAACGCCTGCGTGGAGCAGGACGAGACGGAGACGGACATGGTGATCACCATTAAAATTCCCAAGACCAAACGAATCTAATCAGCGATGATCTCTGCCAGACCGAGGCGGGAGAGGACATCTGTGAAGTAATCTGGCAGATCGGTGGTGAGGGGCAGTCGCTCCCCGGTGATGGGGTGGTCGAAAATCAGGGTCCGGGCGTGGAGACACTGGCCGGAGATGCCCTTTTCCGGCTTGCCCCGCCCGTAAGTTAAATCTCCTAAAACGGGATGGCCGATGGCGGTCAGATGGGCGCGAATCTGATGGGTGCGGCCCGTCTCCAGCTCACATCGGATGTGGGTGTAGCCATTATACCGGGTCAGGACTGTGTAATGGGTGACGGCATCCCGGGCCACTTTGGCGGCGGTGCTCATCCGCTTGCGATCCGTGGGATGGCGGCCGATAGGGAGATCAATCGTCCCCGTATCCTGCCCCACCCGTCCGATCACTACGGCCTCGTAAATCCGGACGACTTTCCGATCTCGAAGTTGATCCGTGAGGCGCTGATGGGCCGGATCGGACTTTGCGACCAAGAGTAGGCCGGAGGTGTCTTTGTCCAGCCGGTGGACAATCCCCGGACGGATCACGCCGCCGATACCGGCCAGATTTCCGGCGCAGTGGTGGAGCAGGGCGTTGACCAATGTCTGATCCGGGTGACCGGGGGCGGGGTGTACCACCATACCCCGTGGCTTGTTGACCACGATGAGTGCATCGTCTTCATAGGCGATATCCAGAGGGATATCCTGAGGCGTGGCTTTCAGCTCCGCCGGGGGCGCCATATTGCAGAGAAACCGGTCTCCGGGGGAGACCAGATAGTTCTTCCTAATCTTACCCCCGTCGGCAAAGGTGATTTCACCCGTCTCAATAGCCCGCTGGATGGCGTTTCGGCTCAATCCTTCCAGTTGATCGGCGAGAAAGACGTCTGCCCGGATACTGGGGGCATCGGGGCCTGCGAAAATTTCTCTAGTCATCGGCGGATTCTGTGGACTGGGGCGGTTGGAGCGCTTTGCTCTTGCGCTGTTCCTCTATGAAAAAGGAGATCGCCCAAGTGAATCCGCCCAGGACGATGAACGTATCGGCGATGTTAAATACGGCAAAATTGATGAAGATAGGTTCGAACATGTCCACCACGAAGCCGTGGAGGAGCCGGTCAACCCAGTTACTAAAGCCCCCGGCCATGATGCCGACAATCGCCAGCCGCTGGAGCGGGTGGGCAATCACCCGCCGGAACAGGAGCACACCTAGGGCGAGGAGCAGAGCCGGGGTCAAGACAAGGGGAACCCACTGGTGGTTTTGTAAAAAGCCAAAGGCCATGCCCGTGTTTTGGAAATGGGTCAATTGGAGCACGTGGGGGATAAAAGGGGTGGCTTCGCCCACTGCAAAATTGGCTAGGATATGGTGTTTTAGCAACTGGTCGCCCAGGATGACGACTACAAAAAGGACAATGAGTGCCATAATGTTCTCCTCAAAGAATCAGGCGGCACGGGCGTGCCGCCTGATTATAGTCTGCGTTTCGACTAGTTGTCGTCTTCGTCACCAAAATTCGACCCAAATTGTAGATCGTCGAAATCGAATTTGGGCCGCTTGGTGGTGGGTTCCCCTTCGTCGTCCCAGAGGTTGTTGGGGTCTACTTTAAATTCCTGGGTGTCGCCGAGAGAGGCGGAAATATCCCGGGCGATATCGAGGGTCTCGGCCTCCTTGGCATCGAGCGCGGGATCGGCCACAGGCGGTGGTGCGGTCTGGGCGGGAGTTACCTCTTGTACCGCCTTGGTGCGGCTTTGCTGGAACGCCTCTTCTATGCGGTCTTGGTCGAACAGATCAAAGAGGTTCGTTGAGGTTGGCGCCTCTTTCTTTTGCTCCCGGAGATCGGTGGGGAGTGTGATGTTGAGGACAGATTCCGCTGGTTCTGTCGGATTGACAGGCTCTACCGGAATATCGGGTTCCACTATGGGTGCCTCGCTCTTCGTCTCACTCATGAGTTCTTCCGTCATGCGGCTGACCTCCTCGGCAAGAGATGCCTCTATAGCGGCTTGCATCTTATCCATGGGATCGGTGTCTTCGCTCTGGGACACGGGCGTGGGCTCTGGTGCGGTCACAGGTGGGGCGACGGGCGCTACCGGGACAACAGGCGCCGCCGGAGGTTCGGGTGTGGTCACTGCCGCCGGATCGGAGATGACCAGTTCCCCTAAGCGTTCGATAAAGTCTGTCTCGTCGGCGATGAGCCGGAGGACTTTTTTACTGAACTCGCTGGTGCGTTGTTCGGCGGTGGCCAAACGGGCCTCTTCTATGGCCAACTGCTCTTGTAGCTCAATGGCCCGCCGTTTGGCCTGTTCGTTGACCTCGGCCAAAATGGCGTCGCCCTTGGCGCGAGATTCCTCTAACAACTCATCCCCCATCTTCTGGGCGGTGAGGAGCGCCATACGCATGGAGTCCTCCGTGGAGCGGTATTCCTCCACTTTCTCTACCAACACCTTGAGCTTGCTTTTGAGGACGGCGTTTTCTTTGTAAAGAGCAGCGTAGTCCTCGGAGACGCTCTCTAAAAAATCGTCCACGGAGACCATGTTATAGCCGTTGAGTAACACGGTATCAAATTTCTTGTCCTTGAGGTCTTGGGGCGTCATCATAAGTTGTTCAACCCTTTCCCTTTTGCTGTTAATTATCAATGATCATCGCTCTGCCTTAAAAATACAGACCGTTGCTTTCCAACTCGTCAATGAGATCACCGAGAATATCTACATTGTAGGGCGTGATAATATACGTGCTCACCGCGACTTTTTTGATCTTCCCCTCCTGGGCGTAGGCGACACCGGAGAGAAAGTCGATTAAGCGGCGGGCAATCTCCTTTTGGGTCTGCTCCAAATTTAACACCACAGTGCGTTTCTCCCGCAGATGATCGGCAATTTCGGCGGCGTTTTCAAACCGCTCCGGCTTGACGAGTACGACTTGGAGCTGGGTCGTGGCGTGAATATTGACCACTTTGTTACTGTTTTTTGCCGGAGACTCTGGCGTGTAGTATCCGCCGCTGCCCCGCCGATCCCTGGAGTTCCGGTTTTCCGATGGAAAGGAGTCCCGGGGTTCTACGGGGATTTTCTCTGTGGCTTTTGGCGAGAAATCATCAAACTCCTCGTCATAGTCGTCGTCTGGGCGCACGAGCCGTTTCAGCTCATCCATGATTCCCATGTCAAATGTCCTCCTGCTTACTTTAAGTTCGACTATCAATAGGGCGGCTAGACACGGTCTCCAAAGATTGTACTGCCAACGCGAATCATGTTGGCACCTTCGGAGACGGCGGCCCGGAAATCGCCGCTCATTCCCATAGATAAAAAGTCCATGCCTATATTATCGTAGGAATTGTCCCGTATGTCAACAAAAAGCTGATACATTTTGGCAAATAACCGCCGATTTTCTGTAATTGGGAGAGAAAATGGCAACATGGTCATGAGGCCCCGCACCCGAATATGGGAAAATGATGCAACTTGTCCCAAGAATTCGTCCAGTGCATACGGGTCAATCCCGAATTTGGCGGAATCGTTTCCGACGTTGACTTGGATCAGCGTATCCTGGATGATTCCTCGTCTTGCGGCCTCGCCGTCGATGGCTGCGAGGAGGGCAGGGGAGTCGACAGATTGGATGAGATCCACAGTCCCTACCACTTTTTTAATTTTATTTTTCTGCAAGTGGCCGATGAAGTGGAGGGGAGCACCCACATAGGCCCCGGCCTCGGATTTTTCCAAAAGCTCCTGTACGCGGTTTTCTCCACAGGCGTCCACGCCCGCGGCGATTGCCGCTTGAACCAGCTCTGTTGGCTGGGTTTTGGTGGCCGCCACTAAGGCCACATCTGATCCGAGCCGGCCCGACTGCCGGGCGGCTGTGTCAATGGCCTCCCGCAGACGGGATACGTTGTCGGAGATACACATTAGCGGATCACTCTCCCGTCATAGAGGTTGCGGCCTCGGATGATGATGGAGTTGCCGTCCCGCAGGGCGGCGGGGGCGGCGGTGCGGACGAGATCGGGCTGTACCAGATAGTAGTCCGGACCCTGATAGATTACCGTGACATATTTCTGCTCGGCGGTACCCACGGTGAGAGTAAAGACATAGGCGGGGGTGATCCCTGTCTCTGGATCCGGTTCGCACCAGTGCAACGCGCCTCGAGGTACGCGGATGCCCGTAAAGGTGTTGTAGATAATCTGGGCCTCCGCCTGCCGGAGGGAGAGGGTTTCCATAAGGCCTGTGATGGAGGAGAAAACCGCCACAAACCGACCGTCCTCCAAGTCGCCCAGGGCATCAACCTGCATAGGTACATTGGCGTTGGTGATACCGGAAAAGATCACGGTGACCCGATTGGGCAAGTCGCCATATAACATCTCATATAATCGCTCCCACTCTGATTCAGGAACCAGGGCCGCGTAGCGCCAAGTGAAGCTGGTGACGAGTTTCCCCGCCCCCGTGTGTTCCGCATCGGGTCGCTGACCTAAAAGTTCCAACAAATCAGAGAGGCCTATCCCGTCAAGGTCTGCCGGGCCGATGTGCTCAAACCCGTCCACCCGGGAACTGTATACCCCGGCCAAGTCGGCGTATATGACCCGCATATCGGCGTTACCGGCTCCCAGGTCGGCGTATTCCCTGCGGAGATAATCAAGCCGCGCTGCAATTCCTGCAGCGTCTTCGGCCAGAAAGAGAGAACGTAGAGAGATTATTCGCGCGTCTAAATCCTCCAGATTGCCCTGGCGGGCGGCGTAGCTCAAGTCCCCAATCTGGCGGCGGATTTCCGCTTCTACGGAGAGTGCCTGGCGTAGGGGGTCATTGGGGGCCAGGTGCGTTTCCAACTGGGCAATTTCCTGCTCCAACTGCCTACGGCGCACAACCCGTTCCCGATCCTCGGCGCTGGCATAGGCCGTGAGATAGGCCTGTCCGGCGCTGACCCGCTCCCCCTCTCGCACTCGACTTGCCACAATGGGGTGAGCGACATCAATCACCTGCTCCTCTCGGACGATGAGACCGGAGGCGAAAAAACTCTCCTGGGCCTGAATGGTAATCGCCGGGGCCGTGGCCAGGGGATTGACCAGGGACTGGATCAGATAAATTCCCAAATAGAGGATTAAAAAGACAAAGAGAATAATACCGATGAATTTTGTTACAAAATTGGTTCGTCTCATACGTGCTCCCGATGTGCAAAGGCAAGCCGACAAGAAGCGGCTTGCCCAGGGTCTTTTTACGTGTATTTTTCTATGCGTCGCCTGTGTGCTGTGTAAAGTCGATGGGTCTGGTGGGGATGATGGTGGAGATGGCGTGTTTGTAGATCAGCTGCTGCTTCCCGTCGGTGTCCAGCACCACGGTGAAACTGTCAAACCCGGTGACTGTCCCTTTGATCTGGAATCCGTTGACGAGAAACACGGTGACTGTCATCTTGGATTTTCGCACCTGATTGAGAAAAATCTCCTGTAAATTGAGAGCTTTTTGCATAGTTTTCGCCGTCCTTTCTGATTTCTTTCGTAGAAAAACAGCTTATTATCTAAGTATATCACAACTCGCCGCTTTGCAAAATAGGTAGAATCACCAAACATAGGTGATATTTTATGTTTCTATTATACCGAAAGCGCGGCAGAACTCCGTCGAAATCTGGACGGCCTCGTTGATATCGGGTTCTTTGTCCCAACAAATCCAGCGGATTGCATTATCCCGCCGGAGCCAGCTGAGCTGACGCTTAGCATATCGGCGGCTCTCCTGTTTAATGGATTCTACGGCCTCAGCCAGAGAGAGTTCCCCGGAGAAGGCCTTTGCCATCTCCTTGTAGCCGATGGCCTGCATGGCGGTGCACGCAGGGGAGAGTCCATTTTGGATCAGTCCCGCCACCTCTGCCTGTAGGCCAGATTCCATCATGGCCTCCACTCGTTGATCAATGCGGCGATAGAGAGCGTCCCGATCCTTGGCCGTCAGGGCGATTTTCAATGCCTCATAGCGGGGCGGGATGGCCTGGGTCTCCTCATTATGCGCCGTAATGGTCTTGCCTGTCAAGCGAAAGACTTCAATGGATCGCAGAACACGTTTTTTGTCGTTGGGATGGAGTCGAGCGGCGGTCTCCGGGTCAATTGTCTCAAGTTCTTCCCAGAGGGCAGTGGCGCCCTCTCGCTCATAGCGCCGGATCAGTTCCTCTCGCAGGTGCGAATCGTCTGGCGACTGGGCGAAATAGCGGCCTGCCAGCAGGGAGTCGATATACAGCCCCGTTCCCCCCGCTAGGATGGGAATCTGCCCCCGGGCGAAGATATCTTCCACGGATGCGGCGGCCTCAGTCACGTAGCGGGCCACGCTATAGGGTTCCGCCGGGTCGGCAATGTCGATCATGTGGTGGGGGATCCCGGCCATCTCGTGCATCGACGGCTTGGCCGTACCGATGTCCATGCCCCGATAGATCTGCATGGAGTCGGCGGAGACGATCTCCCCGCCCAGGGTTTGGGCCAGACGGATGGCAAATGCCGTCTTCCCCGCAGCAGTGGGGCCTGTGATGACGAGTAGGGGTTTGGGCATGGCGGAGGCTCCTTTTGACTGATTTAACTTCCGAGATAAAAATGGAACGTTAAGCCGTCCCCCCGGCTCAAGGGCTGTGCATAAAATCAAGCCGTTCCCATTCGAGCAATACGCCGGGATCGGGCTTGTCCGGTGCATATTCACTATGCCCTATGATATGTGTACGGTTGGGTTGAATCGTGGGGTGCCGGGCCAGTATGTCGTTTATTAACCAGTTTAGAGAGTCGTGCTGGGCATCGGTAAACCCGATCAGGGCGGGGTCAAGGGCATTGTATTCATCGGCGGTTAAATAGAGAGACATCTCCTCTTGTGTACCAATGCCCAAAAGTTCAATGCCGATGGAATGCTGATTGAGATTGTTCTCATAGTCCGGAAAGCCATCAAGCGACCCTTGACCGGCGTGGAATGCAACGTGATGTTCTGGAACGACAGGATGTATTGTGCCGTCACGGTCTATGAGATAGTGCGCACTTACAGCGTAATCTCGAAATATTCTATGGATATCTTCCATGATATAGGGATTCGTGGGGTTTTCTATTACATTGCTGATAAAGTGTATGACGATATGGGTGAGTTCCCCTTGCCGCTCAAAGGGGCAGGGGTTGTCGTCTATCATGGCATCGTCGAAGCTGTCATAGACATCGTCGGGGATCAACTCTATGTGTTCATGTTCCTCTTGGGAAGTACCGCTGCTACATGCGATTAAAGTAAACACGAGCACGACTAATAAAATCATCCCTGCTATTTGTCTCATTGTGCCGCTACCTCTCTAGGCGATTTGTTCTACCCTGCATGTTTGGCATAGCGGATATTCCGCTAAAAATGGCTCCATTTTCTTTTTCATCTCAGAAAATGAAGCGCCATAGAAATAAAGGGCAGTATCTTGCGGGCCTTCCCAGTGACTATACATTCTGCCGGATTGCGCGAGCAATTCATTGATTTTTTCCACCACATAATTCACGTCGCTGGTCTCATAAATTTCGCTTGGCAACTCCGTGCCATTTAAGTACAACGCCAATCCCTCAAGCCGCCCCACGGGGAGGTTCAGACCATCCGCCTTTAAAAAAGAGCCTTTTGGTACGCCGAGTTCTTCAATAATGCACAACAAGGCATCTATTGTCTCTTTGTTACAGTCATTCAGGCAGATGTGGAGATCACAAAAATCTATCTCTCCGTTCTCCAGCATCCCGGTTCCGGCACCGTCAACAACGCCACAGCCACACGCTTCCAAAGCATCTATGAGGGGGGCTTCATAAATATCATCACGATCAAATGGTTGTAGTCGTGCATTTAGTTGGAGCGTTACGAAATACGCATCCCCTTGCTCCGACTCTTCTGTATTTGAATCGTTCTCGCTCTGCCTGTGTGCGGTTATCATGTTCAGAAAAGTCAGCAAATTCTCTTCCATTAAAGCAATTTCATAGGGATCGTGTGTGACTTGGTAGAGGTTTTTCTCTGTGTCCATGGCGATGAAATCGCCATCTGCCAAATCGAAAAGCCAATAATAGAGTTTATTGTCTAAATAAACCTCGCAGATACCGCATACGCCTAGGCGTATTAGAGGTTCTAACTCTTTTTGCTCTTCAGCCGTAAACCATGTCTCCCATTGGTGTATACGGTATTTCAGCTTGAGGTTTTTTACGCAGACCGTCTCTGGGTCTGCCTGTTCAAGCTGATCAATATCAATGCTAAACCCCAGGAGTAGCCCGTGATGAATTTCTATCGAAATCTTATGCTTCTTTTTCTCGAAGTCAGAGATGAAAATATGATCAATTATAAAATTTTTTTCGGAGCTGTCTGTATAGTCTGCATATTTCGCTTGTATACTTAGCGCTTTTGCAACGTTCAGAAAACCCTGATTCATTACAAGATTGTCTCCGAATGTCTGTACAAAAAACGTGCACCGGTCTTCGATTTGGCGGCGTATATAGTCAAATTCAACCGGGAGCGCTTCGCAAACAGCCAATAGGATTTTTAGAGCGGCGTCCTCTTGCTTCTTTTTTCTAAAAGGCCATTTCATAACAAATTTCTCCTATATATAATCGTGTGCGGGGACATTAACTCCCTCCGTCGGGCTTTGGGCTATGTACAATCGATTGTAGCGTTGCCCTCTGGCCCCCTCCTTTTGAGGGGGCAGTCAGGCGGAGCCTGACTGGGGGAGGACTGGGGGAGGGGCAACAGCTACCTACTCCTCCAACTGCCTCCGGCTCTCCTCCAGATTCTGAATCAGCGCCCGGGCCTTGTCCGCCTTTTCCTGCTCGGCGGTGACGACGGATTCTTTGGCCTTTGCCAGGAAGTTTTCATTAGTGAGCTTTTTCAAAATCCGATCCAGATTTTCCTGGGCTTTTGCCATTTCTTTGTCGATCCGCACCCGCTCGGCGGCCAGATCCACCAGTTCGGCCAGGGGCAGGAACATCCGGGCATCTTTTGTGACCACGGATACCAGGCCCTGTAGATCGTCCGGCGCATCCGCCGTGATGGTGAGTTCACTGGCATAGGCCAGCTTGCCAAAATAGACCTGGCCGGCCTCAAAGGTCTCCGGGTCTTCCGTTGCGATCCGCACCGTGCTCTTTTTCGAGGGAGGGACATTCATCTCACTGCGGCGGGTGCGGATGGCCCGGACGGCGGCCATGATCTTCTCGAAGCGGGCCTCTTCTACGGGGAAATCCAAATCCGCCCGCCAGGCGGGGTAGGACTCGATCATAATGGCCTCTCCCTCTACGGGGAGGGCCTGCCAGATCTCCTCGGTAATGAAGGGCATAAAGGGGTGCAGGAGTTTCAATACCTCCGTGAATACGTAGAGCAACACCCGCTGGGCGCCGATTTTGCCCGCCTCGTCCTCGCCGTTTAGACGGGGCTTGGTCAGTTCGATATACCAGTCGCAGTAGGTGTCCCAGATAAAATCGTATATCTTCCCGGCGGCGATACCCAATTCGTATTTTCCCAGGTTTTCATTGACCTCTTTCGCCACCTGATTGAACTGGGAGAGCACCCACTTGTCCTCTAACTCCAAGGCCTCTGGCAAGCTGTTATCTGTGATAGTCAGGTTCATCATGACAAACCGGGCGGCGTTCCATATCTTGTTGGCAAAGTTGCGCATGGCCTCACACCGCTCGTCGTGGTAGCGGATATCGTTGCCGGGGGAATTGCCCGTGACGATGTTAAACCGCAGGGCGTCGGCGCCGTAGGTCTCGATCACGTCGAGGGGGTCTATGCCGTTGCCGAGGGACTTGCTCATCTTGCGCCCCTCGGCGTCTCGGATCAGGCCGTGGAGCAGGACTTTGTGAAAGGGTACCTCCCCCATCTGTTCCATCCCGGCGACGATCATCCGGGCCACCCAGAAAAATAGGATGTCATAGGCCGTGACTAGGACACTCGTAGGGTAAAAATAGGCCAGGTCTGGCGTCTCCTCAGGCCAGCCCAGGGTGGAGAATGGCCACAAAGCGGAGGAGAACCAGGTGTCCAGCACGTCCGCATCCCGAACAATTTGATCACTGCCGCACTGTTCACAGGCCATGGGGTCCGTTCGGGAGACGGTGATGTGATCGCAGACCGTACAATTCCACGCAGGAATCTGATGTCCCCACCAGAGTTGGCGGGAGATGCACCAGTCGTGGGTGTTTTCCATCCAGTTGCGGTAGATCTTTATGAAGCGATCAGGGATGAACTCAATCCGACCGTCTTCTACGACCTCCAAAGCCTCCTTGGCCAGAGGCTCCATCTTTACAAACCACTGGGGACTGGTCATGGGTTCTACGGTTGTGGAACAGCGATAGCAGGTCCCCACGTTGCGGCGGTGGGTCTCTTTTTTCACCAGGAGCCCCAGGGCCTCCAGATCGGCCAGGACGGCCTTTCTCGCCTCCAGACGATCCAACCCCTGATATTTGCCGCCGTTTTCATTGATCCGGGCGTCGCCGTCTAGGACCAGAATCTGCTCCAACCCGTGGCGCTGGCCCACGAGGAAGTCGTTGGGGTCGTGGCAGGGGGTCATTTTGACCGTCCCCGTGCCGAATTCCATATCCACGTAATCGTCGGCGATAATGGGAATCTCCCGCTCCATAAGGGGCAGGATCACCGATTGGCCCACCAGATGGGCGTAGCGCTTATCTTCCGGGTGGACGGCCACGCCCGTGTCTCCCAGCATGGTCTCCGGGCGGGTGGTGGCGACTACGAGGAATGCGTCGGAGTCCTTGACGGGGTATTTGAGATGCCAGAGGCCGCCCTCCTGTTCCTCGTGCTCCACCTCCGCGTCGGAGATGGCCGTGGTGCAGGTGGGACACCAGTTAATGATCCGGTTGCCTTTATAGATCAGCCCTTTTTCGTATAGGGCCACAAAGACCTCCCGGACGGCACGGCTGCACCCCTCGTCCATGGTGAACCGCTCCCGATCCCAGTCGCAGGAGGAACCCAGGGTCTTGAGTTGCTCTATGATCCGGCTGCCGTATTGATTTTTCCATTGCCAGACCCGCTCCAAAAAGGCCTCTCGCCCCAGGTCGAACCGGGTCTTGCCCTCTGCCCGAAGTTGTTCCTCCACCTTGATCTGGGTGGCAATCCCCGCGTGATCCGTGCCGGGTACCCACAGGGCGGCGTAGCCCTGCATCCGCCGGGTGCGGATGATGATATCTTGTAGTGTCTCATCAAAGGCGTGGCCCAGGTGGAGCTGACCCGTGACGTTGGGCGGCGGGATCACGATGGTGAAGGGCTTCTTTTCCGGGTCGATCACACCTTTGAAATAGCCGCCTGCCATCCACATGTCATAGATTTTTTTCTCGACCACCTTGGGGTCGTAGGTTTTTGGTAGTTCTCTCATGTAAACTTCCTCCATAAAAAATAACACCCTGAAACAAACATAATTTGCTTCAGGGCGAACGATTGTCCGCGGTACCACCTGATTTCGGGGGCGCACCCCCGCACTCAAACGTCCGATAACGTCGGATCGACGCCACAGGTTACACATTGTTCGCCCGTGGTGCTCCGAGGCCACGTTCCGTCCATCCGAAGGAAAGCTTGCACCAACCGCTTTCTCTCTAAGGCTCCGGCAAAAGGACGTACTCCTCCCCGTCATTGCAGATATCAATAGTATATCGGAGTTAGAGCGCCTTGTCAACGTCAAAAACGACCCGGAGTGGCCAAATGCGCCGATACACTGTTTGCGCCGTAGGGGTGCACATTGTGCGCCCGCCGACCGCTACCGCAACCAATCATATGCAGAATGTTCCCAACGTCCGGGCGAACACTGTTCGCCCCTACATATAAATTCAACGCTATTCGGACACGCCCAAACGACCCGGATTAGAGCGGGAAATCCGCAATATACTTGCCGGAGAGACTTGCGATTAAATCCTCTTGCAGGGCATAAAAATAGTCGTGGAGCAGGCAGGTATCCACTGCGTTTCGGCTACAGTACCCGTCCTTGTGGAGACAGCGGTTGAGCTTGAGTTCTCCCTCGATGGCCAAAAACACGTCGTACAGGCTAATCTCCTGGGCGGGCCTGGCCAATTTATAGCCGCCGTTTCGGCCCTGGGCCGTTATGACCAAACCTTTCTGCTTGAGTTGGCTGGCAATTTTAATAAAAAAAGGATATGTGATGCCGACGGCCTGAGAAATGGTCATAGCGGTGGGTAGTTCGTCTCTGTGCGTGTGGAGATACTGCAGAATACGGATCGCGTAATCTGTGGACACTTGGAGTTGCATCGGGGACTACCTCCGTCTGTGGATTGTCGGCCTTGCTCAAATATAGCATATGTGTACGACTTTTACAAATCCCGCGCTACATGAGGTGCAACAACCGCAGGATCGTCAGGGCCGGGACGATGGTGAATAGGGCTGTGGCGTTGGAGAAGACCAGACAACTGGCCGCCAAATCTCCGTCGCCGCCCATGTTCTTGGCTGTGGCATAGGATACAATGGCCGTGGGGGAGAGGGCTGCGATGGCGACAATGGCCAGCTCCAGCTCTCGAAACCCGAAGAAAACCGCCGGGACAATCAGCGCTAAGGGCATCGCTACATTTTTGATAATCATGGCCGTGGCAGCTAATTTCAAATGACGCCGCACCTTATCCCAGCGCAGTGTGCCACCGATCCCCAACAGGGCGGCGGGGATGGTGATTGCCACCATATGGTCCACGCTCCGCTCCATCATCACCGGCAGGCGAAGGCCGGAGAAGTTGACCAAAAGCCCCGCCATAACACCGAGGAAGATGGGGGTTTTCAAAAGACCGAGCAGTATGGAGGGAATCATCTTGCCGGGGCTCTGTTTGTTTGTCTCCGCTGTGGAGATGAACAGGATGGCGGCCAGGGTGCTGTATGTAGAGACGAAGAAGGGGGCCATCAAAACGGCCTTTGGCAAAGCGGCTTCCCCCATCAAGAGGGCGATCATGGGTGTGGCCATGATGATGTAGTTGCCCCGGTACCCCGCTTGGACGACGGTACCCAGTTTGGCGCGTTCGATAAAACGGCCCGCCACAAGCCAAGTGATTAGAAAGGCCACCACCGTGGCGACCACGCAGTAGACCACCAGCTTGGGATCAAAGGCAGTAGTCAAGTCCGCCCGATAGAGATGTCCGAAGAGGTTCGTGGGCAAAAATACGAAGAAAACCAGACGGTTGAGACCGTCGATAACCTGGTCGCCCACCAGCCGAATCTTTACCACGCCCCAGCCGAGGGCCATGACAAAAAAGAAGGGCACGACGGTATTTGCAGAAATGAGAAAATGTTCCATTGTGTCTCCCTTTAGAATCGGTTTCTGTGTTTTTCCCCGCTTTTGAAGTTAATCTATTATAACTGGAATAGGGGGGTTAAAAGCGGAATTGTCACCATGGCCAAGACGGTGGAGATAAATATCCCCCGGCCCACTAACGCATGGTTGCCGCCGTATTGAATACAGAGCATGGGCAGGCTGGTGGCGACGGGCATGGCCGACAAGACCACCACAACGCTGAGGAGCATGGGGTCCGTGACAAACTGAATCAGAACCAGATACACCGCCAAAGGGACAAGGAGCAGTTTGATCCCGACAATGATATAGACCCGCCAGTCTTGGAATATTTCCCGCACGGGCATGGCCGCCAGGGTTGAGCCGAGCAGAAGCATGGCCAGGGGTGTGGTCATGCCGCCCAGGTGATCCATGGCGACATAGAGCATCTCGGGCAGACGGGCGCCCAGCAAAATGAGGATGAAGGCGAGGAGTGAGGAGAGCATCGGGGCGTTTAAAAACTGCCGAAACGTGACCTTTGCCGCACCGCCTCCCGCCACCAGCTTGATTGCCAGGGAAAACACCAGGAAGTTGAACACTACATTGAGCAAAACCGCGATAAAAAGTCCCTCCGGGCCAAAGAGCGCGTTGACAATAGGGAGACCCATAAATCCCACGTTGCCGAACATGATCATGGCGGTCACTGTCCCTCTGTCCGTTCGCGGTATCCGCAGAACCACGGCGGACAGGAACCCCAACGCGCCCTTGATCACAAACGCCAGAAGGCTTACCAGCATAAAGTAGAACAGATATGACCGCGGCAGATCTGTAGGGCCGCCCATTACCGCGGTGATGAGTAGGGCCGGTATGGTGATGTTGAGGAGGAGCCGGGTCAATAGGGTATCGGAATCCCCGTCAAAGACCTTGCACTTCCGTGCGCCATAGCCCACGGCGAGGAGCAAAAAAAGCACGAGCATACTGTGAATTGCGACGGTGATATCCATATGCTCCTCCTTCGGGTCGTCAAAACGTCTGTAAAGCCGAACGGGTGTAGTATACCACCTTTCCGCCACTTCTGCCAATGGGAAATCTGTAAATTCTTCCTGTTTCGGATGCAGGAAGAATCCGGGTACAATCCGCCGGGGCCTGACCGGTCAGAACCAAATGGTTTTTTGGGGAATACAATGGTGCGGGGGATCAATCACCCAGTTCGGCCCGCCGCTGGCCGTAGACAGCGGCGACTGCCGGCGGAGTTACACCCCTGGCAGTGTAATGGAGCCAATACCAATGAACAGATTCAAAGGAAACGAGCATGATCTACATCCCCACGAGCGCCCATGTCCGGAGCCCTGCGTCACTGTCTGTGGCCGTACCGGCCCCAGGGGTCCCCAGGGGCCGAAGGGTGAGCCGGGCTGTCCAGGGCCGCGAGGCCCAAAAGGGGAGCCGGGATGTCCGGGGCCGCGAGGCCCAAAAGGGGAACCGGGCTGTCCCGGCCCACGTGGCCCAAAAGGAGAACCGGGATGTCCCGGGCCGCGGGGGCCGCACGGCCCAAAAGGTGAGCCGGGCTGTCCGGGGCCAAAAGGCCCAAAAGGGGAACCGGGTTGCCCCGGTGCAAAGGGGCCAAAAGGGGAACCCGGCTGCCCGGGGCCGCAGGGGCCAAAGGGCGAGCCAGGCTGTCCCGGCCCACGTGGCCCCAGGGGGATTCAGGGCGAAGCCGGCAGAGATGGCAAAGATGGCTGCCCCGGCCCAAAAGGGGAACCGGGCTGTGACGGCAAAAACGGTTGCCCCGGCCCACGGGGGCCACAGGGGCCGCCCGGTCCGCGGGGGGAGCCGGGCTGTGACGGACGGGATGGCAAAGACGGCGCCGTCGAGACCTATGCCTACCTGTTCACCACCTGCCCGTTGGAGGAGTGCACCCTGGTGACCCTCCCCTGTGCTGGCCCCGTAGAGGGTCACATCCGGCCCCACGGCAAGAAGGTTTTGCTGGAGGAGAGCGGCGATTACGCCGTCTGGTTCACTGTGGACACGAAAGAAGTGGACTGTGTCACACTGGAGTTAAACGATAGACCTGTCCCCGGTGGAACCTATCCAGGCACCGGTATGGCCATCGTCAGAGCCCACGGCGGAGATTGCCTCGCCCTCTGCGTATCCGGCTGCGGCGAGTGTGGGCCAAACTGCCGCACGGAGCCGGTGACGGCATCCCTGCTGATCTTAAAGCTGGGCGGCAGACAGGAGCACGGGCATTGTATTGTGTGTGAAGAGATGGATCACTACGAGTAAGAGAGACCCTCCGGAACTTTTAAGTTCCGGAGGGCTTTTTTTGTTAGGTTGGCTACAACCCGATCCGGCGACAGATTGCCTCCACCTCGTGGAGAATCCGCCTCTTGTCCATGGTAGGAAACGCACCCTTTTCGTAGAGCACTTTTCCCCGCACCATGGTGAGTTCTACCTCGTGTCCGCCGGCGGAGTAGGCCAGGGCGGCCAGGGGGTTCGTGTTCGGCTGCATGTTGAGTCGCCCCAGATCCAACAGGGCGAGATCGGCATCAAATCCCACGGCGATCTGCCCGACCTTCTCCTGGAGTCCCAGGGCTTTTGCGCCGTTGACTGTGGCCATCTCAACCCCCTCCGCGGCGGTAATGAGCTGAGGGTCACCGGAGATGCCTTTATGGAGCAGGGCGGCGAGGCGCAGATCACCGAATAGATTCAATGTATTGTTGCTGGCTGAGCCATCGGTACCGAGAGACACATTGACACCGGCGGCGCGCAATTTCGGCACAGGGGCAATCCCGCAGGCCAGTTTGAGGTTGCTCACGGGGTTGTGGGCCACGGAGACGCCGTGTGCCGCCAGAGTGGCGATATCGTGCTGATCCAGATGGACACAGTGTGCCGCCACAGTCCGATTTGTGAGCAGGTTGTTTTCTGCCAGGAGCGAGACCGGGCTCTTCCCGTATTGGCTCCAGATCTCCGTCACCTCCCGCTGGCTCTCGGAGATGTGGGTGTGGATTCCCACGTCCAACTGTTTGGCCAGAGCTGCAACCTCCCGCTGATAGCCCGGATCACAGGTATAGGGGGCGTGGGGGGCCAAGAAGAAAGATATCTGCGGCTCATCTTTCCAACGGCGCATCTCCTCCTCCGCCTGACGGAGGTGCTCCGCCCCACCCTCGGCGACCAGGCCTTTGCTGAGGACGGCACGGCCCCCGGCGTCCCGGACGGCTTGGGCGGCGGCGTGGGGAAAGATGTACATGTCCAAAAAACTGGTTGTCCCCGTGGAGAGCATCTCCATGAGGCCCAGTTGTGTCCCCCAGTAACAGTCCTCCGGGGTGAGTTTTTCCTCCAGGGGCAGGATCGTCCCGAAGAGCCAATCGTGGAAGGTGAGATCATCGGCGGCGTTTCGCAAGATGGTCATATAGCTGTGGGTGTGGCTGTTGACGAGGCCGGGGATGAGCAATTTCCCCGCCCCGTCAATGGTGCGCGCCGGGACAAAGTTCGCCGGGGGTCGGTCAACCCCGGCAATTTTCCCATCCGCCACATAGACACTGGCAGTGCGCGGTGCGATCTGACCGTTCGCGTCATAGAAGAGACCGAGTACGTCACGAAATAGAATAGACATGGAAAACCCTCCATTTTATTTTTATCATTTGAGGTAAGCACACCATGTTTTAGATGCTCTTTCGCCGGGCGTCCTTTGCCCTGTGGGGAACAGTATACCATGTTTGCAGACGAGATGCTAGAGAAAAGGCCGACAGATATGTCGGCCTTTTCTCATTGTTTTCTAATGATATCTTCATGAAAATTTATTAAAATACCACTTGTTTGTGACCCTACGTAATAAGTTATACTACGGGCAAGAGGTGATTTTCTGTGGAAAAATATCGCGCAATTCCAGAGGGCTACATGACTGTGGGCGAGGTGGCGAAGAAGATGGACACCACTGTCCGCACGCTGCAATATTACGACAGAGAGGGACTGCTCTCCCCCTCTGCCGAGAGCGAAGGGGGCCGCAGGCTCTACACGGACAAAGATGTGGTCAAACTCCATCAGATTTTGTCCCTGAAATTTCTGGGGTTTTCCCTGGACGACATCAAAAACCGGCTCGTCGCCCTGGATACACCCCGTGATGTGGCAAACGCCCTGTCAGAGCACGCGGCGGCGATCCGAAAAAAGATGGAGGCCCTCATCGACTCCCTCAATGCCATTGAGGCCCTCAAAGAAGAAGTGCTACAAATGCAGACGGTAGACTTCAAAAAGTATGCGTCCATCATTGTCAACTTGCAGATAAAAAATGACTTCTATCAAATGGTCAAGCATCTCGACGACGACCTGTTAGAGCGTCTGCGCAGCCGTTTTGACAAAAAGAGCGCTAAGTCCTTTGTGGAACGGCTTACCCACATCATGGATGAGGCCTCCAGCCTGCAAGACGCCGATGTGCCACCGGAGGATGCGAAAGGCCTAACTCTGGCAAAAGCGTTTTGGGATATCATGCTGGAGTTTACAGGCGGTGACCTGAATATGATAGCGGCAATGGATGCCCTTTATGAATCCACAGAAGATAGCGCCTCAAAAAAACGTCTAACGCGCTTCCACAATTTCATGCACCCGGCCCTGGAGCTCTATTTTGCAACGCTCGACCATAACCCATTTGGGGAAATGAAAGAAGGAGATATGTAACATGAACTATGCAATCGAAGTCCGAGGGTTGAAGAAAAGCTACGGCACCAACAACGTGCTAAAAGGCCTAAACTTCAACATTGTAAAGGGCGAAACCTTTGCCCTGCTGGGCGTCAACGGCGCAGGAAAAACCACAACCCTTGAATGTATTGAAGGCCTGCGCAAGTATGATGACGGCAATATCGCGGTGGATGGCAAAATAGGAATACAGCTACAATCCTCCTCTCTGCCAAGCGCCATCAAGGCGATGGAGGCCGTAAAGCTTTTTGCAAAGTGGAACAAAACCAAAGTGAATGAGTCCATGTTGGCCACACTTGGGATCGACGAGGAATTTGCGAAAAAGCAATACGGCGCCATGTCAACAGGGCAGAAACGGCGGCTACACCTGGCCCTGGCCCTAATTGGCGACCCGGATATCTTATTTCTGGACGAACCCACCGCTGGGCTTGATGTGGAAGGGAAAATATCCCTGCACGAAGAGATAAATAAGCTGAAAGCGCAGGGCAAAACCATTATACTTGCCACCCACGACATGGCGGAAGTAGAAAGCCTGTGCGACCGCATCGCAATCCTGCGAGAGGGCAACATCGCCTTCATCGGCACGCCAGAGGAACTGACTGCCGAAATAGGCAGACACTGCACCATCAGCATCAAAACCGACCAAGGCGAAGAGAACTTCCCGTCTGAAAATATCGGCGACACCATGCTCAGTTTGCTCGAAGGCTATAGGAAAAAAGGCGTATCTGTGTTGGACATTAACATCAGCAGGGGAACGCTGGAGGAACATTTTATCAATATTTCAAGGGGGAATGGATCATGAACGCGTTTGCATATGGATTATTTTTACAATGGAAGCTAGATATACGTGGGAAGGCATTGCTGATTACCTGCTACGCAATTCCTTTGGCATTCTTTTTTATCATGGGTGCGGTGTTTTCGGCGATTATGCCGGAGGCGAGATATACATTGATTCAAACGATGATCATCCTCAGCGCAGTCATGGTCTCTGCGGTTGGCCTGCCTCAGCTTTTGATCGAAACCTATGGCAGCGATGTAAAAAGCGTTTATAAGGCCAACGGCGTCCCCTTGTATTTGGGTGTTGTCACCCACTTTATATCCGCTTTTATCCACTTGATGATCGTATCGGCGATTATGTTCTTCCTTGCCCCCATCGTGTTTGATGCAGCTCCGCCAGAAAATTTACCTGTGTTTGTTGTATCGCTTGTCTCCTTTGCAATCGTATCCCTCAGCCTCGGCAGCTTTTTAGGACTGACTCTAAAGGATGCGACGAAGCTTTCTATGGTATCTCAGATTATTATGTTGCCGTCTATGATGCTTTCCGGAATCATGTTTCCCGTTGATATGCTGCCGCGTGCGCTCGGATATGTCAGCATGATATTCCCCGCGACATGGGGGAACGTAGCCATGACTAACAATGCGTTTGAACTGGTGCCGTTTGTGGTGCTCGGGGGCATGCTTTTGGTTTTCTTGGTAGCATGCGGCGGCGCGCTGTCAAAGACGGTGAAAGAATAGGTTACTCATAAAAATCCAACGGACACCTGGTTCCAGGTGTCCGTTGTGCTGTACATGGAGAGCCGAAATCAAAGCAACCAATGGGTCAACCCAAATGCCCCCGCCGAGAGCAAAGCGCCCGCTATGAGATAACCCAGAGGCGGGATTCTGGCTAAAATCCTCCGCTTGTAGACGTTGTGCTTCACGTAGTTGTGGGCGACAGCTTGGGCCTCTTGTAACACCTTGTCCACATCGGCTCCGCCGACACTGACATCTTCTTTGACGATGAAAATTGCTTCTTCAAAATAGCGCGGATCCGGCGTCTTTACCACAATCACGCGGCGTGTCACACCTTTTACCATATCGTATTCACTCCATTAAGCAAGTTGTTTCGTAAGACAAGTCTGCCCGGATTTTTTTGGGAATATACAGTTGGATCAAGGTCGTTCTTCCAAGAAAATCGTCAGCACGGTCATGTCGTCCTCACTGCCGAATCGCTTCAGGGCGGCCTCTAAGATATGGCGGGCCAACTCTTTGGCGTCTGTACCGGTGTAGTCCGCCATAAGGGAGCGGAGCCACGTATCGTCTTCCGATTGAGAGATGCCGTCGGAGGAGATGACGGCGAAATTGCCCGGCTCTAAACGCATGGTGACCGTATCGGGCCGCCGCCCGTCGCCGGATACGAGCCCCGCGGCCAAGCTCTCTCCCCGGATGGCCCGGATGGCCCGACCCCGCTTGACATAGGTGGGGGCGGCGCCGTATTTGAACAGTTTGGTCTCGCCCGTAAAGAGGTTGACGCCCATGAGATCCACCGTGGCAAACCCCGGCGCCTGTCCGTTTTTTGCCTGGAGGGCGGTGTTCATCAACTTCATGGCCGCCGCCGGGTGGAGACCCGCTTTTAGAAACTGCTCTAAGATATGGATGGCCTGCCCGCTCTCTCTGGCGGCCCCGTCTCCCGTACCCATGCCGTCGGAGAGGATCACATAGAGGTTGCCATCGTCGGTTTTGAAGGAGGTCCCCCGGTCCCCGCTGACCACTTGTCCCTTCCGCTTGACAGAGGCGATTCCCACGGTTGCCGCCAGAGGTTCCGCTTCCATGAGGCCCATTGTCTGGCTGTTGGAGTCCACCTTTTTTCGCTTTTGGCAGAGACGCACGCCCAGGACGGCGGAGAGCTTGGCCAGATGATCCGGGTCTTTGGTGAGGGCGCTCAGACTGCCGGCTTTGACCTCGGCGTGCAGCCTCCCGTTTCGATCCCGGAATACCGCCGCCTCCGCCTCCATATCCCGACTGCGGAGATAGCGGTGGAGCCGCTTCTCCCGGAAGGGTTCATGGGTCAAGTCCGTGTCCAAGTCCCGGGCAAGGGTCTCTAGTATTGCGCCCATGTCCTGGTACTGCATACACATGGCGGTTCGGGCCTCTTGCAGGCGGCTCAAAAACTGTTTGCGATAGGTGAGGGCTTTCAACTCGTCGTTGGCGGCGGCGATATAGGCGTCGAGATTTTTGCAGTGTTCGGCGAAGTGCTGTGGGAAATCTTCCCGCTTCAATTGACCCCGCTTTAACATGGGGGCGGTGACGTTGTTCATCACGTCCACGGTGGACTCGTATTCTCGGTGCCAACAGATGGCGGATTGGGGACACTTGCGACAGCAGAGTTCCGCCGCCCGGTCAAACACGGTGGCGATGTCGTTGTCGTTGTTGCGCCAAGAAGTTGGTGTGTGCACCGTCTCATACAGGGCGTGAAAGGCCCGGCCCAGATGCCGCATCCGATCCTTGGCGTAGGCCTTGATTCGCACCCCGCCATAGTAGCTGGCGGTGTCCCCCAGATCAACTGTGAATTTGCCCAGGACATGGGCGGGGGATATGAGGAAAAAGGCCGAGATCAAAAAGACCTCATAGAGTGCCGCGGTATACAGGACGGTATCCCAAGTCCAGAGGACGGCCACTGTTTTTGCGAGGATAAAGCTGAATGTGAACAGAATTTTCCCGTGGCGGGCGAAGACACCGGATAAGAGGCCGGAGAAGGCGTAGGCCATGGAGAAGAAAGGCACCCCTCCCAACGCCGCGTCCATAGAGAGCCCCAGGGCCGCCCCTACGGCGCTACCGGAGCCTGCGCCGCTCCGATAGGCGGTGCTCATGAGGATAAACAGCGCCAAAAGCCGCCCCAGAGAGATCCCGGCCAAAAAAGTGACGGAAGATAGAGTGATCAAAACAGCGCCCATGAGGATCAAAATACTCACCGTCCGCTGGACGGCCCCCAAATCCTCCGGAATCTCCCGGCCCCAGCCGGACAGGGCGATCTGGAAGAAGTAGGCCCCGCCGCCCACCAGGGCCGTCTCCGTGAGGAAAAACACCGTGGCCTCGACAGTCCAGCCCAGGTCTTGGGCATAGACGAATCCCGTACAGGCGGCCATAAAGGCGGCCACGGTGGGCATGAACCAATTTCGTCTGTAATAGGACAGGTCGTGGAAGGTGAAACTGGCGGCGAATACCAGAACCGACATGGCCATGTACTTGAGACCCCAGACGAATTCATTCCCTATGTAGCTCCCCAGCACCACGCCACAAAGGGCCATGAGTCCCGTAAACCCCGGCCCGGATATGGCCACGATGGCGACGCCAAAGGGAGTGTAACCCCCGAAAATCTCTGCCTGGGAGAGGGTAAATGCCAGGAGAAACCGCACCAGGCACTGACCCGCCCGGACAATCTCCGGCCGCCCCAATACCACCTCCCCTTTGAGGGTCAAATCTGTACTGATCCGCCCCAGCCTGCGCTTTATAGTAGACATAAGTATTACCTCCGGAGATCGACATGCAACGATTGCTTGTCCTAAGTATACTTAGGTTACCATAAAAATGTAGTCATTCTCCGCTGTCCGATTGTCTATTTTCTCCACGGGAAAGGGGCGGAAATGTGGGAAAGGATGGACGCCCCTCAATCGGCGTGATATACTTGGCGTAGAAATATTTGCTACGCCCTGTGTGTAGCTAGATGGCGATGAGGCGTAATCATGTTAGATATTATATTGTCGTGGGAAGGTGCCTTTTTATTTTTATCTACACTTCTTGCGTTTTTTATCAAAGCAATCACCGGATTTGGGAATACACTCGTTATGGGTTCCCTGTTTTCTTTTGTCGTCCCCAATACTGTAACCACCCCTGTTGATTTGCTTATGAGCGTACCCACAAATGGATACATGGCCTGGCATGAACGCAACTCCATTACATTCAAGCGTGCGCTCCCCTTAGCTATTTTAATGGTAATCGGGCTGATTCCCGGGACATTTTTCTTGAAGATGGGGCCTGACTGGCTTCTAAGAGCCATTTTAGGGCTGGTCATTGTGGGAATGGCACTTCAAATTGCACACAAAAAGACAGATTCACAAGTGAAAAAGAACAATCGGGTTATATTGGCTCTTACCGGACTTGTCTCTGGCATTTTAACGGGCATCTTTGGTATTGGGGCGCTCGTAGCCGTTTATTTCAGTAAAACCACAGACAACAAACAGCAATTTCGGTCAAATACGTGCTTCGTCTTTTTATTTGAAAATGTATTTAGAGTTTTGTTGTACTGGGCAACAGGCATCTTCAACAGACAAATTTTTCTTATAACCATTGCACTGCTTCCCGCTGTAGTAATTGGAATGGCGCTTGGCAGAAAAGCAGATAAATATATTGACGAGGTCAAAATGAAACACGCCGTTGTCGCCCTGTTGCTATTGAGCGGCACTATGCTGGTTATAAGAAACGTATTCTTTCGTTAAAGAGCGGATGCCCCGCATTTTTTATCATTCTAAAAAACCGAGGTGCTTTATGAATAGAAAATGGATATGCCTGCTCTGTTCTCTCTTGTTCATTCTCTTTCTTTCCGCCTGTACAGCGCCGGAACCAGAACCAGTACCCGAAATAGAGCCAGAAATAGAGACAATCGCATACCATACGCTTACACTCGCACTTGTTACGGCCTCACCGCTTCATTCTTTACTCGCATCAGAGGTGGCGGCATTTAACTATCAAAATGAAACCTATCGCATTGAAATTTTAGAATTTTGTGAGCTTGACATTCCAAAATTGCAAGCAGAATTTGCAACGGGCCAGATTCCGGACATTATTTTTTATGCGGATGGTTGGTGTGTGCTCCGCCGTCACATCCCTTCCCACCGGCTCGCCACACGGGGCCTGTTGGCGGATTTATATGAGTTTATTGATCTCGACCCCAGCCTTGGCCGGGACAGTTTCCCGGCACATATTTTAGACGCCGTCAGTACAGGGGAATCGCTCTATGAACTGCCCTATTTCTTCCGCCTCAGCGTTGCCGTAGGGGACGCCGCTCGGCTTGGCACGGAAATGGGCTGGACATTCGATGATATGCTTAGAACCTTAGAAGAAACGGAGTTTGATGGATATTTATTGAACCCAAACATCGTCCGGTATTCGTTGTTACACCTCATGCTGGAATCTTTAATAGATGATTTTGTTGACTGGGGTACAGGCACTACATATTTTGACTCAGATGCCTTTCAAAGACTTTTGGAGATCGTAAAAACCTATGCGCCGCCACTGCCCTATGGCCTTGTTTTTGAGGCCGATTTAATTCAACAAGAACGGCAGCTTATGATGTGGCAAAGCTTTGCACAACCTAATTTTCTACAGCTCTTCGATTTTTATTTTGAACAGATGGTTCCCATTGGGTTTCCAGCGCCCTACGGGACGGGACATGCGATCCGATACGATGCCAGTTTTTCCATATCAGCTCTATCGGAACACAAAGATGTGGCCTGGTCTTTTGTTCGGCAATTTTATATGCCGGCGTTTTTTGAAGATTTCTTTGAAACGCATCAATTTTTAGCAGGCATCCCAATCCATATGGATGGGATAGAGCTTAATATTTCTATCGAGAATCCAGGTTTTACTTTGGGATTAGGTGAACATGATTCGCCAGATTTTTACGAGATTGTGGTCGGATACGCCACAGCGTATGACATAGAACGATTCCGCAGCATTTTAGAATCTGTCACCCGTGTCGCACGGCTGGATATAGATATTTGGAATATCGTCTCCGAAGAGGCAGAGGCCTTCTTCCAGGACAATAGAACGGCAGAAGCAACTGCGCAGATAATCCAAAATAAGGTGCAGTCCTTTGTGTCGGAACAATTTCAACCCGAATAAACATACACAGACAGAGCGGACACCCCGCAAAAGGCATCCGCTCTGTTTTGACGCAGCAGGGCGCATCAATTGATCTCAATGACCACCTCACCTGCCAGCTTACACTTTTTTAGGCTCTGCCCAGAGATGATCCGGAGCCTGCCGGTCTCGTGCATCCGTTCAAGCGCACTGCGGGACAGACCGAGTTGATCCCGCAGTACGGTTAAAATCTTGATCTCCGTCGGGTGCTCAGATCGGAGGTGGATGCGCACCGGTTCGGTCAGCTCCGTCGGCGGCCCCGTTATTTCAATGACGGGAAGCCTCGGCTCGCCGCCGTTTTGTCGGATGAGCGGCGTATCCAAGGCGTAACGCATGGCCAGATCGGGGTCGTTGTCCTGGAATCTTTGCAGTGTCTCCGGCGCAATCGAGTGGGGATTGATGCGGGAGAGAACTGTCAGGTTCCATGTGGTATCACAGACGCCGCACCGATAGATGAGCCAGACGTCCAAATGTCTCTGTTGTGCGTTGATGCGAAACAGATTGCTGGATACGAAGGCTGTTTTACATCCGCATCGCTTGCAGTATTTTTCCACTGTTGGCGCATGTTTGATCTGCGCCGTCCATTGTATGTGTTTCAAGTATCCTTACCCTTCCTGTGTTAAACATTACATACAGGAAGGCGTAAAAAGGCGGACTGTGCCGCAGGAATCTTTTCATCATAAAATAATAACCACCTTATTGATATAAATTTGTATTGCGTTGGCACTGTGTTTCCCCCGCCCCAGGCGGGGAAACACGAAATAACTTCACAAAAAAATTGCGCCCAGGCCATAGACCTTGACGCAATTTTGGAAAGACGAAATAAACCCTGAAATGGGCCGCAGTTCAAACCAAAAATCCGATTTTGTCCGTTACCTTACAAATTTGCCATCAGAAACAGACCGCATTGCGGCGGCTGAAACGGGAAGCGCTACCCTGCACTCCTTTGGCATATATTGTTTTGCTAACGGATTATAATCATTGGAAACCCTCCGGCAGTTTGAACTACTCTGTCAGTATACCGCACGATCCTCACGCTGTCAATTTCCCCTACCAGGGGGAGAACAAATTTAAATCAACGCTGTTTCCCTGCTCACAGCCAGGAGAAACAACAAAAAATAGCTTGGACACGGTGATGGTGTTGTGTTAGAATGATGCTATTAGAGCGGATTTACGCAGAGGATGGAGGTGCCATTGTGTCTGAAGTAAGCATAAACAATACGTCAATTGACAATCTCCGGATCAAAATCATCAACTGCGAAGAACTGTTAGAGAGCGCTGCGCTGGATGATTTGGTGCGCACGGTCAACGTGCAGCACAAGACCAAGTATATCCAGACGTTGATGAAAAATTTGGACAACAACTTCAAGGGATATTTCGCCGTGGCGTCAGCCGATGACGAGGTGATTGCGTGGACCTATATTTTCATCGACAATCATCTGGCCTTTCACGGGCTGTTTTCCGGGGCATTTGAAACAATCTATCGGATGTTCCCCGTCAAATTCAAAACGGCCTTTATCTCCTCTCCCGTCGCCGAATACAATGTGATCCACATAAAAGACGAGTGCGCAGGCCATGAAACTGCCATCATAGACGCCATGGTGGAGGAGATTCTCAAATTCTTAAAGACCCAGCGGGTCAAGCTTGTGATTATGAAAGATCACATTACGCCTTACCCCTCAGACTATTTGCACAAGAACTTTATCCACATGCACTTTATGCCCGGTACGTTTGTAGATTTAGAAGGCGTTCACGAATGCAATCACCTCTGCGAAGCCGAATGTCACCACGGCTGTGTGGGCTTCGATGAGTATCTCATGGGCCTAAAGAAAAAATACCGGGCCAATATCCGCAACAAACGCAACCGCCGCAAAGAGGATCTAACCGTCGAAGTGATCCCTGCATCAGACCTGACCTTAGAACAGAGCAACCGGTGCCACGAGTTATACCTCCAGACGAGAGATAAACAGCGCCTGATCCACGAGCGCCTGTCGCCGAGCTATTTCTACGAGTGTGGCAAAGAGCTGTGCGAATGCTGTAAGATGATGCTCGCAAAAACAGGCGACACGATTATCGGCTTTGCACAGCTGCTGGTAAACGAAGACGACGTAATCAACGTGCGCATGGGGATGGACTACGCATACAATCGGGAGTACAACCTCTATTATCATCTGCTCTATGAGAATATCATCTATTGCGTACGCAAGAAGAAAAAGCGCCTATACACCTCCCAGACCTGTTACCGGCCCAAGATGGAAGTGGGTGCAAAACTCTTGCCGCTACACTCCTATGTCCGGTTTCACAACCCGATTTTGCAGAAAGTGCTCGGCAAAGTCCTCGCAAAAACCTGCCAGTGCTACGCAGAACTCATCGAGGCGGAAAAACCCTCGGAAGTCTTGGCGAAACATAAGCTATCGCCGTATTAGAGACCAAAACTCTCCCCTGTATGACAACCATACAGGGGAGAGTTTAACGTTACACTGCTACTCGCCCGGTACCCGCAAGACGGCACCTTCCGAGGCGGAGGTGACCAGATGGGTATACCGGGCCAGCCAGCCCTTTTTGATCCGGGGGGCGGGGGGGGTGAAGGCCGCCCGGCGTTTGGCCAGAGTCTCGTCGTCTACCAGAAGGTTCAGTGCGTAGTTGGGGATGTCGATCTCGATTTGATCCCCCTCTTCCACCAGGGCGATGGTGCCGCCCACGGCGCCCTCGGGGGAGATGTGGCCGATGGAGGCGCCGCGGGTGGCGCCGGAGAACCGGCCATCGGTAATGAGGGCCACCTCTTTGTCCAATCCCATGCCCGCAATGGCGGCGGTGGGGGAGAGCATCTCCCGCATACCGGGGCCGCCCCGTGGGCCCTCAAAGCGGATGACAACTACGTCGCCGGGGTTGATCTCACCGCCGTAGATGGCGGCGATGGCATCTTCCTCGCTGTCGTATACCCGTGCGGGGCCCGTGTGGCGGAGCATCTCCGGGGCCACGGCGCTCCGCTTGACCACGGAGCCATCCGGGGCCAGGTTGCCGAACAGGGCGGCGATGCCGCCGCTCTCGCTGTAAGGGTTGTCGTAGGGCCGGATGACCGCCGGGTTCAATATGACGGCATCCGCCACGTTTTCCGCCAAGGTCTTGCCCGTGACGGTGCGCACAGAGCCGTCGATGGCGCCGTGGCGCAGGAGCTCCGCCAGAACCGCCGAGATACCGCCAGCCGCCATGAGATCCTGGACGTGGTGGGGGCCGGCGGGGGAGAGATGACAGAGATTCGGCGTCTTGGCGCTGATTGTATTGATATCATCCATGTGCAACGTGATGCCGCACTCGTAGGCGATGGCGGTCAGGTGCAGGATGGAGTTGGTGGAGCACCCCAGGGCCATATCCGCCGCCAGACAGTTCTCCACTACGGCCTCGGTGACGATATCCAGGGGCTTGATGTCTTTTTCCACCAAGTCGACGACTCGCATACCCGCCTCTTTTGCCAATCGAATCCGGCCGGAGTAGACGGCGGGGATGGTGCCGTTGCCGGGGAGACCCAGGCCCATGACCTCCGTGAGACAGTTCATAGAATTGGCGGTAAACATGCCGGAGCAGGAGCCGCAGCCGGGACAGGCGTTGTCTTCAATGGCCTGCAGGGTCGCCTCGTCGATCCGCCCGCCCTTGACGGCGCCCACGGCCTCGAAGACGCTGCTGAGGTCAATATCTCTGCCGCCCACGTTGAGGCTCAACATGGGGCCGCCGGAGACAAAAATGGCGGGGATATTCAACCGGGTGGCCGCCATGAGCATCCCGGGGACGATCTTATCGCAGTTGGGGATGAAGACTAGGCCGTCAAAGGGGTGGGCCGTGGCCATGCTCTCACAGGAGTCGGCGATGAGTTCTCTGGACGGCAGGGAGTATTTCATCCCCGGATGGCCCATGGCTAGGCCGTCGCAGATGGCGATGTTGTCGAACTCAATGGGCGTACCGCCCGCGGAGCGGACACCGGCTTTCACCGCTTCGCTGATGGTGCGCAGATGGATGTGGCCGGGGACGATCTCGTTAAAGGAGTTGGCGATGCCGATGAGTGGACGGCGTAGTTCCTCGTCGGTGTAACCCATGGCTTTGAGCAGACTCCTGTGGGGCGCACGTTCCACGCCCCGGGTCATATAGTGACTTCTCATAGGTTTCATAGGCTACTTTTCGCTCCAGATCATCTTCTCCCGGAGCTCGGCGCCGACGATTTCTACCGGGTGCTCCCGCTCGATGCGGCGGGTGGCTTCAAAGTGGATCCTGCCGGACATGTTTTCCGTAATCCAGTTGCGGGCGAAGGTGCCGTCTTGGACTTCTTTTAAAATCTGCTTCATCTCCTGTTTTGTCTCATCTGTAATAATCCGGGGGCCGGTGACGTAGTCGCCGTATTCGGCGGTGTCGGAGATGGAGTAACGCATGAGACTCATGCCGCCCTTGGCCACCATGTCGATGATGAGTTTCATCTCGTGGACGCACTCAAAATAGGCGCTCTCCGGCTGGTATCCGGCCTCGACTAAGGTCTCAAACCCGGCTTTCATCAGGGCCACCACGCCGCCGCAGAGGACGGCCTGCTCGCCGAAGAGATCGGTCTCGGTCTCCTCTTTGAAGGTGGTCTCCAGAATTCCGGCCCTGGCGCCGCCCACCCCGGCGGCATAGGCCAAAGCGACCTCCAATGCGTGTCCGGAGGCGTTTTGATAGATGGCCACGAGACAGGGGACGCCGCGGCCCTCCTCGTACTGGCTCCGCACCGTATGGCCCGGCCCCTTGGGGGCGATCATAAACACATCTACATCGGCAGGCGGGACGATCCGCCCGTAGTGGATGTTGAATCCGTGGGCAAAGGCCAGGGCCTTCCCGGCAGTGAGATGGGGGACGATGCTCTGATCGTAGAGATCTTTTTGCTTTTCGTCGTTGACCAGCAGCATGATGACATCTGCGGCTTTTGCGGCCTCGGCGGCGGTTTTGACTGTGAGTCCGGCGGCTTCGGCGGCGGCCCAACTCTTAGAACCCTCGTACAGGCCCACAATGACGTTGACACCAGATTCCTTTAGATTCAGCGCATGGGCGTGGCCCTGGCTGCCGTAGCCGATGATTGCGACGGTTTTTCCGTCCAATACGTTGAGATTACAATCCTTCTCATAGAACATGTTTGCCATAGTCGTACTCCTCCTCTATTTTATTGCGGTCATATATAGTGGTCGCCCCACGTTCCAGGGCAATCATGCCGGTTCGTGCGATTTCAAGGATCCCAAACTCGTCCAGGAGATTCAATAGGGCCCGGCTCTTGTCTCCGGCTCCGACGATGGATACGGTGATGGTGTACAAATCAATGTCGATGATATTCGCCCGAAAGACACCGACTAACTGGATAATCTCATCCCGGACACTGCGGGAATCGGCTTTGACTTTGACCAAAATCAGCTCCCGCTCAATGGAGTCATCCGGGGCTAGGACTTTGACCGAGTGGACGGGGATGAGTTTATGCAACTGGCTGGAGATCTGCCGGATGGCCGGGGCATCTCCCTGGAGCACCACGGTAATCCGGCTGATGGTCGGGTCATGGGTCTCGCCTACGGCCAGAGAGTCGATGTTGTACCCCTTGCGGGAGAATAGGCGGATCACTTGGCTCAATACACCGGCGGAGTTCTCCACCAGGATGGATAGGGTGTTATGTTTCATATTGCACCTCACTTTACGGCTTCACTTAATCCAGTAAATATTCGCTCAAGGGTTTGGCGGCGGCCACCATGGGGCGCACGGTGGCGTCTATGTCCAGGACGCAGTCCAAGACGGCGGGTTTGCCGCTTTTCAGAGCCTCGGTAAACGCCGCTTCAAATTCGGATAGATTGGTGACCCGATGCCCCGCCACGCCATAGGCCTCCGCCAGTTTGACGAAATCCGGGCCACGGTCCAGGGTGGTCTCAGAAAACCGGCCATTATAGAGCAGGGATTGCCACTGGCGCACCATGCCCAGGGTGCCATTGTTGAAAATCAACGTGATGACGGGGATATTGTAGTGGCTGGCTGTGGCCAACTCGTGGCAGTTCATACGGAAGCACCCGTCCCCCGTGGCGTGAACTACAGTGCGGCTCGGGTTGCCGACTTTTGTCCCCATGGCGGCGCCGTAGCCGAAGCCCATGGTGCCGAATCCGCCGCTGGTGACCAGTTGGCCGGGCCACTGATAGGTGAAGTGCTGACAGCTCCACATCTGGTGCTGGCCCACGTCGGTGACAATGTGGGTATTATCCCCTGCAATCCGCTGGACGGCGGCCAGGATATCACGGGGGTCCAGATAACCTGCGGCGGTGCCGGTGCGCTTTGGTGTGCGCTTGTCGTTGACCTCTGCCATCCAGCCGGAGAAATCATAGGAATCGGTGAGGGCTTCGTTTAAGGCCGTCAGGACTTTTTTCGCATCCCCCACGATGTGGTGGTCGGTGATGACATTTTTGTCGATCTCCGCCCGGTCAATGTCGATGTGGACTTTTTTGGCATAGGCGGCGAAAGAACCCAAGTCCCCCGTGACCCGGTCAGAGAACCGGGCGCCCACGGCGATGAGGAGATCACAGCGGGAGATGGCGTAGTTAGACGCCTTGGCCCCATGCATCCCCACCATGCCGGTGACCAGGGGGTGATCCCCGGGGATACTGCCCAGGCCCATGATAGTGGTGGCCACCGGTGCGCCCAATTTCTCCGCCACGGCCAGAAGTTCCTCTGATGCGCCGGAGCGGATCACGCCGCCGCCGATTAAAAGGGCGGGCTTTTTCGCCCCGCCGATCATCTCGACCAGCGTGTCAATTTTGCCGTTGGGAGAGGTTGTCATAGGCTTGAGCTTGGCCGGGATATCGTAGGGGATGGAGGTATATTCTGCGTATTCGGCAGTGGCGTTTTTCAGGATATCAATGAGGACCGGGCCGGGTCTGCCGGCGGTGGCCACGGCGAAGGCCTCCCGGATTGCGTCTGCGATCTGGTCTGCGTGTTTGACCATGTAGGTGGCCTTGGTGATGGGCATAGAGATACCGGTGATGTCCACCTCCTGGAAGGAGTCCTTGCCCAGGAGGGGCTCCGCCACGTTGCAGGTGAGGAACACCACAGGGGAGGAGTCGGAATAGGCCGTGGCGATCCCCGTGGTCAAATTGGTGGCCCCGGGGCCGGACGTGGCGAAGCAGACCCCCACTCTCCCCGTTGTCCGGGCGTATCCGTCAGCGGCGTGGGACGCCCCCTGCTCATGGGCAGTCAGGTAGTGGCGGATTTGATCCCGGTAGTCGTATAGGGCGTCGTAGACATTGAGGATCGTGCCGCCGGGGTAGCCGAAGATGGTATCTACGCCCTGTTCCAATAGACATTCGATGACAATATGTGCGCCGGTGATTCTAGCCATAGGGTGAATCGCTCCTTTCGGTGCAAGCGGGTAATAAAAAGCCCCCCGTCCTGACAATAGGACGAAGGGATCCTCCGTGGTACCACCTAAATTCACACAAGTTGTGTGCGCTCGTTAGCCCTGTAACGCGGGCGAGACGGAACAGCTCCCCGGCGACCTTCACCGTGCCTCTCATGGGAAATTTCCACCAGACATTCCCTCTCTGGATGTAAGGAGACGGCTACTCCTCCGGTTCAACGCCTTGATAAAGTATTGCAGACAATTGTACGCCACCGGAGGGCATTTGTCAAGATGAAATTTTGGGGATTGGCAATCCCAAGAAACCCGCCGGCTAAGCCGGCGGGTCTTCGGGTGCGCGTTTGCAGTTCTCCCGTTCTTTCTTTCTGCCCTTTTCACATATCCAAATGGCAAAAATCAAAGGGAGAAGCGTGAGGAGTGCCGCTAGGCCCAGAAGTAATTGGGGGATGATTCCGTTGATGATTATCATTTTCATCACCTGACAAATTTTATTCACCATTATTGCGTCGTTATGCCACCAAAACAATTGTGGCGCAATATTGACGTTAAAATTAAGTCTAAATAACGTCTGTGAGGGAGTTTGAGGAGAAAAACGGGAAAATTGACTTGAATGAAGGCGTGTAAGCATGTAGTTAGCGCGGCCTTGCGGCCAAACATGTCGCAGGGCCGTTTTCTATTCGTCGGCCTTGTTTGGGGCGAGGGATTGCGGTATACTATAGATGGTTTTAATTAGAAGAACAACAAGTTCGCCAAAAGGAGCCTGTTTATGACAAAAGTTGCCTTTATCTGCGTCCACAATTCCTGCCGCTCGCAAATTGCAGAGGCCCTCGGCAGGCACTTGGCAGGCGATGTGCTGGCATGCTACTCCGCCGGAACGGAACTCAAACCCAAAATCAACCAAGACGCCGTCCGGTTGATGAAACAGCTTTACGGCATCGACATGGAGCAAGCGCAATATTCAAAGCTGTTGGCCGATATTCCGGCAGTGGATATAAGTATCACCATGGGCTGTAACGTAGATTGCCCCCACTTACCCTGTCGGCATCGGGAGGATTGGGGGCTTGACGACCCGTCAGGACAAAGTGACGACGTGTTTATCCAGACAATCCAGACCATAGAAAGCAAGATAGTAACGCTGAAACATGCTGTAGAAAGAGGTGCGCTATGAAACCGGTAGTTTGCATCTGCCCTCGGCCCTGTGGCATATTGTGCCACGGGGCCGTTTTTTATTTTTTACAGCATATCGCAAAAAATACAGGCTTTTTTGTTGACCCATTTTATGATACAATCATGTAGTCAAGAATTCATTTAATTTCTTTCAAGGTGGAGGGTGGATTATGTGCAACAATTGTGCCGAACACAGCAAATATTGGAACGCCTTTGAAGATGTGATGGGAGACTATACAGGGGATTCCTCCCAGTTGATTCCCATTTTGCAAAAACTGCAAGAGGCCTACGGCTACTTGCCCCAGGACGTAATCGCACGGCTCTCCCAGCGAACGGGAATTTTCGTATCCCAGATCATGGGCGTGGTCACGTTTTATTCCCAGTTTCGGTTGGAGCCAATCGGGAAACATATTGTGAAAATCTGCTTCGGGACGGCGTGTCACGTCATCGGGGCGGAAAATATCGCGGACGCCATCTGCCGGGAGTTGGGGATTGAACTGGGCGGTACGACAGAAGATAACCTGTTCACGGTGGAGTCGGTGGCCTGTATCGGGTGCTGTTCCCTGGCCCCTGTGATTATGATCGACGAAGAGACCCACGGGCGGCTGACGCCGGATACGGCTCGTGGGGCCATCCGGGACTTCCGGGCAAGGGAGGGGGCAGCAGTATGAGGCAGATTATCATCGGCCTGGGCTCCTGCGGCATCGCCGCCGGGGGACTAAAGGCGAAAGAGACCCTGCAAACCCTGGCGGACGGGGCGAACCTGGGCCTCACCGTAGGGGAGACGGGCTGTATGGGCATGTGCTACGCCGAGCCCATGGTAGAAGTCCGAGATGAGGACGGCCAAAGAACCATCTACGGTGGCGTAGATGAGACAAAGGCCCGCGCAATATTTGAATCCCATGTCATGGGCGGCACACCTCTTGCCGATGCCGTGATCTTAGATTCCGCCGGGACGGGGTCGGAGGAGAACTTCCTTGATCGCCAAGTGCGGATCGTGTTGGAGCGCTGCGGAGAGATCAACCCGGAATCCATCGACGACGCCATTGGGATGGATGCCTATAGGGGACTGGAGAAAGCCTTGAAAGAGATGACGCCCCAGGCGGTCATCGATGAGGTGACTGCCTCCGGCATCAAAGGCCGGGGCGGAGCGGGATTCCCCACGGGGCTCAAATGGAAGTTTGCCGCCGGGAACGACGCAGATCAAAAATACATCATCTGCAACGCTGACGAGGGGGACCCCGGCGCATTTATGGATCGGAGCATCTTAGAGGGCGACCCCCACAGCGTCATTGAGGGCTTAGCCATCGGCGGATACGCCATGGGAGCCACCAAGGGGTATATCTACGTCCGGGCGGAGTACCCCATTGCCATCCGCAGATTAAAAATCGCCATCCAACAGGCGGAGGAGCGGGGATTTCTCGGCGAGAATATCCTGGGTTCCGGCGTGGAGTTCCGTCTGATTATCAAAGAGGGGGCGGGGGCCTTTGTCTGCGGCGAGGAGACCGCTTTGATCGAATCCATTCAGGGCAACCGGGGAATGCCCCGGATTCGCCCGCCGTTCCCCGCCGAGCGGGGGCTGTTTGACAAGCCGTCCAATATCAACAACGTGGAGACCCTGGCCAACATCGGTTGGATTATCAGAAAAGGCGCCGCCGCCTTCGCGGCATACGGTACGGAGACCAGTAACGGGACGAAAGTGTTCGCTTTAGCGGGCAAAGTCAAGCGAGGGGGTCTGGTGGAGATTCCCATCGGCATGACCGTCAACCAAGTGGTCGACCACATCGGCGGCGGGACGTTATCAGGCAAGCCCGCCAAAGCTGTCCAGATGGGCGGGCCGTCGGGGGGCTGTATCCCGGCGGACAAGATGGATACGGTCATCGACTACGCAGAACTGGCCGCCACGGGGGCCATTATGGGTTCCGGCGGGATGATCGTTATGGACGAGGACAACTGCATGGTGGATATTGCCCGATATTTCTTGCAGTTCACCCAGTCGGAATCCTGCGGCAAGTGTACATTTTGTAAAATCGGCACCAAGCGGATGCTGGAAATTCTGGAGCGGATCACCCGGGGCGAGGGTGTGGAGGGGGATGTGGAGAAACTGACCAGTTTATCCCATCAGATCAAGAAAAATGCACTCTGCGGACTGGGGCAGACGGCCCCCAACCCGGTGCTCACCACCATCCAATACTTCGGGGACGAATACACCGCCCACATCCGGGATAAGAAGTGCCCTACCTGCCAGTGTAAGGCGCTGATCCAATTTGTAATCGTACCGGACAAGTGCATCGGCTGTACGATCTGTGCCAAGAAATGTCCCGTGGACGCCATCCGGGGCAAAGTGAAAGAACGCCATGTCATCGAACAGGACAAGTGTACCAAGTGCGGGATTTGCAAGGCCGTATGCAAATTTGACGCCGTGGTCGTGGAATAGGAGGTGGATCTCATGTTACACATTACGATTAATGGAAGACCATATCAGGCGGTGCCGAATCAGACGGTGTTAGACGCCTGCCGGGAGAACAATGTGTTTATTCCCACTCTCTGCCACGACCCCCGGCTCAACCCCTTCGGCTCCTGTATGATCTGCCGGGTGGAGATTGAGGGCCAACGGGGCGTACCCTTAGCCTGCGCCACGGCGGTGGCGGATGGGATGGTCATCACCACAGAGTCCGAGGCCATCAATGCGGCACGGAAGACGTGCTTGGAACTCTTGGTCTCCCAGCACTACGGGGACTGTACGGCACCGTGTATGCTGGAGTGTCCCGCCCATATGGACGTGCAGGGCTATATTGCCCACATTGCAAACGGACGATATGAAGACGCAATCCGGCTGATGAAGGAGACGAACCCCCTCCCCGTGGTCTGCGGCAGAATCTGCACCAGGATTTGTGAGACCAAGTGTCGCCGCCGGAATCTGGAGGGGACCCTGGGAATCGCCTATCTGAAGCGCTTCGCGGCAGATATTGATTTGGCGAAAAAGCCCCCCTATCTGCCGGAGGTTTTGCCGTCCACGGGGAAAAAGGCGGCCATTATCGGAGCTGGTCCGGCGGGATTGTCCGCCGCATGGTATCTGGCCCAAAAAGGCCATGCCGTGACCATCTACGAGCGGCAGGAACACCCCGGCGGAATGCTCCGCTACGGGATTCCGTCCTATCGGATGCCCCGGGAGACCTTAGATGCGGAGATTGGGATTATCCAATCTCTGGGCGTGGAAATTTATTATAACGTGGACTTCGGGAAAGATATTACCGTGGAGAGCCTCAAGGCCGCAGGGTTTGATGCGATTCTCCTGGCAGTTGGTTCTCAAGTGGGCTATCCCCTGGGCGTTGCGGGGGAGGAGAACTGCCCCCATGTGCTCCGGGGCGTGGACTTTTTAGGCGCTGTGACCCGTGGCGTCCAGCCCGATTTTACGGGCAAGCGGATCGCCGTGGTGGGCGGCGGGAACACCGCTATGGACTGCGCCAGAACGTCTATGCGCTTAGGCGTGGAGCGGGTTGATCTCATCTACCGCCGCACGGTGGCGGAGATGCCCGCCGACGACATGGAGATCGAGGAATCTCAACACGAGGGCGTACAATTCGCCATCTTGACCAATCCCATCGGCGTGTCACAATCGGGGGATATGGTAAATCTGGAACTGACAAAAATGGAACTGGGCGAGCCCGATGCCTCTGGGCGGCGGCGGCCTCAACCCGTTGCAGGGTCGGAGCACATGGTAGAATATGACTACGTCATCTCCGCCATTGGCCAGACCCAGGATTTAAGCTTCATCGGCCCGGATTGTCCCGTAGAGACAGACCGCTGGGACTGTCTGACGGCAGACCGCCACACTATGATGACTAGCATGGACGGTATCTTCGCCGCAGGAGATGCGGTCTCGGGTCCACAGACCGCTATTCTGGCCATCGCCGGCGGGAAGCGGGCGGCGGAGGCCATGGACCGATACATGGCGGGGGAACCCATTGCCGCCATCTCTCACGCTATGACAGGGCCGGACTTCTATAACCACGTCCGGGCGAAAGACAACGCCGACATCGACGTGGAGACCTTGGCGGACGTAGAACGGGTGGAAAAAGTCCCTATGCCCGTGCTCACAGAGGCCCAGCGGCGCAATAATTTCAACGAGGTGGAACTGGGGTTCTCCGAAGAGGAGGCAAAGCGGGAGGCCGCCCGGTGTCTTGCCTGCGGCTGTGCCGACGTGGACGAGTGTAAGCTCCGGCAGTACGCCACGGTCTACGGGGCGGATCAATTCGCCCTGGCGGGCGACTTGACCATCCACCCCATTGACGAGAGTCACGCATATATCCAGCGGGATCGGAACAAGTGTATCCTCTGTGGCCGCTGTGTGCGGATTTGTATTGCGGCGGAGCAGGGGGTCCTGGGCTTTGTGGGCCGTGGGTTTGATACCACGGTGGAGCCGTCCTTCAGTATGCCCCTGGGTGAAGAGAAGAACTGTATCGACTGCGGGCTGTGTGTGTCAACCTGTCCCGTGGGGGCGCTTACGCCGAAGGCAGACGTGAATCTGCCAACTACGGCGTATCTGGATGCGGACGGGTTCTCAATCACCAGCATCGCCGATGCGGTGGCCCAGGCCAAGGCGAAACGGGTATAAGGGGGAAAAAACGCATATTATTACGGAGCTGCGGCGAAAACAGGACGTGTAGGGGTCGGCGCCCCGACGACCCGCTTTGCTGCAACCCCATACAGAGAGGAACTTGCTATGAGTCAATTTTTTCAGAAAAACGAACTGTTTCCCGCCTGGGAGCGGTTTAATACCGAGGGTATTTGGACAGATGAAGTAAACGTCCGGGACTTTATCCAGCGCAATGTAACGCCCTATCACGGGGACAGCGCTTTTTTGGTCGGCGCCACAGAGCGCACCGAAAAGCTGTGGGACGAAGTCTGCAAACTGACCCGGGAGGAGGGGGAGAAGGGCATCTTAGACGCCGAGACGAAAAAGCCCTCCACCATCACCTCCCACGGGCCGGGGTATATTGACCGGGAGCTAGAGCAGATCGTGGGCGTCCAGACGGATCGGCCCCTCAAGCGGGGGATCATGCCCCAGGGCGGCGTGCGGGTGATTAAAAAAGCCCTGGAGTCCTATGGCTACGCCTTAGACCCCGCGACGGAGGAGATCTATACCAAATACCGAAAGACCCACAATGACGGGGTTTTTGACGCCTATACCGAGGACATGCGCAGAGCCCGGGCGTCGGGGATTATCACCGGTCTGCCAGATGCCTATGGCCGAGGGCGGATCATCGGCGACTACCGCCGTGTGGCCCTCTACGGCACGGCATTTTTGATCCGGGATAAAAAAGCTCAATTGGAGCGGACGGAACTGCCTGCCATTGAGCAGGACGATATTTTAATCCGGGAAGAGCTCAACGAGCAGATTCGGGCGCTAAAACAGCTGGAGGAGATGGCCGCCTCCTACGGCTTTGACGTGAGCCAGCCCGCCGCTACGGCGAAAGAGGCCATCCAGTGGACGTATTTCGCCTTTTTGGCCTGCGCCAAAGAACAGGACGGGGCCGCCATGTCTCTGGGCCGGGTATCGTCTTTTCTGGATATCTACATTGAGCGGGATTTGCAAACAGGCGTCCTGACGGAATCCCAGGCCCAGGAACTTATGGATCACTTCGTGATGAAACTGCGGATCGTCCGTTTTTTGCGGACACCGGAGTACAATCAACTCTTTTCCGGCGACCCAACCTGGGTTACAGAGGTCATCGGCGGCATGAGCGAGAGCGGGGAGACCCTGGTCACCCGGAGTTCTTTCCGGATACTCAATACCCTATATACCCTGGGACCCGCCCCGGAGCCCAATCTCACGGTACTGTGGAGTGTGGATATGCCGGAGCACTTCAAACGGTTCTGCGCCCAGGTCTCTATTGATACCAGTTCCATCCAATACGAAAATGACGATCTGATGCGGGGCTACTGGGGGGACGACTACTCCATCGCCTGCTGTGTCTCCGCCATGCGGACGGGGAAACAGATGCAGTTTTTCGGCGCACGGGCCAATCTGGGCAAGGCTCTGGTCTACGCCATCAACGGCGGCAAAGATGAGATCACCGGCGAGCAGATCGCCCCGGAGTTTGCCCCTGTGACCTCGGAATATCTGGACTACGACGAGGTATTCCGGCGATTTGATCAGATTTTGGAGTGGTTGTCCCGGCTGTATATCAACACCCTCAACGTGATCCACTACATGCACGACAAATACAACTACGAGCGCCTCCAGATGGCCCTCCACGATCTGGATGTGATGCGCACCCAGGCCTGCGGTATTGCCGGCCTGTCCGTGGTGGCGGACGCCCTGTCGGCCATGCGATACGCCAAAGTGAAAACCATCCGCAACGAGGATGGCCTGGTGGTGGATTACCAGGTAGAGGGCGACTACCCTGCCTTTGGCAACAACGATGAGCGGGTGGATAAAATCGCCTATAACGTGGTGCGGCTCTTTATGGAGAAACTCCAGAAGCAGAAGACGTATCGGAACGCCGTTCCCACGTTGAGTGTGTTGACCATTACCTCCAATGTGGTCTACGGCAAGAAGACGGGGGCCACCCCCGACGGGCGTAAGTCCGGTGAGCCATTCGCCCCCGGCGCCAACCCCATGCACGGGCGGGATAAGAAGGGCGCCGTGGCCTCTATGGCCTCCGTGGCGAAGCTGCCCTATGCCTATTCCCTGGATGGGATTTCCTATACCTTCTCCATCATTCCCAAAGCCATCGGCAAGAGCGAGGAAGAGCGCCAGCAGAATCTCGTGGGACTCATGGACGCCTATTTCCACGACAACGGCCACCACATTAACGTCAATGTCTTCGACAAAGAGACCCTGTTAGACGCCATGGAGCGTCCGGAGAAGTATCCCCAACTGACCATCCGTGTGTCCGGCTATGCGGTGAACTTTATCAAGCTGACGAGAGAGCAGCAGTTGGACGTGATCCACAGAACCTTCCACGAACGAATCTAGGTCGGGGTGCGTATGGCATATATTGCGTATGACAGAGAACAGACAGGATATGTCCACTCGGTAGAGACCGGTGGCATGGTTGACGGTCCGGGCATCCGCTACGTGGTGTTTTTCTCGGGCTGTACCCTACGCTGCAGATACTGCCACAATCCCGACACCTGGAAACTCCGGGACGGGAAGCTGCTCTCTGTGGAAGACGTAGTCAAAGATATCAAAAAATACAGGTCCTATCTCCGGTTTTCCGGTGGCGGGGTAACCATCACCGGCGGCGAGCCATTTGTCCAGCCAGCGTTTCTGGTGGCGCTCTTAAAGGCGTGCAAAGCCGAGGGATTCCACACGGCTCTGGACACGTCCGGCTATGGATCCCTGGCGACAGCCAAGGAGGCGTTCCAGTATACGGATCTGTTGCTCTTGGATATTAAGACCATCAATCCAGCCGCCTATAAGAAACTGACGGGCGTCCCCCTGGACAAGACCCTGCAAATGCTCCAATTGGGCCGAGAGATGGACGTCCCCGTGTGGGTTCGCTTCGTCCTCGTGCCGGGCCTCACCGACGACCCGGCGGATTTACAGGCCCTGGCGGATTATTTGCGGGACTTTCCCAACATTGAGCGGATCGAAGTGATGCCCTTCCACAAGCTGGGAGAGCACAAATGGGCGGAGCTGGGTATCCCCTACACCCTGACAGACGTAGAAGCGCCCAGCCGAGCAGAACTCGACCAGGCGCGGGAAATCGTGGGAGATTTTAGGGCGGTGGAGATGAAGTAGGCACACATGGCGATAACAAGGCGATTTTCTCATTGACAGATACGTATGTGTGGGTATATACTATAGATACAAATAGGCGTTGCCGGTAAACGGTTAGCCTTTAAAAAGTAGTTGTTAGAAAATAACCGCTAGCTTCTCAGGGCTGTAGCGGTTATTTTCTGTCTAAGTAGTTTATTAGCATTGTAATCAATACCGCAAAAGCGAGCATTAATGATATAGCTTCAAATACTGACAAGGGGCCTCACCTCCTTTTACAGAGATGGGGCTAACCGCCTACCGTATGGGCAACGCCTAGATATATTGTACGTGTATGTGCATATTCTATCAATAGATGGAGGAGCACAAGTGGGCGGAGTTCGGGGCTAGGCGCGGGAAATCGTAGGAGATTTTAGGGCGGTAGAGGGGAAATAGGTGTGTGGATGATCCTCCGTTAAAATTCATAATGTGTCCAAAGGCTCAATATCGTCACTGCTTTTGGGTTCTCTGAAACTGTATAGACCAGTCGATGCTTGATATTGATTCGCCTTGAATATGCGCCCTGCAGGTCACTTACGAGTTTCTCATACGGCGGTGGCGTTTGATATGGAGTCTCTCTAATCAAATGAATCAGGGCCTTGGCCTTTCCGTCCAATTTTGCCGCTTTCAGCTTAGGGATATCTTTGGTGGCTGCCTTTGTATAGTAAATCTTGTACACTACCAGTCAACCTCTTCTTCCGGTATACATTCATCCAACGGGGTATTTAACCCGGCTACAATTTTTTCTTTCATTCCGGGAAGTGAAGATAAGTGCAGGGTTTCCATGAGGCCTCTGTAATCTTCTTCGCTAAGAATAACGGCGTTTCCATCTTTTGTGCTGATATTTACAGGCTCGTTGTACTTAATCGTTTGCTCTAGTAGACTAAAAATATTTTTTCGAAAATTTGTAATGTTGGTGTTTAACATACCAATCGCCTCCTGTGCGTACATTATAGCGTACACGATTTGAGTTGTCAAGTGTATTGTACGCAATTATGTACGCATATATCCACCTAAATGCTGCCTCACTGGGGGATTTTAAGGCGGCGGCTTTTACAAATCCGCAAAGCATGGAATGTCGGTGATAAATTCAGACGGCAGCCCCAACTCCGTAAAATAGTCGCACATGGCGATACAGGCGTATTTTTCAGAGGAGTAGTGGGTACCGCCCAAGAGGTTGATCCCGTGAATTTCCTCTAAGCGATGGGCTTCTTGAGAGTACGCATTTTTCACCGATAGCCCGGAGATCAGCACATTGATGCCGAGATCGATCAATTCGCTTATGACAGCCTCATCATTTCCGCCGCCTGCGCAGACGCCCACCCGGTTGTTGCATATGGCGGCGTCGCCGTATGGATAGAGCTTTGTCTCATGGCCGACCACCTGGGCGTATGTTTGATTTAAGGCGTAAATATCATCGCACTCCGTGGTGCCGATCACGCCGCAGGCCGCGCCGTCAAGTTGGGCAAAAGTGCCTTCGATCTGGATGCCCAGGGCCTCCGCCAATGTCTTGCTCGTGGCGTATGGGCCGAAGTTGTCCAGGGGGTAGTGGAAGTTGAACAGGGCGATCCGGCGGTCTTTGAGTTGTTTGAGCAGATCAGCGTTGATGGGGTGAAACGCACTGTTTGGATCACGGCTCAAATCCCACGCCAGGGGATGGTGGAGGAACAGCATGGCGTCGGTGGTGTTGTCGCTCAAAATCTTGTTGAGTGTGGCGTCGGATGGGAAGACGGCGGTGTAGACCTTGTTGATCTCCTCGGCAAAATCACAGAGCAGGCCCATACTGCGCTGTTTGTAGTTGTCGCAGATGTATGCCGTCATCTCTGGTATATCGGTCATATGGTCGAACCAATCTTCCACGATGTCGGGTTTGACGAAGTCGGTTTCCAGTTGGGCGTACAGGTGGGTGGCTCTCATTGTTCCAACTCATTCAACAGCGCAAGAAAATTCTCTGACGGTGTGAACTTGACCTTTCTCCCCGGCTCGAAGTCGAGGGATTCGTATTGTCCGTTTTGATACCAGAATATTTCCCGGCTCAAAGAGCCGGGGCCGGCCATGAAGCAGGCCGGGGCATTGTGGAAAAAAATATTTAACGCCTCTACAACGTTCAAATCGTAGATGGGATAGATCATAGCCGTGCTCCGGGTGGGGACGGCGACGATTGCCCCGCCTCTACCCACGAGTTGTTCGTTTTGCTCCAAGTCGAACAAGATATTGGAGGCAAAAAAGTGCTCCGTCTCGTAGAGAAAGAGTTTGTCGTCGCTGATGGGGATTTCTTGCGGTTCCAGCGGGCAATCCCGGCGGATATTGTCAATGCCCATGGCAAAGAGTTCGTCTTCTGCTTTGCCCCACTTCTCAGTATCCTCTGTGGCGATGGTTTGGATGCTGTGGGGGAAATTGAACACCAGCACGGAGAACAAGTCCCCCGCAAAGGGGCGGCGGATCATGGTATCCTGGCCCAAGTTGATCGCGTACTCCACGTAGTCCCTGTCGTACAGCCGGACGCCGAGATAGGGTTTGACTGATGCAAAATCGTCAAAATCAAAGCTGTTCAGAAAAGCGTTGCCCTCCGCGATTACCTGGAAGTGATGGGCGATCATCTCTGGATAGTCTTGCGGTTTGACCTGGGCGCACACCTGCACCAGATTATCCAGCCCGTATTGCCAATCTGCCTCCACATCGTCCATCTTCACATAGACGATGCCGTCCTCGATGGTGTAGGGTGCGCCTTGCGCTGTAAAGTGCTGCTCAACTGCCGATAAAAATGCGGCGTATTGCTTTGGCTTCAGCATACCGGCCCACTGGGGAACGGTGATTTTCTTGCGTCCGAACATGGTGGGGCCTCCTGTTGCTTTTCTTTTTTTGTCCGGCTTTGCCGGAGAGGTAGCTGGTGGAGAATTCAGCCTTGTCCAGCCTGCCGGCGGCGATACTTTTTTGCTTTCGCCCAAAAAAGTATCCAAAAAATGCGACTAGGGGGCTGGCCGCCCCCTAAGAACCCCCGCTACCCGCGTCGGAGACTCCTAGTTGCGCCGGTGCCGCCG
>Ga0131853_10000549_pt1 | contig 68941 bp, 62 predicted proteins | sample TergutLab28metaG_FD_92764 | JGI IMG/M metagenome (GOLD analysis project Ga0131853, IMG submission 92764) | Labiotermes labralis P1 segment gut microbial communities from Petit-Saut dam, French Guiana - Lab288 P1 (version 2) (version 2) | ecosystem: Host-associated > Arthropoda: Insects >... | reverse complement strand
GAACGCACTCTGTGAGCGAAGCAGCGTCGGTCCTCCCCCCAGCCGCCTTCTTTTGCTTACTTTTCTTGGCGGGGCAAGAAAAGTAAGTGCCCCCGCGGCATGAGCGGCACCTCATTCCCTGCCCGCAGGCAGAATTAGTATTGGGACCTTGACCTTAAAGACCTTAGCCTTTAAATACCCCGACCATAAAATCGACACTTTTTGCCCGCTCCCAGGCAAAGCAAAGTCAAACTGGCCAGACCGGATTTATTTTTGGAATATACGCTACTTCACTGCATTTGTACAGGCGCGATTTCTACGGAACATGAACCTGTGCACGCTCATAACCACCGCTCACCCGGCATATTTATTAAGAACAAAGAATTCACCTGCCTGTAGATGGAATAGGAGAGATGACGCAATGATTTTCGCTGACCCGCCACCGGAAACCCTATACGCTTTTACACAGGACCCGTCTTTATCGACCGGCATAGCTTTCCGTAGCCAAACGCCCTACCCTATTCCGGAGGGGTTAAGCCGGAATATTCGATATGCCAGAATTTTGCAATACGCGTATAGCGCGGGCAGCTCAGAGCTTACTGGAATACACCAATACATATACCACTCCATAGCTACCGAACAAGAGCAGCCCGCACTCTCTCAGGCGCTCAAAGGAATCGCCATGGTGGAGCTTCACCACCTGCATCTACTGGGGCAGTGTATAATGCAGCTTGGTCTATTGCCCACTTTTGGCTATTACCAAGGTACCCGCAGGGCCAGGTGGAATTCTGGGTTTGTGCAATATGCCCGCCACCCCAAAGGCGTTATAGAGCTGAGTATCCAAACTGAACTGCAAGCCATAGAGTATTATCAAAGTGCCATCGGGCGGATATCGGACGAGCAGGTGACAGCACTGCTGCACAGGATAATAGAGGATGAAGAAGAGCATATAAAAATCCTGGAGGGATTGCGCGAAAAATAAACGCGCACCCCCTGCTTGGGGGTGCGCATACCGGTAATCGTTTATCTTTGCAGATAGTGGGCGGGGTTCATTATCCGCCCGTTTCTTCTAACTTCAAAGTGCAAATGGTTGCCTGTAGAGCGGCCAGTGCTACCTACCAGCGCGATGACGTCGCCTTGGTTTACTTGTTGCCCCACCCTTACATGTAGTGCACTTGCATGAGCGTACAGGGTAGTGTAGCCGTTGTGGTGGTCGATAACCACATAGTTGCCGTACCCTACACCCGAGTGCACCGCCCTGACCACCGTGCCCGCTGAACTTGCAAAAATCGGGGTGCCGTGCGGCCTGGGTATATCGACACCGGTATGGCCGGGGTACCCGCCCAATCCCACTGTTATCACTCCTCCGTCTGTCGGCCAAAGGAAGCCTTGGCTGGAGACAGACCCGGGCGCTACTATGGTTGCTGGGTTGTTGGTTCCAACTATTACCCGTTGAGTTACCGGAGTAGTGACGATTCTAGTGCTCAAAATCTCGCGGTCAATTTCAACACCATTAACTTCGGCGACCTCGGCGGTCACTTCCCTTACTCCCGGCTGCCCCGCGACAGACACTCTCCTAAAACCGCGCACATATGCAATGGTCTCAACTTCCTCAACGTCGAATGGGAACTCCTCGTTAAACACGATTGTGCGGATATTCATAACCGGCATAAAAGGTTGAACTTCTGGCACGTTTATGGTTTGACCGGCCACCAGGCCGCCGTTGAGGAGGTGAGGGTTCAGCTCAACCAGACGCTCGTAGGACACTCCCAGCCTATAAGTGAGTTCGGAGAGCGTGTCGTCCTCCTCAACACTATACGAGATTATAGGCGCATTGGGATCGTCACCATGCAGTTGCTCGGCTATGTCATCAATGCTTCGCATCGACGAGAGCGGGAAAATGCCCGGTGGGGTAATCCTCACGCTGCGGACAAACGCTACGTCCTCCCCCTCTATTCCGGTTCTGTAAGAGTCACGGATTGCGTCCAGCTCATCCTGCAGCGGCTGAAACTCAGCGTGCGCACCTAGGAAAATACCATCAATAAAGAGACCAAATCCCTCTTCGATTTCCCCACCGGAAGCTTCGACTATCCTGTCCGCCAAAGCGTCAGGGTCCATAAAACGCTCTCCAGTTCCCAGCTCCCTTAAGGTAAACTGGGGGGTTAGAACTATAGGAATATCTTCCTCAGATATAAATCGGTCTTTAAGTATCCGGGTGGCCTCCTCAAAGACAGTCTCGTGGTGGATAAGCCCTATATGTTGGTCGTTGTAAGTAACGGCAAGGCCAACCGATTGTTCAACGTCCAGTCTGTCGCTCACGGCTATGAAGAGCAGCACCGCGGCAACCACTGGAACGGTATAGTTAAACACCGTGCGAAAGACAGCAAACACCAAGCGGGAAAACGTATACCCTATCTGCGCGTAAGCGTTTAGAGGGATTTTACCGTCTCGCCTGCTGCGCTCTATGACCGGCCGCATTTGGGTGCGGACATTTCCAAGTCGGATGAATGGCGCCCTTACCCTTTTTACAAGTTGCTGCAAGAAACCAATAAAACCGAAAGTCGCTTTTTCAACTGATGCATAAAAGCTTCCTCGTAACCTGTTGAAGAACAGCCTTACTCCGCGCAGCATCCGGTTTTTGCGGCGCAACAGAGTAATGCCCAGTATATACAGATTCTTGTAAATAAAGCTGAGGGTAAAGCGCACAATGCCCGGGTTGTGGTCTATCCGTCGCGCCCTGGGTCCTGAGTTTTCCGGGCCAGAGCGCCTGCGATGTACTATTTTGGGTTCAAATTTGTTTGCGTTTGCATCTTTGCCAGTATCCACATACTCCCCCCTACGTTTTAGTTGACAGTTAAGAAAGACAATTGATAGTATAAAAATCGCTTGCAGCGATAGATTAAACGAGTCTTAAATAGAAGGCTTCGCACTTATTATTCAAAACTAATAAGCCGTGTACCTTGGAAGGTAAGGGTGCCTGTATCTCCCTTTTCAATATCTGGGTATTCAACGATAGGGATGGTGAACTTCACTGACTTGCCCTCGGGAGATAAGTCAAACGTAACGTAGTACTCTCTGCTCACGCTGTGAAAATAGCTGTTGCCGCCACCAAGCAATCCGGTAAGCATATTGGTGTTTCTGCCGCTTATTTGGGCTACGCGAGCCTCGGCAGAGGTTATAGGCTGAGTGTCATTTTGCGCTGAGCGCACCACATTTGTGACGCTAATGGCAATGACAACGCCTGTAATAGCCAACAAACCTATAGGCCACAATGTCAGCATAGCAATCTCCCTTCAGTTGCCCTGCCAACAGTGTACCAGAAAAATCCATGGAAATCAAGCCCTATTAGAACTTACATTCAATAACAAGAACTGATTGTAGGTCAATATGCTATTTTATTGGGCAAAGCAAATTGACATTATATAGCGCTAAAGTCATCTGATTAAGATGACTTTAGCCTTTAAATATAGGTTTTTAGAGCGCCTTGGTGTCTACTTCCTCGCACAGGTCTTTTATAAGGTTCTCAAGTGCCACAGCGCCCTTATCTCCCTCTTTGCGGCTGCGCACGCTTACCTCGCTGTTTTCCATCTCACGGTCGCCTATTACCAGCATATAGGGGATTTTTTCCACCTGCGCCTCACGGATTTTGTAGCCCATCTTCTCGTTGCGGTCGTCCAGCTTGACCCGCAGGCCCGCACCTTCCAGTTGGTCGACGACGTCCTGGGCGTACTCCAGCTGCCTGTCCCCTATCGGAATTACACATACCTGCACCGGGGCTAGCCAGAGCGGAAAGGCACCCGCAAAGTGCTCAATTAACATACCAATAAAGCGCTCGATGCTACCGTAGACCACCCGGTGAATCATTATAGGACGGTGCTTTTGGTTGTCGGCGCCTGTGTACTCAAGGTCAAAGCGCTCGGGCATCTGGAAGTCCAGCTGGATGGTGCCGCACTGCCAGGTTCTGCCAATACAGTCGGTAAGGTGGAAATCCAGCTTGGGACCGTAGAAAGCGCCGTCTCCTTCGTTTACCACAAAGTCGTAACCCATCTCGGTTATTGCGTCCCGCAGGGCATTTGTGGCAGTCTCCCAATCCTCGTCCTTGCCCATGGATTTTTCCGGTCTGGTAGAGAGCTCGACATGGTACTTGAACCCAAAGGCGGTGTACACCTCGTCTATTAGACTGGCCACCCCCTTGACTTCGTCCTTAATCTGTTCGATGGTCATAAAGATGTGGGCATCGTCTTGCGTAAAGCAGCGCACTCGCATCAGCCCGTGCAGCGCCCCGGACATCTCGTGCCGGTGGACAATGCCCAGCTCGCCCATCCGCAAAGGCAGGTCTTTGTATGAGTGCGGCTTAGACTTGTACGCAATCATTCCGCCTGGGCAGTTCATCGGCTTTATCGCAAAGTCTTGCTCGTCTATTACAGTGGTGTACATGTTGTCTTTGTAGTGAACCCAGTGGCCACTTCTTGTCCAAAGCTCGCTGTTGAGGATTATAGGCGTCGAGACCTCAACGTAACCCGCCCGCTTATGAACTTCCCTCCAATATTCAATCAGCAAATTTTTTACAAGCACACCTTTGGGCAGATAGAGCGGGAAACCCGGGCCTTCTTCCGGAAGAACGAAGAGCTCAAGCTCTTTGCCCAACTTGCGGTGGTCTCGCTTTTTAGCCTCTTCGATTCTCTCCAAATGGGCAGCGAGTTCGCTGGCTTTTGGGAAAGCTACCCCGTAAATACGGGAGAGAGATTGCCCGCTTTGGTCGCCCCGCCAATAGGCAGAGCTTACGGCGGTCAGCTTGACAGCCTTAACCTTGTCGGTACTTAGCAGATGCGGACCGGCGCAAACGTCGGTGAAGTCTCCCTGACGATAAAAAGAGATCGCCTCACCCTGCCCCGCGTGCTCACGGATAAGCTCTTGCTTGTACGGCTCGTCCTTCATAAGCTCAAGAGCCTCTTCGGCGGGTAGCACGAAGCGCTCTATCGGCAGGGCTTCTTTTACGATTTTTTGCATCTCCGCCTCGATTTTCTCGAGGTCAGCGGGACCGAAAGGGGTCTTGGGGTCAAAATCGTAGTAGAACCCGCCTTCAATGCTGGGGCCGATCGCGACTTTGGTGTCGGGGTAAAGGCGCGTTACCGCCTGGGCCATAATATGGGCGGCGGTGTGCCAGAAAGCGTGTTTGCCCTCCTCACTCTCGAACGTGCAGATGGCCAGCTCGCAGTCTTCCTGCAGCTCGGTGCGCAGGTCCATGGTTTGGCTGCCCACCTTGGCACAGCAGGCCGCTTTGTACAGCCCTTCTCCCAGTGACTTTGCCACTTGGGCAGGGGTAGTGCCCAGCTCGAATTGTTTTTCCACGCCGCCTTTAAGGGTTAAGTTTAGCATATGTTTTCTCCAATCATGCAATAAAACGCTTCGCCCAACTCTCAGGACGAAGCGCTAATCTGCGTTTTGCGGGCAAATACCGGGCGGAGCTTGTCTGTAAAGTTTGTTTCATTCACATTTATATTGTCGAAGAAACAACCATTTTTACTGTAAAGGTTTAGCACATTCTACCACGCTCGGGGCGCTGTGTCAAGCCGCCTTAGAAATATTGAATGTATTCCTTGTGTAATCTTGACATTTTATCCATATTGTAATAAAATACATTGTAGGATACATGCTTTGCTATAAATTTTCGGATGTGCTTGAATATTTATAGGGGCTGGTACCTTGAAAATCACATAGAAAGGAGGCTGAAAACAGTAATGTTTGAAGTCGTTTTACCAATTGCAACCTTTGTTGTTGGAGGATTTATTGCCTTTGTAGTTGGCATTCAGTATAGAAAAAGTGTTGCGGAACGTGAGCTTGGCTCGGCAGAAGACGAAGCCAAGCGCATCATAAGCGAAGCTATTAAAAATGCTGAAAGCAAAAAGAAAGAAGCACTGGTAGAAGCCAAGGATGAGATCCACAAGATGAGAGGCGACTCCGAGCGGGAACTCAAAGAGCGGCGCACCGAGGTTACGCGCCTGGAACGCCGCGCCCAACAGAAAGAAGAATCTTTAGAAAAGCGGTCCGACAAGCTAGAAAAGAAAGAAGAAGAGCTGGGTAGCAAGCTTGAAAACGCTGACAAAACCCTTAACGAAGCAGAGAAAATCAAGCAGCACCAGTTCGAGATGCTTGAAAAGATTTCGGGGTTCTCGGCTGAACAGGCAAAAGAGCACTTGCTTACCGACCTGGACAACGAACTCGAACACGAAAAAGCTTTGCGCATAACCTCGGTGGAAAATCGCCTGAAAGAGGACGCGGACGAAAAAGCCCGCAATATTATCTCTTCTGCCATTCAGCGCATAGCGTCCGACCACGTTACCGAAATAACTGTTTCGGTGGTGCCGTTACCCAACGATGAGATGAAGGGCCGAATTATCGGTCGAGAAGGCCGCAATATCAGGACCCTCGAGACCCTTACCGGCGTTGATCTCATCATCGATGACACCCCAGAGGCTATCACGCTTTCCAGCCACGACCCCGTGAAGCGGGAAGTCGCGCGAATCGCCCTTGAAAAACTTATCCAGGACGGACGGATTCACCCTTCCCGCATTGAGGAAATGGTGGAGAAGGGCAAGAAAGACGTCGAAGAGAAAATTCGCCAAGAAGGCGAGCGCGCCGTTATGGAAACCGGTGTGCATGGCCTTAACTCCGAAGTTGTGCGGCTGCTTGGCCGGATGCGTTATCGCACAAGTTACGGGCAGAACGTACTCGACCACTCTATAGAAGTGGCAAATTTAGCTGGTGTTATGGCCGCCGAGATTGGGGCCAACATTGTAACCGCCAAGCGGGCCGGCCTGCTCCACGACCTGGGCAAGGCTCTTACTCACAAGATCGAGGGTTCGCACGTTAATATCGGTGTGGACGTGGCCAAAAAGTACAAAGAGAGCACTGAGGTCATCCACGCTATCGAAGCCCATCACGGCGATGTGGAGGCTAAAACCACTATCGCTTGCCTTGTACAAGCGGCCGACGCCATTTCAGCGGCGAGACCAGGGGCCAGGCGGGAGAATATTGAGAACTATATCAAGCGCCTTGAAAAGCTCGAGGAAATCACAAACTCCTTCAACGGGGTGGATAAGTCCTTCGCGATTCAGGCGGGACGCGAGATTCGGGTGCTGCTTAAACCAGACGTTATCAGCGACGACCAGCTGACTATCACCGCCAGGGAAATCTGCAAAAAGATTGAGGCGGAACTGGATTATCCGGGACAGATCAAAGTCCACTGCATTAGAGAGAACCGAGCAATTGAGTACGCGAAGTAAACCAAAACGGGCGCTTATCCCACAGGATAGGCGCCCGTAATATTTACAGAGAAAAACAGGAGGAGATTGCATGTCATTTTCGAGGGCACTTAAAGAGCGGGCAGACAAAGTTTGGGAGGACGGTTACAATCACCCTTTTGTCCAAGGACTCGGCAAAGGCACGCTTGACAAAGAATCGTTCAAGTTCTACTTGTTGCAGGACTACCTGTACTTGCTGCAGTACGCCAAAGTTTTTGCGCTGGCAGCTATAAAGTCGGACACCGAGGAGCTGATGGCGCGCTTCTCGAAGATACAATATTTCATACTTGCAAACGAGATGGACTTGCACCGAGAGTATATGAGCAAATTCGCAATAAAACCGGAAGAAGTGTCTGTTATAAAGCCTTCGCTCTACAACAGGACATACACTGCCAACATGCTGGCTGTAGGTCAAACCGGCGGGCTCGCGGAGATGCTAGCCACCGTTTTCCCCTGTGCGTGGACGTACTCCGACTGGGCCAGGCGGCTGAAAGCACAGTACGCTGCACAGCTGGAAGGCAACTTCTACAAATCGTGGATTGAGAAATACGCCAGCGACGAATTCCTAGAGTCCTTCGAGTGGTTCTACGATACCCTTGACAGCTTGGTAGAAAACATGAGTGATGCTCAGCGTGAGCGAATTGTAGATATATTTGTATCCAGCGTTGAGTTTGAGTATTTGTTCTGGGAGATGGCCTACAAGCGTCAGATGTCGTACTAGGCATATGACACCCTATTTATTGCCAGGTGCCCTCGCCAAAATTGCGCTTACAGAGCCCTTGTTGTTACTAATCTATTACTTTAATTGTGTAGTATTTTGATTAGGTAAGCCGCGTTTAGCCTATGCTTGTTAAAGAGCAGACTATTATGGAGGGGTAAAAAATGAGCGCGATAAAGCACGGGATAGCCTGGAACAAAGGATATGAGATTGGCAATGAAGAGGTAGACCTGCAGCACCGCACAATGTTTGAGAAATTGAGCGAACTTGTAGAAGCCTGTATAGACGGCAGCAGCAAAGAAAAACTGGGGGACATGCTAGGCTTCTTAGCTACGTACGCAGTCAAACACTTTGAGGATGAAGAAGCGTACCAGCTCAAGCATAAATACCCTGGGTATCAACAACATAAAGAGATTCACGAAAAGTTTAAGGTCACGGTTGGAGAACTCGTGGAAAGGTTCAATGAGAGCGGCTCATCTGAACAGCTCAGCAGCGATGTCAACAAAATTGTGGTAAAGTGGCTGATTGAACACATACTTGGAGAAGACAAAAAAATAGGCGCCTACGTAAAACAAATGCACACAAGTGTATAATTCGTTTTTATATGCTGCATAACACAGCTTACCCTTGACTTTATTGCGATTTGCAATAAGATCAAGGGTAAGCGTATGTTTTTATTAAAATTTTTACCGAGCCAGGTATTCCTCCAGAGTGTATCCGCCCTCAAAAATTGCTCTTGCGTGTTCTCTGCCTACATAGCGGAAATGCCAAGGCTCGAAGATTACCCCTGTGATGTGCATCGAATCTCTGGGGTAGCGCAGTATGAACCCGTAGCGATAAGCGTTTGCTGCCAGCCAAACCCCTGCCGGAGTGTAGGCAAAGTCTTCGGTTAGCGATTGGTGCGCTGGGGTTACGATATCCACTGCTAGGCCGGTCTGGTGCTCGCTGGTACCGGGGGGCAGCACTATGGTCGAGGCTGCTGCAACGGCTTCTTCTTGGCTGCGGCCATAGCCCAAAAATCGGTCAATCATTTGGTTGTGTAAGACTTCCTGGCGGGTGGCGGGGCGGTAGGCCGAAGTTACCATAAGGGTTATACCATCGCCCGCTGCCGAAGCTATCATCTGCCGCAGGCTGCCGGCTATGCGGGAGTCCACTTGGTGATGGTCGGAGATGGTCTCCAGCTGTGGCGGGGTAAAGTCGATACCCACTGGGTGGTTGGGGCTGACAAGCATCAGCCGCCACTCGTCGTCATTCCGACCGCTGGGCGGTGCGGTGTTTTGCTGTTGGGGCGGAGGCGAGTTTGTGCTGCCTTCTGCTTGGTAGCCCTCCCCTTGGGGTGGGCTTGTGTAATCTTGCTCGGGCTGCTCGGGTGGCGGTTGAATTTGCGATGGCGGTTCTTCTGCGTTTATTTCGGGCTGGTGCTGGTAAGGCTGCGCTTGTTCTTGCTCCGTCTCTGCCTCGGTGCCAGCCCAAAGTTCCGGCCCAAACCACGCTGCCACGAACGCAACAACAGCCAATGCCACCACCACCAAAAAAGTATAACGTTTTTTACCTCTGCGAGTATATGCCATTTTGCTCTCCGTTTGTTTTTGGTAATTTTTGTTATTTTGTTTTTGTCGCAAACTATTTTATATTAAAACACAATCTGCCGGGCAATGTCAAATTGATTGGTGTATGCAGCGATGTTTAATCAAATAAATAAACATTCTTCATAATTGCTTGCTATACTGTGGGTAAGAATTAAGTCAGATACCTGTTGTGAGAGAGGTTTACATATGCAAAGTGAAAAAGCACTGCATCTTTCGGATACAACCGGCCAGGCTTTGCCTGCGGGGATGTTCTCGCGGTTGTGGCAGGGTTTTCGTCCATACAGGCGAGGACTGGCCCTGCTGCTTTTACCCATTAGTTTGCTGCTGACCAGGATGGCCAGTGCCTTCCCGCAGATAACAGAGACGATCTATTCCCGTGGGGTGTACCCTGTGCTGGCCGGGATATTTGGCCGAGTGTTCGGCTTCTTCCCTTTCGCGGTGGCTGAGTTTATGCTCTATGGGTTGATTATTGCCGCCCTTGCTTGGCTGAGTGTACAAACTGTCCGTCTTGTGGTAAAAAAAGGTAGAAGAAAACGCTTGCTGAGTATGCTCGCGACTGTCTTTTGTGTGGTGGGGTCCGCTTACTTTGCCTTCACTATTTTGGTGGGATTTAACTACCACCGTGTAACCTTCGCCGACCAAAGCGGGCTGGAGATTCGCCCTTCTTCGGTGGCTGAGCTTGCCTCGCTTTACTCGGAGCTTGTCGAACAGGCGAACTATCTGCGCGGGCAGGTAGGCGAGAATGAGGCCGGCGTTATGACCTTCTACCCCTACTCGGTTTTGGAGGTGGCTGCCCAAGCCCCTCAAGGTATTGACCGGTTGGCTGAACACTACCCCGTCTTTGAAGGCTTTACGCCGAGACCAAAGCCGATACTGGCCTCCAGGGGAATGTCTATGATGAACGTAGCCGGAGTGTACATACCCTTCACTTTTGAGGCCACCTTCAACGCTGATATGCCGCACTTTAGCATCCCACACACAATGCTCCACGAACTTGCCCATTTCAAAGGATTTATGCGTGAGGACGAAGCCAACTTTATAGCCTATATTGCCAGCCGGGAGATGGACTCCCCTGCTTTTAGGTACAGCGGGGCAATGCTTGCGCTTATACATACCGGCAACGCACTGTTCGCGGCCGACCGCGACCTTTACTTCGAGCTGAGCGAAGGTCTTAGCGAGGGCATTTGGCGGGACTTTGCCGACAACCGCGCTTACTGGCAGCAGTTTGAGGGCCGGGTGGCAGAAGTTGCCACCGCAATGAACGACGCTTACTTGCGCCACAACCGCCAAGAGGACGGCGTGCGCAGCTACGGACGGATGGTTGACTTACTGCTGGCTGACTACCGCGCAAGGCATGGCCTTAGTTAGTCGTATATTACAAGAAAAGTTACGAGCCTCACGGTAGCGCCGTTGAGGTTCTTTCTTTTTGTGCCGGCCTAGATTGTGCCCTTGTCAGTCGAGTTAAAATATCCAGTTGCCGCCTAGGTCTATAATGCCTATCCGCTCACCTTGTACCGCAAGCAAGGCGTTGCCGGGCAAAACTTCCAGGTGGTCAAACTCCGCGGGGATCAGCTCGTTCCCGTCCCAATCTAGCAGGAAGTATGCCGCCATTCTATGCTCAAAGAAGTAATCACTAGCCACAATATACCCCAGCTGCGGGTGAAGACTTTGCCCCAACGCCAGAATGTTGCCCAGCTCGTCAACAAGAGTGGCCGAGGCCGAGTATTCGGGTCCACTGAAACCGATAAGCACAAAACGGTCCAGTTCCGCGTTGTAGCCGCCCAGCTCGTAATCCACAAAGTCTTCGAAGGTTATCTCTTCGCTTCTGCCCAGCATGACAAGGGTTAAGGGCAGTGTGCGAGAACTCACTGCCACAAACGACTGCAGCCCCCTACCCACAAGTTCTATACGGCCGTCCCTCGGGATGTGTATGGCGCGCAGCTCCCTAAAGTTGTCGGTACTTAAAACATTGGCATATCCACCCGAAACCCCAAGCAAAAATGGCAAAGCCTCAGGGTGGTGGTAGAAAGATTCGTATGGGCCGGCAAGGCGCCTGCCGTTGTAGTTTACTATAAAGCTTTCGCTCGACCTGTCGGTGTGGGTGACGGCCATGTACAATCCATCGCCGATATACTCAACAAAATGGTAGACGTTGTTGTTGACCAGAAAGCCATCCCATGTGTACAGGCGAATTTCGGGCATGGCCTGCTCTTCTCCCGCAGTTTCTGCTGTCGGTGCCACCGCCCCCCAAAAGTTGCCTGAAAGCGTATCAGAAGTCCACTCAAAGCCCTGCTCGGGGATATCTGGGCCAAAGCGCCACCACTCCTCACGCGGCAGCAGCCAAGAGTAGTACTTCGTGAGGGTGTAGATGAGTTGCTCGTTCTCAATATAGCTTTCCTCTCCAGACGAATCTAAGAAGATGAAATTCTCGGGGCTGTCTGTCCGACGAGCAATTATCTGCGTGGGGTCACTGGGCATAAGTCCAATATATGCGTAGTCAAACCCTGTTAAAAAACTGCCCTCGGGCGAAATCAGCGCCCAGCCGGGCTGCAAATCGTGTACCGCGTCGTCAAAGCTAAGCGCTATAAAAAAGCGCTCATCCGGGGAAAGGCCAGGCAGCAAACCCGCGGCATCGTAAATTCGCAAAATACTAATATGGTCATACTCAAAGGGTAGAATGACCTCGCCCAGCTCATCTATAAGCCCAGCCCGGACCCTGCCCTGGTTGTCCGTATCGTGGAAGACAAATAGACCCTCGGGCCCTGGGAAATCCCATCCGTCGGGTTCTTGCTCCTGTATTTGTGGAGTACAAGAGACCAGGTACAATATGGCGGCAAAGAGAATGAGCAGATGCTTCAAAACTTTTTCCTCCCAGGGCATGGTTTAGTTCAGTATATTAATTATGTGCGCAAACGCATGGTTGTTACTGCGTACACGCTATAGTATTTTGTCTTAATTTTTAACCTGCCTCGCCAGGAAAAAGTTACATGTTTATCTCGGGCACGCGTTCAAAAGATATATCGGTATATCTTTTGAGGAGATGTTTTAGAATGCGCAAACTATTGTGCGCCACACTAGCGGCGCTTTTTGTTTTTACAGCGAGCCTGCCCGCTCTAGCGGAGGAACCAGCCAGACCTCGCTGGGTAGACTTTAGTATCCCTGCTAGGGCAATGTCTAAAGCCTTTGAGTACGACATAAACAGCTACCTGAGCGAGCGACATATTGACTGGATAACCCTGCTGGCAGTAACCGGAACCCGGTATGGCGGCAACTGGAAAAGCTACAAGCCCAGCGAAATGGACGCTGACGCCGCCCGCCTAGCAGCCGGGGAAACACCGGAAGACATACTTCCTGGATACAAGAGTTATGACCACTTCTATGGCGCTTACAGGGCTGTGCTAGGCGGCTTTTTGGGAGAACATTTGCGCGAGGTTCCGGACAAAGATAACCCCGGACAGGTGAAGCTGGAAGAGCGATACGGCTTAAAAGCGTACTCCCCTATCGCTGAGGGTTATGGCTTTAGCCATTCCAAAGACTTTGGCAACTCCCGCAGCTATGGGTACAGGCGCAAGCACTTTGGCAACGACCTTGTCGGCTCGGTGGGCACGCCGATAATAGCAGTGGAAGGCGGCGTCATAGAAGAGCTGGGCTGGAACCGCTATGGTGGCTGGCGGGTCGGTATTCGCAGCCACGACAACCTGCGGTACTACTACTATGCCCATCTGCGCAAAGACCACCCCTGGCCAAAGCATCTGGAAAAAGGGATGGTCGTACAGGGCGGTGACGTCATCGGCTACCTGGGTATGACCGGGTACTCCACAAAAGAGAACGTCAACGGGATGCGGGTGCCTCACCTACACTTTGGGCTGCAGCTTGTGCTAGGCGAGAGCGAGCGGGACGCTACCGTACAGAATTGGATAGATGTCTACGAACTGGTGGAGTTTTTGCAAAGAAACCGAGCCAGCGTGGTAAAATGCCCGGACAGCGGTGAGCGCGAGCGCAAATACCGACTATTTGATTACCACTACGCATCGGGGAATTAAGACCTTCTATACAACAAAAAATTACCCTCCTCGTTTGTGTGAGAGGAGGGTAATTTTTGCGAATAAACTAACTGCGATACAATGGTATGCCCTCGAATTTCAAAAGCTCTAATTGCTCAATAATATCAATAAACTCCTCGCCTCCCGCGCCTTTATGACGTAGGTAAGACCTATTCTTATTCCTGCGCGTAGACCGGCGGTACTGCGTAGGCCCTGCGGAAATAGTTGTTTGCCTGTTTTGTCAGCGCTGTCCAGGTGGAGCAGCCCACTATGCCGTCAGCAGTGAGGCCGTTGGCACGCTGGAATGCGCGTACGGCGTCCAGAGTTTTAAGTCCAAACACACCGTCTACACCCAACGAATATGCGCCAATGGTGTTAAGCGCATCCTGCAAAATACAGACGTAGACACCTTTTGAGCCCTGGCGCACTACCGGGTATCCCGCCGAGCAGGCAGGCGGCCCGAGGCGAGAGTCGAAGTGAACCCAAGTAGGCGTTAGATATGCAGGCTCCACATAGCTCCATACACCTAGAGACGAGGCTAAATTTCTCAGCTGGGTTCGCTCGGCGTTGCTCAAGTTTTGGCCTGCATCAAAGGACACACCCGCATAGTGCTGGCTTTGGTCGGCGTGGCCACCCTCCCCTATCCGTCGAAATGCATACCCCACGTAGATAGGCCTGCCCCACGCGGCACGGGTTTTGTTCCATGCGTTCATAGCCCGCCGGTCGGTCCAAATAAGGTTGGAGGTCGACTTCCCCCTAAATTCCCCAACGGTCAGCGTTGAGCCTGTTATGTAGGGCATTGGTTGGTAAAGCTCCCGGTTGTAGCGTTCCATCATCCCGGTCTGGTTGTTGTATACTAGTACGGTTATCATTATTCGATTCCTCACTTGTTATATGTAGTTACTACAATATATGCCGCGAAGAATTTGAGGTGCAAACGAAAGGACGCCGGCAACTTGCTGCCGACATCCTGCTATTTTTCAGCTACTATTTACGCGGGTGCAAATTTATGGCTTGCTACTTCTATCAGCTCGCCAGTTTCGTCCACCACATGGAAACTCTTTGCCGGGAACTCCTTCCACAAATCGTACAGAATACTTTTGTGGGAGTTGGGCATACCGGTCACGATAAAATCAACGTCGGGGGCGCCTATAACGCTTTTCATCAGCGCTATCTTATCTTGAGCGGACACAAGCCGCATTATAGCGTTCGCTTTTTTGGCAAGCATGAACAAGTAGTCTATCGCCTTGGGGTCAAGGTCGTACTCCCTGTCCAAAATCTGCACTATCTCCAGCCTCGTTTTGGAACGTTCGGCCACTGCTTGGGCCGCGAAAATTAGCCTGTCGCAACTAAATTGGTTGGTAACGAATACCACTGCTTTTGCCATGTTGCGCCTCCCTTCGTTACTTTGGGAAATTGGGATCTTGTGATTTTAACACACTCTAATTATAGCCTAAAGATATGAATAAAATGTTATTTATGCGATAATATTCTGCCAATCTGGTGTATTTTTCCCTCAGAATCAACCAGGGGTTTATGGGCTAGGTAAACCACTCGCTGGGTCTGCTTGTCAGGTGGGCGCATAGTCTTCTCTTTGTAGACAGCCAACAAGTTGAGGCCAGCGGCGCGCAATGCTCCGCGCAGCTGCTGGTGAGTGAAAACGCGCTCACTAAACCGCTGGGTTTCCCGTCGATAAAGGCCCTTCCCTTGCGAAGTAAAGAAGTCAAGAGAAATGTCCACTCTGTCGTTTTTTGGATGGTATTCGTTCTGCCAAAGGCAGATGGTCTCGCCGGCTTCGTATACAAAAGTATTGTCTGCCAGGATATTCTTGTGCTTATGGCTGGTATTGATATCGAAGGCAAACACCCCACCCGGCGCTAAGAAAAGAGATACTCGGGCAAAGGCGGCCTTTAGCGCCGAGAGGTCGGGCAGGTGATTTATGCTGTCCAAAGCGCAGACACAGGCGTCTACAGTACCATAAAGGTCTAGCTCTTGCATAGGCTGGCAAAGGAAGAGTGGTGGCACAGCTCTGGCGGGAAGGTCGGTCTCATCCGCTTTTGTCGCAGCTACCGCGAGCATATCCGGGGAGGCGTCCACACCGATAACCTGGTAACCCATGGCCGCAAACCGCCAACTTAAGTTTCCGGTGCCACAGGCCAAATCCAGCATAATGTTGCCGTCCTTCCCTCTGCTCACCTTTTTTATGATCCGGTCAAAATACCGGGCGAGCGCGGGGTAGTTTATATTGGCGGTGAGGGCGTCGTAGTGGCGGGCAAACGCGCTATTATACATCGTTGCGAGTAAGGTCGTTGTAGCTCTCGCGCTTTACAACCACCCGAGACTGGCCATCCTTCACCATGATAATGGCAGGGTTGGGCAGACGGTTGTAGTGGGAAGCCATGGTGTAATTGTACGCGCCTGTGGCTAGCACGGCAAGTATCTCGCCCACTTTGGGCTTGGGCAGCGGGATATCCACGCCTAGAATATCACCGCTCTCGCAGCAGCGCCCTGCAACTTTGTAGCCGTCGGTTTTTGGGGCGGTCGCGCGCCCGGCCAGCAGCATCTCGTACCGGCTTTGATACATAATATACCTTGGGTTGTCAGCCATGCCGCCATCGACGGTCAGGTAGGTGCGTATCCCTGGGATCTCTTTGAGAGCGCCTATTGTGTACAAGGTTATCCCCGCCGGACCGGTGATTGACCGCCCAGGCTCCAGGATGATGGCCGGCACCTCGATGCCTTGTGACTTGCAACCCTCCATCACTACTTTGGACACTGCCTCCATAAAGCTTTCGTAGGGTGCGGGAGTGTGCTCGGGCAGGTACTTTATCCCGAAACCGCCACCCAGATTAAGTTCAGCCAGTTGGTGGTCCAGCTCAGTTTTTATTTGCGCTATAAGTCCGACCATTACTTTGGCAGCCTGCGCAAATGCGCCCACATCAAAAATCTGCGAGCCTATGTGGCAGTGTATGCCCACAAGCTCGATGTTGCTTTGTGCCAGTGCCATTTTGGCGGCCTCCAGAGCCTCTCCGGTCTCCAGAGCAAAGCCGAACTTAGAATCAATCTGCCCGGTGGTGATAAACTCGTGGGTGTGGGCCTCAACCCCCGGCTTTATCCGCAGCTGAATTTTTACTTTGCCGCCCTTGCCTCTGGCGCCCGCTAGCTGGTTGAGCAGCTCAAGCTCAAAAATATTGTCCACGACTACCCTGCCGATACCGGACTCTATGGCCTCGGCAAGCTCGGTGGCTGGTTTATTGTTGCCGTGAAAGATTATCCTCTCGGCCGGAAAGCCCGCTGAGAGGGCAGTGTGTATCTCACCGCCGGAGACCACGTCCAACCAAAGGCCTTCGCTGTCGGCAATACGACAGATTTCCTTACAGCAAAAGGCTTTGCAGGCAAAGGCAACATGGCCTTTGCCACCGTAATACTTCTCGATGCCCAAAGTGAAGGCTCGGGCGTTCTTGCGAATTTCGTCTTCGCTCATCACATAAAGCGGGGTGCCGTACTGCTGCGCAAGGGCGACAGTATCCATCCCGCCGATAGTCAGGTGGCCCTTATCATTTACGCCCAGGCAATCGGATACAAACATGTTGTCGCCTCCATTTTGCTGCGTTTAATCTATTTTGGCGGCCTGTCTGATTATTTCGTGCAGCTGCTCAACCCCTTGCCCCGTCTTGGATGAAAACGGGGTCAGACGCTCGCTGCCATCAATCTCCTGTGGAAATGCATCCAAGCGGGCCTGCAGCTCTTTTTTGCCGAGCTTATCCGCTTTGGTGAGCACTATAGTAAATGGGTGGCCGCTCTCCCGCAGAAAACCCAACATGACAAGATCGTCTTTGGATGGCGGGTGGCGGATATCCAGCAGCAAAAAACAAAGCCGCAGGTTGCGCCCGCTGGTAAAGTAATGCTCCATCAGCTTGCCCCAGCGGGCCTTCTCGCTTTTGGATACCTTGGCATACCCATACCCCGGCAAGTCACAAAAGCGCACGCCTTCCAGAGAGAAGAAATTGACAGTGATAGTCTTGCCCGGCATAGAGCTGACCCGGGCCAAAGACTTGCGGTTAAATATTTTGTTGATCATCGAGCTTTTGCCCACGTTAGAACGGCCACAAAAAGCTATCTCTGGCTTATCCGACACGGGCAGCTGACTGCTCAGCCCAAAGGAGGACTCAAACTCTACGTTGTGGAAGTTCATGGGTGGTCTCCTTTTGGTGTGGGTATGGTTAGTGTATGGCTATATCTTTGGGTTTATCTTCTTTATAGCTTAGGGTTGGCGGGGCAGGCTCGCCCGTTTTCTCTATGAGGCGGCGGGCAAACTTACGGGTTAGGGAGATTTCAAGCACCTTGCCAATATTTCCCGCCGAGACAAAGACCAGAGCATTGCGCACTGTGGGGTCAATCTCCTCGAGGTCGACCATGTTCTCCTCGGGGATTATGACAGTCTTGATTCCGTTACGATATGCCGCCATGGTCTTTTCTTTTAGACCACCTATTGGTAACACCCGGCCGCGCAGGCTCATCTCGCCGGTCATGGCGACGCTACCGCGCACCGGTATTCCCGAGAGTGCCGAGACTATCGCCGTGCAGATGGTTATCCCAGCCGATGGGCCATCCTTTGGCACCGCGCCCTCGGGCAGGTGGATATGGATATCCTTGGTCTTGTAGAAGTCGCGCTCTATCCCGTATCTCTCTGTGCATGTTCTTATATAGCTGACCGCGGCGTGCGCGCTCTCCTTCATTACTTCGCCCAGGCTGCCGGTCAACACTATTTTACCGTTGCCGTCCAGCACAGCTACTTCGACCCCGAGCATCTCGCCGCCTACCGAAGTCCAGGCAAGGCCGTTTACCAGCCCCACCTCATCCGACTTTGTGCAAACGTCCTTTTTGTACTTGTGTCCGCCCATCAACCCGGTTATGTTGCGCGAACTTACGGCCACTTTATCCTGCTCTTTGGCTACCAGCTTTTTGGCGGCCTTCCGGCAGAGGGAAGCTATCTCCCGCTCAAGGCCGCGCACACCGGCCTCCCGTGTGTAGTGGTCTATCAGCGAATAGATCGCGCCGCTTTGCAAACCAAAAGTTTTTGCGCTCAGCCCATGCTTTTTCATTTGTTTGGGGGCTAAATACCTTTTGCCAATTTGGAATTTTTCCTCCCGGGTATAGCTGGTCAAGTGTATAACTTCCATCCGGTCAAGGAGAGGGCGGGGCACTGCACCTAGATTGTTTGCTGTTGCGATAAACAAAACGTTACTCAGGTCAAAAGGCACCTCAATATAGTGGTCGCGGAATGCGTAGTTTTGTTCGCTGTCCAGCACCTCTAGCAGCGCCGAGGATGGGTCGCCGCGAAAGTCGTTGCCCAGCTTATCAACTTCGTCCAGCAGCACAAGTGGGTTGGAAGAACCGGACTGTTTTATAGCAGTTATGATGCGACCGGGCATGGCGCCTATGTAAGTTTTGCGGTGGCCACGGATATCGCTTTCATCCCGCACACCGCCCAAAGAGAGCCGCACATACTTGCGTCCCATCGCCTTGGCGATGGACTTGGCCACCGAGGTTTTGCCCACCCCTGGCGGCCCCGCAAGGCAGATTATCTGCCCCTTGATATCGGGAACGAGCGCGCGCACAGCTATCTGTTCGAGTATGCGCTCCTTGACTTTTTCCATCCCGTAATGGTCGCGCTCAAGTTGTCTGCGCGCCCTTTGTATGTCGAGTTTATCTTTGGTGTACTTTCCCCAGGGCAGCTCGAGAACAGTGTCAAGGTAGCTCTTTATCACCGCCGCCTCGTGGGAGTTGTAAGGCATCTTGGTCAGGCGGTCTGTTTCTTTGTGCAGTTTTTCAGCGGTTTCGGCATTCGTAATTAGCTTATCGATGCGCAAATGGTACTCGTAGATATCATCGCCGGTCGTTTCGCCTTCACCCAGCTCGGCCGAGATTGCTTTTATCTGTTCGCGCAGGTAATACTCCCGTTGATGAGTGTCGATCTGCCCGCGCACTTTTTCGTGAATTTCGTGCTCTAAACTGAGAATTTCGTTCTCTTCTTCGAGCATTCTTATAAGCAATTTGAGGCGTCGGGCTACGCTGCTTTCTTCCAGAATCATTTGCTTATCGTTTGTATGTATAGGTAGATTGGCTGCTATATGCTCGCAGAGAAAAGCCGGGTCTTCACAGGTCAGAGCGCCCAGCATAAGCTCTTTGCTCATCCGCGGGGAAAGCATCCCGAACTCTTGGAAAAGGTCTTTAAGCGTGCGCATTAAGGCATCCAGCATCTTTTTGCTCGCACCTTTTGCAGCCTTGAGCGGGTACTCAATAAGGTCAACCTCAAAAAACTCGCTGCCCTCTATAACTTCTATCGCTTTGGCGCGGTAAAGACCGTCCACCACCACTCGCAGATGGTTCTGACTTTTTATTATCTGCTTTATTTCGCCCACTACGCCTACAGTGTATATGTCTTCCCTTACAGGGTCTTCGTCTCTAACGTCTTTTTGCGCAACCAGAAAAATCTTGCGGCCTTCGTTCATCGCGTGGTTGAGGGCAAAGATAGATTTATCTCTGCCAACATCAAAGTGAAGCACCATCTGGGGGAACAGAACCATGCCGCGCATTGCAAGCATCGGCAAGCGGACGCACACACTTTCGTTTGTCGTTTTCATGTCTGTCTAACTCCCCTTCCAATTTAGAGATATAGTATGATAAGAATACACAGGCATGACCTGCCTGCGGTCTTGTTGTGCATAACGTATAATGTCCATGCTATTCATTGTATATTATACCGGCTTAGCACCATTAATGCAAGCAAGCTTGGATAAGATTAACCCTATAGCCATCATTTACACATCTAATGTTAACAGTTGTGGTAGCGTATGCATATAACACGCCCCGCGCAGTAGTCCACGCGGGGCGATATTCTGTTATTCTCTGTACTCTGGATTCCTTCTGAACCCCTGCTACGCCGAGGGCTTCGTGCGGGCACGACCGCTCCGTTTTGTGGGGGTAGCTGTTAGTTTGAGCTGCTTTGGCTTGCGGCCAGGGTCGTAGGAGAAATCTGGGCTGCTGAGCTTTAATACGGTGTCTCGGGTTATTTCCACCTTCTCGATAGTGTGGTCGGAGGGTGTCTGATACATGACGTCCTCGAGCACTGTCTCCATTATAGAGCGCAGGCCACGGGCGCCGGTTTTGCGCTTTATCGCTATCTTGGCGATTTCCTCCAGCGCGTCTGGGGCAAAAGAGAGGTTTACGTTGTCCATTGCTATCAAACGCTGGTATTGCTTGACGATAGCGTTTTTAGGCTGGGTGAGGATTTTAATAAGCTGCTCTTCGTCGAGAGACTCTAGTGTCGTGATGACCGGGATACGCCCCACGAGTTCAGGGATAAGTCCATACTTTACCAGGTCGTGTGGCTCCACCTGCGAGAGCAGCGCGTTTGTCTCTTTCTCCTTCTTGTCGGTGAAGGTAGCGCCAAAACCGAGGGTGGTAGTGTGCAGCCGTCTGTCCACCAGCTTTTCGATACCGTCAAAGGCACCGCCGCAGATAAACAGGATGTTGGAGGTATCTATGCGGATAAACTCCTGGTTAGGGTGCTTGCGTCCGCCATTGGGCGGCACGTTCGAGACTGTGCCCTCTAAAATCTTGAGCAGGGCCTGCTGCACGCCTTCCCCTGAGACGTCACGGGTAATTGAAGCGTTTTCTGACTTGCGGGCTATTTTGTCTATTTCGTCTACATAGATTATCCCGCGCTCGGCCCGCTCGACATCGAAATCCGCCGCCTGTATCAGCCGCAACAGAATGTTCTCTACGTCTTCGCCCACATAGCCGGCTTCGGTCAGGGTTGTGGCATCGGCTATGGCAAAGGGTACACCCAGTACCTTAGCGAGGGTTTGGGCCAGCATGGTCTTGCCCACACCGGTCGGACCCAGCAGCAGCACATTGCTCTTTTGCAGCTCAACCTCGCTCTCGTCATCCGAGAAGATGCGCTTGTAGTGGTTATAAACGGCGATAGAAAGGGCCTTCTTGGCTTTATCCTGGCCAACAACATATTCGTCGAGCACTTGCTTCATTTCTTTGGGGGGCAGAACAGACACAACCGGCTGCTGTTTGGATGACGCGTTTTTCTCGGGGCGTTGGCTGTCGTAAGGGTCTTCGCCGTCCAGCACGCTTTGGCAGAGCTCTATACACTCATCGCAGATACAGACACCCGGCCCGGCTATCATGCGGATAACCTCGTCTTGCATCTTACCGCAGAAAGAGCAGCGCAAGATTCTGTTTTCGGTATTTTTTGACATGGGTTATATCCTTTCTTGCCAAGGTATAGCAGAACCTAACCATCTTACCGTTTTGAGAGTATTTTGTCAACGATGCCGTACTCAAGGGCTTCCTCGGCCTGCATGAAAAAGTCCCGGTCGGTGTCGCGCTCTATCACTTCCAAGGGTTGGCCGGTCTGTTCGGCCATCAGCCTGTTTAGGGTGCCCCTCAGGCGTAAAATCCGCTCTGCATGTATTTTGATATCGGTTGCCTGACCCCTGGTGCCTCCCATCGGCTGGTGAATCATAATCTCGGCGTTGGGGGTTACCATACGCTTGCCTTTGGCTCCCGCGCCGAGCAAAAACGCACCCATAGAAGCCGCCATCCCGATACAGATAGTCGAGACGTCGCACTTTAGGTAGTTCATAGTGTCGTATATCGCCATGCCGGCGGTAATCGAGCCGCCCGGGCTGTTAATGTAAAGGTTAATGTCTTTGTCTTGGTCGGCACCCTCAAGGTAGAGCATTTGCGCTACCACAAGGCTGGCGGTAACATCGTTTACTTCGTCGCAGAGCATGATGATGCGGTCGTTAAGCAGCCGGGAAAAAATATCGTAGCTACGCTCTCCCCTGTTTGTCTGCTCTACAACCATTGGTACTAGTGCCATATTATGCGTGCACCTCCAAAAAAGATATCGTTAGTTTTCGGTGTTGTCGTTTTCTTTGTTTTCCTTGGCTTTTGTGGTTTTGGTGGCTTTTGGCTTAGCTGCAGTTTTACTCGGCGCCTTTTTTTCTGCTGCGGGCTTTTTGGTAGCAGCCGGTTTTTTGGCTGCTGTGGTCTTGGCCTTTGCTTTCGGTGCCGGCTTATCGGCGGCCTTTTCTTCTTCTACCTCGGTAATAACCGCCTTTTCCCTCACAAAGTCTATTGCTTTATTGCAAGCAATATCTGCCCGCACGTCTTTTTCTTCTAGGGCGGCCTTGGCTTTGTCAAGGTCTACCCCGTAGCGCTCGGCTAGCTTTTGATATTCGGCTTCTATATCTTCATCGCTGGCCACGAGGGATTCCTTCACAGCTATTGTTTCCAGGGCTAGGCGCATTTTTACATGGCGCTCGGCCTGCTCCTTAAAGCTCTCACGAAAGGCGGTCGGATCCATTCCGGTGTAGCCCAGGTAGGTCTCGAGGTTCATTCCCTGAGATTGCAACCGGTACGCAAACTCTTGGACAAGATCGTTTGCTTTGTTTTCATACATAACCTCGGGTATCTCTCCGCTCACACCCTCGGTTATTACGTTTACTATGCTCGTCTCCATCTCGTCGGTGGCTTTGCGGTCTTTCATTTCCTCAAGCTGTTTGCGGATATCAGAGCGCAGCTCGTCCAAGGTGTCGAACTCGCTTACATCTTTTGCGAGCTCGTCGTCGATATCTGGCAGCTGCTTTTCGGTGATTTCGTGCAGCTTGCACTTAAAGACAGCCGGCTTGCCTTTTAGCTCTTCGGAGTGGTACTCCGCGGGGAAAGTGACATTTACCTCAAACTCGTCCCCGATGTTGTGTCCGACGATTTGGTCTTCAAAGCCTGGTATAAAGGAGTTTGAGCCGAGCTCGAGCTTGTGGCCTTCGGCTTTGCCACCCGCAAAAGCCACTTCATCAACGAAGCCCTCAAAGTCAATGGTCACAGTGTCACCATTTTGGGCCGGGCGTTCTGCCGAGATTATCCGCGCAGCGCGCTCTCTCATCCGCTCAACTTCAGCCTCAACTTCGCTTTCTTCCACCGTATACTTGGTCTTGGAGATGGCGATGCCTTTGTACTCGCCCAGCTCGATCTCCGGCTTGACAGTGACAATGGCTTTGAAGGTAAAGCCGGTTGCTTTGTCGATGTTCAATATTTCTATTTCCGCACGGGCGACCGGCTCTAACTCGGCCTCTTTAATGGCCTCTTCATACGCCCCAGGGTAAAGGTCGTTGACGGCATCTTCTAAGAACACACCCTCACCATACAGCCGCTCAATCATAGACTTCGGCGCCTTACCCTTGCGGAACCCCGGTACGTTCAGCGTCTTTGCTTTGCGCCTGAATACTTTTTCGGCCGCCTCACTCAGCTGCTGGGCGCTTACCGCAATCTCCATTTCCACTACGTTTGTCTCTATTCTCTGGGTGGAAGTGATGCTCATTGTCAATCCTCCTGTTTTCTTCCTCTCTTACAACTAGGCCATTATATCATAAACTTTGGAAAAACGCACCCTTAATTTTCTAATTTATCAAAAATTTGTGTAGTAGCGAGTGGTGGTGCAGATGTCTGCTTAATCGTGCCCTGTTTTTGCAGGGTTTATGCTATGGTTAACAGCAACCGCTTCACACTCACCCTCCTTATTTTTTAATCCGCAACGGGTCAAACCCCAAATAATCCGACGCAATCATCGTCAGCTCAATGTCCCGATAGAGGCCCCTGACCGCGTGGCGTTGCCCCTGTCCGTGGACATGCCCATAACAGCAACGCACCACCCCATATTTCTGCATCAGCTCGAAGAATGCCTCTAGTGTCTGCCCGGCATAAGTTGGCGGGTAGTGCAAAAACAGAATGGTCTCCCCTCTTTGCGAGCTACGGCTTTTAAGGGAGACCTCAATGCGCATGGCCTCCCGGCGGACTATTTTTTCGTTGTGGGGCTGACCGTTCTCGAACATCCACCCCCGGGAGCCGCAGATGTGCACGCCCTCCGCAAAGTAGCTGTTGTTGTGCAAAAAACTCAGGGAGCTAAGCTCGTGATTTTCCAGGGTCTCGGTCATCTTGGTCAGGGAAGTCCACCAGTAGTCGTGGTTGCCTTTGAGGATGATTTTGCGACCTGGCAAATTGTGCAGCAGCCTGAAGTCGGGCACAGCCTGGGCAAGGTCCATCCCCCAGGAGATGTCCCCCGCCAGCACGACTGTGTCCTGGGGCCTTATTTTTCGCTCCCAGTTTTCTATAAGCTTTTCGGCGTGGTCTTGCCAGCCGTCAAAGATGTCCATCGGTTTTTTGGCCGCCACCGAAAGGTGCAGGTCGCCAATTGCGTATAGTGCCATGTGTCTCCTTATTGTTGTTGGAATTTAAAAATAGCAGATCACTGCTATGGGTTAAGAACCTGTTCATAGCTTGCAGCGCCGCTCCGGCATGGTATATTTCCGTCAGCTTTTCACTTTACATTATTAGAGCGTGCTTTTAAACTCATTGTCACGCCATCGCGGCAGATCTTCACCCGCCCTTTCGCACAAAAATACTTATTAATACACAAAGTATTGCCTGCGTTTTTTGTGCGAAACAACAGGCAAATCTGCACCACGCTGTCGCAACAAGCAGTTTCAAAACACACTTTAGAAACGCGGCCTATCAATTGACTTCCCACAACGATGACAGTGCTCCACAGACGACCATGTCTCTCCAGGCAAAAAAGAACCACAGGATGGGCACATCCAATATACCCAGGAAAAAATTATTCCTCCCACAATAGCAAGTATCCCAATTAAGAGCAATACCGCTGAGAGATTCACATGCTCAATTTGATGCCCAACTAAAGCTAGAATGAAACCAAAGATACATATTACAACCCCAAGCCCCGATCCGGTCTTTGGTGTCATATATTAATGCATCTCCTTGTTTCCCAACATAAATTCTCCATGGTCGCTGGTACCTGTGTTAAGCAAGAGGCGGGTAGAAAGCCTACCCGCCAACCCCGCCATGTTTATTCGTTATTCTCTTTTTCTTTGCCCGAGGTCAATTGCAGGCCCTCTAGGCCGTTTACGTCTATCTGGAGCTTCTTGTTCACTTTGGCGTCGTAGGTACCGGCCTTCATGACCTGTACGAAATCGAAGCCCAGGGTCTCGTTCATGACTTCGGTGACGGCCTTTAACACCCCGGAAGTGTAGCCGGCCACTTCCCCGGCCACATCTACGCCTCCTTCGCCTACGCCGCCAACGTAAGTAATCTTGCCAATGTTCCGCAGTGGCTCGGCGGCAGCAGCCACGATTTCCGGGTACTTATCGATAACCATGCCCAGTTTGCCGGCCTCGTTCATCTTAGAGAGAGCCTCGGCCTTCTTATCCAGAGCCTCGGCTTCAGCTAAGCCTTTGCGTCGGGTAGCGTCCGCTTCGGCAAGACCTGTCGCTTCGATTACCTTAGCTTTGGCTTCACCCTCTTGGGTTATCAGCTCGGCCTGCACTTTAGCGCGGGCTTCACCCTCTAGGCGCAGTTTTTCGGCTTCTGCCTGTGCGCGCTGTATCTGCTCGAACTTGTCGGCTTCGGCGACTAGGCGGCGCTTTTCTTTTTCCGCCTCTGCCGGGCGAATTACCATCTCTTGGAGTTCGGCTTGTTTGCGCTCGGCTTTTCGCTGGGCAAGCTCGATATTCTTCTGCTCGGACTGGATTTCTATCTGCACCTGAGCCTCGGCGACTTCCTGCTGGCGCCTTTTCTCTAGAATAATGGCGTCCATCTCGGTAGTTTTAACTTCCTTGGAGGTGATATTCTCCTGGATTTTATAGGCTGCGTCAGACTTGGCCCGGCGGGTCTCCTGCTCCTCTTTAAAGGCGAGAACTTGCAACTCCTTCTCTTTTTCCGCTTCGGCTATTTGGGCCTCGGCGTTCAGTTGGGCCTTCTTGCCCACCTTCATGGCCTCGGCTGTTTTGATCTGGCGGTTCTTGGCCGCCTCGGCCTCAGCTATAGCCGCCTCAGACTTGACTTTGGCTATCTGCTCTTTACCCAGGGCCTCTATGTACCCTTCTTCGTCGGCGATGTCGTTTATGGTGAAGGACTTAAGCTCAAGACCCATCTCCTCCAGCTCATTACCGGCGACTTCTTGCACTTTGGTCGAGAAGCTCTCACGATCGTCGTAAATGTCCTCAACGCTCAAAGAAGAGACTATCTCGCGCAATTTACCCTTGCAGACCTCGGAGGCCTGGGTGCGAATCATAGCCACCGTCTCGGTTTCGTGTGCGCAGTTGAACTGCTGAATTGCCGCCATGATTGACTCGTTGGTGTTCTTTACCTTCAAGACGACAATTCCGTCGGCGTTTATGGGTACACCAAGCTTTGTCTTTGTCTGGCGGATTTCGACCGGGAACATAATGTTTTCAAGTGTAATCGTGTCCATCCGCTGGAAGATAGGGATAACGATGCTGCCCCCGCCGGTTATGACTTTGGGCTTACCAACGCCCACAATCACGCCCGCTTTATCTGAAGACACTTTCTTCCATGTTGTGCTGATAACAAGCACAATGAGTATCAGCACCGCAATTACCGCTGCTACTACCACCCCAACAGGTCCCAGAAAATCCATCATACATCTTTACCTCCCACTTGTTTGTTTTCGTTAATCCTGCTTATGTACATCGAAATATAACACAACTTGTTTTGCGCGTCCACCTCTGTTATTACCACTTGTTCGCCCACAGGGATAACCGGGGGCATCTGGCTTTTCAGGCAGGGGTCAATCTTCGCGCGGAATGAAATCGCTGCGCCGTTGCTGTCTCGCAACGAGATTGTACCCATGGAGTCTCCGCGTATGCTCAAAGTTACCTCGCCGCTACGCCCCCGCAAATTGTGGATGGACAGAGCAGCTGCATCGTTCTCTTTCAGCCGCTTTATAAGAACTTTGTACAGCGCCCAATAAAAGAACGCCGCGACCAAAAAGCAGCCAACTAGCAAGAGCACGGTAAATAATATGTTGGTCATAAGCCCGAGCATCGCCCGGCCTGTCATCCCAAAGACTACAAGAAAGAGACAGAGACACATCAAGTTAAATGGGAAGAGCGCGCTAAGGCTGCCTCCGGTGCCCTTGCCAACGTCTACATCAACATCTACGTCGGCGCTGCCACCAAAAACACCACCAAGCCACCCAGCCAAAAGGCTGAGCAGCGGTACGAGAAACCCCAGAATAATACTGATGCTAAAGACATATGTCAGCACGGTCTGGTCCATAAGGCCACCCCCAGTCGACATGGATTTTCCGCACACCTAAAGTATATCATTTTCCCGCGGCAAAATCAACGCGCTAGGGTGGTGGCCTTGCTTATTTTTCTTACGAAAAATTAATTGGCGCGTCCAATATTTTGACTGGATTATATTTCCTGCAGACCCCAGGAATTACCGCACTACTTTTGTGCAAAATAACCGTGAATCACGAAAGGAGTGTTAAGGGATGAATATAGATACTAACAGGCCCAATGAGGGTCAAAGCCAGGGCCAGGGTCAGTCTCGCATCCAGTGCGGCGTGACCAACTGCGTATACAACGACAGCCAAAAGTACTGTACCGCCAAGCAAATAAAGGTGGGCCCTCAATTCGCTTCCTCCTCCGCCGATACTGTCTGCGTCACATTTAAGCAGTAGTATGGCAGATGCCAAATGCCGGGCTAGCCGGCAACGCTCTCCAAGCGGCGCCGGTTTCCCCTTAGCGGGAAGCCGGCGGACTTTTTTCAGTTTACGGTTGATGTTGATAATTGACAGCTACTGTACATTGTCAACTGCCCTACAACCCCAGCGCTTGTACCACCACCTGCTCTAGCCCATCTTTTTCGCAGGTTTGCTCAAAGCGGACAGGCAAGCTCTCAAGCTCCGTGATTTGTGTTGGCGGGGAGGCGCCGGTGATGTTCGCGAGCTTTCTAAGCTGGGTGAATTCGTCCTCTGCGCTCGGCTGACCGGTAAGTGCAGCCAGAACGCTCCCCGCGAACTTAAATGGACTCGCCGTTGAAGCAATGAGTGTTTTGGTGTTGTCTCCCGTCTTCTCTACATAATCCCGGTAGACTTTGAGAGCTACCGCTGTATGCGGATCGCAGAGGTAGCCTAAGTTTTGGAAAGTGTCTTTTATCGTAGCCGCCGTCTCAGCTTCGCCGCAGAACCCGCCGTAAAAATTAGCCTTCAGTTCGCCAAACGCGTGGGCTGGCAGAGAATACACACCTTCGTGGCCAAGGGCCGACATAAACCCGGCAACTGCCTGGTCGTCCTCTCCAGTCAAGGCATGGAGAAGGCGCTCCAGATTACTAGAGACAAGTATATCCATCGACGGAGAGGAGGTCGCATAGAATTCTCTGCGCCTGTCGTACACCCCGGTGTCTATAAAATCAGCCAGCACGTTGTTGCGGTTGGAGGCGCAAATAAGCTTGCCGACCGGCAGCCCCATTTTCCCCGCGTAGTAGGCGGCCAGGATATTGCCGAAGTTGCCGGTGGGCACAGTGATGTTAAGCTTCTCTCCCGGTGCTAACTCGCCGTTGTTTACCAGCTCACAGTAGGCGCTTACATAGTAGACAATCTGTGGGGCAAGCCTCCCCCAGTTGATAGAGTTCGCGCTTGAGAATACGGCGTTATTAGCCTCAAGCCGGGTCTTGATTTCGGCGCTTGTAAATATCTTTTTGAGGGCGGCCTGGGTATCGTCGAAGTTGCCGCGCACACCGCAGACCTGGACGTTGCCGCCCTGCTGAGTAGTCATTTGCAGCTCTTGTATCCGGCTGACCCCATCCCTGGGGTAGAATACGAGTATGTTTGTGCCGGGGGTATCCTTAAATCCCTCCAATGCAGCTTTGCCGGTATCCCCCGACGTGGCCACCAGGATGTTAACAGTCTTGCCACCGGCCTCCTTTTCAGCAGCGTAAGCGACAAGGTGTGGTAGCAGCTGTAACGCTAAATCTTTAAATGCGCAGGTAGGGCCATGCCAAAGCTCAAGCATGTAAGACCCCGGGCAAAGCTTTACAATGGGCGTTATCTTCTCGCTGGCGAAACCTTTGCCATAAGCACTGGCTATACCCCTGCTAAGAGCTTCACGGTCGAAGTCGTCCAAAAAGTCGCTCAATATGTCAAAAGCCCGGCCCTTGTAGTCCATCTGGGCAAGTGTACTTAGACGATCGGCGTCCAGGCGTGGCAGAGAGCGCGGCAGGTAAAGCCCGCCTTCGGGGGAAATACCCTCCACAATAGCCCGGGCAGACTTGACGCTGGCATTGTTATCCCTAGTGCTGCGGTAAATCATCTGCGTATTACCTTTCTGGTGTAGTTTTGTGAGGGTAGTGGTTATTAGGTAATGCTTATTCGGTACGCCCTAAAAACTCGTCTATCTCTTGGCTGAGAGCCTTGCAGTAATCACGATGGTAGTAAATATCACTATGAGTGCTGCTCTCGATAATCACATGTTTTGCCTGCGCCCCTAGCCTCTCCAGATGGAGTAGTATAATCACCAAGAAACCTCGCCGCGTTGCCAAATAGCAGCTTATTTGCTATCTCTTTACCCACCCCCGAGCGCTCTATAGCGTCGATTAGCGCGGGCAGTTTTTCGATTCCATCTAGGTATTTGGGCAGTTGTGCGCCGTCAAAATCGGAGCCTAAGGCCACGGTGTTTTCGCCACCCAGCTCTAAAAAGTGGTGCAGGTGCCGCAGCAGATCGTCAATAGAGTTGGTTTCGCCGCTCTCCACGATAAAATTGTAGTAATAGTTAAGCCCCACGACCCCGCCCCGGCGCACAATCTCCTTGAACTGCTCATCAGTCAGGTTGCGCGGGTGGTTACAAACCGCCCGGGAGTTTGAGTGGCTGGCGCAGAATGGCTTTGCCGCAAACTCGCAGAGCTGCCAAAAGCTGCGGTCGTTCAGATGGGAGGCGTCCACCGCCATACCCAGATTTTCCATCCGGGCCACCACCTGCCTGCCAAAAGGTGTAAAGCCTTTATCGCTGCCCACACCACCGCAAAGCTCGTTCTCCCCGTTCCAAGTGAGCGTGAGCATCTTGACGCCCATACGGTGCAGTTTGTCCACCCACTCTATCTCTCCGGCCAGCACGCTCCCCCCCTCAACGGTAAGGAAGATGGCAATTGGTTTGTCGTCCAGCCGGTCGGAGATACCCCGCAAATCCCGCAGTACGTTCAAATTTTTTGCCTGGGACTTTTCTTCGCGCAGCAAGACTTCGTAGGCTTTCAAAAAGCGGGCACGGGCTTCTTCGCCCTTGTATTTGCTGTCGATGAATATAGCCGCCGCCTGGCAGATACGCAGCCTCTGCGGGCGCTTAGCTATGCAAAAATGCAGTTCTGGGCTGTCAAGGGCAGAGCCATTACCTACGCATTTGTCGAGAGTGTCGCAGTGCAGGTCGATGAGCTTAATATCCATCGGCATCGAAGGCCCCCCTTAAGTGTTCGTAAGAATCTACCTGACCGCCTTGGGTTGTCACGCAGAACAGATCAAAGCGGGGCTGCAAATCGGTTGGGTGACTGCGCAGATAGATTAGCGCAGTCATTACAATTTTTCGTTTTTTGGCTGGGGTTATGCTTTCAAGGGGCGAAACCATGCCGGACTTTTGGCGGGCGCGCACCTCTACAAAACAGATGCAGCCTTCACCTTCAGCTATTATGTCCACCTCGCCGTATAGGGTGTGCACATTGCGGGCAATTACAGTATAGCCACTCTCTTCGAGCACCTTTGCGGCCAGGTCTTCGCCCAAGCGGCCAATCTCTTTAGAACCCACTATTTCTGCCTCCCCTGCTGCCATTTCTCAAGGAAGCGCTCTCTGTGCGCCGGGCAGGGACCATGTTCGTCCAACGCCTGGTAATGCAGCTTGGTGCCATAACCCTTGTGCCGCTCAAAACCATAAGCGGGGTACTCCCGCGCTAAGTTGAGCATATATCTATCCCGAGACACTTTGGCCAGTATCGAAGCTGCCGCGATGCAGGCGCTGGTCGTATCACCTTTGGGAAGCGCACTTGCCGGATACTCAATGACCGGTAGCTTATCGCCGTCTATCAAAGTAAAGTCCGGAAGCAAGCTCAAACCCTTTACAGCCCGCTCCATAGCTTGCAACGCGGCCTTTAGGATGTTCAGAGTTTCTATTTCCTGCACGTCGGCACTCGCTATGCTCCAGGCCAGCGCCTCTTGCTTAATCAGCTCAAACAGCTGCTCACGCTTTTTTTCGGTCAGCTTTTTGGAGTCGTCCAGCCCTTCAAGCTGGGTTTCGTGTGGCAGTATCACCGCCGCTGCGTAAACTGGGCCTGCCAGCGGGCCGCGGCCAGCTTCGTCCACTCCGCAGAGGTGGGTCGCACCTACACTCTCACGGACTGCAGCGTCGTACTCAAACAGGGTCATAGTTCGCCCTCATCCCCGGGAATTTCCAGGGAAATCCTGCCGATTACCCCGGCCCTGAATTCATCGAGCACTATGATAGCGGCGCGTTCGGTGTTAAGTTCCCCGCCGGGCAGCAGCATCCCCCGTTTGCGGGCTATCTGAGTGAGCAACTCGTGGCCCTCCTGTGGCCCCTCGAATTTGTATCGGGCTGTTAAAAGCCCCGGGTAGTCGGCCGCTAGACGCTCAAGCAGCCGTGCAGCCAGGGCCTCGGTGTCAATAATATCATCTTTAACCGCGCCGGTGAAGGCCAGGTGTTCACCCACCAGTTTGTCCTCGAACTTGGGCCAGAGCACGCCTGGCATATCCAGCAGCTCCACGCCATCTTTTAAGCTAACCCACTGCTTGCCCCGGGTGACGCCAGGGCGGTCTTCGACCTTTACACGGCTAGCGGCACAGAGCCTGTTTATCAGCGACGATTTGCCCACGTTGGGCACACCCGCCACCATCAGGCGCAGGGGGGCGTTTATCATGCCCTTGGCCTTCCTGCGGGCGGTAAGCTCGCTCAGAGTTCCCCGCACCACGGGATAGAAAGCACTAAGGCCTTTACCGCTGCGGCAGTCGGCGGCAAAGGCTGGTATACCGTCTTTCTCCAGGGCGACAAGCCATTTTTTTGTAATTTCCGGGTCGGCCATGTCGCTTTTGTTCAGTAGCACTACCCGTTTTTTGCCGCCCAGCAGCTTTTCGATTTCCGGGTTGCGGCTGGCCCGGGGTATGCGCGCGTCCCGCAACTCGACCACGAGGTCTACGAGCTTTAGGCTTTGCTGCATTATCCGCCGGGTTTTGGCCATATGCCCGGGGAACCACTGAATGGATACAGGCTGACCGGACATAGCTACTCACTCCTAATCGTTAGGGTATATCGGGTATCCCTATCCTGCTCAGTGGGGAGACCCGGAAAAATGCCCTGCCCAAAATATGGCGGTCATCCACCATGCCTATCCACGAGGCTCTGCTGTCTAAGGAATTATTGCGGTTGTCCCCCAAAATAAATACATGGCCCTCAGGTACGATTTGAGGGAATGCCATGTCGTATTCAAGCCGGGTAAGATCCGCAATATAAGGCTCATACAGCTCTACGCCGTCTACAAAAACTTGCCCTGTCATAAAGTTTATGTTAATCTCTTGGCCCTCAGTAGCTATCACCCGCTTGACAAGGGGCTCTTGGTATCGCCCGGGCAGGGTGACGACAACTATGTCTCCATGGCTCGGCCCTAGGCCCATACGGGTTATCACCAGCCTATCCTGATGTTCCAGGGTGGGCTGCATAGAACCGCCATCCACATCAGAGATACGGGCTACAAAAGTAAACAACAGCACCACACAAACAACCGCCATCATACCGGACTCTGCCCAGTCGCAAATTTCCCGGGCCACTGCGCGGGCGGTCGTTTCTTTGGGCTGGAAGTCTTCAAACATGTGATGTCCCCCGTTCTTTAGTTGACAATTGCTTTTTGTTGTACCAAAAAGGGGCTTTTGTGGAAAAGCCCCTTTGACGCGTGTTTAGCGAATCTGCTCTTTAACTTTGGCGGCTTTGCCCACACGGCTGCGCAGATAGTAGAGCTTGCCTCTGCGAACCCGGCCTTTACGTATGGTCTCTACCTTGGCCACATTAGGGGAATGCAGCGGGAATACACGCTCGACACCGACGCCATGGGCAACCCTGCGCACGGTAAAGGTCTCAGAGATTCCGCCGTGCTGCTTGGCAATAACAGTACCCTCAAACATCTGGATCCTCTCGCGCTCGCCCTCTTTAATGCGCACATGCACGCGCACGGTGTTCCCCACCGAAACCTCGGGCAGCTCTTGCTTGAGGCTATCCTGCGCTATAAGTTTTAACGCATCCATAACTATTTTCTCCTTTTCGAGGACATTCGTGCCGCGCGGCGACAGAGGACTGCCCGTTTCTTTGTGCCTGCCAAATCTCTGGCAGACAGCACACCAAAGCATTATAACATAGCCCCTAGAATAAATCAATAGGCGAAAGGCAAAAAGTGGTTATTTCACTTCTCTAAGCGAACTGAGCAAACTTTTCGTCCAGCACACCGGTGCGCAAAACCTTGACACTTCCCGGTGGCAGCTCAAGCCCAAGCGCCTCGAGCACCAAGCGAGGCGCCACATTTAGCGAAGTACCCGCAGCAAGACGCAGCCCACAGCTAAGGCTCTCCCCTTCCTCCAGGCTCAGTAATTCCATGTGCGGTCGAATATCCATCTCCTGCTCGCCTTTTTTCGTCTTCTTACGCACCGGTACAGTTTGCCGCTCAAACAGCGCCTTAACTGCCTCGGCGACCATTTTCTGCCGGTCGAGCTGGGCACAGAACTCAAGCCGATACTCCGCCCAGGCAATGGCCGTAGCCGATAGCACAGGAGCCGCCGCGCTCTTTGCTTCAAAGCCAGGGGGCAGGTGGTTGTTTACCGTATCTTTGAGGGCGGGGCAGTCCATCTGCTCGGTCAGGCGCAGGTCTACAATTTCGCAGTGGCTCTCCACACCCAGCGCAAGCGGTAGCGGGAAGGTCAAGTACAGGTGTGGGTTGAACCCCTGGGTATACCAAAACGGTAGGCCCGAGCGCCGCAACGCCCGGGTGAGCGTACGCATGGTGTCTAGGTGAGATATATACCGCGCACGCCCGGTTTTAGAATAAAATATCCGCACGGGGTAGGTTATTTCTTGCATGGCATACCCTCCCCTCTGGTCGGCCCGGCTACACCGCAGCCCGAGCAGCCTTCCCTGCAATTAGGGGTTGTCTCACCGGCGAGCGAGCGCTTATGCTCGGCTATAAGATGTTTCTGGGAGACCCCGTAGTCCAGGTGGTGCCAGGGTGCGATCTCGTCGTAACCTCGCCGGCGGTGGGCGTAGAAGGTCATATCCAGACCGCACTGTTCAAAAGCTGCCCGCCAACGCTCGATCGAGAAGTGCTCCCCCCAGCCGTCCAGGCGGCTGCCCGCTTTCCAGGCGGCTTCTATTACCGCACCCAGCCGCCTGTCCCCTCGGGCCAGAGCGGCCTCGAGGACACTTGTGGCACCGTCGTGGTATTTGACCGATATCTTTTTGCTGCGTATAGAGCTAATAAGATGTTTCTGTTTCTCCCCCAGCATCTCGGCGGTGTCCTGCGGCTCGAACTCGAATGGTGTGAATGGTTTGGGCACAAAGCAAGAGGCGCTCAGGGTGACCTGTACCCCCTTGCCTTTGGGCTTGTCCGGCATTTGATAGAAGGCGTCCACAATTTTTTTTGCAAGATCTGCGATGCCCTCTATATCTTCGAGCGTCTCTGTTGGCAAGCCAAGCATAAAGTAGAGCTTAACCGCCGAGTACCCGCCCGCAAACGCCCTGCGGCAGGCGGCGAGAATCTGCTCCTCTGTTATATTTTTGTTTATGGCATCCCGCAGCCGCTGGGTACCGGCCTCCGGCGCGAAGGTGAGACCGCTTTTGCGCACCCGAGCAATCTGCTCGAGCAGCCTCTCCGAGCAGCTGTCCAGCCGGAGTGAGGGCAGCGAGATGTTGACTTTGTCCTCTTGCGTCCAAGGCAGCATAAGCTCAAGCAGCTCTTCCAACCCGGTGTAGTCGCTGGTTGAGAGGGAGGTCAGCGATATCTCGTCGTAGCCGGAGGACGCCGCGAGATTTTTCGCGTCGCGGTTGAGAGTAGTGGGGGACTTCTCCCGCAGAGGGCGGTACAAAAACCCCGCCTGGCAGAACCGGCAGCCCCGAATACACCCCCGTTGTACTTCTAAAATCGAGCGGTCATGTACGATATCGATAAACGGTATCACAAACCGCTCAGGGAAGAATGTCTTATCAAGATCGGCCACAATGCGCTTGCGTACCTTGGGTGGTGCGCCCTTTGCGGGGGTGACTGCACTAACAATCCCCTGGCTGTCGTAACTTACACTGTAAAGCGCAGGGACGTACACACCCTCTATCTGTGCCGCCAGGCGCAAAAATTCCTCCTTGGCCCAGCCTTCTTCTTTAGCGCGGGAGTAGAGGCCGATAAGCTCAAGGTTTGTCTCCTCCCCTTCCCCCAGCACGAAAATGTCGACAAAGTCTGCCAGCGGCTCGGGATTGCAAGCGCATGGGCCACCTGCCATTACTATGGGTGCGAGGGCGGTGCGCTCAGCGCTCCTGACCGGCAGGCCGGCAAGGTCAAGCATGTTAAGTACAGTTGTAAAGCTCAGCTCGTACTGTAGGGAGAAGCCGATTATGTCAAAATCTTTAATGGGTTCAAGGCTTTCTAGCCCGTAAAGGGATACACCCTGCGCACGCATCTCCGCTTCCATATCGGCGGCGGGGGCGAACACCCGTTCGCACCAGATGTCCTCTCGTGCGTTTTTGAGCGCATATAATATTTTCATTCCCAAATGGGACATGCCTATCTCATACAAATCCGGGAAGCAGAAGGCAAACCGCACTCGCACGTTCTTCGGTTCTTTGACTACGCTGCCCAACTCCCCGCCTATGTAGCGGGCTGGTTTTTCCACCCGCTCGAGCAGTGGCTCAATTGTATCTTTCACTATATGTCTCCCCTATCTAACGTCAAGCCCATAACCCCTAAACAGTTCCCGCACCTTTTCTGTTTCTTCCGGTGTGGGCTCGGGGGTGTCTGCGAGCTGGTAGCGCATCTTCATATCCTGCCATTTGTATGCCCCCAGTTGGTGGAAAGGCAAAATCCCCACCCGGTTGGCGTTCGTTAGGGTGGTTAGGTAACCGGCTAGTTCGTGCAGTTCTTTTTCGTCGTCAGTCAGTCCGGGCACCAACACAAAGCGCACCCAGGCTGGTATATTTCGCTCAAGCAGGTAGTTTGCAAATTCAAGGGTGGTGTCTATCGGCAGGCCCGCCACCTTCTTGAATGTCGCAGGGGTTGCGCTCTTTATATCCAGCAACACAAGGTCGGTGTTGGCTAGCAGCCTCGAGGTGGCTTCGTCTATTTCGCCGTGGCCGGAGGTATCCAGGCAGGTGTGCAGCCCTTCTTTTTTGCACTGCGCAAAGAGGGCCACTGCAAACTCCTTCTGCATGAGCGGCTCGCCACCGGTCAGTGTAACCCCGCCGCCAGAGAACTTGAAGTACGACTTGTACTTTACGATATCCTCCATCAACTGGCTGACTGACATTTTAGCCGCGTTTTTGGCGTTTACATTCCAAGTGTCGGGGTTGTGGCAATACAAACACCGCAGTGGGCAACCCTGGGTAAAAATTACATACCGAATACCCGGGCCATCCACTGTCCCGCAAGTTTCCACCGAATGTATATTGCCGATTATATCGCTCATCTTTGCCCCTATGTCTTGTTAACTTTGCGGGTTTTAGCCGTCCGTTTCTTCTGTAGAGTCTTGGGCGTCTTCTCCTCGCTTGATAGCAGAGGTTATCAGACTCACAACCCCAAAGCCAGCCATTGCTCCTATGACGCCTCTTAGACCGGCGCCTATCATACCGCCAAAGCCAAACATCGCATTCAAGAACAATATGATCGGGATCGACAAAATTATGCTGGCTACCAGATTGCCGTTCTTGCTTAGCAGAATCTTCTTCATTGTTGTCTTCTCCTTCGCTATTATGTTGCTTAGCTATACTCTCTCGTGGAACGTGCGGTGGATAACGTCAAGCTGCTGCTCTTTTGTCAGCTTGACGAAGTTGACAGCATAGCCCGACACACGGATGGTCAGCTGTGGGTATTTCTCGGGGCGCTCCATGGCGTCGAGCAGGGTCTCGCGGTCAAAGACATTGACGTTGATGTGGTGCCCGCCGTCGGCAAAGTAGCCGTCCATTATCCCCACCAGGTTGGCGACGCGTACTTCTTCTGCCCGGCCCAGGGCCGCGGGGATAATCGAAAACGTGTAGGAAATGCCGTCCAGAGCGTAGATATACGGCAGTTTAGCCACTGAAGCTAGAGAAGCTATCGCGCCCTTCTTATCCCGGCCGTGCATTGGGTTGGCGCCGGGGGCGAAGGGTTCGCCGTCCTTTCTGCCGTCAGGGGTGGCGCCTGTCTTCTTGCCATAGACCACGTTGGAGGTTATGGTCAGCACCGAGGTAGTGGTCACGGCTTCACGGTAAGTGGCCCGCTTTTTAAGCCGAATCATAAAGTTTTTGAGCACGTCGGCGGCCAGTTTGTTTATCTCGGCGTCGTTGTTGCCAAAGGCCGGATAGTCGCCCTCTATCTCGTAGTCTGTGGCAAGTCCCGCCTCGTTGCGTACTGCCTTTACCTTTGCATGCTTTATGGCCGAGAGGGAGTCTACCACAACCGATAACCCCGCAATACCCGTTGCCTGGGTGCGCAGAACGTCTTTGTCGTGCAGCGCCATCTGCAGGGATTCGTAGTTGTATTTGTCGTGCATGTAGTGTATGACGTTTAGTGTGCTGATATAAAGCCCGGCCAGCCACTCAAGCACCTGGTCGAACTTGCGGGTGACCTCGTCGTAATCAAGGTACTCACTGGTTATGGGGGCAAACTCAGGGGCTACTTGTTCCCCGCTTTTTTCGTCCTTGCCGCCGTTGATTGCGTATAGCAGCGCTTTGCCCAGGTTTGCCCGGGCGCCAAAAAACTGCATCTGCTTGCCCAGGCGCATGGCCGAAACGCAGCAGGCTATGCCGTAGTCGTCCCCCCAGTGTCCGCGCATGAGGTCGTCGTTCTCGTACTGTATAGAACTCGTATCAATCGAGACCTTGGCGCAATAGTTTTTGAAGCTCTGGGGCAGGTTGACGCTCCATAGGATGGTGAGGTTTGGCTCGGGTGCGGGGCCAAGGTTGTACAGCGTGTGCAGCACACGGTAGGAAGTTTTGCTGACAAGGGTGCGGCCGTCTTCGCTCATCCCGCCGATAACCTCGGTAACCCAAGTGGGGTCGCCGGAAAACAGGCTGTTATAGTCGGCAGTGCGCAGAAACCGCACCATCCGCAGCTTCATCACAAAGTGGTCGATAAGCTCCTGAGCCTGGGCCTCTGTAAGCGCGCCGGAAGTTATATCCCTCTCGATATAAATATCCAGGAAGGTTGAGACTCGGCCAAGGCTCATGGCCGCGCCATCCTGCTGCTTTATTGCCGCCAAGAAGCCGAAGTAGGTCCACTGGATAGCTTGTTGCGCGCTTGTCGCCGGCGCCGCGATATCAAAGCCATAGCCCTGGGCCATCTGTGCGAGGTCTTTTAGAGCCTTAATCTGCTCGCTGATGTTTTCGCGCAGGCGGATGGTCTCTTCGTTCATTTCGGCAAAGTCCAGCGCCTTCTTCTCGAGCTGCTTTTGCTCGATGAGTATATCTGTACCGTAAAGCGCTACCCGCCTGTAGTCGCCGATGATACGCCCGCGGCCGTATGCATCGGGCAACCCGGTGATGATACCGCTTTTGCGTGCGCTGATCATATCCTCGGTGTAGACGTCGAAAACACCGTCGTTGTGGGTTTTACGGTAATCGTCGAACACTTTTTGGGTGTCCTTGTCCAGCTCAAAGCCGTAGGATTTAAGGGCACTCTGCACAACCCTCAGCCCACCAAACGGCATTATTCCCCGCTTTAGCGGTTTGTCGGTCTGTATCCCCACTATGCGCTCTAAGGATTTGTTTATATACCCGGGACCGAAAGCGGTAATGGTGGACGGTATCTTGGTTTCGGCGTCCAGTACCACTTTTTCGTTTTCTAGCTTGCATAGCTCGAGGACTTCTTCCCAGAGCTGGTTTGTGTCGGATGTCGGCCCGGCCAAAAAAGACTCATCCCCGATATACGGGGTATAGTTTAGCTGTATAAATTCTCGGACGTCAACTTCTCTATCCCAGTTGCCGGCTCTAAATCCAGCCCATTCTTTGCGCATAATCTTCACCTCTATATTTTAGATGTACCCTATTGCCTCACAAAATAATACCACATCTAGCCTTATTATACAATGCGCGGACCTATTAAAAATCTCAGGTATTAAAGTGTAGCACAAAAAGGCGTCTGCCCAAACCAGGGAAGAAGCCTTCTGCAAAGTTGCGTATTGCATGTCCGCTACCAGGTGCTCAAAGTAATTTGCCCAGGGCTGTTGTTTTCCTGCGACAAAGTGTAGCCTTGCGACAAGAAGTAGAAAGTCTCGCTGCGCATAACTCTGTACTCGTCTCGCTTATCTCGCACTCTGCTGCTCAGGCCTGCAATATCCGCGCCGTCACGGGTCAAGCCAAGCATTCCGCCCTCACCGAACTGGTAAGCCACAAGCGCATGGGCTTCTGCGTGTCGCGAGAGCAAGTCGGCTAAAATTAAGGTGCCCGCATCAATATTTTGGAATGGATCCAGCAGGTTATAAATTCCGTATCTCTCTTGCAGCCAGCCTCGGTTGACGTCGTTTATTTGCATAAGGCCGGTATCTCGTGTACCGTTGCGGTTTACGCCTATAGCCTCTATCCTAAAGGTACTCTCACGCCACATAAGCGCTAGTACCAGCTCATATTCTATTCCCAGAGAGGCTGCGCGGTTAAAGGTATACCTTTGCAGCTCGTAACTTAGAGGTATCTGCTCAAGGTAGAAAAAGCCGAGAGTGTCTATATGTGGATGAAGAGGCGGGGCACCCGGCATCGCGCCAGATACCGAATAATCTTGGGGAGTGGGCGGCTCTGCCGGCGCCAGCTCAAGAGTGGAGATGCCGGCACTTGCACTCAAAGCTTTCAGGCTGCCATCAAGAGAAAACTCTGTCGGCATAATAATTGGCACTTGAGTAAGGTCAAAGGGTGGTACATGAAGCACGGCACCCGGCCCCGAAGGCGGGGAAAACGCAGTCGTCGCGATAACCCCTCCCATAATGAAAAAGGAAGCCGCAAATACGGCAAGCTTTTTTGCCAGAGTATTGCGAAATATCTTTTTTATCATCAAATCACCTTTTCTGACCGCGCGGAGCTGATGCGGCCATATTTGCCTGCGGCCCGGGCAGGGCAACCGGCAGTTTTATTTTATACGCTCTATTAGCATTTTTTTGCTGAAAAGCGTCACATCGAGATTACTGAGCCTTCCTGGCCATCGCCAAACAACCAATATAGTTGCCAAAATATGGGATTATTATGCAGCAATCATGTTGTTCCAACACCGCAATATTTTGCCCTCAATTTAAATTCAAAATACCTTTAGCGGTGATTGCGCACAACCCGTTCGAAGCCTTTTGCCATATCCTGAGTAGACAAGGCATATAGATTGACATAGCTCTATTCAAGTTAAAAATGTGCTTTACAGCCATTAGCGCTGCTTTTAGGAAGCACAAGTATAAAGCCTTTACAGCAATATGTCAAGTGGGGGTTGGTATGGTGCCTGTGGATTTTTCAGCGCTGCTGCATAGTTTTCAGGGGATTTTGCAGGGTGCGAGCATGTTGGTGCTTATCTGTGGGATGGGGATATACCTGACTTTGCGTACCCGGTTTTTTCAGGTACGGGGGTTGCCTTTTGTACTGCGCGCAACTTTGGGTGCGCTCTTCAAAAAGGATACCGAGCAGAGCAGCGGCGGTATCTCCCCTTTCCAGGCGGTGAGCACCGCCCTTGCCGGGACCATGGGTGTCGGCAATATCGCCGGTGTGGCCACCGCTCTTACTCTAGGGGGCGCGGGGGCTTTATTCTGGATGTGGGTGAGTTCTTTCTTTGGAATGATGACCAAGTACGCCGAAGTTGTCCTTGCCGTGCGCTACCGGGAGAAAAGCGAGGGCGGCGGATGGCATGGCGGCCCTATGTATTATATGGAGAAGGGCTTGGGTAAGCGCTGGATGGCCAAGCTATTCGCTTTGCTCTGCGCGGCGGGGTCTTTTGGAATTGGCAATATGACACAGGTTAACGCTGTCTCCGGGGCGGCTAGAGTAGCTTTTGGCGTCCCACTGTGGATAACCGGCGTGCTCACCGCTTTTATTGTCGCCCTAGTGATCTTTGGAGGTGTAAAGCGAATAGCCAGCGTAGCCGAGATTGTAATCCCATTTATCTCTGTAGCTTACATTGCAGCCTGTGTTTTTGCAATCATGCGGTGGAGCGACTACCTGGGCGGCGCTGTCAACTTGATTTTTGCCCAAGCTTTTACCTTGCAAAGCGCGGTTGGCGGCGTTGCAGGGTATGGGTTGTTGACCGCCCTGCGCTACGGAATTTCTCGGGGGGTGTTCACCAACGAAGCGGGGATGGGCGCGGCCTCCATCGCTCACGCGGCCGCCGACTGCAAAAGCCCGCAGCATCAGGGTGCTTGGGGTATCTTCGAGGTTTTTCTTGACACCAATACCGTATGTACCTTGACCGGGCTTGTGTTGCTGACCGCCGGGGGCGGCGCTCTCTGGCAGAGCGGACTTGACGGCGTCGAGATGACAACAGCCGCATTTGTCTCGGTGTTCGGGCCACTGGGGGCTACATTTATCGCGCTCTCGGTGATGATTTACGCCATAGCCGGTATGCTGGGCTGGTGCCTTTACGGCGAGACTTCGATAGGTTACCTGACAAACCGGAATGAGAGGTCGGTCTTGATTTACCGCGGGGTGTTTATAATCTGCGTATATGTAGGTGCGGTGAGCGAGCTGCGGATGATTTGGGAGTTGACTGATGCGCTTAATGCGCTGATGGCGGTGCCTAATATTGCTGCACTTTGGTTGTTGCGAAAGCAGATTATACTGCCGGGGAGGCAACGAAGCGGCTAGTTTATATAAGCGTTCATTGCCTCCCACCACATGTTCATGCAGACCTTCCAATATATAGACACCCTAACCCCTCTATATGTAACCTCTCCCCCGCACACAAACCAAAAAAATCCTCCCCAGCTACTGCCGGGGAGGATTTTTAGAGAAGTTCAGCTTACTTAACGGAGTTCTCGTAAGCTTGAATCATTTTCTTAACCATCTGGCCGCCTACAGAGCCGGCTTGGCGGGAGGTCAGGTCGCCGTTGTAACCCTGCTTGAGGTTTACGCCAACTTCGCCTGCGGACTCCATTTTAAAGCGGTTCATAGCTTCTTTAGCTTCAGGTACAAGCATTTTATTGCTGCTAGCCATTTTTCTTACACTCCTTAGACATTGTAAAAGTGAGTTTGCGTTTGCCCTAATATTATGGGCACGCCACCTGCCTTTATTAGTGGTAAAATCATGGGGTGGCGTCAGATATATCCTTCCTTTAAGATTTCTATCTTGCCGGAAAGGATTAAGATAGCGGCAGCTGCCATCAGCAGAAAGTTCTCATGCGGTTTTTGGCGGCGCAGCGGTATCTCTTGGGGCTCCGCCGTGCTGCCGTCAAGGCAAGAGATGTCCCGGCGCAAGTCTATCACCGCGCTATCTCCGGCCATACTTGACAAAGTGATAGTGTCCCGGCTTCGCAACCCACAAGTGATTGCGGGCATGCGAGTATCGCTTACATGACCCAACAATTGCTCATCGCTGGAATCCACAATAGCAACCGCAGTCGCATCGTCTCGAGGCTGAAACACAGTAGTTTGCGCCTTATTGTAAACGACAATTACCTTATCACGACCGGTGGGGTTAAAGCTTTTGATGTCGCAAAGCGTCAGCTCGCTATTATCAAAATGCTTACCCAAAATGCGCGAGAGCGCACAGAAAAAATCACTATCATCCTTGCCGTCCGCAACGAGAATTGTAACCACAAACAACCCTCCACAAAAAAACTTTTGCTGTTTTAGAACTTGTTGACGCATGGCGCCAACAAGTCCGATTTCAGGTTGCCGCACTTTTAGGTTTTGTCGGTTGCGTCTCTATATGCAAACCAATCTAAGGCGTAAAAATCAGAAAAATATTCAAATTAAATAAAGGACGCCCACAAGGGCGCCCTTTATGTTTAGCTCGCAGCATTAAGCTTCGTAAATCCCCGTAAGTATTTATAATATAACATGGATATAACTATCAAAAAATTACATCATATGCAGGATAAAAATGGCAAAAATTTACTTTTGTTGACAAGCTTTATTATGAGCTTGTCAGACATCGTACCACAGGCTAACCCAGCGCACGTAGAATCTCTTGGGCTTTGTCGGTGCGCTCCCATCTAACGCCTAAATCTTCCCTGCCCATATGGCCGTATGCCGCAAGCGCACGGTAGATAGGCTTGCGTAGGTCCAGCTCGCGAATTATTGCGTTTGGCGTAAACGAGAATACTTCTCTGATAGCGCCGGACAGCTTGAGGTCATTCACTTTGCCTGTGCCGAAAGTCTCCACCCGCACCGATACCGGCTCTGCCACACCGATAGCATACGAAAGCTGCAGTTCGCACCTGGAGGCAAGGCCTGCCGCAACTACGTTTTTGGCTGCGTACCTAGCCATGTAAGCAGCTGAACGGTCAACTTTGGTGGGGTCTTTACCCGAGAAGCAACCACCCCCGTGGCGCCCGTAGCCGCCGTAAGTATCCACAATAATTTTGCGTCCGGTAAGTCCTGCGTCCCCGTGCGGCCCACCTATTACAAAGCGGCCGGTGGGATTTACAAGGTATTGGGTATCACACAGAAGATGCTCAGGCAAAACCGGTCCGGCCAGATGCTTTACAAGGTCTGTCTGAATTGTTTTAACATCCACACTTTCGGCGTGCTGGGTTGACATTACAACCGTGTCAATGCGGACGGGTTTGCCGTCTTTGTACTCAACCGTTACCTGCGTTTTGCCATCCGGGCGCAGATACTCAAGGGTGCCGTCCTTGCGCAGGTCGGCCATTCGAGCGGCCAGCTTGTGGGCCAGGGATATCGCAAGCGGCATAAGCTCGGGAGTTTCGTCGCAAGCATAGCCGAACATCATGCCTTGGTCGCCCGCGCCGCCGAGGTTGTCCTCATCGCTGGCAAGAGTACTGCGCACTTCGTATGCGCGCTCCACGCCCATAGCGATATCTCCGCTCTGCTCGTCTATGGCGGTTATCACAGCACAACTGTCCCCATCGAAGCCGTAGGCGGGGTTGTCGTAACCTATTTCTTTTATCACCTTTCGTGCCACCTTGGGGATATCACAGTAGACTTTGGTGGTTATCTCCCCCATTATTAGCACTAGCCCGGTTGTTGCGCAAGTCTCGCAGGCCACACGCGCATCCGGGTCATTGCTTATAATAGAATCAAGCACAGCGTCCGATATCTGGTCGCAGATTTTATCCGGATGCCCTTCTGTAACTGATTCCGATGTAAATAGATTCTTTGGCATTTTATGTCCTCCCCCTATACAGTCGCTCAAAAATAGGAACTGGGAATTCGTATCTATCATTTTTCGTTTTCCAACTAGTATTCGCTTAGGGGGAACTTCTCAAAGTCCCCCCTAAGCGAATACTATACCATTATTGTCAACGTTTGTCAAATTATGCCTTGGAGCACCAGCACCACCAAAATACAACTGATGAGCACTAATCCCGCCACCAGGAAGACGCCTAATTTCCCACTTTGAGTGGCAACCAGCTGGGTTTCTCCTTCGGGGATTAAACGGGCAGAGCGTAGAGCTTTTATCAGCGGTTTGTAGAGCAGCAGGGTCAAAGCCATGTTCAACCCGCCTTTTACTAGATTAAACGGCAGAAAAACCGGAAGCAACATACCCGCCACAGCCTCGCGGGGCAGACCCATGTAAATCGGCACGATGATATAGTTCCAGAGCATCATAGCCGCAGTAGCTAGCACCACCCCGCATACAAGGCCGACCACCGCGCCTGCCAACGTTTTGCGCCTCTTATATATGACCGCGGCTGTACAGGCAAATGCACAGGTAGAAATCACGTTCATTATAAACCCTAGTGGCCCTGTGTTGCTGATAGTAACCATCTCCACAAAAGAAACCACAAGCGAGAGCGCGAGCACCGCCACCGGGCCGAAAATAAACCCGGCCATTACAATGGCGACATCCTTCGGCTCGTAGCTCAAAAACAGCACCACAGGTATGCGCACGACAATCATCAGTACGCAGGCTATAGCGGCAAAGCCTCCGAGAGTTGTCAGAGTTTTGGTTTTTGTGAAATCTGGCATTGTAGTATTGTACATTTTTGGCCCTCCATTTATTCCGATGGCTCGTTTTGGCGACAACGCAAAAATCCTCGAAAGCATAAGCTTCGAGGACGAATTTTGGCGCAAATATGCGCTGCGTTTCTTTCATCCGGACTTTAACCGTCGGTCAGGGATTCTTACCCTGTCTGCCAAATGGCTCGCGGACTTGTGGCCTCGCTGGACCCTTCACCGCCGGTGAGGAATTGCACCTCGCCCTGAAACAAGCTATTCTGTTGATTTCATTGTACCATATTTACGTGCGGATTGTCAACACGGCTCTCGCCCAACCTAGTGGGGTTTGTCTGCACTCTGAACATATACAGTATAATATCAATAATATCAGCTTGTCTCATTAACTCAAAACATCACAATACTCTCTATACTCTTACACCTGCCGCTCTGGTTGTCAATCTCCAGCGCCACGGCTGAGATTCTAATATCGTGGGGGTCTGCCTCAAAGCGGGTTGGCAGGCCTGTGCGCATTTTGTGTATGGCAAGATCTGACTTTACACCAAGCACCGAACCCGTACCTCCGCACATCCCCACATCAGTGATGTAGCCGGTACCACCGGGCAACACGACTGCGTCGGCGGTGGGCACATGGGTGTGAGTGCCAATAACCGCCGAGACTCTGCCGTCCAGGTGGTAGCCCATACAGAGCTTTTCTGCGGTGGCCTCGGCGTGGAAGTCCACCAACACACAGGGAGTGGTAATAGTCTCCAGCAAGCGGTCGATACAGTCCAGCGGGTTCTCGATCGGGTCCATGAACACCTGCCCCTGTAGGTTGATAACGCACAGGCTGCACCGCGGGTCGTCGTATAGGAAGATGCCGTCCCCCGGCGCCTTTGAATGATAATTGGCCGGCCGAATAATACCCTGCCTCTTTCCCAGGGCATCGGCGGCTTCTTTGCGGCGCAGGGCGTGGTTCCCGGAGGTTATAACATCCACCCCGCTGTCCTGCATATGGCGCAGGCTTTTAGGGGTCATGCCGTTGCCATCGGCTGAGTTCTCACCGTTAGCCACAGTGACATTGACGCCGTAACGCTGCTTTAACAGGGGGAGCTTTTCGCGCAGATAATCGCAGCCAGGCTGCCCAACCACATCGCCGACCATTAGGACCACCATTAAGCTATCACCAGCTCCTTTGCGCTCATTGCCACCGCTTGAGGGTGCGTAAAGTCTCGCGCAGCATTCCCCGCGCGGCGTCCGCGTTCATACCCATCCCGGGCACGCCAAGCTTCAATCATCTCGTCCATTGTGCACTCAACTTTAAATCTTCCGTTTTAAAAACAGTGTTTTTCGTAACGCTTACCCCAAATCCTCAATAAGAGGGACTGTCACAGTAAAAGTTTCTCCCGGCCCTGTCCTGGATGGGCGGTGGATGGTAAGTTCTACGGTATCCTCCGCTCTCTTGGTATCTAAAACCGCACGGATGTCGTTGAGGTTGCGAATTTCCTGACCATCCATATGGGTGATTATATCGCCGGTCTGAACCCCGTTATCTATTAGACCATCCGAGCTGATGGTAACAATTTGCACACCATCGCTTACGATCTCGCCGGTAATGCCCAGCAGCACCCTGCCGGTTACCCGTCCGTGAAGAATCAACTCTTCAATAATCGGAATTGCATAAGCCATCGGTATTGCAAACCCTATGCCCTCGTAGCCAAGTTCAACTATTTTTGCGGTGTTTATACCTATAACCTGGCCAAACTCGTTGCTGAGCGGGCCGCCCGAATTGCCGGGGTTTATAGCCGCATCTGTTTGGATAAATATGGTGGAGTCGTAAGGTGTGGAGACCACCCGGTTGACCGCCGAGACAATGCCTCTGGTAACACTGCCCGCGAGTTCTACTCCTCCGGGGTTGCCGATAGCCACCACTGTCTCCCCTACTTCCAGCTGGTCTGAGTTGCCCAGTACAGCTGCCGGCAAGCCGGTGCGATCGACCCGCAGTACAGCTATGTCGGTGCGGGTGTCGTAGCCCACCAGCAAGGCTTCGTACTCGGACATGTCCTCGAAGACCACCACTAGTGACTGCGCCCGCTCGACCACATGGGCGTTTGTGACGATATATCCATTCTCGGTAACGATAATGCCGCTGCCCTCGCTATCCGGCCTAAGCATCCGGCCCGATCTGTAGTTTATTATCCCTACAACCGAGGGGCGAACCACTTGGGCTACTTGGGGTACCGTCATAAGTTCACCTACGACGGGGGGGGTATCGTCGCCTGGCGGGCGCGATTCAATTCGCAGGTTTACTTCACCGCTGGGGGAGGGCGGCTGCGGACGTGGCACCGGCGTGGGTGTTGTGTCTTCGTAGGTATCTTCTATTTGTGGGGGCGGTATCGGGGTGGCAGAGGGAGTCATAGCGTTGTAGCCAACGAAAGCCAGCACACTTAGCGCGACCACACCAAGCACTACTACCCCCGCAACCACCAGACCCCTTGATCTTTTTTTGCGCGGATTTGTGTTGGGCAGCGCTTGGTGGTACTCGTTGAAACTCCACTGGTTCTGCCCGGAGGCGGAGTGCGGTTGCACGGCGCCGTATTGGTATCCGGAATGCGGTTGCCCAGGAACCATGCTCCCAGGCTGGTAAGTACCGGGTGGGGGCGGCTGGCTCTTCCTTACGTAGACGCTGTAGTTGCGCTTACTGTAAGGGGAATTGCCGCTCTCGCCCGCGCGCCAATCAGGCCCTCGGCCCGGTGAGGCGGCGGGGGGCGCTTGCTCTGGCACCTCTGGTTTTGTTGTATTGCTCTCTCCCGCATGCCACCCATGGGACTGTGCCCAGCCGTATATATCTGCGGCGGGTACATGTGGGAGTGCCTCTGGCCGCGCGGTATCGCTCTCACCTGCGCTCAAATCCGGCCCATTGTCAAGCGGGTCAGCTGGTGGGATATCAGGCGGGGGTGTCTGCTCCGGCGATTTCGGTGGTGTGGTGCCGTTCTCGCCAGCGCTCCAGTCGGGCACCCAGGCCAGTGGGTCAGCGGGTGGTATGGGCGGGGGCGCTTGCTCCGGCACCTCTGGTTTAGTGGTATCTTTCTCGTCGTGTTCCCTCACGCGAATTACCTCCGTAATGCTATCTAGGTCTATTATAGCACGCTACACCTGCGTTCGCAACAAGTTTCGCCGCCGTTTGCGTTGTTTGTGGGCTTTGGAACCTATATTTAATAAGATAAATTGTTCGCAAGCCGAAGCGTTTTTTCTAGGCGAGAAAAAGCACAACAATAAAAGCCAGTAATCTCTTCGCGCCAGCCCTCCTTTAACTCCAGCTTTCACCTTTAGCCTTTTCTTTTGTCTCGTGGTCTTTGAGCACCTGCTTGGGCGGGTTGGGTATGCATATTTCAAACTCGGTGTACTCACCCTCCGCCGTGCGGACAAATATCTCCCCTTTGTGGTAGTTGATGATCGACTTTACGATGTGCAGCCCAAGTCCGACCCCGCTCTTGTTGAGGGAACGGCTTTTGTCCGACTTATAAAAGCGCTCGAAGAGCAAAGGCACCTCGGATTTTTCCAGTCCGCTGCCGGTGTTGCGGATAGCCATGTAAGTGCGCTGGGCATCGGTTTGGTAGTGGAAAGTTATCACCCCGCCCTCGTTTACAAACTTGACGGCGTTGTCAACCAGGTTGTATACCACCTGGTGCATAAGGTCGATATCCGCCCAAACCCAGACTTTGTCGGCGTCCAGGCCCTCCAGTGTTAGTTTTTTCTCTTCGATTGCCTGCTCAAAATTGAACACCGTTTTGCGCATGATTTCGCTGACGTCAAACAGTGTTGGGTTGAGGCTCAGTTCCCCCGTCTCTATCCGGGCAGTGTCCAACATCGAGCGCACTAGACGGGCCAGCCGTTTGACTTCGCCGGAGACAAGGGACAGGTAGTGGCCATGTTTTTCTTCTGGGATAGTGCCGTCCAACATACCGTCCACAAAGCCGCCGATAGTGGTCATAGGGGTTTTTAGCTCGTGGGAGACATTGGCTACAAAGGATCGTCGGGTGGTCTCGGTGACCGCCAGGGTCGAGGCCATATTATTGAAAGCCATGGCAAGTTGTCCCAGCTCATCGTAACCGCCTACCTGCACCCGTTTGGAGAAGTCCCCTTGAGAGAAACTCTGAGTGGCGCCGAGCATCTCTTTGAGCGGGCGGATAAGGCTGGAGGTGATAAAATATATCAGCACGAAGGAGACAAATAACACAACCGCTGCGCTTATAGTAAACATATTTAGCAACTCGCGCAGGAATATCATCTGGCCGGCAGTGTTGGCACAAGCGAAGACCACACCTATCACTTGGCCGTTAGCGTGTACCGGCACACCCACTACGTGGTGAGCCTCTTCAAAAAAACCGCCAAGTGTACCGGTGCCGGCAAACTGCGAATCAACAGCCTGGGTCACTATCTCCTGTGGAATGCTCTCTCCCAAGCCTCTTGGACCCCCTGGCCCGGCGCTGTAGAGCACTATTCCATCGGTCCTCCGGACAAAGAAGAGCTCAACATCCATGCCCAGAGCAAGTATCTCGTACACTTCCGATATCCCCCGCTGATCCACAATGTGGAAGAAGGCGTGGTAGTTCTGGGCGGTAATTTCGGCGGCGGTGCGCGCGTTGCGCTCGAGCATATCGAATCTATCACTCTGGAAGTACTGTGAGGCAAATACCATCAAAACGGCGCCCAGTATAACTATACTGAGCACCATGCAAAAGGAGAATATAGCAAAGTACTTGCGGAACAAGCTAGTGCTGTGCACGGCAGACCACCTACTCTTTTACTTCAAACTTATAACCCACGCCCCAAACGGTTTTGAGCGTCCACCGCTCCGAGACACCCTCAAGTTTTTCTCGCAGCCGCTTGATGTGTACATCAACTGTCCGCGAGTCGCCGTAGTACTCAAATCCCCAGACTTCGTCAAGCAGCTGGTCGCGGGTATATACCCGGTTGGGGTTGCCCGCCAGGTGGAAAAGCAGCTCGAGTTCTTTGGGCGGGGTGTCCACCGCCTTGCCGTCTACTTTGAGTTCGTACTTGGTCATGTTGACCACCAGCTTGTCGTAGCTGACTTCCTTGGTGTCTGCTCCATCGCTGGTTTTGTCTGTTCTGCGCAGCACAGCTTTTATGCGGGCGACGATTTCCTTGGAGTCGAAGGGCTTGACCACGTAGTCGTCGGCGCCCAGCTCAAGACCGAGCACTTTGTCAAAGGTCTCGCCCTTAGCAGTCAGCATAATTATCGGCGTGTTCGACTTTTTGCGGATCTCCCGCAACACTTGCCAGCCGTCCAGTTTGGGCATCATCACATCCAGCAGGACTATGTCCGGCGCGTCTTTAGTAAAGCCCGCAAGAGCCTCCTCGCCGTCGTTTGCAGTGATTACGGCAAAGTCCTCTTTTTCCAAGTAGAGCCGCAGCAGCTCAACGATGTTTTTATCGTCGTCCGCAACCATTATTTTTCCTTTTTGCATAATTCCAATCCTTCCCAGGCGAAAAATGGCGATATCTGTATACCTTTAATTATAGCCCAAAACGGTGTCCAATGATGAACTTTTTTTGAAGTTTTTAAAGTTTTAATTGCAACATCGCAAATGACAATGTACAATGAATGGGTTCGCTTGACGGACTCAGCTTAAATACATCGTGCGTAGCGCGACACTTTTATTGTCAACTGTCAACTGGAAGAGAGGATTATTCCCATGAAACTTGGCCTGGTAGGACTGCCCAACGCGGGCAAAACCACATTGTTCAACGCCGTTACCGGTACTAAAGCGGTTAGCGCTAACTACATGTTCAGTACCACTGCGCCCACCACGGGCATTGTGCCCGTACCCGACCACCGACTAGAAAGGCTGGCCGAAATCCACGAGCCCAAGAAGATAACTCCCGCAAGCTTAGAGATTGTCGACATTGCCGGGCTTACTAGGGGGTCATACAAAGGCGAGGGGCTGGGCAATAAGTTTTTGGCCGATATCCGAGAGGTGGACGCACTTGTCCACGTTGTCCGCTGCTTTGAGGATGACGAAGTAACCCATGTGGATGGAGAGCTCAACCCCGCCAGGGATATTGAGACCATCAACCTAGAGCTTGTCTTTTCCGACCTGGATATACTTGAGCGGCGGATTGAACGCACCACCAAAGCAGCAAAGGGCGACAAAAAACTGCTGCCCGAGATTGAACTGCTCGGCCGCCTCAAAGACCATCTCGAGCTGGGGGCAGGTGCCCGCAGTTTCACCTGTGAGAACGATTTAGATAAAGAGATTATCGCAAGCATTCCCCTGCTCTCGGCAAAGCCGGTTATCTACGCCGCGAACCTGAGCGAAAAGGACTTCGCTACTCCGCTGGAGGGCAATTCCCTTTACAGTCCTGTTGCCGCTGTCGCCGGGGAGGAGGGCGCACAGGTGCTGCCGGTCTGCGCCAAATTCGAGGAGGATATCGCTGAACTTACCCACGAAGAGAAAAAGCTCTTCCTGGCGGACGTTGGCCTGGAGGAAAGCGGGCTTGACCGGGTTATACGTAGCGGGTACGCCCTGCTGGGGCTGATATCCTTCCTAACGGCGGGCAAGCCGGAGGTTAGAGCTTGGACTGTCCGCAAGGGCGCAAAGGCCCCACAAGCCGCCGGCAAGATACACACCGACTTCGAGAAAGGCTTTATCCGCGCCGAGGTTATCGCATTCGATGAGCTGGATGCCTGCTGCACAATGGTCATCGCAAAAGAAAAAGGATTAGTCCGCCTGGAGGGCAAAGAGTACGTCGTGCGGGACGGCGATGTTATACACTTCCGCTTCAACATTTGAGCTTATAACATATTTGTGTGTTTTTCACCAAATTTTATAAGTTTGTGAATTAATGTTGTTGCTTGTTAATATAAATATCAAGTATTAACTACCAAAATACGATAGTTGGCGCCCTTTACTGTATTTGACAAAACTTTCCTTATTTGGCATAATGATTAGTGTTTTGGACTTAAGTGTCTTTACACTGCGGACAAACCCAATAAGGAGAGATTTTATTTTATGGATACAACGATACCACCGCCCAAACGAAAGCTTACTGTAAAAATTTTGGTCTGCGCACTTGTGGGCGCACTTGTTTTGAGCTTGCTTGCTTTTCCGGCAATGGCTTCACCTGCTGCAAACCGCACTTTTGAGGTTCACTTTGTTGTTGACGGCTATATTACCACAGTCGAAACGTCTCTTGGCTTTAGCTTGCTGGATGCCCTTGACGAGGCGGGTCTGGTGCTCGGGGAACAGTACCGGCAAGGCGATATGGTTCGGCGGCCGGTCAGCCCCAACGACGTTTACCGGGTAGAGTTCAGGGGTGGAGAAAGCGCTCCTGTCCAACGGGAGCTTCCCTACGAGATTGTGCTGGTTCCCACTTCCCTCTTCCCTGAGGGCACGAATATGCGGGTCAACTACGGCAGGCCAGGTGTGCGCGAAGTCAGGTACGGTACGTTAGTTATCAACGGCACGACAGTCGGCAGAGTGTTGCGCAGCGAGACTGTAATAGAAGCGCCGGTCAACTCCAGACTTCTGGTTGGCACCCCGGGGGCACGCATCTCTCCCTTCAACTTTGAGTGGGAGCGCGGCGAGGACGGCAATCCGGTGGGTTACCATGCCAGGCTGACCAACCAGCGGGCTACTGCGTATAGCGACCGGGTAGGCACCATAACATCCACCGGACAAAGGGCAGCTGTTGGTCTAGTAGCAGTTAACCCCCGAAATATCCCATACGGCACACTGTTGTATATCGCGAGCGATTGCCGCACTTTTGTTTACGGTTACGCCATAGCCGCAGATACCGGCGGCGACCTCATGCGCGGCCGGATCGACATCGACCTCTTCTACGACAGCCACTTGGAAACCATACACCACGGCAATCGCAGGGTGAATGTTTTTATCTTGCAGCTGCCGCAATAACAACTCAATAAGTTTATATGGGCGCCGGGGTTTACTCCGGCGCTTTTTGGAGAGGAAATATGGAGAAGTATAACTTGATCAACCACAAGAATTCAGAACTCCCTAATTACCCGGTAAACGGAAAAAACATTTCTCTCCGTTTGTACTTCAGCCCGGATAGGCAGGTCTGTATACTGGGGCAATTCGACAACAACTGTGCCTTTTGGTTGTCGATATCGGCTCTAGATGACATCGAGCACAATGCCGCAATATTTGACTTCATTTGGGGGCACGACCACAAATTAGTCGCGTATTGGCATTCTGTCTTGAATCGGGAGTACCCGCAGGTGCGCGACTGGCTGACTATAAACATTCGCAAGCAGCACTATTTTCCCACAGGCGAGATGCGTTACATCTTCCCTACTGGCGGATTTTTCCGAGACAGCGGGCACGACAACGCTAAATCTTTGGCAAGAGACATGCAGACTTTTTTCGCGAAGGAACTCGATAAATGCGCAAATAGGCTGGTGGACCCGCTCTACTTGACCATACTTGCAAAGTATCACGAGATTTTATCGAGCGTCGAAGGTGATGCTTATAGCAATTACACCAAAATGCAGCCGCTTATCAGTATTATTGAAAGCGAGAGTTATCTGCGTTTGTCTTCGGATGCAGACGCGAGGAAGGCCTATCTGCGTTGCGTTAATGAGTGTTCTAACCTTTACAACCGCTATATGACAGCTATTCGTTGAACTGCGCATTTCACTCGCTTACAGTAAACACCCCCTGCCGATAAAGCTGACGCACCAGCAGACAGAGTATTGGCGCGGCAATAAGCCCCCCTACTCCCGCGATTCTCAGGCCGGCATACATGGCGGTGACAGCGGCCAGCGGGTGCAGGCCAATCTGCCCGCCGAGTATCCGCGGCTCAAGCACCTCGCGCAGTACACTGATGCCCACCCATAGTGCTATGATACCCACCCCGGCGCTTGTAACGCCAGTCAGCAACAAATAAATGCCCCAAGGCAAAAGCACCAACCCGCTGCCGATTATCGGCAAAAAGTCCAACAGGGCGATAAGCGCAGCTACCGCCAAAAAGTTGCTCCTGCCCAGCAGCCAGAGTCCAGCCGCCAGCACCACGAAAGTCCCACCCATGATGATAGCGTATGCCCGCAGCGCCTTGCCTATTGTGCCCAGCATATAGTCCCGCAGGCCAAGCACGGTCTCCCGGTGCTTTTGCGGTATAAGATTTATCGCTCCCTCGCGGATTTTTGGGTAGTCGGCTAGAATCAGCACCGAGGACAGTATGGTAAAAATAACTGCGATCGCCGCGATAGGCAGCTTTCCTGCAAGGTTGCCCAACAGCTCCAGCCCCCGCTGGGAAGCTGTAGTGGCGGCGCCTCCCAGCGCGTTGTTTACAATTTCGAGCGCACCGCTGGCCCCCGCGCCGACAGTGCCAGCAAAAGCGCGGCCACCGGCCACTTCCTCTATCCGCTGGGTGATAGTCGCGAACATCGGCTGTATCCCGGTCGCGTAGAGCTCGGGCAGGCGCTCCCCGAGCTGCTGTGCCCGCCCAAATAGGTATGTCCCCAATAGCCAAAAGCCCCCGCCCAACGCAAAGTAGAACAAAGCCGCCGAAACTATCGACGCCCTGCGCATACTCATCCGAGAGTGACGCCGAATAAACCCGGCAAGTGGGCGGAGTATATACGCTATCAAATACCCCAGCAGAAATGGCGAAAACCAGCCCAGCAGATACCGTCCCGCCGCCCAGAGCAAAAAGGCGCAGCCCAGCACAAACGCACCCTTTATCAGCCACTGTTTCATCTGATCTACACCCATGGCAACCTCCAATTCGCCGCACTCGGCTCCCCTAACTTGCTATTGGTAGCTTCCCCTTTTTCGGTCAATATTTGACGCCATTTGGCAAAGTGGCTAAATTCCCCTCCACAGCATATCACAAATCTACGAACTTTCCCCTGTTTTGACTTAATTGTTAGGTATCTGAAATAGCTGCTGGTTAACTTGAGATTTTGACTATATTTCGGCTATTTTGTCGCTATTTGCGCAAATTTGCTCTTTGTAACCTCACAGCAGGCGTGCTATAGTGTTTGCGGAGAACTACATTCGTTGTTGGGGGGTGGACACTTCGCAAGACGCAAAACCAATGTCGGAACCGAGCGGAGACGGGCAATACCTTCTAGTAGATAGCCGCGTTTTGCCGGGGGCCTTTAGCAAAGTGGTGCGGGCCAAGCAGCTTTTGGCCCAGGGCAAAGCAAAGAGCCTGACCGAAGCCACCAAGGCAGTCGGGCTTTCGCGTAGCGCTTTTTACAAGTACAAGGACTGCGTGTTTACTTATCAGAACACTTCCGCCAGGCAGATATCTACCCTCTCAGCCGAGTTGGTGGACGAGCCGGGGGTGCTCAGCGAAGTACTGGCCATACTCTTTAAGTGCGGTGCGAATATACTTACTGTCAACCAAAATATACCAGTGGACAGCGTGGCCCCAGTGTCGATCTCCATGCGCACCGAGGCTCTGCGGGTGGATGCCCAGTCCCTGGCCGGCGAGCTGCGAAAACTGGACGGCGTGGTCAATTTGCGCATACTTTCTAACTGAGAGGAACATAGAAATGATAGAAATTGCCGTTTTGGGTCACGGAGTCGTGGGCTCCGGCGTGGTACAGCTGCTGGAAAAAAATCTCGAGAGTATAAGCCGCAAAGCAGGTGCCGAAATTTGCGTCAAAAAAATTCTGGAGCTGCGGGATTTTTCCGGACTACCCTACGCGGAGAAGTTTTGCGTAAACTTTGATGACATTTTGACTGACCCCAGCATAAGTGTGGTGGTTGAGGTCATGGGCGGCACTCACCCGGCTTTTGAGTACGCTGCCAGCGCACTCAAAGCCGGCAAAAGCGTTGTAACCTCCAACAAAGAACTGGTCGCTGCCAAGGGCCACGAGCTGCTCCGCCTTGCGGGGGAAGTTGGCCAGAACTTCCTGTTTGAGGCAAGCGTGGGAGGCGGCATTCCCATCATACGACCTTTGCATCAATGCCTGGGGGCCAACGAAATTGATGAAATTGTGGGTATTCTTAACGGCACAACAAACTTTATACTCACCAAGATGATACGCGAGGGCATGGGATTTAGCGCCGCGCTTAAAATCGCCCAAGAGCTTGGCTACGCCGAAAAGGATCCCACTGCCGATATTGAGGGCCACGACACCTGCCGCAAGATCTGCATTCTAGCTTCGCTGGCTTTTGGCAGCCATGTCTACCCCGAGAACGTGGACACCCAAGGGATAACCCAAATATCCGCCGAGGATGTTAGCTATGCCCAGAGTATAGGCCGGGTTATCAAGCTGCTGGGGCACGCCCGCAGAGTGGACGGCAAATGTGAGGTTTGGGTTGGCCCCGCAATGATAGAACGTGAGAGCCCACTGGCCGGGGTTGAGGACGTATTTAACGGTATATTGGTGCGGGGAGATGCCACCGGCGATGTGGTCTTCTACGGCCGAGGCGCAGGTGGACTGCCCACCGCCTCGGCAGTGATAAGCGACATCATAGACTGCGTTACCGCCGAGGGGACGATATCTTCCCTGCATTGGCTGGGCGCGGACCAGAGCAAGCTAGCCAAGCTGAGTGAGCTGCCGACTACACGCTATCTGCGCTGTAAAGGCAAACGCGTTTATACCGCAATGGAACAGCTGTTTGGCAAGGTAAGCCCGCTCTACACCCCCGGGGGAAATGGAGATGAAGTTGCCTTCATCACCCCGGCAATGACCGGCTTCCAGCTGGAGCAAAAACTTTCTGAGCTTGCGGAGTGCGAGGTCGCGGTTGCCAGCAACATACGAATATGGGGGCCAAACGAAATATGACTGTAAAAGTGAGAATTCCCGCAACCAGCGCTAATATCGGCCCCGGATTTGACAGCCTGGGGCTGGCGGTAAGCATGTACAACTACGTCTACATCAGCGAGTCCGAAGATTGCCAGGTGGTCTCCCGCGACGGAGTAAATATACCCACCGACGAGGAAAACCTGGTGTACAAAACCGCCAAACAGCTCTATACTATAGTAGGACGCCCGTTCAAAGGTTTGGCTATCGAACAGATAAGCCATATCCCGCAAGCCCGGGGGCTGGGCAGCAGCTCGGCCTGTATAATCGGCGGGCTGGTGGGCGCCAACCAACTGATGGGTTGCCCTCTAAGCCAGGATGAAATCATCGACCTTGCGGGCGTGATGGAGGGCCACCCGGATAATTCCACCCCCGCGCTGATTGGCGGTCTGGTCACCGCTGTGCTGGACGAAGGCAAAGTTCACTATGTAAAGCAGGAGATCGGCCCCGAGCTTAAATTCGCGTCCATTATCCCCGACTTTGAGCTGAAAACTTCGGTAGCCCGAGCTTGCCTGCCCGAGAGCATCTCGCACAACGATGCGCGGTTCAACCTTGCCCGTTCAGCGCTTATGGCGGTCTCCCTTTACAGCGGCAAATACGAGAACCTGCAAGTTGCCGCCGGGGACCGGCTCCACCAGCCCTACCGACTAAAGTTTATACCCAATGCCGAGCAAGTTATACAGCTCTGCTACGACGCAGGGGCGTACGCCGCCTATATCAGCGGGGCGGGGTCTTCACTGATGGCGATCTTCAACGACCACAAGCTCGACTTTGAGCAGAAAACCAGAGATGCCCTAGACAAAATCGGCCTAGAAAAGTGGGGACTGCACATTCTTTCTATCGACAATAGCGGTGCCCTTGTCATGCTTGACTAAGGAGGAAAATCACAGATGAGCTTGATTGTTCAGAAGTTCGGGGGGTCCTCTGTGCAGGACGCGCAGAGGCTGCTAAACGTGGCCGGGATAGTCTCGGAAGCGTATGACCAAGAGAACGACGTCGTTGTCGTTGTCTCCGCTCAAGGTAAGACCACCGACGAGCTTATTGCCAAAGCAGCCGAAATCACCCAAAAGCCCTCCAAGCGCGAGATGGACGCACTCATGTCCACCGGCGAGCAGATAAGCGCGGCCCTGCTGGTAATGGCCCTCAACGACCAGGGGTACCCGGCAGTCTCCCTCACCGGATGGCAGGCCGGCTTCCAGACCGACACCAGCCACACGCGGGCGCGTATTAAACGCATTGACAAAGAGAGAATCGAAAACGAACTGGACAAAAAGCGGATTGTAGTGGTCACCGGCTTTCAGGGTATCAACCGCTACGACGACATAACCACCCTTGGTAGGGGCGGCTCCGATACCAGCGCGGTGGCCCTGGCCGCAGCTCTAAACGCAGACCGCTGCTTTATCTACACCGATGTAGACGGTGTCTACACCGCCGACCCCCGCCTTGTAAAGGGTGCCGTCAAGTTGGATGAAATTACCTACGACGAAATGCTCGAACTTGCAACCTTGGGTGCGCAAGTGCTGCACAACCGCTCGGTCGAACTCGCAAAAAAATATAACGTTGAACTGGAAGTGCTCTCCAGCCTGAAAAAATTGCCGGGGACGATAGTCAAGGAGGTAACAAAAGTGGAAAAGCTGATGATAACCGGTGTCGCCAAAGACGACAAGGTAGCCCGTATAGCACTTATCGGCCTACCAGATAAGCCGGGGGTGGCTTTCAAGGTGTTCTCTCTGCTGGCCAGCAATCGCATAAACGTGGATATTATTTTGCAAAGCATAGGCCGCGCAGACACAAAGGATATAACTTTCACTATAGCCGAGGGCGACAAACAGGCCGCGCTGGATGTGTTGCAAAGCCAAGCCAATATTATCGGCATAGAGGAAATTGTGGCCGACTGCAACATAAGTAAGGTGAGCATCGTGGGCGCGGGGATGGAAAGCAATCCCGGCGTTGCTGCAAGAATGTTTGAGGCACTTGGGGAGTCGAACATCAATATTCATATGATTTCAACCAGCGAGATAAAAATTTCTGTCCTCATAGATAAAGAGCTGGGGCCCAAGGCGGTGGCGGCTATACACGCGGCGTTTGAAGTGTAGGCAAACATAAACGCTATATGGGCGGCGCTATCTACACGAGACAACGGACACCTTACCCGGCGTCCGTTGTCTTTGTTTGCGTCGACTGCAAAAATTCATCACATTTAGGCTGCGAGCAAAATATACTATAACTAGCAAAAGGTGGGCATTTGCCCCAAGTTTTGCCGAGAATTGGGCGGTTACCACACTGTTAGCGCAAATAGTATATGCAAAGGAATGTGATACATATGCAATCTGCCCTTAGTTTGACCATAGCTCTAGACGCCGGGCACGGCGGGTGGGATATCGGCGCCCAGGGCGCCGGACGCCGAGAAAAAGACGACAACCTCCGCCTTGCCCTGAAAGTAAAACAGGAGCTGCAGGCAAAGGGACTAGGGGTGGTTTGCACCCGCGCCGACGACAGTTTTGTCTCCCTAGCCGAGCGAGCGCGTTTAGCTAACCAGAAAGATGCCGACCTGTTTGTCTCTCTGCACCGCGGCGCCTTTCCTACCCCGTCGGAAGAAGCCGTGGGGGTTGCTGGGTACATCTACCCCACTGCATCTCTGGAGACTAGCGGGCGGGCGGCTCAGCTCACTTTGAGTGCGCTGGAGGAAATCGGCGTTCAGCGAGTGGTCGGCATCTCCAGAGGTAACAGCCCCGTGCTCCGCCGGGCGGAAATGCCCGCGTTCATGCTCGAGGTGGGCTTCTTAACAAACCAAGAAGACAACCGCCTCTTTGACCAAAACCTTGGCGGATATGCTAGGGCAATCGCGAAAGGAGTCGCCGACTTCTTTGGGCTTAACTTTGAGCAAAACGCAACGCCAGTCAGCACACCGCCCCCTATTCGCGTTGTCCGCGAAGAGAGCGCCATCCTAGATATGCAGCAGCTTCTCGAGGCTCGCTACGGCTTTGGGCTGAGCGCCAGCGGCCGCTTGGACCGCCAGACCCGAAGGGCCCTTGTGGTAGCTCTGCAAATAGAGCTAAACGGTGAGTACGAGGCACAAATCCCGGTGAGCGGAGATATCTGTCCGCAAACCCTCGCTTCTATCCGACCGATACACTCTGGGCAGCAAAACGGTTTGTGCGCACTGCTCCAGGTGATGCTTATTCTAAACGGATACGAACCCGGGGAAGTTAGCGGGGACTTCGACCGAAAAACCGCAACAGCCCTGCGCTTTTTCCAGCGGGATAAGTTTATGACACCGGATGGCGTGGCCGGTGCGAAAACACTGCTGGCGCTAATTAATGGTTAAGCTATCCGATCTTTTTATCGAATTATCAGCGCACTTGCAATGCCAAAGAAGACGAAGAGCGCCAAAGCGTCCACAATAGTGGTAATCAGCGGCGCGGCCATAACGGCGGGGTCAACCTTCAAACGCTTGGCTACAACGGGCAGCATGCAGCCCACCAGCTTGGCGATAACAACGGTAATTACCAGCGTCACGTTGACAGTAATCAGCAAAACAAGTGTGTAGTCCATAAAAATAACCATGCGCAACGCATTGACTGCTGCCAGCAGCACACCAGCAAGCAAGCTCACCCGCAGCTCTTTGTAAAATATCTTACTCCAGTCCCGGGTTCCTACTTCACCCAAGGCCATGCCGCGGATAATAAGTGTAGCAGACTGCGAACCCGCGTTGCCGCCAGTGTCCATCAGCAGCGGAATAAACGCCGCGAGAATCACCACAGAGCCAATAAGATCTTCGTAATAGGTGATTATGCCCCCGGTAAAAATGGCGGAAATCATCAGTATCAGCAGCCAAGGCATCCGCCGCCTGCAAAGTGTAACCGGCCCGGTTCGCATGTACTCTTCATCAGACGGGGCAATAGCTGCCATTTTTTGAAAGTCCTCGGTGTTTTCCTGCTCAATTACGTCAACTATATCGTCGATGGTGATTATGCCTATCATCCGGTTCTCGCCATCCACCACCGGTAGCGCCATAAAGTCGTACTTCTTAAAGAGGTCAGCTACTTCTTCTTGGTCGTCTGCCGTCTGGCAACTGACAAAGTCTTTGTGCATGATGTCGGCTATAAGTACGTCTTCGTCCGCGAGCACCAGCCTGCGCAGTGAGATAATACCCTCTAGATAGCGGGTTTCATCAAGCACGTAGCAGGTGTAGACAGTTTCTCTGTCCATGCCTACTTGTTTGATGTGCTTAAGGGCTTGGCGGACGCTCATGTGCTTTTTGAGGTCAACATACTCTATCGTCATCAGCGAACCGGCACTGTCCTCTTTGTAATTGAGGAAGTGGTTGACCAAGGCACGCTCTTCGGGCGGTACTGCCCCGATAACCCGCTTTACAAAATTGGCAGGCATGTCCTCAAGAAAGTCGATAAGGTCGTCGAAGTTTAGCTCGTCGATTATATGGCTGAGCAGTTTGTCGTGTATCGCGCCTACTATATCTTTCTGGTGCTGCGGGCTCATGTAAGAAAAAACGTCGGCGGCTTTGTCTTTTTTAAGCAGCCTGAACGAAATAACGCTCTGGTCTGGCTGCAGCCAGTCGAAGGCGTCGGCAATATCCATGGGGTAGAACTCTTCCAAGCGTTGGCGCAACTCCCGGAAGTTTTTTTGCTCAATCAGCCGCTCTATAAGAGCGGCTATCTCGTTTGCGCGTACTTCTGGCATGTTGAAATTCCCCTTTCCAATATGGAGGGGGAGCCGATTACCGCCCGACAGCGGTCAGCGAAAGAGCTCTCTTCCCCTCGTAAAAATCGCCGCTACTATCGGGAACGTCGGGAACGTCACTCATCTCGCTCACCACCTTTTTATCGAGAACTAATACTATTTCTACATTTCGCCTTTTTATTAGTCTGCAAACGGATTATTACATTTTTAGAGATGCACGGGACATTGTCTTAGATGATTTCTAGGGTTTGTAACTGCACGCCATTGACTGCTCGCGACAAATATGAAAACATGTCGTTTATAAACTTTTGAGGGCTGCGGCGATAACGTTGCCCACCAGCACCGAAGTGGTAACCGTGCCCACACCACCGGGCACAGGGGTTATGGCGTCGACTATCAGCTGCGCGGCGGCAAAGTCGGCGTCTCCACACATTTTGCCGTCTTCTCCGAAATTTATACCAACATCGATAACAACCTGCCCGGACGCGAAGAACTCGCCGCTCACTACCCCTGCCCTTCCAGCGGCTGCGACAATTATGTCGGCCGTGCGGCAAAGGGCAGGCATGTCCACCGTGCGGGTATGGCAGACCGTTACAGTTGCGTGTCTGTCGGTCAGCATCAGCGCCAGGGGCTTACCCACCACCAGACTGCGCCCGACAACAACCACCCGCTTACCCTTGAGTTCATAGCCGAAGTGGTCGAGTATCTCTATGCAAGCCTGGGCAGTGCATGGGGCAAAGCCGTTGCCTTTGCCGGTGAGTACCCCGGCCAGCGAGCCATCCGTTATGCCGTCAATGTCTTTTTGTGGGGCGAGGGCATTTCGGATAACTTCGTCGTCCATATGCTTAGGCAGAGGTCTAAATATCAACACCCCATGAATCGAAGCGTCCTCGTTGACCTTGGCTACAACCTCCAGCAGCTGCTCTTGAGAGCAGTCCGCCGGCAATGCGAATACCTTTACAGCCACGCCTACTCCTTCGCAACGCTTGGTTGCACCCTTCTCGTAGGAGATGTCGTCCGGCCGCTCCCCCACCCGGATAATTCCCAGGGTCGGGGTTACGCCTTTTGCCTCCAACTCTTTGACCTGTAGAGTTTGCTTTTCTTTCATTGCCGCGGTTACCAGTTTACCTTCAAGCAGCTTTGCCATTTTTCCTCAACCTCACCTTTATGTTTTTGTTCTCAGCCTGGCCGCTACAGCCTCAAAAATCTGGTCGGCCTTGGCGGTGTATGTACTTAACATCTCGTCAACTCTTTTGTCGTACTGCTCGGCCAGCGGGCGGTCCTTCATAAACTTAGTGTTGATGAACACATTAAGGCTTGCCGCCTGCATAGCAGCCTTGCAGAGCACTACCCCGCAGCCAACATCCGAGATCGCTATCGCCGTGCCTTTCTCAGCAAACTGTGCATGCAACTCAATCGCCGCGCAGCACTTCTCCATAATCTCTAGGGGTACATCGCAGCACTCTTTTAGCGCCACTGCCATCACTCGGTCTTTTTCTTCTTGCTGTGCCGGGGTATCTTTGGGCATACCATACGCCTTGGAGAGCGGCTCAAACACCTGGGCGTCCCGCTCAATCAACCGGATAAAATCCGCCTGGAGGACGTCCGCTTTGCGCTTGAACTCGATGATATCCTCCTGTACGTCGGCGTATTTCTTTTTGCCTACAGTAAGGCTACCCACCATGTTCCCAAGGGCGGTACCTATCCCGCCGGCAAGAGCTGCCGCTCCTCCTCCCCCCGGTACCGGCTCCTTTGAAGCCAGTACCTCGATAAACCGCTCGCAACTAATCCCTGAAAAACTCACCTGACTACACTCCCTTATTTAAATTAATGTCCACAGAAGCCGGTTGCCGCTTTAGCGGCGAGGCGTTGAGCATCGTAATAATGTCCGTGCCCTTCTGCGGACATTATACCACAATTAGACATACTTGGCATAGTATATAAAGTATTATAGCAACTACCTGACAAGATTTCCAGATTAGGCGCTATACAAAATGGAAGAAATGTGGTAAAATATATAAGCAATTGTAAAAAGGCATTTGGAATTGACATCAACAGCGCGCTTTTGTATGCAGGTGACGCATAGGTCTGACAGCAATCTGCCGACAAAAATGAAGGGTTGTGATGTAAAGTGAGACGTGTGAAAGGTTTTTCCGCGCTGGTGCTTGCCTTGGTTTTGGTGCTCAGCCTCACCCCGCTGGCCCAGGCCGCAATGCGACCGCCTAGGTCTACTGTACGAACCGGTTCGCTTACCTACCAAACAGCTGCCGCAGCAGGCATGAACGCCGAAGTTGAGCTGCGACGGCTGGAAATTGAACAACGCTTTGGAATTCATATTCGCTACGACGTGGATTTTGACGGCACAGCTTCTATCGGAACCGGTGCTCTGCGCACGTTGGACACGCTGCTTAACTACCTTTCCCCTGGCGTTGTCCGCGAACTCTCGTCTTATTGGGAGAGCCGCACCGGCAACCGTTTGACTTTTTCTTTTGTCTACTCACCTTTCCAGCGACAAGCCCACCGAACAGGCGGCGAGGTCCTCGGCTCCTTTAGCCCCACCACCGCTACTATTGAGCTGTACATACCCTCCTTTAGCGAAAACGTCTTCATTTCCGGCGAGAGTCCGCTCACAATCATGCACGAGCTGGGGCACGCCTTCCACTTTATGGTAGCGACCCTCTACGGTGAAGATGAACTATATGCCCGCTGGACAGCGCTCAACGGAGGCACCGAATACACCGGCCGTATGGCGGAACCCGGCACTTTCGACACCTCCACATTTGTTTCTGGCTATAGCGTAATTTCTTATAAAGAAGATTTTGCCGAAGTCTTCGCCCATGCTTTTGTCCGCAGGGGCGCGGGGCAAGGCTTTACCGATCAGCTTGTTCTGCCAGGAGGCGGTCTAACTAACTTGGGCCGTAAAGTCCATCTCATCGAGCAGCTGCTACCAATGTATTTCCAAAGTGACACAACCCAACTGATGGCAAACTATAGGCGAGTTTGGTCGGCCCCCACAGCCCTCAATTTCCACGGTATGCGCCTTGCCGGAGCCTACACTCAATACATAGGCTTTACCCACCCCCGCTTTGTTCTGCGCAGCCTGTTGGGTATGCTGGACATTGAACTGGAAAACTACAGATGGCTACCCGAAATCGGCGGCTGGGTTATCTCATCTACCACTGGGCAGCACTATGCTGTTTTCCCCGGCGGCACCGCGTTTATCTTTAGAAACCCGCCACCTGGGCTGCTAAATTAGCAACTTGCTTACCAGTTTTTACGCAACATATAAACAAGGTCCTCTGGCGCTGTCCATGGCGTTAGAGGGCTTTTTTTGTCAAAAACGCAAAAAGTGCCAAGCATGTCCGCTGTTAAAAGCATATAATACTTTTAAACATAGCTGGCAATGTCAAAATGCCTATATTTGTTTCACGAAAGTCCATGTTCATTGGTTCGTGAAAATTTTTATTTGCCAAATCGTGAAGTAGATGATATACTACATCACAACTACTTTATCAGGAGGGCGCCAGATGGTCGTATTTGAGAATACCTCCAAATCGTTTGGGAACAATTTGGTAATACAGAACTTAAACCTGAGTATTCCCCGGGGACAGTTTGCCGTGCTTATCGGGCCGAGCGGTTGCGGCAAAACTACCTCCCTGCGGATGATAAACCGCCTTATTGAGCCAACCGATGGCACTGTGTTCGTGGATGGGCAAGATGTCTCCAAGGTAAATCCTGTAGACCTTCGCCGGGGTATCGGCTACGTCATACAGCAGATAGGGTTGTTCCCTAACATGACGATCGAGCAAAATATCGAAGTTGTGCCCAAGCTGCTGGGATGGCCCAAAGAGCGCCGTCGAGAGCGGGTCACCGAGCTGCTCGAAATGGTCGAGATGTCCCCCGCCCAATACCGTGGCCGCTACCCTTCCGAGCTGAGCGGCGGTCAGCAACAGCGGGTAGGTGTGCTGCGGGCGTTGGCGGTCTCCCCACCCCTGCTTTTGATGGACGAGCCTTTCGGCGCGCTTGACCCTATAACCCGCGAGACCCTACAGGATGAGCTAAAAAAACTGCAGACCGACCTTGGCATAACCATTGTTTTCGTAACCCACGATATAGACGAGGCGGTAAAACTAGCCGATGTAATTGTGCTGATGAAAGACGGCAAGGTCGTCCAGGCTGCCCCGCCTGAGGAGATTCTCGCGAACCCAGCCGACGACTTTGTCCGAGAGTTTATCGGCAAGAAGCGACTAAAAGTCAACTACGATGTCGACCTAGTGCGGGAGATTATGAACTCCAGGGTATTCACTATCACAGGTGACAAAGGCTTTGCTGAGTCGATCACCCTGATGAAACAGCGCAACGTCGACTCCCTTATTGTCACAGACAGTGAGGGGGTACTCAAGGGTGTTATCCCAGTTGAGCTTTTACGGGAGGTCGCCGGTACAAAAGTCATCAACACTATCGGCGAGATTGAGCCGCTTAAGGTAACCACCATAAACATGAACGCTCAGGCCCGGGAGGCCTTCGATACAATTCTGGCGGAGAGGCTACCCTACCTGATTGTAGTAGACGGTAAAAACCGGGTGCGCGGGCTGGTTACCAAAACCAGCCTAGTGAAGTCGTTGGCCGGCGTTGTCTGGGGGGAGGCCGCTGATGACTAGCACGCTGCCGGAGATTTTGCTAAACAACTGGGATAGACTCTCCACTGCCTTTCCCCAGCATGTGCAAGTCGCGTTTACCTCGGTTTTGCTGGGCGCGCTGATAGCGGTACCGGTGGGTATAATCCTAACACGCTGCCCCAGGGTCGGGCAAAAGATCATTGCGGTCATGAGCGTCTTCCAGACTATACCTAGCATGGTGATGTTCGGGTTGCTGCTGCCGTTTTCTGGCATAGGCAGGCAGACAGCTATCATCGCGCTTACGCTTTACTCTATCCTGCCTATCCTGCGCAACACTTACACCGGCATCTCAGAGGTGGCGCCCAGTTATGTCGAGGCTGCTAAGGGGATGGGGATGAGCAGCAGGCAAACACTTCTCCGTGTGGAGCTGCCCATAGCGCTGCCGGTTATCGTCACCGGGGTACGTCTTTCCAGCGTTTATGTTATAAGCTGGTCTACGGTGGCCAGTATTGTGGGTGGTGGCGGGCTGGGGGACCTTATCTTTATTGGGCTTGCCGGGCACAACCACACGCTTCTTTTGCTGGGTGCTATACCAGCCAGTTTGCTGGCTATTACCACCAGCTTTATCATTGGGCGCATCGCCATAGCAGTTACCCCCCGGGGGCTGCGGCGGCAGCGCGTGTAAAGGGGGCGGCAGATATGTTCGCGACTACCACCGCTGAGCTCGCTTCCCGGGTGCTGACACATTTCCAGATTTCGGTTTATGGGGTGTCGCTGGCCATGTTGGCCGGTATGCTGATCGGCATCTTGCTCACCCGTTTCCCCAGGGTGTCCACCCCGGCTATCAGTATCATCGAGGTCTTTCAGACCATACCTTCCCTCGCTATGCTCTCTATTTTACTGATATTTTTGGGGCTGGGCAACGCCACTGCGGTTATGGCTATCTTCTTTTACTCGCTGCTGCCCATTGTGCGCAACACCTACACAGGCATTCAGTCGGTCAATCCCGCGCTTTTGGACGCGGGCAAAGGTATGGGAATGAGCAGCCTGCAGATTCTGTTTAAAGTAGAGGTGCCCAACGCCATACCGGTAATCGTCTCCGGGCTGCGAGTCTCGCTGATAACGGCTTACGGAATTGTTACGATTGCGGTGTGGGTAGGTGGCGACGGCCTAGGGCACTTCGTCTTACAAGGGATACAGATGATGAATATGACCCTGATGTTGACTGGCGCGGTGCCTATTGCCTTAATGGCCCTGAGTACCGACCTTTTACTAAACAAACTGGAAAAACGGCTGACCAGGTACAACCGGGTACGCCGAACATAATAGGAGGTAACTTTTGTGACAAAAAAACTATTGCTACTGGCTATTTGTATCTGCATTATAATTTCGGTGTTTGCCGGGTGTGGGGGCCAAAGTACAACAGCCCCCCCGAGCGACGGGGATTACGACGGAACCATTGCCATTACCGGAAAGCTGTTTATCGAGGCCAACTTGATAGCCGAGATAATGGCCCAGCTGATTGAAGAACAGACAAACATCCGGGTGGTGCGCGAGCTCAACCTGCCAAGTGCTGTTGCTTTCCAGGCTGTGGCACAGGGTGATGCTGACATCTATCCCGGGTACCTGGGCACCATGCTGATGAACTACCTCGACCAGCCTGTACTCCCCGGCACCCTGCCGGACGAAATCCATGCCAGAGTACAGGAGGGTCTTTCCGAAGTGTTTGACATTGTACTGCTGGGCGCCCCCGGATTTGCCAACTCCTTTGCCGTCGCGATCCACAGGGATTTTGCGGAGGAGCACGGTATTGTAACCAAGAGCGACCTTGCGCCCTTCACACCTGAGATGATCTTTGGGGGAGAACACGGCTTTTTTGGCGACCGGCATGACGGCTTTTACGCGATGAGCGAGGCATACGGCTTCAACTTCCGCGAGTACGCCATGATGGACGTGGCCATAAAATACCAGAGTTTTGTCCAGG
>Ga0131853_10000548_pt1 | contig 69044 bp, 57 predicted proteins | sample TergutLab28metaG_FD_92764 | JGI IMG/M metagenome (GOLD analysis project Ga0131853, IMG submission 92764) | Labiotermes labralis P1 segment gut microbial communities from Petit-Saut dam, French Guiana - Lab288 P1 (version 2) (version 2) | ecosystem: Host-associated > Arthropoda: Insects >... | reverse complement strand
TGTTATCCGTTCAGTTACTCCCCATTACAACCTCTCAGCCGTAATAATTCATAACCCCTTTTACAGGAATTGCTTGGCTTTTTTCTTTCTTCTCCACTTATTATCCAGTTTTCAAAGTGCGGGACAACAAAAGATATCATAGCACATTAACAAATATTTTGTCAAGCATTAAATTTAATTTTTATGCAAATAAAAATATTAAAATTGCATTGTACCTAAATCGCTGATATAATTTAAACATGTATTATAATGAAGGAGGCCGAAAATGCCTAAGATAATTGTTAATTACGGCAGAAGTTATGGAAGAAATACTTATGATACCCTGGCGGCGTCCGATATCGGCGATTATTTACAGCCCGGCATGGCAGTGTCAATAAAACCTAATCTTGTTGTCCCCGGACCGGCATCGAACGGTGCCACAACACATCCAGAGGTTGTTGAGGGCATTATACTTTTCCTTAAAGATTTTGGCGTAAAGAACATAAGGATTATCGAAAGCTCATGGATAGGCGACTGTACCAAGCGTGCGTTCAAGGATTGCGGTTACGGGGAATTATCGGAAAGTCACGGCGTTCCGCTTGTTGACCTTAAATCTGATAGCCATACAACGCTTGAATACGGCGGATACAAAATTGGTATATGCGATGAAGCGTTACAAACCGATTTTTTAATCAATGTCCCTGTATTAAAAGCCCATTGCCAGACACGTATGACATGCTGCATAAAAAACCTGAAAGGCTGTATACCGGACAGCGAAAAAAGGCGGTTCCACACCTTGGGCATACATAAACCACTGGCGGCGCTTGGGATACTCCTAAAAACGGGGTACTGCGTGATTGACGGCATTTGCGGAGACCTGACCTTCGAGGAAGGCGGGAACCCGGTTGAAGCGAACCGCATAATCGCCGGGCGCGACCCGCTTTTGCTGGATTCCTATTGCGCGGAATTGATCGGTTATAAGCCGGATGAAATTGAATATCTGGTGTACGGTAAAGAATGGGGATTGGGTGAGTTTTACTCGCCGGAGACGGAGATTGTTGAGCTAAACGCAGGGGATAAGCCTGTACGTAACGCTTCTGCTGATTTAACGGCTGACAGATTTAAAAATATAATAAACGAGGACGCAGCTTGTTCCGCTTGTTATTCATCCCTTGTTTTCGCATTGCATAAATCGCGCGGGGAAACGGTTGCGAAGGGTAAAATCAGCATCGGGCAAGGCTTTAAAAGCAAAACCGGGGATGGCATCGGAATTGGTTCCTGTGCGCGCGGTTTTGCAAAGCATGTCCCCGGCTGTCCGCCAAAGGCCACCGACATTATTAGGATATTATCCCGCTGACCTCGCCAACGGAAAATACCGCCATCTCATGTAAAGCGCGGGTCATAGCCACGTACAGCATCTTAATCTCAAGCTCCGATGTTCCGTATACGTTTTTTCCCGCGTTGGCGATAATAACGCAGTCAAACTCCAAACCTTTCGACAAATGCGCGGGTAAGATTACGATGCCGCCGCTAAAGTCGTTCTCTTTGCCCGTTAACATGCTTATTGGGGTTTTTAACAAGCTTTTAAAGCGCGCACATTCACCGGCGGTTTTGCAAATAACGGCTATGCTTTGGTATTGTTTAGAAAATCCGGCAATTAATCCGTCAATATCCGACGCCGCTTCTTCCAGCGAAGTTTTTATGCGGACGCGCACCTCGTTTCCATGGCGTATTACGGGCTTTGCCAGCGGTATGCCTTTTAGGTTCAAGCGTTTTGCGGCCTTGTTTGCGAAGTCCATTATTTCAACGGTTGTGCGGTAGCTTTGTTCAAGCTGCATGTAACGGATGTCCTTGTTCCCGAAGATTTGCTCCGATACGTCCTCCCAGCGCTTTACTCCCATAAACGAATAAATCCCCTGGCACAAATCGCCAAGAATCGTAAAAGAACCTGTGTTCAGGAGCTTCCTTAGCGCATACGCGCGGAAAAGGCTCATATCCTGCGCTTCGTCAATAACTATGTGCCTGATGTCAAAGCCCTCGTTGCCGTAAAAAGCCATATGGAGCAGCAGAAGCGGCGCTAAATCTTCTGTTTCGATTTTTATATTCCTGCCGCCGGAAATAGCTGACGAATGCTTCCAGACCAGTTCCATGCTGACCGGTTCAAGAATATTTTCGCAGCAGGAAACAAAGGTTTGTCTGTTGCGTAAAAGTTCAATGTAATACGCGAGGGCAGGTTTGAGTTTTATTCCGTTTAAATAACGCGAAACGAGCCCAGACGCTTTTTTATTGATGTCCTTGATTTTGGCATCCCTTGCGTCATACAGTTTTGTGAGGGCTTCGCGCCTAGCGGATGAATTTTCGCTTGTTTGGTTCTTAATCCTTGCCTCAAGCTCATCCGTACGGTTTATGACCGCCGCTATAAATTCGGGCTTGCGCTTCTTCAACGCGCCGGACAGATATTTGCGCACTTCGTTAATCCGCTTGTTTACAGGCAAAAACGCGTATTCACGGCACAGAAGCTTTTGGATGTATTCATACCCTAAAAGACGGTATTCGCCCAGCGAAAAGTCCTTCTTGGGCAGCAGGTTTTCAATAATCTTTTCTGTATATTTCTCAATAACATCTTTGTACGCCAATGATGATTTTATGCCCGCGGTTTCCGCTACGGCTTTTTGATCCGGTTGATTAATGATATGCGAGAGCTTCTCTTCGGCGGTAATTAAGGGGACGCTTTGCTCAATAAAGTCAAAAACAAAATCTTCAAATGTTGTCTGGCGTACGTTCTCAACGCCAAGGTCGGGCAGCACATCGGATATATAGCTGAGGAAGTACCGGTTCGGCGCAATGACCATCACATGCTCCGGCGACAGGCGCTTTTCGTAGGTGTACAGCAGGTAGGCAATCCTATGCAGAGCTATGGTGGTTTTACCGCTGCCCGCCGCGCCCTGCACAATAACCGGGCCATGCATGTCCGCGCGGATTATGCGGTTCTGTTCGGCTTGGATTGTTGATACAATATCCTTCAGCCGCTTGTCCTTTGACGAGCCCAGAGCGGCCTGCAGGAATTCGTCGTTTGCCGTTATGTCGATGTCAATGAAGGACGAAAGCTCCGCGTTTTCGATGAAATATTGCCTCTTCAGGCCGATCTCGCCGGATATCAGTCCGTCAGGGCAATCATAAGCAGCCTCCCCTATCCTGCCGTCATAATAAAGGCTTGCCACCGGAGCGCGCCAGTCTATGACCAGCGGTGCGTCCCTGTCCGAAAACACGGACATCTTGCCCAAGTAGTACTTGGAATAACCGCTTTCATTATCGCCTTTGAAATCCACCCGTGAGAAATACGGTTTTTTCAAGGAACTCTTCGACACCTTTGTTTTTAGCTGCAACGACGACAGAAGCTGTGTCTGGTACAAAACCTCCGCTATAGCGTCGATATTGTCTTTGTTATACATTTTCAAGGATTCGCTGATATACGTTTCCGTGTCCCTCAACTGTTTGCCGATGCGTTTACTGTACGTCTTTAAATGCTCCAGAACCTCCGCAAGCCATTCTTTCTCCCGTAAAAATTCTTGCTCCATCAAGTTCCCTCCTCATTACATTTGTAAAAAAGCGGAAGATATCTAATATATCATAATCTGGAAAATAAATCAAATTACAAGCTTGTTACAAAAACGATTGACAACTGAGGCGCTGTACATGAACATTTTAATTTTAGAATCCAGCACCACGTCCGCAAAGGATATGCTGGTCTGCGGGAGATTGATAATAATTTAGCCGCCTGATTGAAATTTTTCTTGACATCAACATTAGCATAATATATAATGCAGACATAATATAAATTAAACCGTTGAAGCAGAGATAAAAACAGCATATGCGCTGTACAGAGAGTCCGGCCGTAGTCCGCAACAGACTACAGGCTGAGAGCCGGATAGAAACGCAGGTTGTTAAATGGACTGCTGAGGGCATGGTTAAAGGCTGCAAGCCGAGTATTCCATGACGTGGGAGCATACGTCAGTTGCCGGGAGTATGTTTGTACTCTGCTAAGCGCATGGGTTTTTCCCATGAACCAGGGTGGCACCGCGGATATTGTAATATTCGTCCCTGACAAGGCATTGGCTTTGTCGGGATTTTTTATGTTTAGAATTAAACATACTGAGGAGATGAAAACATGACGAAGAAGAGAATAATACCACAGCGTTCGCCACCGTGTGAAATTGCTGGGCCGGCTCGCCGGCGGCACAGATGGTTTAAGGGGTTACTAAAATAAAAATAGAAGGGTGAATTAATTATGAAAAAGGCAATTTGCATTCTTATGGCATTGGTAATATCATTGGCCGGCATTACCGGCTGCGCGACCCAGAGCGGGGATTCCTCGAATCTTAGGATAGGCATTATACAATTCGCGCCGCATCCTTCGCTGGACAACTGCCGGATCGGGTTTATCGACGGTTTGGCGGCTCTTGGCTACACGGATGAGAAAGTTGTTTATGATTACCAAAACGCAAACGCGGACATGAACCTCGCTAATGTTATTGCGCAAAAAATGGCGTCGGACGGCTGCGATTTGATCGTCGCCATCGCAACCCCCGCGGCGCAGGCGGCTTTTAACGCAACGGTTGACGGAGACATCTCGGTAGTTTTTATCGCGGTTTCCTACCCTGTGCATGCGGGCATCGTGCAGTCCCTTGAGAATCCCGTAAACAACGTCACCGGCGTAAGCGATGTTTTACAGGTACACGAGCAGATCTCGCTTGTCGCGAGCCTTCTGCCCGAAGCGCGGACGCTGGGTGTTTTGTACAACACCGGCGAGGTTAACGCCGTACGGCAAGTTGACGCACTAAGAGCCGCGGCGGAGTCATCCGGCTATGTGCTGGAAGCGGCATCAGTAACCAATGTTTCGGAAGTCGCCCTCGCGCTTGAGAGCCTTCTTAACCGGATAGACGTGCTGATAAATGTGCTGGATAACACCGTTGTCAGCGCAATGGCAATTATTGCGGACAGATGCGCCGACCGGGGCATCGCGATAATCGGTTCGGAAGATGAGCAGGTGCGGAACGGCGCGCTGGCGTCGAACGGATTCGATTATTTAGACGCGGGCAGACAGGCCGCCGTTATAGCCGCAAGGATTTTTGAGGGTGAAAAGGCTTCGGAAATCCCTGTCGAGTTGGTCAGGGACTTGCAAACAGTTATAAATAATCAAGCCGTTGAAGCGCTGGGCATTGTGGTTCCGGCGGAAATTGCGGAAGCGGCGGAGTTTGTCAATTAATTTATAAATTAGAACGCGGGTGATTGGATTGAATTTCCTCATTAGTATTTTACAGCAAGGATTGATATACGGAATCATCGCCCTGGGCGTATATATTTCCTATAAAATATTGGACTTTCCGGATTTGACGGTGGACGGCTCCTATGCCCTCGGCGCTTCCGTCGCCGCTATTTCAATCATTACCGGCGTAAACCCATGGCTTGCCTGCCTGCTTGCGCTGCTTTGCGGGTGCCTGGCGGGGATTGTTACCGGCGTGCTGCACGTTTTCGGTAAAATAACGAACCTGTTGTGCGGCATTATTACCATGACGGCACTGTATTCGGTTAATCTTGTCGTCATGGGCAGGCCGAATTTATCCGTGGCAGGCAGGCCAAGCATTTTCAGGAACGGGCTTTTCGGATTTCCTTTTACAAGCGGCATTGCAAGGCTGGTATTCATCGCCGTGCTTGTGATCTTTTTAAAGCTGATACTTGACTGGTATTTTAAGACAAAGATGGGTATGCTGTTACGCGCGGTGGGCAGCAACCCGCAGCTCGTAACGTCAATCGGAGGCAATATCGGCGCTTATAAGATCATCGGGTTATCCATCTCCAACAGCCTTGTCGCTTTTGCGGGGGCCATAATGTGCCAGCTTCAAAACTACGCCGACGTGGGGATGTCCAGCGGCATCATTATCATGGGGCTGACGGCGGTAATCCTGGGCATAACCATATCAAAGGGATTGAAATTCGTCTCAGGCTCAACCGCATCCATATTCGGCGCGATAATATATCAGGCTGTGATTGGCGCGGCGCTGTTCCTTGGGATGCCCACGACTTATCTGCGGCTGGTTATGGCGTCGCTGCTCGTCGTTATCCTTGTAACCAGCAGGTTAAAACATGTTCAGGAGGGACGGTCTGCATGATAGAACTAAAAAACATATCTTTGACGTTTAATAAAAATACCGTCTACCACCTGTCTCTTCTCAAGAACCTCTCCCTGACAATAAACGACGGCGATTTTATATCGGTAATAGGAAGTAACGGGGCCGGGAAATCCACTTTGATGAATATCTGCGCCGGGTCGCTCTTTCCTGATGAAGGCGAGATTTATATTGAGGGAAAGAACGTGACCAAGCAGAGGGAGCATGTCCGCGCGAAATATATCGGCAGGGTTTTTCAGGATCCCAAAACAGGCACATGCCCGGATATGAGCATTCGCGAGAACCTATCCATCGCCTATAACAAGACCAAAAGCTTTAACCTGTCCAAGGGTGTCGAGCGCAAGAATGAAGCCTTTTTCCTGGATCAGTTAAAAACCTTTAAATTGGGGCTGGAGGATTTCATCAATGTGGAGGCGGGAACGTTGTCGGGCGGGCAAAGGCAGGCGCTGTCGCTTATCATGGCGACGGTCGCCGGGCCTAAGCTTTTACTGCTGGATGAGCATACAGCCGCGTTAGACCCCGTCACATCGAAAAACGTGATGGAAATGACCAAGGAAATCGTAACGGCAAGGAACATAACAACACTAATGATTACGCACAACCTGAATTATGCCATAGAATACGGGAACCGGCTTATGTTGATGCACAAAGGCGGCGTTATATTCGATGTCAGCGGCAATGAAAAGAAAAAACTCACAAAACATGTTCTTATGGATATATTCACACAATCCGTGCCGGATGGTGAGATGAGCGACGTTATGGCCTTTGTGTAGAAGGGAATAAGGTGAAGATCTAGAATCCATGAAAATAGACCGTTTAATTGCCATAACAATGTACCTTTTAAACCGCGAAACAGTCAGCGCGCCGGCTCTGGCTGAACGCTTCGAGGTTTCCAAGCGCACCATTCAGCGCGATATGGAAACCTTAAATCAAGCGGGTATTCCCATTATTTCAACCTACGGCACGGACGGTGGGTATTTTATAATGGACGGTTTTAAGTTGGCAAAGCGGCCAATCGGTACAGACGACTACATTAATATAGCCGCCGCGCTGGAGGGAATGCTTTCCGCTTATGACAGCAAAAAGGTCAGTATGACGCTTGAGAAGGTGCTTGCGGCGTCACAGGGAGAGGAACGGCGCATATTTGTTGATTTCGGCATCGCGCGCGAGTCCGCAGCGGTTAATGAATATCTGCCGCTTATTGAAAAAGCCGTGAACGAAGAAACCCCTCTGCTAATCGAATATGTGAACGCCGAATGCTTTTCCACAAAACGTATTATAGAGCCTTTAGTCCTTGGCTTTATGTGGTATTCGTGGTATTTATTCGCTTATTGCACCGAAAAACTGGATTACAGATTATTTAAGCTGCCGCGGATATCCAAATGCGAGGTAACCGGCGGAATATTCACAAATAAACACGGCGATATCGGGGAATTAATAAAAAAAGCATTGGCTTCGGATAAACGAAAGGTTTTTAATATCCGTTTATTGTGCAAAAAAGAGATAAGACAGCAAGCGATTGAATATTTGCACGGCGAAATAACCGAAGAACATGATAACGGCGATTTTATAATGACGATGACCGCTCCCTTCGAAAGGATGTGGTTTTCCCTGCTTTTGGGCTTTGGAAACAAGATTAAAATCCTTGAACCGGAGGAAATAATAAACATTGTTAAGCAAAAAGCTGAAGAAATTTTAGCGTTATATTAAATGATGACATACTGTTGTCGCTATTGATATGTTATCCTTATTTTATCTCAAAAAGAAAGGATGACATTGAATGGGTTTTCATTCAGAAAGGGATTTAGGGGTTTGCGGGCTTGCCTGTGTTTTATGCGGCGCGGAGGATTGTCTCGGCTGTGTGGCAAGGGCGGCAAAGGACGGCTGCGACTGTTCGGTTTTCAAATGCGTAACCGCGAAGGGCCTTGACGGCTGTTATCAATGCGGCGATTTTCCATGCGGAGAAGGCATGCATAAGGGCGTACGCAACCGCGCGTTTAACATGTACGCGAAGAAATTCAGCAAACCGGCGCTTCTTGAACGCTTACGCATTAACCATGAAAACGGTATTACATATCATAGGCCCGGCGGAAAAGGTGATTATGATTTGCGTGAAACCGAAGAGGCTGTGATACGTCTTATAGAAACGGGGGTTTAGCGTGGCATATAATAACAGGAAATATCCGCAGTTTTCGGCGTGCGGGCTTAATTGCGGGCTTTGTCCGCGTTATTACACCGCAGGCTCCTCAAGATGCCCCGGGTGTGCCGGGAAAGGATTTTCAGAAATTCACTGTTCATGCGGCATACTGGCATGCTGCCAGCGCAAGGGACTGGAGTTCTGTTTTGAATGCGGGGAGTTTCCTTGTAAAAAGTACGATGGCGTTGGCTCATCGGATTCCTTCATAACGCATAAAAATCAATTATCTGATATGGAAAAAGCAAAGCGGGTTGGCATTGAAGTATATATGGAAGAGCAATATGAAAAAATCGGATTACTGGAAGAATTGCTTAACAATTACGACGACGGCCGGCGCAAGAGCTTTTACTGCTTGGCGGTTAACCTTCTGGAGTTACGGGACATTAAAGATATAGTAGGTCAGCTTACCAGCGAGGTTGACCCCGAAACGCCCGTAAAAGAGAGAGCCGCCGCCGCAAAACGTTTATTTGAGGAAATAGCTGAAAGCAAAGGTATTTCATTGAAGCTGCGAAAAGAGTAACGGTCAATTATTATCATGGCTTAAAAAATACAACGCTTGCGATAGAGGATTTATGATAAATAACCCCTGCATCCCATGGATACAGGGGTTTAAGGTTATTTCCGCCTCCGAGGACCTGATTCTTGCTTTAACTTTGAATAATTATTCACACGTTTGCGCGTAACCAGACCAGCCCTAACTGCTTCATCGACGGCGCAGCCCGGTTCGCCGCTATGCGCGCAATTCGTAAACCTACAATCCACGGCTATTTCTTCAATGTCGGCAAAGGTGGCGCTGACGCCGCCGCTTACTTCCCATAAACCTATTTCCCTTATACCGGGAGTATCAATTATCATTACCCCGCATTCAAGGCGCAGTAGCTGGCGGTGGGTTGTGGTGTGCCTTCCCTTGCCTAGACCCTCGTTTATCTCACGGATTTCCATCAATTCCTTACCCGCAAGCGCGTTTAATAAGCTGGATTTGCCAACCCCGGAAGATCCAAGGAATACAAGGGTTTTCCCCGGTTTCAAATACTTCCCGAACACATCAATCCCCTGCCCCGTATGCGCGCTTAACGCGATAACATCGGCCCCGAGCACCGCTTTGGCCGCCATTTCGGTATAAGGCGCAATATTGTCCGCCAAATCCGCTTTGCTTAGCACTACAACCGCCTCAGCTCCGCTGTTTCTCGTTATGGAAGCGTAACGCTCCAGTCTGTTTACGTTGAAGTTTTGGTTAAGCGATTGAATCATGATCACATAATCAAAATTCGCCGCCAGCATTTGCTCGTCGCTGCTTTCGACGAACGCGGCCTTACGTGCGCGTGCGGCGGAATTTGGCCTTGAAAACGCCGTTTTGCGGCGTAAAACGCGCTGTATCTGCGGCTGGCTGTGCGGGGCCGTTTTAACCAATACGAAATCCCCTGTGCAAGGCATTTCCGAAGCCGCTTTCAATGTGTGTTTAAACGCTCCGCTTAGGCTGGCCGTGTTTTCACCCGACTCGGTCATTATGCCGTATTCGTGCCGGTGTACGGCCGTCACCCTTGCCGGTTGAAGGCCCGGTTCGGCTTCCGGCTTCCATTGGGATGAGAAAAACTCTGTGTATCCTAAATTTATCAAATCCTATCCTCCTAAAAAATGCAAAAAAATAACACACCCGGATTTCGGATATGCTTCTGAATTACAACGTTCCGATAAAAGGGCAACAAAAAAACTATTCGTGATCACCTTCCGTTAAAATTTCGGCGTACATTACATGCCACCCCTTTCGTATTTAATATATCAGTAAAATAATAACATACCGCTTTAACAAAGTCAACCAAATTTGGGCTTGTTTTTACATTTGTATTAATATATAATAAAAATAGCAGACTGTATTGGAGGAGATTACCATGATAAAGTTAATAGCCGGCCAAAAAGGCGAGGGTAAAACAAAGCGGTTGATTATTGAGGCTAATGAAAAGGTTGCGACAACCGATGGCAAGATTGTTTTCATAGACGACGACAAGAGGCATATCTACGACCTTCATCACAAAATACGCTTTGTACACACCGAGGATTTTCCGCTGGCTACGTACCGGGAACTGGTAGGTTTTATTTACGGAATCCTGTCCCAGGATAACGATATAGTAGAGATTTATATGGACGGCTTAACAAACATTGTAAGAGGGATAGATAACGCTGGCTTGCTGGGCTTAAAAAACCGGCTGGATCAAATCGTTAACACCCATGGCGTGGACTTCATAATGACATTAAACTGCGAACCGGCTGATCTGCCGGATGAATTGAGGGCTTTGGCGGTTTAAGGGTTCCACCAATCAAGGGTTGTCCGTTAATTAACCTGCCCTGCGGCTTGCTGCGGGGCAGCCGAATTTCTTTCTATGTTAATCATTGAAAAATCGCTGCCATATTTGAAACCTTCATAATTGCCAAAGGCGTAGCGCGTTCCTGCAGCGGCTGGAAAACTGCGGCAAACATCCATACGTATATGGAGCGGGGACATCTGCTCGTCTGTCAAGTTAAAATATGTGTACCTGAAAGACCCTGACGGCCGTGCGCCAGTATTGTTCCAGGTAACATCAATATTATAATATTCGCCGTCAAGCTTGACGATATTCCAAGCATGTATTTCTGCCCCCGCGTCACCTAGGATTAATGCGCAGGGTATCCCCAGGCGTTGCATATAATATTTAAAAGCTAGCGCAAATCCCATGCAAACCGATTCACCCGAAACAACGGCGCTGAAAGCGCTCTGATCATAGTCCGCGTATATATTGTAAACATTTGTGAAAAATAATAAATCATGTATGAATTTAACCTTTTGCGCATCCGACGGCAAAGTCATGGCATGTGCCAGAACCTCGCCGGAGGTACGGTCAAAGACCTCACGATAAGCAGGGATGCGCTCCTCCTCCGGGTTAAATATCAATTCGACGGCAATCAAAGAGCCCGGCACGTAAAAATAGTAAAGTGCGTTATCCAGCCAAAAAAGCTCGGGATTATCATGACGCACCGCTTCAAGCACCTCAGCCGCGCGGTCAATATCAACGCCGCCGTTTACTGGTATACGCCGTTCAAGCCGTACTGCCGCATAATATATGTCGTCATATAATATCTTTTCCGCTTCACTTAGTGTGTTTCGCCAAAAAAAATATTCTTCCGGCATAATATTCCCGTAAACATCGACCTTTACAATATCCCTGTCAACGGCGGCATGTTCCGCCATTTGATTCCCCACATATCCATTGTTTAAAGCTCCCGCAGCCAGCAAAGCGCATAAAATAAGCGGCGCCATCACGTTCATCTTTATCACCACCACTAATTTTACATGATCCGGCATAAAAAAACAATTGACAAAATATAACCTTTGTATTAATATATCAAGTGTTGGTAAAATCTTAATTTTCCAAAGCAATGCAGGGTTCGGCGATGTTTGTTTACAGTACTCGGCAATTCGTTCGCGTCTTGCCTTTAGGTAACGATTTATAATATTATGGTTTAGACATGCCAGCACCGTTACTTTATTTGAATCTAAATCCATGTAAAATAACATCACAAGCTGTCTAAATTTGGCTTCAGTTATTCTAAACAATTTACGCACTTGTTTTTGCGCCATTGCTAGATTATACCACACTTACTCTTGTGTGCTCTTGTCTAGCTCCCGAAATAATATTCCTTATGAAGAAATGTCCGAAAGATTGAAAGAGCAGCATTGGAAAGACTATTAGCTGATAGGAACAAAAAAGAGGAAATGTCTTGATTTTATGCGTTTTTCAAGGTTTCGAAAAAATTTATATTTAATGATGTTTGCCCGATTTCCGGTCAAACGTCAAATGATTTTTTAAGGAAAACACACATCTGGAGAGATGTCCGAGCGGCTGAAGGTGCAACATTGGAAAGACTGTAGGCTGATCGGAATAAAAAGCGAAAAAGTCTTGACTTTATAAGGTTTTCGAGGTGCGGTACTAACTGAATATTTTTGATGTTTGCCCTAAATGTTTGCCCGATTTCCAGAGAAAAATCGGAGGATATTTAAGGGATAACATACACTAGGAGAGATGTCCGAGCGGCTGAAGGTGTAGCATTGGAAAGACTGTAGGCTGATTGGAATAAAAAAGCGATAAAGTCTTGATTTTATAAGGTTTTCGAGGTGCGGTACTAACTGAATATTTTTGATGTTTGCCCTAAATGTTTGCCCGATTTCCAGAAAAAATTCGGAAGCATTTCAGGGATAACATATACTAGGAGAGATGTCCGAGCGGCTGAAGGTGTAGCATTGGAAATGCTATGTAGGGCAACCTACCGGGGGTTCGAATCCCCCTCTCTCCGCGGCCTGAAAGCCAGTAAACTCAAGTGTTTGCTGGCTTTTTACTTTCTGTTTTGCCAGTCATTTTAGCTGTTTTTTCGTTGATATTTACCATTTATTGGGTGGTGTTTGCCCTGAAATTGCCATCGAACCCTGTAACGCCCGTAAAATAAGGTTTATCGAAGGTTGCGTTTTCCAGCGAATTATCAACCACTTGAAACAGCAAGATATTCACGGAAACTTACTTCTAAACCAACTTCACTCGTAAGGTCAGCTTGCTTAAACCACTCCTGAACAACATCTACAGGTACGCCTGAATCAATAAGCCTTTGCATAAATGCTGGAACAGATTGGGAAGAACCCGTACCGGTACTAATATCACCAGTTATCATGAGCGGTTCACTAACCATAGCAAGCGATGTATCATCAATCCATTTCATTGCACTTGCGGAAGCTATTTTTGATGAAAAATCTAAGTGGGCATAAAGGTTTGCTGTAATTCCAAAGTCGCTATGTCCCAACCATTCTTGAATCTCTTTGAGCGATACTCCGTTTGCCAACAGGAGTGATGCGCAGCTATGTCGCAAGTCATGAAATCGAATACGTCGGAAGCCATTCTTTACTAAAAACTTCGGAAACTCGCCCGAAATGTAACCCGGCATTATACGGTTGCCTAACGCGTCCGTGTAAATATAGTGGCTTTCAGCATTGTTATAAGACTTGCCGCATAGTTTACGGTTTCTTTCTTGTTCCGCTTGTATTTCCAATAACTTAGCTCGTATAGGCGGGACGAGTGGCAAGGTTCGGTAACTCGTTTTACTTTTAGTAGTATCATCGGCAATAATAATTCTCTTACCGTCAATTGTTGCATATGTAACAGTATGTTCAATGGAGAGCGTGTTTGCTTCAAAATCAATCGCTTCCCAACGAAGCCCTACTGCTTCTCCACGACGCAACCCATAGAACGCACCGAGAATTACTGCCAACTCAAGCTTATGACCTTTTACTGCTTCAAACAAAGCTACCGTTTCGGATTTCTTTAGGGTCTTTCCGACAAACCGTTCAGTCTTTGGGCGTTTAACCTTACCCATTATCGAAAACTGAATGTAATCTTTTTCAACGGCGTATTTCAAAGCCTTGCTGATGTTTGCATGGAACTTATGTACTGTGGTTGCTTTGATATACGTTAATAGCTCGGAGTAAAAATCGTTTATATCGTCAGCAGTTAAATCTTGCAGCAAAATTTTCCTATTTCTAAAATATGGAACTATGGTTTTTTCAATGTTTAATTGATAACCACCATATGTAGTTTGCTTTATATCGGGTTTGATATGTTTGAGCCATTGCTCCATGAAGTCCGCGAACAATAAGCCACCAACACCGGGCGTTCCTTGTAATATTGCTTCCTGCGCTTTACGTGCGTCTGTAAGCATATCTTCTGCCCGTTTTTTATTACCTTTAGCCGGAAGCCCTGTAGATATGGATTTGCGTCCACGCTTGCATGTTTCATCCGACCAATTTAATTTAAGATGAAGGATACCTCTTACTTCCTCCACATGTCCAGTAACCTTGATTTTTCTGGATATAGATGTGTCTGCCATTATTATTCTCCCTTCGTTTGGCGGCAGATTTAGATTCACGTAGGTTGCATAGCGAGCAGCAAACACGCTTCTCGTTTGCGACCAGCCTACTATTGACTTGCCAAAAGTATAGCGCGCATAAAATCTAAATTCAAGCCCCAAATCGCTTTTTCTGTAATAATTTATTTTATACTGTTGCCTGCTCTATTAATGGAGAACCGAATATCTTAACATATTTCATTACGTTAACCTTCGGAACGCGAAACTCCCGCCCGACCTTTAATGAAGCGATATTGCCTTGCTTTAGCAGTTTGTAGACGGTTTTTGTACTCACGCCCAACACCTTGCTAACATCCTTTGCGTCCATAACGTCAGGAAATTCTTTGAAAACAGCACGGTATACATCAAGCAAATTTAATTCCATCGAAATCACCCTTTTAAAATATAAACAGCCAAGAGCAATCGCCCTTGGCTGTTCTGATGCAGTTTAACATTATCTATGCAAAACGCCGCAATCTGTCTTTAGGCTTGCAACGCCTTTAGGTGTTCATTGAATGCCTTAACAAATGCCGCCTCCAGCTCATTACGGAACTCCGGCGTTAGCGGATGGCAAGTGTTTTCCCACGCCTCATCGAACGACTTTACAGACGGCATGGATAAATACATTTCCTTGTTTTTCTTTTCAATGAGCCTTACGTTACGAACGAGAAAAGATTCATTAAGAATAATGTTGCCTCTTGCCCTAAGTTTGGATTTAGGGTTTGTTGTGTTGACGAACCTCACTTCTACTCTGATGTTCATTGCAAAACTCCCTTCGATTTGTCTTTATGTATTAGTGCCGTGTACGGCATTAGCACTCATCCGGTATCGTTACAACGAACCTGTAATCCTTGAACTTGCGTTTTACGGTATGCGTGTGGGTAAAATCATTACTGAAAACAACCAATATTTGGCGGCCATACAGTTTTGAAGCTGCACGTTCCCGAACCCAAATGGTCACATTACCTTTCGTCAGCTTATTGCGGCGTAAGTCAATCACAGGGTTATCAAGGTTGATTCTTCGTCTTGAAATCAACTTTAACTCTCCACCTGAACCGTAGTAAACTTGGATATCGTGAAAGTGAAAATAAGCAAGAACACAGCCGCCTGCCAGTAAAAGGACTAAGAAGGCAATAAGAATGGGAATCCAGGCTTTTGAGCTACCTTTGCTGCGGTTGCCATCGGTAGGCACTTCTTCATCTTCTGATTCATCAACAATAGCGCCTTCTTCTCCTCGTTCAGAAGAATAGGGTTCGGGAGGAATATATAACCCCCGACTTTCATCATCCGGCGAATCCGAACTACGTTCAGTTTCTGTTATCGGTACATCCCCAATAATAGGCACTTCAGCGGCATATGTAATCGAATATGTAATTTTATCAACGTTTGACCTCGTAACCTCGCCGCCATACCATGCGTTTGCGATATATCCCGTTGTTACCTGTCTTGAATAACCAGCAGAGTAAAAAGCAACAGCCGTATACAGGCTCGGTATTGATTCATAACCAACCGTTGTTGCTTGCTGTACAGTCCAATCTACATTTTGAAGCGTCATGGTAACGCCGTTTTTATCCCGTGTTTTAGGAATATTTGAAGAATCGTTGCTGATTAATCCGTTAATAGTGATAGTATCAGTCATGGTAAAATTCCTGCGTTCCTGTCCTGCCGGTTGAATCCATACCGCTGTGTAATCCAAATCCAGCCAGCCGCTATATCCATCCTCGTCATTGTAAGGAATTACTGATTGAAGCTGTTGTAAAACGGGATGTAAATCGTCGTTATCAACCGGAAATGCAAGCTCTGTCCGTCCCCATTTTGTATCTGTCAGCACATTTTCTTCTATTGAAATATATTGAAAGTGGAATAAATCTTCCTCAAACACAAATGGGGCTTCAATCAGCACAGTAAAATCCGGCTCCATCCACGGTTCGGCCTCATAAATGATTATCATATACCGATAACCGGGGATTTCTTCAACTCTGATGTCAACAAGCTGCGGCAAATCAGACGATCCCGCTAATACAGCATGTGTTCCGGTACATATTGTAATTATGAACGCCATAAGAAGATATACCGCTCTTTTCATGTTTCACAACCTCCTGAGTATTAAAATGCGAAACGCCGGGTGCTTGTCCCGGCGTTTCATCAGTTGTAATATTTGATTATATGATGTTTTTTACTAAATATTAACTGCCTGTCCTCGGCAAACGCGGCGCGTTAGGGTTATACACCTGTGTTGTCCACCGGGAATCGCTGATAATCCATTCGCCGCCGTAAGTACCTCCAATATCTACACGGTTTGCAAATTCGTAACCATTCGGCAAATTTCCGAGAACAGTCATAAACACTTGCGGCTGTTCCACGCTGGTAAACCCGGCTCTTACATTGCCGAACACAAGGGTAAATGACGTTATGTATTCGTCCGAACCTAAACCAAGGCTGGCGTTAGACAGGTCGATTACATTGTTAATCGTGGTACTGAGATTGTCAGCAACGACCCTTGAATCGCCTTTGTTGGTTGTGGCGAGAATCTTGTATCTAAGGGATTGGTTATATGTCCCTGTGACAACTCTCGTCAGCCGCGCGGCATCGGTGGGTATGGTATCCCGCCAGAAGAAGTCCGTTAACGGCACAGTTGATGTGTTCTGTACGGCTCTGATATCATAGCGGATTGTATCTCCAGCTAGGGCTTCAACATTACCGGTTTTTCTGATATACACGCCTGTATTGGCGCTTTCGTTGGTGTATTCCAAACGGATAATCTGCGTCGGGAACTCAATATAAACGTCAAGTTCCTGATCGTTTATCTTGTAATACGGCGGGGCTTGAACCTCTTTGACAATGTATCTGCCCAGCGGCAAAGGATTAGACACCCCTCTGCCATCCCTGCCTGTGATAAACCGGTCAATCATATTACCTGTTCGGAAGTGATAAACCTCAAATATGGCTCCTTCTAACGGCGTTCGGGCTGGCAAACCATTAATCTCGTTGTCATTCGCAGAGAGTTTTGTCACCTGAATCTGCCCTAACTGCGGTACATTCTCCCAAATAATCTCCGTAACCGTTCCGGCTACAAACTCAATGGTTTTGGGAACTTCGTCAAGATAATAGCCCGCCGCTGCCCGTGTTTCGCGGATAGTATAGCGGCCTTCTACCAATATAGCAGAAAAGTCAACGACACCAACATGGTCTGAATAGAAAGTTCCGACAACCTTGTTATTATGGTCAAAAACCATAAATTCCACGTTGTAAATCCCTTCGCCTGTAACAGCGCATATCTTCTTGATACGCAGGCCGCCCAAAGGCTTATTTTGAACTTCAAGAACAGTTTGCCTGCCGTCGTGCATATCAACTTCGTATACCCGTGTATCACGTTCATAGCCAAATAAAGCCTCGGTTTCAACCACATGGTAACGACCCGCCGATAAGCTGTCGATGTAGATTCTACCGTTTCGGTCTGTGGTAAACGTCCCAACTCTTTCTCCGTTTGCTTTTGAAACGTCAAAGCGAACACCCTCCAATGGCTGCCGTGTCTGCATATCCGTTTTGATTATTAGAAGATTTGAAATAGGCACGTTTTCAACTTCCAATAAGGTGTTTTTACCCCATTCAATCTCAACGGTACGCGGTTCGGCATCATGATGATAACCTTCGATAGTGCGTAATTCGGTTACGGTATAATAACCCGGTTCCATATTGGAGATAAAAATAAGGCCGTCCGGCCCTGTCGTGAAGTCTCCAACCTTTTCTCCGCTAAACTTTGATACCGCGAATAGTACGCCAGCAAGGGGCTGACGGGTTACGCTGTCGATTTTCTTGATTTGCAACCCTGATAGCGGTTTGTTGGTAAAGGTAACTTCCAGCGGCGCACCATCTTTTATTTCCACGGTTTTAGGCGTTTCGTCCAGAATATAACCTAGCGGTGCGTTTGTTTCACGCACAACATACCATCCCGGCTGTAGGCGGGGAATGTTTATAAGCCCCTGCCCATCAGACCTGTATTCGCCAACACGCTCCCCATTCTGTCTTTCTATGATAAATGTAGCTCCGGGAAGCGGTGCGCCAGTCACTTCATCAATTTTTTTGATGATTAGCGAAGATAATGGCGTATTGACAAACGTAACGATTGTAGGCGTTCCTGTTCTGACTTCAACGGTCTGTGGTGCAGAATTAAGCACGAAACCGCTAGGGGCGCGGGTTTCCTTAACAATGTACCAACCGGGATCAAGATAAGGGATATTTATGACGCCGCCTGCATCGGTAGTATATTCGCCAACGCGTTCGCCATTTTGCTTTTCAACCGAGAAAACAGCGCCGGGTAGCGGCCCGCCTGTAGCTTCATTCAGCTTTATGATTTGCAACGAAGCCAGCGGCTTATTCGTAAAGGTTATTACGGTGGGCGCTCCAGACTTTACCTCAACGGTTCGTGGCGTTTCATCAAGGAAATAACCGTTGGGGGCTTTAATCTCCCGAACTACATACCAGTCTGGAATAAGCGTAGGAATGTTTATCATACCAGCCGCATCGGTTGTATATTCCCCGATGCGCTCCCCATTCTGCTTCTCAACTGTGAAAACAGCTCCGGGCAGAGGATTTCTAGTGGTTTCATCAATCTTGATAATCTGCAATGCCGTAAGTTTTTTGTTAACGAACGTCTCCACGGTAGGGGCATTTGTCTTAACCTCTACGGTACGGGGCGTTTCGTCCAGCAGATAACCGGGCGGCGCTTGCGTTTCACGAATAATATACCAATCCGGTAAAAGCGTAGTAATATTGATAAATCCTGTACTATCGGTAGTCCAATCGCCAACACGCTCACCGTTAAGCCTTTCGACAGCGAATCTTGCGCCGCCGAGGGGTTCACCGGTATCTGAATCTTCTTTCCTAATTTGAAGCGAAGTCAGACGTTTGTTGGTAAAAGTAACAACTGTAGGAGCAGCCGAAGTTACTTGCACAGTTCGGGGCGCTTCATCCAGAAAATATCCATCAGGAGCGCGGGTTTCACGCACGACGTACCAATCCGGGTCAAGCATGGGAACAATAATGCTGCCTGCCGCATCGGTGGTATACTCTCCAACACGCTCACCGCTTTGCTTTTCGACTGTGAACCTAGCCCCGGCAAGCGGTTCGCCGGTATGTTCATCAATCTTAATGATATGCAGAGCGGTAAGCATCTTGTTTACGAACGTTTCCACGGTAGGGGCATTAGTCTTGACCTCTACAGTACGTGGCGTTTCATCCAGCAAGTAACCGGGCGGTGCCATAACCTCCCGTATCGTATACCAATCGGGGGTAAGAGTTTCAATATTGATAAACCCTGTGTTATCGGTAGACCATTCGCCAACGCGTTCACCATTGATATTTTCAACAGCAAATCGTGCGCCGCCGAGTGGTTCGCCGGTATCAGCGTCAATCTTGATTATCTGCAACGATGTAAGCCTTTTGTTTGTGAAGGTAATAACTGTGGGCGCTGCGGTTTTTACTTCAACAACCCTTGGGGTTTCATCAAGGAAATATCCGTCAGGGGCGCGGGTTTCCTTAACCACATACCAATCAGGGTCAAGTAAGGGGATGTTGATGATTCCTGCTCCATCGGTGGTATACTCTCCGACACGCTCCCCATTTTGCTTTTCAACGGAAAATCTCGCTCCTGCCAGCGGTGTGCCGGTATGTTCGTCAATTTTGATTATCTGCAAGCCGGTAAGCCTTTTGTTGGTGAAGGTAATAACGGTAGGAGCGTTGGATTTAACTTCCACCGTTCTCGGCGCTTCATCAAGCAGATATCCGTCAGGCGCAAAAGTTTCCTTTACTATATACCAATCCGGGTCGAGGTTGGGTACAATAATGCTTCCAGCCGCGTCCGTGGTATATTCTCCTATGCGTTCGCCATTTGCTCTCTCGACAGTAAACTTCGCTCCAGCAAGCGGAGCGCCGTTTGATTCATCGGTTTTAATGATGTGTATGCCGGTGAGCAGCTTATTAACGAACGTAACGACTGTAGGCGCATTCGTTTTGACTTCCACGGTTTTCGGGGCTTCATCCAACAGATAGCCCGGTGGAGCCATTACTTCTCGTACCACATACCAATCCGGGTCAAGCGTTGGAATGTTAATAAATCCTGTATTATCGGTAGTCCATTCGCCTACACGTTCGCCGTTCTGCTTTTCAACTGCGAATCGTGCGCCGCCCAGCGGTGCGCCGGTATCAGCGTCAATCTTAATAATTTGCAACCCGGTCAACGGTTTATTTGTGAAAGTCACAACAGTAGGGGCGCTGGTCTTAACTTCAATGATTTTAGGGGTTTCGTCAAGTAAGTAACCTTCGGGAGCGCGTGTCTCACGTACAACATACCAATCGGGGTCAAGAGATGGGACATTGATGTGTCCTGTGCCATCGGAGGTATATTCCCCGATTCTTTCGCCGTTTTGTCTTTCTATAGCGAATTTTGCGCCTGCAAGCGGTTCACCGCTAACTTCGTCAATCTTTAATATTACTAATGATGCCAGCCGTTTGTTTGAAAATGTAACAACTGTAGGCACATTTGTCTTTACCTCAACGGTTTTTGGATCTTCGTCAAGGAGATACCCGTCAGGCGCTTGAACTTCACGGATTATGTACCATCCGGGCGCGGCATGGGGGATGTTGATTAAACCGTCAGCATCGGTTGTAAATTCTCCGACATGGGTTCCGTCAATCAGCTCAACTATGAATTTCGCCCTGATAAGCGGCGCTCCTGTATCGTTGTCTATCTTTTTTATAACAAGGGATGCTAACCGTTCATTAGGAAACTCCAGCGTGACCGTTCGCGTATGAGTTATCTCAAAATCTTGCGAAGCGTTGGAAAGCTGATAACCGGGGGGCGCGGCAAATTCAACTGCCGTATACCATCCCGGTGAAAGGTCGGTAAGCCGTATCTGGCCATTTACATCGGTGGTATACTCGCCAATAACTTCACCGTTCATCCGCGATATTCTGAACCGTGCGCCGGAAAGAGGCTGTCTGTTATCGGCATCGAATTTGTTGATTGTTAAACCAGACATGGGATGATTGAAAAATGTCGCTAATGCCATGTCATGTGCCTTAACTTCAACTGTCTGAACATTGCCGTCAGTAATATAACCATCAGGGGCGCGAAGTTCCTCAATAACATAGAATCCGGGGTTTAGCTGCGGATACATGGCAAACCCTAAATGATTTGTCGTTGTTTCGCCAATGAGCGTACCATCCTGCCGCCTTACAGAGAACACAGCGCCGGGAAGCGGCTGCATGGACTGTGAATCGAATTTACGTATCAGTAAGCCTCCAAGAGGATAGTTATAAAGCGATACAACCATGCCTCTGTTTTGTTGAAGGTTTACGATATGCACCGTATTATCCAACAGATAACCCGGTGGGGCTTGAATTTCTTGAACGGAATAGCTGCCCGGAAGAAGCCCCGGTACATTAATACGCCCGCTGGGGTCTGTAGTAAACTCACCGATTAATTCGGTTGTCGCGCCTAGCTTTTCAACCCGGACGGTTGCACCGGGTAACGGCTCCATCGTGATGGCATCATACTTCATAATTACAAACTCGTTCACCGGCTGATTGAAAAACTCCAGACTATACATCCGTTCGTCTAAAATCTGGATAGTTTGGGCTACGTTATCAAGGATGTACCCGTCAGGTGCTTGTATTTCCTGAACATAATAACCTCCGGGCGGCAATCCGTAGATATAAATAGTTCCTGCCGGGTCAGTCCTGAACAGGCCATCGCTTGTACCCACAACCGCGCCTTGGATATCAGTAACTCTAAAAATGGCTTCTGCAAGCGGCTCTCGCGTTACTGCGTCATATTTCTTTATTAGTAAGCCGCCTAGCGGAGTATTATAAAAATCAGCATGTTTAACCATGCCGTACTCAATATGGACGGTTTGCGTGTTCATGTCAGCTATATAGCCGTCAGGGGCTTTCACCTCTGTGATTATATATGCTCCCGGCAGAATATCACCGATAAAAATAGTTCCTTTCGCATCCGTGACATGCAAGCCGTTGGCTGCATCGCCAACAAACGCGCCGTGGCTATCGGTTATCTGGAAATGTGCGCCTGACAGCGGAGCCATAGTGACGCTGCATCGTTTTGTTATCAGTAGGCCGCCGATAGGCTGGTTGCGGAAACTTACTGTATAAGTCTTGCCGTCCTGTCCTATATGAACTGTCTGAGGCTGTGTATCAGTAACATAGCCGTGCGGTGCTTCGATTTCGGAGACAATATATGTACCGGGCTTTAGGTTGGAAACAAGGAATTGGCCTGCGATATCAGTAACATATTCGCTGTCACTTCCGGCAAGCGCACCCGTCCCGTCTGTAACCTTAAACCTTGCACCGCCAAGGGGAGCGCTTGTAACCGCGTCAACCTTCGTAACTAACAAGTTGCCGTATGGTATGTTTGAGAAGGTTATTTCTTCGATACTTGTGCCGTCATAACGCATCCATAGCTGCTGTTGGCTGGTTTCGGATAACATATAATTAGGCGGGGCTTGAACTTCTGTAACGATGTACCCTCCGGGTTCAACACCGGTAATTACAATGATGCCTGAGTTGTCGGTAGTGTAACGTCCAATAAGCGTCCCAGAACTGCCGGATATCATTTCCGAAATCTTTCTTACCTCAAAAGCCGCGCCGTGGAGCAATTCGCCAGTTACCGCGCAATTCTTTTTTATAACGATACTGTTAAGCGGATAGTCACCGACCTCTGTTCCATTAACAAAATCGTTGCCTGAACTTACGGTAAGGTTAGAACTAGATGAGCTGCCATCATTCGGATAAAATTGATTCGTTGAAGGCTCATAGGCATTTTCACCGGGATTCAGAAAAATCCGGGTAACAGGGTTACTAGGCAAACTAAAACCGGGAGGCGGTACGGTTTCAGTTATGGTATACCAGCCCGAAGGAACTTTCGGCAAGATTATTTCGCCGTTTTCATTTGTTCTGAACGTACCAATATGGAAAACGCCACCGTTAGGTCTTTCAAGTTCAACCCTAAAGGTAGCGTTTGGAATGGGAGCAAAAGTCAGTTGGTTTATTTTCCTGATAATAAGCGTTGGTAAACGTGTGTTGTCAAAGATTAGCGTTTTAGTTGTTCCAGCTTCTAATAATATTTCCTTACGGGGGTTAGGGTCTAACATCCAACCTTCGGGCGGGTGCGTTTCCTTAACAATATAAATGGCAACATCCAAATCTTCAATGAGGATTCGGCCTGTTCCATCAGTAATAAATTCGGAAACGGTGGCATCCTGCGCCTTTGAAACGGTAAATCGCGTGTTTGCTAAAGGTTCGCCTGTAACAGCGTCACGCTTAATAATTTCTAACTTTGGACGCAGCCAGTTTTCAAAGATAAGGGTTTTATGCGTCCCCCATTCAAGCATGACCGTCTGCGTCTGTGGGTCAAGAATATACCCTTCCGGCGCTTTTATCTCCGTTACAGTATAAATAGCTTCGTCTAAATCATGAATCGTAATCATACCGGTTTCGTCGGTAATATACTCAGAAACTAAGCTGTCCTCAGTTTTTCGGACATGGAATATTGCTCCGGCTAAAGGTTCGCCAGTTTGCCCGTCAATCTTCATAATGCTTAAAGATGGGCGCTTGCGGTTGTCAAACTTAACCTCTACGGTTTGGCCTGCTTCAAGGTATACGTCTTTATAAGGGGTTGCGATTAAATAACCCTGTGGCGGTGCAAGCTCTGTTATGGTGTACCATCCGGGGGATAACCCCTCAACAACAATCATACCGTTGCTGTCAGTAACACCTTCATAAACAATATTGCCGCCTTTATGGGCAACGGAGAACTCCGCGCCCGGTAATCGTTCGGCGGTCATTTCATCATACTTCTTAATGATAATCCCCGGTTTAGTCCAGTTGCTAAATATTAGCGTCGCCGCTTTGCCCGGTTCAATCTTAATCATTTCGACGGTAGCGTTTAAAACATATCCGGGTGGTGGCGTTAACTCTGTAACTGTCCATGTACCGGGTTCAAGGTTATCTAAAGATGCTTTGCCTGATGCATCGGTAGTGACATCGAAGAAATCGCTGCCGCCATCAAGAGCTACACGGAATACGGCTCCCGCTAACGTTGCGCCGGAATTACCGTCAATCTTAGTTATTTCAAGGGATGGCAGCCGTTCGTTATGAAAAGTAACCGTCGTTGTTTGTTCTGATATTACTACAACGTCCTTGTGGTAGTATTCATCTAGAGCAAAGCCAGCAGGCGGTGTTACTTCTTCAATGTAATACGCTCCGGGTCTTAAATCCTTAACAGATACCGTTCCGCTGGAATCGGTGGTAAAATATCCAACAACGCCGCCCGTTGCATGTGTTACCCTAAATTCTGCGCCAGCCAGAGGGCTTGTTGTTCCGGCCTCAAATTTACGAATTTCAAGCTCGCCGGGTTCATCAGGGTTGTCCCCCGGTTCAGGAGGGGGAGTTGGTTCGGGTGTTGGCGTCGGTGTGTCATTAAAAGGCACTACATCAAACGGAATAGAGTACATTGCTGGCTGATGTGGCATAGCAATTTCATACCTTTGATAAACTCCTTGGTCGGCTGGCTGCGTAGGCAACCCGAACAATACAACGCCACTTGCTATCGTTAATTCGGCCTTAACATCAAATGTTACAGGCGTACCGACGGTAACGGAAGACTGTGGAACCTTGATTTTTATATCGGTAAAGTTGTCTACACCGGTAGCAGGTATTGGATTGTCGCTCACGTCGGTAATAATCGTACCAGAGGGCGCGCTTTGTGGTAATGTCAATTTAATTTTTGTGCCGTCTTTGAGAGCGTAATTCGTTGACTGTACTTTTAATGTAGCAACATAATAGTCTCCATCAAGAACAGCATCAGTATAATCGGTATAGCCATAAATCGCTACTTCAGGCATAGGCCCTGTGTTGTTTTTTGCTAGGTTAATAAGGTGCTTTGTAAAAGCTACAGTTTGCGGGTCGCCTGTCCATAAGTTATCATCAGGATAAAGAGCAGAACTTTCATCAGAAACGGCACGTATTGCTGCCTTTGTAGCCGCATATATTTGTAAATCATTAAGGCCGGGAAACAAACCCTCGATAGAATCTTTTGTCACATACGGGACAGAGTTATGAAGCACCGTAGCAACCATTGGCGACATATTCGTACCGCTGATTGAAACAGGATACTGCCCATTAGGATGCCAGTCGGCGGACAAAAGCGTTGTATCAACACAAAACGCCGGATACATCACACCTTCAAACTCAATATAACCCTCTCTGCCAATACTGTTTCCGTTATATGAAAGCATACTCGCACTTATTGAGTTGCCGCCAACTACCGTAACAATCAAGTCGTCAGGCCCCGGCGAAGCAAATACATTTACCGGTTCCGCATATGGAATATTTAACGGTATTGCGCCAAGTGCCATGAGGGTTGCCAATAAGATGGAAATTATTTTCTTTCGGATATAAATACCTCCTATGCATTAAATTTTCAATAAAAAAAGCTTACTGCTTTGGTAAACAGTAAGCCAAATATTTAGTATCAATTTACATATGCTGCCGCGCTGAATTATTTCGCAAATAATTGTACAGCGTATAGTATGTCTCTTTCGTCGCCATGCTCCGCGCCAACTCCTATAAACCTCAATTCAGAGTTCAAGATATTTGCTCGATGTCCATCATTGCCCATCCATATTGATATTGCCGCCGTTGCTGCCATTTCTGGGCTTTGTCTCATGCTGTTCAATAATATATTTTCGCCGCCATAGGCATAAGCGAGATTATCTAACATGCTAGAAGCTGGAGAGCCACATGGCCGGGTGTGCGATAATTTGGTTTTCAATTCTTCTGCACGTATTTGTGCTGCCGTATCTAATTCCGCTTCTGAAGAAAGCAATTGTAATCCTTCTTCTGCTCGGATAACGTTAACAAGACGTATAACTTCCGCTTCAAAAGCCCTAAGAGCTTCATCCCCTGATAATACAGGCATGGCCTGCACATTCAAAGGTTCTACGGCCCCATGCTGTTTATGTGCCTCAAATGTCCGTTCAATCAACCATGCACCATATTCTTCGTTTAAACCATGTCCGTCATAGTAAGGCAGTTCTCCGGTAGTAAAAATAACTGTACGGGTATCGCCATCCCATTCAAACGTAGCGTATATTGATAACGCCAAATCTTCCAACGCCATAAGCATCCTGCTGTTATGTATGAAAGGTTTTACTGTCAGACTGTGCGCGTGTTCTTCATCTAACATCCCGCACAACTTTTCGCCGGGACAAACTTCGTTGCTCTTTAATGGAAAATGCCCATGTTTGAAATGGTGTGTGTCAAAGCCGCCCAGCGTATCATGATGCCGGATATAAAGTTCACCATCTGTAAGACCGACAATCGTTTTATAGTATGTGTAGAACAGTCTGCTGGGAATTATTTCGATATCGCCGTTCCTTTGAAAGTAAATCCCAACATCGTTTGCTCCCACAGTCCAGCCCATTGCATCGGCTATCGGTAATATAGGAACCATTACTTGTCCTTCGTGGATTATTGGGGCTTGCTCTAACTCAATTACCCTGCCGTCAACAATAACTGTTATATTATCGCTATTGGCGTAGGCAGCTATACAGAAAAGCCCAAGGCAGATAATTAGCGTAACAACATAGGTTAAAACTAACTGCCATCTAATTAACTTTTTCATTTTTTACAACCCCTTTCAATATGGTGTAACACTTGATTTTGTTGGATTTTATTTCCTTCTTACTATAAGTGTAGCGCGCATTAGTACACTTGTCAATAGATAAATGTCATGTTATGTCATATTATAAAATTATGCTCCCTACGTTTATTTGTCGTCTGAATCAAGTAACTTCTCGCATGTCTGTAAGAAGTTGCTCGTATCAATATAAAATGAACGAATAAAGTCCATTTGTTCATCAGTCGGCTTTTGATTTTCATCAGCCATCTTCATAACCAGCTCCATCAGGGTTAACATCGTTTCCTTATCATCGTAAAATAAGCGTCTTAAACATAAGGGTGCATTGTAAAGCGCTTCGATTTGTTTCTCAATCTCCAAATCCTCTGCGATTTTCTCGGCTTCCTTTGTTAAGTACAGTAACACCCCGGCAAAGCAGGGGTCAACGCCTATCTCTACCAAAAAGGCTCTGTTCGGAGAACTGCATGTTTTTGTTTCTTTGTTGCGGTGAACACACTTATCACAAGAATCGTTCTTCATGGACATATGCTTCGCTTCCGACCAGAGTTCATTTGAAGGGCATAATTCACGTAGTCCTTTATAATAAGCCGTTCTCGTTGACGCGTTCACCTCATCAATGGCTTCTTGTGGTAATGCAGTATTTAAATCGCCTAATATGATTAGTTTAATGTCATTCATGCAATAAATCCCTCCTGTGCGATTAAAATAAATAATAAGCGGGACGTTCAGTAACGCGCCCCGCTAGTAATTAAACTCATCGTTCTTTGTATAATCCTATACATCTGAAAGATTGTTTTATGCTGTATTAGATTTCCCTTGCTTGGACAATCCAGCGTTTATCCGGTGTATCTATCACACAGGTAATAAGGCTGATTATGTTGTCCCGTGTCCAGCCAAGATGCGAAAAATCTGTTTCGTTAATTATTTCCTTTAAGAACACTTGATAGGTGCGTACTCCATGCGTGGTTTCGTAAGTAATTGTATCGCCTATCCGAAGGTTTTTTACGCCTTTGAAATAGTCTGCTGCCCCACGATTATGCCCAGCCAGTCCCACGTTGCCGTCCCATACAGAGGTAAACTCCATATGAGCCGCGCCCATCCTCATATCTGCCATGATTTCGCCAGCGTAAACTTTTACAAATGTGTTAATCGCCGGAATACTCAAAAATCCGATACTGCCATCATCGAAATGCGCGGATTGTGTAACAACCGAATTAATAGGCGTTTGGCTTATGGTGACATTACCCGTACTGCCTGCTGATGAAGTCTGCATTAGCGATGTTGATTGCAAAATTCCTGCGGAATCATTGAAAAAATTAGCTGACGCTGTTCCTGTATTCGTCGTGTTCGATGCTGATGATGTGCTATTCGCCGTATGGAGCATACTGCTGGGGTTCGTCGGAATTTCACCGCTGAAAACCCCATAACTAGGCGGTATAAATGCGGTATCTTTGTTCCTTCGGACATTTTCTTGCAAAGGGTTACTTCCCGGTGTGTTGGTTTCCGTAGGTTTACCAAACGTTGTGCCTGTGTCCGGGCCGCTGTTGAATTGGTAGTTGAACCGAAACCTGTCCCAATTATTCGTGCTGAAATCGTTGATGTTTCTGGTGTCAGTTCGCCCTTGGCCTACTCCGTGGGGATTGGTAGCGGCGTAAGCGGGAATGCCTAAAATGCTGGACATTAGAATACCCACTACAAGTGCAAAAGCGATAATCCTCTTAGTTCTCTTGATACTTAAAACCTCCATTTTATTTTTATTCTTTGTAGCCCTTGGAATACTAAAAAACGTAGTGTTACACTTTTCATCTTATTTATGTAGAAAAATCCACGTTTTTGTGTTATTGTAAATCTATGGTTTTATTACAAACAATGGAAGGGTCGATATCTTATGATTACTCCGTACATCACATTTAACGGAAACTGCAATGAAGCCATGTGCTTTTATAAATCAGTATTTAAATCTGAAGTTAAATCAGCAATACCCTATGGCGATTATGTTCCAGAGGGACTTGAATCGCCGCCAAAAGATTTAAGCGAGTGGGTAATGCACGCCGAAATGGAAATTTGTGATACAAATTTTTGGTTTGCAGATGAAACCCAATCGGCATCTCGTGGCGATATGATAAAGCTTACTGCTACTGTTCCAACTGCGGACGTTGGACAAGAATATTTTGATTTACTAAAAGTGGGCGGGGAAGTAAAACTACCGCCAACAGAAACATACTATTGCAACTTTCATGCTGCTGTAGTTGATAAATATGGAGTTTGTTGGAATATTATATCTAAAGAACCGCCTAAACATCAGTAGCCGTTTTGTCATGAGTGAGAAAATAATCAATGCCTTTGCTCGACGCTATAAAATCACTAACGTCAATTATATTCGATGTGACACGGCATTGTGGCAAAGCGCGAACAACATCTTTATGATACGCTGCGCCCTCACGTACACGGGAATCGAGAATGGCGCATACTCCACTATCCCGTTCAGTTCGGATAAGTCTGCCAAAGCCTTGTTTCAACTTGACTATCATATCCGGTATAATAACACGCCTTTTATAAGTTTCCATGCTACTGTATTGTGAGCGTTCGTAATCGCTTATAGGGTCGGGTACGGAAAACGGCAGCTTCACGATGATAAGCATGGAAAGAGCATCGCCGGGTATGTCAATACCTTCCCATAAAGCGCCCGATGCAAGTAAAATCCCAATTCCGCTTTTTTTAAACTGCTCTATGGCATGTGTTCCGCCACGTTCAAGCCGAAATAACGGAAAAGGCAATTCACGCTTTGTTAGAATAGCGTGAACTTGGCCCATTGCGTTATAGGAAGTAAACAGCACGGCGGCATGACCATGTGACGCAAAAACTAACCGTTCGATTTCGTCGGCAACGGCAGCGATATATCCTTTATCTTTGTTATCTGGAAAAGGCGTACTTTTGCTTATGTATAGTAAAGTTTTATTTTTATAGTCAAAGGGCGATTGCAAACTCGCCGTTGTTATCATTTGAGGTGATAAATGATTTAGCCCCAGCGTTTCTTTCATTCGGGTAAAATCTTTAGATGCGGATAATGTGCCCGATGTTAGGATAATGGGTACGCTACTTTTCCACATATCTTTGTACAGTCGTAAATCCAAATCCTTTGGAATAGCACAAAGCGCTTGATGTACAGATTCGCCGTCAACACGGTTTTCCAACCAAAAAATTAGCTTGCCATGCTTACGTAGTTTTTCAACACGCTCATTTAAGTCAGATAATTGTCTGATTGCTTTATTCTGCCGCTCCTTATAAATGGCATGAAAACAACAATCTGCGATTGTAATTGCAATGTCGGCTGAAAGCCCGGTAATATTGTCGATATGACGAAGAATGTCCGCATCAATAATTGCTGGGAATCGTTCGGCTTCATCGTCAATATACGTTTCAAGAATATTATCATTTAACTGTTCAAACAACTTTCTGCCTTGTTCTGCTAATATATGGGCATATTTGCGTGAAGTTTTACCGTAATTTGAATTTTCCGGCACGAATAACTTTATATCTCGCGCAAGAAAGGAAATCTCTGAATCAATCAATTCCACACCGTACATAGAACGTGCGGCATGTAAAAACTTATGTGCCTCGTCTATTATAACAAGCTGATAATCAGGCAGTAATGGGCGTTTTCCTTCAACGCGGTGACGCTTATCAGCTAAAAAGTAATTATGGTTAGTGATTTGAAAATCAATGTTATTACTGTTCGCATAATAAATATATTGATGGTAACGGCATTTTACGCGGTACGGGCAATTTTCATCACATTTGCCTGTAACGCATATAGCGCGTTTTATATAGTGAGACAACATATCCGCGTCCGAAAGGTCGTATGACGCATCTTCCCCAAAATACGGAGCAAGAAGCATACGTATTCTTCTTCCACCGCTTTGGTAGTAACGATTTAACCGTAATTCGCAAATATAATGTTCTTTGCCTTTGCGAATTGCCGCAGTCAGCGGTGTACGGATAACGCCGTGCTTAATTAAAATCTCAGATAATTCGGGTATGTAGTCAGCAACAATAGCTTTTTGCAATGCAATACTGGATGTTGAGATTACCATCGGCATTTGCACAGTTTTTATCCAGCTTTTTGATTTATATTGCTCTTGTACTCTAAAATCGTTTATTCTGCCACGTTTTGCGAGAACGGCGGCTATAAGATAGGCATGGGTTTTACCAGTGCCAACCTCAGATTCAGCTAATGATATACAACGGCGGTTAATCACGCCGAGGATGTGGTTTGTCAATTCTATTTGTCTTTCACGAACAGCGTAACCGTATTTAGGTAATATATCTTTAAAAATTCGGTTTGCTGTATCGGTCAGGCTATCTATGTCTAATTTCTCGCCTGCCTTTTTTTCTGATATAAAACGCCCATCTCCACGAATTGGGGATAGACTAATTTTAGTTGCCATATCGACATGCGCATTATGGCCTACGCGAAGGGAGTGACGGCTTATAACTTTACTTTTACCTGTTTTAAGATTTATTGCCGTATAAACAAACCGTCCATATATTTCTTTTTTACTCTCAATTAAGGCACAGCCATAAGCTGTGAATATAAAATCAGAGCTTTCTAAATCTCTGTGGGTAAATGCTTCTGGAAATTCATATGAAATCTCTTTTGCATGAATATTGCTTTCTTGTGTTTTAATCATGATGCCCCTCCAGTTTCGGAGCCTTCGTTTCATAAAAGGCCGCGTTTATCTCATGCGTTGAACTGCTGTACATGTTCAAACGCGTACCCGCTATTGCTGGCGGTAGTTCTGGTTGCCTGATTGACGATAAAGGTTTATCTTCTATCCGTAATTTCACAAAAACACTACAGGATTACTTCATAGATAGTTAGCTTGACATTAACGAGCCACGGCTCATAGCCGTGCATGGACGCAGGCCATATTCTATTTCAAACATGGCGTACATTCCCCTGCTTCTCCTTCATGCAGGCCCTTTTCCAGATAGGTTCAGGGAAGTATCATAATCGCTTAACGCATTTTATCTGCCGGACTTCAATTCAAATCCCAGCCTCATAAGGATGGCTGGGTAGAACAAAAGTGCGGGCGCTCCCACATCCATTTATAATAAATGGAGCGATCCTCGCGCGTTGCGTTTTGCGGTAACGTACTCGGTATGTCGTGATATGACCCAAAAACGAAGGTATTTTTCAATGTTCGTTGAGGGTGTTAAAAAATATCCCTCTACTTCTTAGGACAGTTAAAGTCTTTTTGTACCCCCTTATTTTTACGAATAAAGCGGCTCCGCATTTTACGGAGCCGCTTGAAACGAAAAACTATTTCTTAATTAACCTTTTTAGAGCTTCTACAGCTCGCTCAACAGAACGAGCCACCGTGGTAAACCCCACTCCTTCTCTTGCAGCAATTTGACGATATGTAAGGCCTTCAAAGAAGTATAGATACAGTCTGCGTCGTTGTAATTCAGGAAGTTTATGAATGGCAGCACTAAGGTTTCTATAGTTGTCTATCCTAGACAACGTGTCTGCAAAATCCTCTTGAGGGGGTATATAGCAATCTTCCAACTCGTTTATACTTCCCGTAAAATCAAGATACCGTCTATCTTGCCGCCTTTGGGAACGAACTTGACTGTCTGCCTTTTGCAAAAGTTCCTTAACATCTATCGAAACCTCAAGACAAACACGTTTTCCGTTAGCAAGCTTATATATTATTTCAACTGAGGAATTTTTCATTGGTTTATCTCCAATCATCGTTTTGTAAGTGGCTGATGAATGAAAAAACCGGCGGTGAACGGCAGCCTGGACTGAAATTGGGCTTATCCATGCTACTCAACAATAAATAATTGCGATGACTAACAACATGAATTCCGTAAACAAAAATATGAACGCCGTTGATATATGTAACAATAGAAGTAAAGATAAATAAAATTGTCGAAACAAAAAATACCACGATCCCCTTGAGGATAGTGGTATTTAATAAGTAAGTTGAAATTTCGCTTATGAAAATATTTGTACATAGACAAGTCCATAAAACATGGCTGTATCGTTTATACTGCACATTCAATGCTCCTATTTTGATATTTCTCAAAAATATGGCGCAATATCAACGTTAACACATTGAAATGTCAATAAACGGGCAGTTACGTGTCAGAAAAATGTCAATTATCGCAACTTACAACAAAAAAACAGCGCGTTTGCGCCGTTTATAAGATATTGTAATATTTTATGTAAATATTATGGATTATTACTCGAATTTCTCTGGCAACCTATATCCTACTTCCCTTATATTTTCAATAAAGAAGTTTTCGCTATCTTTCCCACCTACCTTTTTACGTAGTCTTTTAATAGAGCTTCTTACGATATCATCAATAGATTCAGCGCTTTCACTTTTGCTAATGTGGCTGTATATCTGCTCGGCGGATAGAACCTGACCACGGTTCGTAATAAAATAGAGTAGTAACTCGAATTCAGTTTTTGTTAATCTTACATTATCATCATTGACATATACTTTATGATGTTTGGGCGCTAACAAGATATTTCCGTAGAGTATTAAATTCATAACTGGCTTGCGCCGCTTTGAACGAGTTTGTAATGCATTGATATTTGCCATTACGGTATCAAAATTGTCATTTGGATTTTCACTTATTTGTCCGAATAAATCTGCTCCGAGACTTACGGCTATACCTTGTTCCTGCATGGTATATGTGGTTGTCGATATGAATATAGGATCATTGGTTACTTCTCGTAATAACGGCAATTGAGGCTGGTAATAGATATTTGCAGCGTTAATACCAATATAAAGAAATTGCTGCTTCATGGCTTCTTTTATACCTTCGCTCATTGATGATACCCTAACTGACGAAATGCCACGAGAAAGCCAAAATCTGCTTTCCCTGTCATGTACGATATCGTCTTTTTCAACAGCTAAGTATTTCAATGTCACTTCGGCCTCTCCTATATCGTATTTTTCGCCCTTTGAGGCGAACACTTTGAGAGATGCCACAGCGTTTTCGTCGGGGGGGGTTAAAATACAGTTAATATTTTGTTATCTGTTTCCAATGAATTTGTATCCTACACTACGCACTGTTTTTATATAGCGACTTTTGCTAGCGGTATCGTTGATTTTCTGACGCAGAGTGCCTATATGCATATCTAATGTTCTACTGTCGTCTTGATGGGTATCGCCCCATATTTGTGTCAACAAATGCTCCCTTGTTAAAACCCTGTCTTTATTCTCCATTAATGAGCGAAGAAGTTCAAATTCCTTAAAGGTAAGTTCAACTGCATTACCTGAGACGCTTACAACATGAGCTATAAGGTCAAGACGAAGTTCACCGTATTCATAAACAGGTACACCATTAAACGTAGCAGTAGGCTCATTAATACCTCTTAATTGAACACGGATTCTGGCACAAAGTTCAAAAACACTAAAGGGCTTTGTCATGTAATCATTTGCACCTGAATCAAGCCCTTCGATTTTATCAAGCTCAGAATCTTTTGAGGTAAGAATGATAACAGGAATACTACGAAATACATCTGTTTGGCGCATGGCTTTTATAGCCTTAATACCGTCATCGCCGTCAATTGCCGTATCCATTATAACTAAATCCGGGATATATATTTTCATTTTACACAGTGCATCCTGTGTATTATCAAATCCCATGACTTCGTATCCATGGCTTTTTAAGGTCACTTCCAGTTGACGATGGATGCCCTCATCGCCTTGGATAACAATTATTTTTCCACTCATTTTTTACCTCAGCCAATCCGTTTATAGAATCCGCTCGTGTTTATGGATTCCAGTAATGCAAAATTCCACCCATTCGCTAATATTCTCGGCATGGTCGCCGACGCGTTCTAAGTATTTGATAATCATTAAATAATCCATAGCCATTTCCATGTGCTCGTTGTGAAAGGTCATGAATTTACCTAATTGCGTACGGATTGATACGAAAAAATCATCAACAATATCGTCTCTTTCTATAACCTGCCGTGCAAGTTCCAGATTTTCCTTTACATATGCCTCGATTGCATCCGAAACCATACTTCTTGCCGCTCTAGCCATATCATTAATCTGTTGGGCAAGTTCAGGCGAAATTAACGTATCTAGGTATAAGCAAATTTCCGCGATATCGGTGGCTATGTCCCCGATACGCTCTATGTCCGTTATCATTTTAATAGCTGCGCTTACTTTACGCAGATCACCCGCTATGGGCTGCTGTTTTAATAATAAGCGTAAACACCGCTGCTCAATATCCCGTTCCATCTCGTCAATTAACTTGTCTTTTTCAATGACTTGATTTGCAATCTCATTATCGTTACTATGAAACGCCATGATAGCTTTATCAAGCGCGTCGGTGGCGGCAACTCCCATTTGGATTAAGGCTGTTGAAAGATTATTAAGTTCCTGATCGTAAGTTTCTCTGATGCTCATTTTAGTCCTCCTTAACCGAACCTTCCTGTAATATAACCTTCTGTGCGCTTATCTTGTGGTGTGGCAAAGATATCACCGGTTTCGCCCATTTCAATCAACTCACCCACAAGGAAAAACGCTGTCTTATCCGAAATACGTGCGGCCTGCTGCATATTATGGGTAACAATTACTACTGTGTAGTCCTTTTTCAATGAGTTCATTAATTCTTCAATCCGCATCGTGCTTGCCGGGTCTAATGCCGAGGTGGGTTCGTCCATCAAGATTACTTCCGGTGATACGCTTAACGCTCTGGCTATGCAAAGTCTTTGCTGCTGGCCTCCAGAAAGAGCAAGCGCACTCTTTTTCAATCTGTCTTTTACCTCATCCCACAAAGCCGCTCCGCGCAGTGATTTTTCAACCAAATCGTTCATTTCTGATTTATTATAGCCGCCATGAACTTTTGGGCCATACGCAACGTTGTCATATATACTCATAGGAAAGGGGTTAGGTTTTTGAAACACCATACCTATATGTTTTCTTAGTAAAGTGACGTTAACGCCGGATTCAAAAATATCTTCCCCGCGAAACAGAACATTACCTGTAATTTTCACACCCGCAATCATATCATTCATTCTGTTTAAGGTTTTGAGGAATGTACTTTTCCCACAACCTGACGGGCCGATTAGGGCAGTTATTTCTTTTTCGGGAATGTTAATGTTTATGCTTTTAAGGGCTTGGAAATCTCCATAAAAAAGATCCAAATCCTTCGCGGTAATAATGTCCATAGTGGCCTACCCCTTCTTCAACCGTTTCTTAGTAAGTTTCACGGCAAAATTAATCACAAGTACAATAATCATAAGAATTGCGGCAATGGCAAAACCAACTTCAAACTCGCCTTGATCCATAACATATTGATACAAAGCAACGGTCAATGTGGCTCCGCTTGTCTGTAATGCTTGGAAGTAATTAGTTACCAACCGGAAACCCATGCCAGCGGTTAGAATCAACGCTGCGCTTTCCCCAACCATACGCCCAACGGATAATATAACCCCGCCGATAATCCCGTCCCTGCTGCTGGGCAGTACGAGGGTTCGGAGCATATACCATTTTGTGGCTCCGAGGGCTACAGCGCCTTCGCGGTATGAAACGGGTACGGTTTTTAATGCTTCCTGGGTTGTTCGCACAATAGTAGGTAGCACGACAATCGCCAATGTTATTGAGCCAGCTAATATACCTGTGCCAACTCCAAGTTGTTGAACTATGAACAGATAACCGACTAAGCCAAATATAATGGACGGTATGCCTGTTAGCGTTTCTGTGGCAAACTCGATGGTTCTTACAAGTTTTCTATTTTTTGCGTACTCGTTTAAATAAATTGCCGCCCCGATTCCTAATGGAATGGCAATCGCTAATGTAGTTAATACCAAATACAGTGTAAAAATTATATTAGGGAAAATGCCGATGGTGTTCCTCATCGCGCTGCGTTGTGTGCTTAAAAACTCCCATGTAACATGCCCCAACCCTTGATATAATACATAACCGATTATAGAAACCACCAGAGCGACAGTTAAACAGGCGCATAATATAATACAACACCTTAACACAATGCCGTAGAAACGGCGCTTGGCTGATAAACGACTTTTCATTAATTTTTCCCCCGTTTCAATACCAAGCCTAATATTATATTAATAACCATGATGAAAGCGAATAAAACTAACGCGATACTCAACAACGCTTGCCTTTGCAAACCGGCGGCATACGACATTTCCATTGATATAGCCGTCGTAAGGAACCTTACGCTTTTCAATAGTTCCGGCATTCTAGCAATATTTCCAGCTACCATCATAACGGCCATCGCTTCCCCTATTGCCCGGCCTACACCCAATACAATACTGGCAGCGATGCCGCTTTTGGCGGCAGGTAAGCTTACCTTGAAAATCGTTTCAATTTTTGTCGCGCCCAAAGCGTAGCTTGCTTCCTCATACTCAGAGGGTACAGCTAACAAGGCTGTACGGCTAACGCTGATGATGCTGGGGAGAACCATTACCGACAACACTATAATCGCCGTTAAAAGGGTTGAACCGGTTCTTAATTCAAAAAACCTCATTACTAAAGGCGCAAGGATTGTCAAACCCAAAAGTCCGTATACCACGGAGGGTATCCCTGCTAATAACTCCACCGCCGTACCGACGGCTTCCGCTACTTTTCTGCTTGCGAATTTTGCTAAAAATACAGCGGTCATTAAGCCGATGGGTACACCTATTAATATAGCTCCGAATGTTCCGTAAATGGAAGTTAAAATAAACGGCAGGATACCAAACTGCGGTTCGCGGGTTGTGGCTGTGCTGTCCCATACTTTGCCCAACAAGAAATCCCATAGCCCTATCTCTCTGATAGCTGGCAGCCCGCTGATTATGACATACAATGTTATGCCCAACACAACCGCAACTGTTAAAAGGCCGCATATTAAGAAAAGGACATTCATTGTTTTTTCAATGGCAGATTTAATTTTCACTCGTTTACCCCATTTATATTGGTATAGGGACTCCGCAAATTGCTCCTGCGGAATCCCCTGATTACTATACCACGATTTTATTTCATTAACAACATATTATCTGGGTTGGATAACCCCGGCGTTGTGGATGAAGCTGCGGGCTTCTTCACTGCGCGCGAAGTTTATAAAGGCTTGTGCGGCTTCCGAAAGTTCACGCTCCGAGTTCAAAACGAAGATGAAAGGACGCTGCACTTCGTATGTGCCGTTTACAATATTACTTTCGGTACATTCAACTCCATTTACAGTAACAACGTTTACGGTGTCACGAACGGCGGACAAGGAAGCATAACCTATTGCATAAGGGTTTGAAGCTACTGCGGCGATAATGGCTCCGCCGGAGTTAAGCTCTTGGTCGTATGCGCACTTATCAACTATGTTCATTATGCTTTCAAAACCGTCTCTTGTACCCGAACCGGCTTCACGTCCTATCAAAGCTACCGGGGCATCAGGGCCGCCAACTTCGTTCCAGTTGGTGATTTCGCCTGTGTAAAATGCAGCAATCTGTTCAATGGTAAGGTCTTCAACGGTATTTTCCGGGTTTACTATGACGGCGATGGCATCTATGGCGAACACTATACTTTCAAGTCCTTCTTCAATTTCGCTGTCTCTAAGCCCTCTGCTGGAAAGGCCGATATCAGCGTTTCCTTCTCTGGCAGCGTTAATGCCCGCGCCTGAGCCGGTAGCGTCATATGTAATTACCGCGTCAGGGTTGAATATTGTGAAAGCTTCTATTAAAGAAGATACTGTTCTTTCGACAGAGGTGGAACCATTTGTCGATACGGTGCCGGACACAGGAGCGCTTCTTCTGGGTTGGATAACACCAGCGTTTTGAATTATTTCACGGGCATCTTCACTTATTGCAAAGTCTATAAAGGCTTGTGCGGCTTCTGAAAGTTCGTTGCTCTTGTTCAGAACGAAGATGAAGGGACGCTGTACTGCGTAATCGCCGGTAAGAATTGTATCTTCTGTGCATTCAACGCTATTTACGGTTACTACCTTTACGTTATCGCGGACAGCAGATAAGGAGGCATAGCCGATTGCATAGGGGTTGGAAGCTACTGCGGCGATGATAGCACCACCGGAGTTAAGTTCCTGATCATAAGCACATTTATCAACTACATTTATGATGCTTTCAAAACCGTCCCTTGTACCCGAACCAGCTTCACGGCCTATCAACGCTACAGGTGCGTCAGGGCCGCCCACTTCGTTCCAATTTGTAAATTCGCCTGTATACAGAGCGGCGATTTGGTCAATGGTAAGGTCTTCAACAGTATTTTCGGGGTTAATAATGATGGCGATTGCGTCTATTGCAAAAACTACGCTGCCAAGCCCTTCTTCAATTTCGCTTGATCTAAGAAGCCTGCTGGAAAGGCCGATATCAGCGTTGCCTTCTCTTGCGGCATTAATACCAGCGCCAGAGCCTGTTGCATCATATGTAACTGTAATGCCGGGGGATACTTCGGCGAACGCTTCTATTAAAGAAGCAACCGCTCTTTCAACAGAGGTGGAGCCGTTGGTGGATACAGTGCCGCTAAGTCCCGATGCGTCATTTGCATTGTTGCCGCCGCAACCAGTAAGCAACGAGAAAGATAATACTGCCGTAGCCAATAAACCTAATAATTTTTTCATTTTGTTTCTCCTCTTTTTTTATTTATTATTTACTTTAATGGTGATTATAAAGCATGCCAAACTTTCCAAACACCATGATTGTGTAAAACTTATGTTAAATTTGTGTAAAATCTCTTTTCGGGCATCTCCATGATTTAGATGAATCATGGAAAAATTCCATTGCCGCTTCACAATCCTTCATAACTTGCCGCTTTACATCTTTAAGGGAATCAAATTTCATCGTATCGCGTAGAAATTTATAAAAGTCGACCTGGATAATCTTTCCATATAAATCGCCCTTGAAATCCAAAAGGAATGTTTCAACGGTAATCTCCGGCGATTGGTCAACAGAAGGACGCTGGCCTACGTTAGTGACGCCATCATAATGATTTCCATCAACATTCACTACGGTGGCATATACCCCAAAAACTGGTAGTTTATTTATATCCGAGATTTTAATATTTGCCGTTGGCATACCGACAGTACGTCCATTTTCTTTTCCGTGGATGACCTCACCGGTTAATGTATATAGAATTTGGAACATTTTAAATCACTCCGCTTAAAACAAGTCCGAACATAACGCCGGTTGCGATTACTAAAACTGATACAGCTATCGTTCCGATATTTATCTTCTTTGCTTGTATGCCGCTCGATTCAGGAAGTAATCTGGCCTTACGAAGCGTTATAACCACCGGCTTGTATAAAAGCATCGTTATTCCCGCATTGATGCCGCTTTTCATTAGGTTATACGGCAAAAACACAGGAATGAGCCTTTCTACTACCACTTCACGTGGCACTAATAAAAAAATCGGTGTCATAATGTAGTTCCATAAAATCATAACTGCCGTAACTGCTACACATCCCACCGCAAGCCCGATAGCCGCGCCTGCCTGTGTGCGTTTGCTTTTATAAATAAACGCAGCGGTACAGGTAAACGTACACGAGGACAGTGCGTTCATAACAAGTCCTATCAATCCTGTAGTGCTTATTGTTATCATTTCTACAAATGCGACTATTTAATGAAATAATAAGCGCCCAGACCGGGCCAAACATAAATCCCCCAATTAAAATAATTACATCTTTCGGCTCATAAAACAGGGGTGGGAACGGAACGATAGGAACACGCAGGGTTACAACCGCTACGATTGCCAAGGCGCATAACATGCCTATTATTGTTAATTTTTTCGTGTTCATATTCATATGGAAACCTCAAAGAATTTCTTCAATCTTTAATATAAATCATGTATTTAAAATCAAACACCAGAGTTGTGTTAAATTTATGTTAAATCTACGTAAAATTTATCAGATAAAAGATAATCGGCGTGAAGTTTATTTTATGTAAAAGAGCCTATAACAGTTCGCCGTTATAAGCTCTCATCGTTTCTACTGCCATCGCGCAGTTATAGATGTACTCGATGGCTGCGTCCTCTCCCAAATTGTCAAAAATAATTGCTGGGTCACAGTAAATGCTAAAGGGCATTCCTTGACGCTTTTTGTGGCCAGCATTTTTTTCACGGCGTAACAACGCAGAAAAACGCGAACCCTTTTGCTTGCATGTCTGCTCCATAATTCTTTCCTCACTTTCTTGTAATAAATCCTAAGAAGGTAATGTTCGGTTATCTAGGAAAATTCTGGTGGTGTAAAGCGAATGTCATGGCATAATCACGCATTGAGAAAGATTCGTGAATTTGGTCTTGACGATTTCTATTCGGAACCTTAACATCTGCATTTCTTTTCACATCAAACAGCTTCTTAAAAATCCTCATTGTTCTTGCCTCCTTTGGTTATTTTAATTCGATTACATGATAACCTATAAATTTCTTTGTAAATACCATGAAATCGAAAAATCCATGTAAAAAGTTTGTTAAATTAAATTTTACAGCGTAATTTTACACAAATTTTACAAACATTTAACGTAAATATGGTTTTATTTATGTTGCTTCATTGATAATATATAGTTAACAGGTCGAAGCTATTTATTAACATGCCTATGAAACGTCATTGTTACAAGAACGCCGTGTTGAAGGCGGGAGACATCACTCCCGTCTTTAGCCACGCAACTCACAAAATAAGGCTTGTTTGGTAAATAGAAACGGATTATATTATAATAGAGGAAGGTTTGGTAAACATGTCTGCCAGAATCAGATATGACAAAGAACTAAAAGGCATCATGGACGGCATTGTGCTTATGTGCCGCCATATCGAAACAGCTATTGAAAAATGCGTGAAGTCACTTACAGAACGCAGCCCGGAGCTTGCAGAGGAAGTCCGCGAGGAAGATGATTTAATAGATAAAATTGAACGGGATATTGAACAAGCTTGCTTAAAGCTGCTTTTAATGGAAAGCCCGGTGGCAAGCGATTTCCGCGAAATAAGCGCTGCCCTTAAAATGATAACCGATTTAGAACGGATAGGAGACCAGGCCCGCGATATTGCCGAAATAGCCACACAATTCGGGGATGAGGAATATATTGATAAGCTGGTGCATATCCCGCAGATGGCGGTTATTGTTATCCAGATGGTTAAGGACGGAGTTCAAGCGTATATTAACCGTGATCTTGATCTGGCACGTTCTTTAGATACTGTAGACGATAAAGTTGATGAACTATATACTATTGTTATGGCAGACGCCATCGCCTTAATAAAGAAAAACCCAGATTGTGCCGAGCAAGCTATCCTGTTTATGCAGATAACAAAATATCTGGAACGCATAGGAGACCATGCCGTAAACATAGGCGAATGGGTTGAATACGCAATAACGGGAAACCATCCCAAAAATTAATTACGAATTGAGTGGTTGCTTTTATGAAACCAAAAATATTCGCTGTTGAAGACGATACCGCAATACAAGAATTGTACATGTATTCGCTGGAAAATGAGTTTGATTGCCGTTGTTTTAACGATGGGGAATCATTTATTGATGCGCTTGGAAATGATATCCCTGACCTTGTATTACTAGATGTCATGCTTCCTGGTGAAGATGGGTTTGCGATTTTGACCCGACTAAAAACCAATAAGTCAACTTCGCAAATTCCTGTGATTATGGTATCGGCCAAAGGCGAAGAAGTTACAAAAGTAAAAGGGCTTAATGCTGGGGCCGATGATTACATAGCGAAACCCTTTGGCGTATTGGAACTTATAGCCCGGATAAAAGCGAATTTGCGTAAAAAAAGTTCAAATGAATCGAGCAAGGAAGTTGAAAATGTTATTTATAAAGACATCATCATTGATTTAAAAAAGCATTTTGTGACAATAAACGGTAGTCAAATCCAGTCAACATTAAAAGAATATAATATATTATTACTATTCTGCCAAAATCCCGAAAAAGCTTACGGGCGCGAAGAAATATTCAGAGAGGTTTGGGGAGAAGATTTCGTTGGCGAAACCCGTACCCTTGATGTTCATATTAAGGGGCTGAGAAAAAAAATGTCCGATGCCGGCAGCGCGGCAGTTATTGAGACAATACGAGGGGTAGGTTATATGCTGACATGAAAAAGCGATTATTCTTTTTATCTGCCATAATTATTTTTGTGGGATTAATAAGTTTTTTTGCGGTGTCAGTTTATATTACATACGACAATAACCTATCATTAGCCAAAGATACGGTAATAGAGAAAACGCAAATTTTAGCGAGTTTATATAATGCTGGGACAGATGTATCCGCGTTTGTACAAGCAGGTGGCGAAACTCGGATAACCGTTGTCGCAGCGGATGGCACGATTTTAGCGGATAACAGGCCGCTAGATGCGGAAGCGGTATTAAACCGCTTAGATAGACCCGAAATTCAAGCTGCCGCAAGCGGCTCACCTGAAACATTTGTACGCTACTCTGAAACCCTTGGCGCTAATAATATTTACTATGCCTTAAAAGTGAATGCTGGCGGCAGTTACGTGTTTATTCGGGCTTCTATACCAGTGGCAAAGATAGATGCCTATTTATTTGGCTCGTTGCCGATATTGATTATATTTTTGCTCATAACAACTATACTGTGCTTTATTCTTATCCAAGGCGTAACGAAGCAGATTGTAACTCCGTTTACAAATGTAGAGCGTAAATTAAAGCTTTTATCAAGCGGAAATTATGAGCCAGAGCAGGATATTAAGAGTTATGAAGAAATTGAAGCGATAATAAAAGGAATTGACGAGGTAGCCTTAATTCTGGGGAGCAGCTTTGATAACCTGCGTTCGGAAAAAAGTAAATTAGACTATATACTAAATAACATCAGAGACGGGCTTTTTGCCGTAAACGAAAGCAAAGACGTCGAGCTAATTAACGCCGCCGCTCTTGATATTTTCGATGTTACGCCTGATATTGACGGAAAAAATCTTAACTATTTAACTTATAATAATGCGCTTGCCGATGCCGTAGAGGATTGCGTTAGTCAGGAAAAAAATACGGCCTTTGACTTTACGCTACAAGGAAAGATTTATTTTACAATGGTTAAACGGCTTCCGAACTCCGGCCTTACAATGGTTGTATTAACGGATATCACCGAAAACCGCGAAAACGCCAAACGAAGGGAAGAATTTTTCGCCAACGCCTCACATGAATTAAAAACCCCGCTGACGGCGATAAAAGGCTTTAACGAGCTTACGTTAATCAATAACAAAGACGAAAACATAAGCAAATATGTTGACGGTATTACGCGCGAAACAAACCGTATGCTGTCGCTTATCAATGATATGTTAAAGCTATCGGAGCTTGAAAATACGCAGAATATGGATTTTGACTTTAAAGCCATACCTGAAATTAAATTTTCCGATATAATCAAGGATGCTCAGGAAACCGTTTCAGCATTAATACACGAGAAATCAATAACCTTTGAATCCTATGGAGATACCATTGTAAAAGCATTGCCCGAACATGCTTATGAATTAGTAAAAAACCTTATCGAAAACGCTGTGCGATATAACAATAACGGAGGCAGAGTTGACATAACCATAGAAAAACTAAAAAAGACAACACGACTTACTGTTTCCGACAACGGCATCGGCATTTCCCCGGAAGAACAGATAAGAATATTCGAACGGTTTTACAGAGTTGAAAAAAGCCGCAGCGGTCGGGGCGGCGGAACCGGGTTAGGGCTTTCAATTGTAAAACATATATGCGCTTTATATGATTGGAAGCTGTCACTTAAAAGCAAATTGGGTTTAGGAACGGAGATAACAGTTATCTTCAATAGTTGACATATGTGTAAATATCTGTTATGCTTTGGTTGTCCGATTTGGATTTAAAGGACTTCATAAAGAATACTAGGGGAACTCTTCGGAGTTGAGAAGGTAAAACCTGACCCTTTGAACCTGTTGGTTAAGACCAGCGTAGGGAAGTAATCTATTTCGCGGAAGTTTGTAATTAAAACGCGATATTTGAACGCTTTTCTATTATGGAAAGCGTTTTTTTATTGCAATTATAGGAGGTCGTTTATGGAAAAGTCAAGCTGTTGCAACAATGCTGATTATCCTTGGGCTGGACGGGGAACAAACCTGGACATATCGGGATGCCGTTTTTCCCTTTATCCAATGGACAGCGGATTCATCCCTATTATCTTAACTGCCCTTGAAAAAACCGACACATCAAAGGTGTGGAGCCTTTCCGATGCCTTGTCTACTGTTTACAGAGGGAGCCTGCCTTATGTTGCTGATGCGGTGCGTGGATTGTTCATCAACGCTTTTCAGCCGGATGTACATATGGTTTTAGAAGGCCAATTCTCAAAAGGATGCCCGGGAGACATGGACGGGGACAGTTATCTTGCCGAAAGCGGTCAGCCGCCGAACTTATCTAACGTTCAGGATATGCATTTCCCCGTTATGTGTAAAATTGCACTTTATCCTCTGGGTTCCGGGGATTATATGGACTTAATTGCTAATGTATTCCGCATGGCTGAAACTGCCGGACTTGAACCGAAAACAATCCATTACGCCACGCGCATAGACGGCGACGTGCATCGGATATTCGATTATTTAGAAAAAGTCTGCGCATACGTTCAGAACGCGGCCGCACATTATGTTTTAACTTTTACGCTATCTGTAAACAGCCCAAGTACAAAAAGATAAAGGAGAGCGGTTCAATGAAAATCTACGCATGGAAATTGAAAGATATTATTTTGGTAGCGAACATGGCGCTTGTTTTTGGCGCAATAGGTTTATTTACGGTGCATTTCCATATATTTTTCAGCACGCTGCTTGCGCCTACCGGTCTTGCTCCGCTGTCGGTCAGCGTTTTGTACGGCATATGGATTATGCCTGCCATGCTTGCCCCTTACATAATGCAGAAACCGGGAACGGCTACTATTACAGAGATTTTGGCAGCGGTAGTACAAGCCATGCTTGGAAGCGTTTACGGGCCGCGCGTAATTGTTACCGGCCTTTTGCAAGGTCTAGGAGCGGAAGGTGTTTTTGCCGCTTTCCGTTATAAACAGTTTAACTTAAAAACCATGTGTATGGGTGCTGCCGTGTCCGCTATAGTCAGCTTCCCTTGGACATATTGGAGTTTGGGTTACGGCAATTTAGCTTTATGGCTTAGAATTGTTTTGCTTGCTGTCCGTATTGCAAGCGGAGTTTTGTTCGCCGGTGTTTTAGGCAAGCTTATAGGCGACTCTCTTGCTAAAACCGGATTGTTAAAGAGCTATCCATTAGGAAAAACAGATGAATGAAGCGAAAGACGACATCGCTTTATCATGCCGGAATTTAAGCTTTAGTTACGGCAAGAAAGCCCCGTCTATTCTTAATAATGTTACATTCGATATTAAAAAAGGCGAAGCAGTTGTACTTATGGGGCCGTCTGGCTGCGGTAAAAGCACTCTGGCTTATTGCCTGTCCGGTTTATACCCCGACTACGCCGGAACGGTTGAAGGTGAAATATATGTTGGGGATGCGGCTCTAGGGTCATTATCCCCATCCCAGAGGGCTAAACGTATATCTATAATGTTTCAAAATCCTGACAATCAATTTTGCATGGGGCGGGCGGATCATGAGATTCTGTTCGCCCTAGAGAATATTAATTATCTCGGCGATATGAACGCGCGTATGTGTGAACTGTGGCGATTAGTAGGGCTTGAGGGTTTTGAAACTGCGCCTATACACACGCTTTCCGGAGGAACAAAGCAAAATGTGGCTCTGGCGACAGCTCTTGCCACGGAAGCTGATATCTTAATTTTAGATGAGCCTTTCGCAAACATAGACCCAAAAGCTTGTCAAGAATTATCCCAAAAGCTTGCACAGCTTAATAAAGCCGGTCTTACGCTTTTCATTGTGGATCACCGGCTAAATTATTGGCGCAGCTTTATGTCTCGTGTTATGTTTATGGATTCTGATGGTAGTATTAACGAAACCGGGATTTATCCCGATGATTTGGAAAACCGCAAAAGCGAGTTCAGCGAAAGAGGGTTGTCCTTCGGCAATGAATGGATGGATGGGCAATCCCCCATTATACCGCCATTACCGGCTGAATCCATTATTGAAATAAGCAATTTAAATGTTTCCTATGGTAAAAAGACTGTCCTTAACTCCCTGTCACTTACAGTACAGAGTGGTACAATCTCTGCACTAACCGGAGACAATGGAAGCGGAAAAAGCACTTTGCTATGGACGATAGCCGGGTTGAAAAAGTATAGCGGTTCACAAAATATATCCGCAAAAACAGGCCTTGTATTTCAAAATCCGCGTTTTCAATTTTTAACATTAAAGGTAAAAGAAGAAATATTATTTACGTTAAAACACGCGATTCCTTCTGAAACGCCTGCTAATTTATCATCCGCCGCTGATGAATTACTTGATGAATTCGGTCTGTTGCAATATGCGAATGCATCGCCCTATACATTAAGCCAGGGCCAGCAGCGGCGTTTGGCTATCTTGACTATGCTTGCCGGTGACAGGCCGGTACTCCTGCTTGATGAGCCAACCTACGCACAGGATGAACGTGCCACACGTTTTATTATGGATTTACTAAAGAAACGTGTGACCGAGGGTTTAACTGTAATTATGGCAACCCATGATCACGCGCTGGCGTCTGCTTATGCAAACAATGTTTATAATTTGAAAGATGGGAAGGTCTAATGAATAAACTGAATCCGGGATATAAATTTCTGACATTATTAATAGTGAGCCTTATATTATCGTTTACCTTTAGCGCTTTCCTGAACATGCTGGTATTTTCTTTGTGCTTATTGCTGACTATTTATACTCCGACAGCAAATAAGAAAAGAGCATTTATTTTCCTTGCGTTTATTTCCATTGCGGCGGCGGGCATGTTTATGTCCGGTTTTCTATTTCCATCTAATGGGTCAAGCGGGGAAATATTAGGGCAGACCGTCTATGTCGCATCAACGGACACCGCAATAAAACTTTCTGCACGGATGTTGGCATTCGGCGGCATTGGTATACTTTTTGCACTTACTACAAACTCTCTTGAGTTTATAATGAGCCTGATGCAGCAATTCCGGCTACCAGCAAAATTCGCATACGGATTGTTGGCGGCTTATCATTTCTTTCCCGTTATCATAAGCGAATATGAAATAGTGCGGGCTTCGTTATTGGTGCGTGGTGTAAAAGCTGTCCCCATTTCCCGGAAACGCCTAATACCAATGTTGGTTCACGCGTTTGAGCGCTCTGAAAGCATTGCTATGGCCATGGAATCACGAGGTTTTGACGGTGACGCAATGAGAGGAACAGCTTTTCCTGTTCCTCTTGGCAAAGTTGATTTTTTATTTATGTTTCTTGCGATAGGCGGTGTTACTGTAGGGGTCGTTTTTCTATAAAGTATTCAATTACGCAGCCTGAACTCTTTTACCAACCCATAAAGCACATCAGCCTGACCAGAAAGTTCTTCAGCCGCCGCAGCGGTTTCTTCTGTCGAAGCGGTGTTTTCTTGTGTGTTCGCATCTATTTGAGATAATTCAGACACCATTTTTTCTATCGTTCCTGTTTGCTCACGGGAAAATGCTGTGATACTTGAAATCATATCCGCAGTTTTACTTACATCTTCAACGATTTTTTCCAATGTTACCGCCGTAAGCTGTGCCGTTTCAAATCCGTCGTCCATTCTTACAAGGGATTCAGAAATAAGCTGTCCTATTTCACGTGAAGCCTCTGAACTTTTTGTAGCTAACGCGCGTACTTCGTCAGCTACAACGGCAAAGCCCCTGCCGTGTTCGCCTGCGTGTGCAGCTTCGATTGAAGCGTTAAGTGCCAGAAGGTTAGTTTGAAAAGCAATTTCGTCAATAACTTTTACGATGTTTGCTATGGCTTTTGAAGATGTTTTCAATCCATCCATTGAAACAAGCATTTTCCCCATATCTTGATCGCCTTGATTAGCGTTTATTTTAGCCGTTTCCATAAGCGATTCAACATTCTGTGTGATTTCTCCGCTTTTCTCAATACTTTCTCGGATATCAATCATCGACCCGTTTAAATGTTCTACCGAACCAGCCTGTTCTGTTGAGCCCAGCGCAATGGCTGAACTTGTCTCGGCAACAGTCCGCGCTGCATCAGACACATTCTCAGAAGCAGAGATAATTTCTCTTAACACTAAATTGAATTGATCAGCAATAAGGTTAACGCCGTCTTTCATTTCGGTAAATTTACCAACGTAATCACGCGTTATTCTGACATTGATATTTTTATTAGCCATCTGCGAAAGCGCGGTTGAAACTTCGTTAATATAACCTGATACATTATCTATTGTACGGTTTATCGCTTTGCTGATTAATAAAAAGTCCCCTTGATATTGTTCAGATGCTTTAACGTCAAAGATACCCGCTGATACAGCTTCAAGCGCTTTTATGGTTTCGCTTATTGGTGCTGCCACGGATGTCATTAACCCGTTCAATTCAGCAACAAGTATTTTCCAATCACCTTTATATTTCTCTACATCAATATGGTTTGTCAAATTACCTTCTATGGTATTTCTGGCAAAGGCGCTTATTTCGCCGTGAACGTTGTTTAATCCGTCACGTATGGATTTAATGCCATTCGTCACAACCGCCTTTTTACCCGGAAGATTCGGTATTGAAGCGTTAAAGTTGCCTTCGTTAATTTCGGTCAGGCAACTAATAAACAGTAATACTTCGTTAACAATATCACCGACCATACCGTTCAATCCAACAACCACATCACGATATACGCCGTTAAATAAGCCAGGGTCAATCCGGGCGTCAATGTCTCCCGCCCTAAATTGCGATTCAATATCCCGTATACCGTTCGTCAGGAGTTCAAATTGCCCTAACTGTTCGACGAGCTGCTTTGTGTATGAAAGCACTTGACCGGTTTCATCTTTTGTCAATCTGCTTTGGTCTACGTTTTGATTCAGGTCACCGTTTACAATGCCGCGTAATATATCACGTATGTAACGGAGCGGTGAAACGATAATGTTTGAAAGATAAATACAAAACGCAGCGGCGATTACAACGGATATGATTATCATTACCAGAGTTAACATATTTGTTTGCGCTTGCATTTGTTCGGAACGCAATATTGTTTGATCTATTTGTTCATTAATTAAATCCGTTGTTTTTAAGATATAGAGCCTGTGTGACCAGTAACTTTGATAAAGATGTTCTAGAGGTTGGCGCAAATCACCGTTATTTAGTTTTGCTGGTACGACTTCGTTTTCAAAATCATCGTAAAATGACATGGCATAAATTGAAGCATTGTCAATAAAAAGCATGTAAAGGTCATCATCTTCGGGTAACACGCTCTGCCAGTACGCATTTTGTACCAAATACTCGTTTTTTAACCGTCTTATTGTTTCTATAAGCTCAAGTTGTTCTTCTTTATCCTCGGTTGTGGCAAAGCGCAGGGCGTTAGCGTATGATTCTACAATAAATTGTGTAGGAGGGAGGGCGTCCGCCGAAAGTGCGTTTACCAAGGCAATTTCCTCATATATTTCGCTGCCGATTGAGACGCGGCGGCTAAGGATTGCTGTCAACTGCCAGACTGTTATTAATGCCGCGATAACAACCGCCGTAAAAATAATCATTTTATTCCGAATCGCAAGATTACGCATGATACAGCCTCCTATTCAATGTTATTCCAATTCGTAAGTTCACCAGTGAAAATTCTGCGCACTTGTTCTGTTGTCAAGCCGTTTATCGAATTTATCGGATTAACAATCACGGCAATCCCGTCTATAGCAATCGTTGTCCATTCCAGTACCGCCTTTTCGCCGTCCCTTAAATCGCGGCTGGCCATTCCGATATCGCATGTCCCCTCTATTGCAGCGGTCATGCCCGCGCCTGAATCGGTCATATCTATATTTATTGTAACATTGGGATTAAGCGAAATATACGCGGCAACCAGTCTTTCCATAATCGGCGTTACGGACGATGATCCTGCTATCGCTATATTTCCCTCAACCCCTTGGCTGGAATACGCTGGCGCTCTATTATCAACCGCGACATAGCTCCGGCCTATGATTCCCTGTCCTTCTGCCGACAGGATAAAATTGACGAAATCCTGTGAAGTATCACTTAAATTATTTTGGAACGCGATGTTGAATGGACGTGTAACCGTATAGGAACCATTGCTGACATTTACTTCAGTTGCATTAACACCATTAATCGGCAACGCTTTTATTGAATCATTCAAAGCGCCAATGGATACGTACCCGATAGCATATATGTCACTTGCAATATTTCTTAACATGACATCTGTTTTATTCGCAATAATTGAATCCTTTACTGTTTGATCCCTCCTGCTGCCATCGTCCATTCTTACCTCGACACCAAACAGCTCTATAAACGCGCCCCGTGTCCCGCTGCCGCCTTCGCGGGAAACAATCGTAATGTCCTTGCTTATGTTAAAGCGTGAATCTGACCCGACATCCATGGAATTATCCGCCGAACATCCGATTGTTAATAAACAAATAGCACATATAACCATGGAAATGATTATATAATGTTTTTTTACTCTTTCATCCATGTTAAAGATACCTCCACTTATAATATCTGTTTTCATGCAAGACATCGGTTTTCATAGATACTCTATGGTTAATCAATTAATAATAACCTCAAACAAAAATATTTGATATCATAATTGTGTAAAGAGTTTGTTAAATCTTTGTAAAATTAATTACAAAGATAATTTAACAAAAAACTTACGTAAACTTTACCACTTCTTGCTAGTTCTCTTTTTTTGTATTTGCTAATATACACTCAGTTACAAAAAACCAAAAAGGAGAAATGAAAATGTTATTTAAAAGATTCATCAAAACAGCAGCCGCGTTAGTTATGGTGGCCACAATGTCTATCGCATCCATCAATGTTTTCGCAATGAGCCCTGCCATGACCGTAGAACAAGCCTCCCAACCTAACTCCGATATCAGAAATATCATTTATTTGATTCCCGATGGTATGTCTGTAGAAGGCACAACCCTCGCAAGATGGTACAAATCGTTTGACCGTGAAACAGGCGATTTTGACACTGAAGTCTCCCTTTCCTTTGACGCATATGCAAGCGGCCTTGTCCGCAACTGGTGGATGAATAACGGCATTGTAGGCGCGGTAGTAGACTCAGCCCCCGCTACAACCTCGATGGCTTCCGGCATCAAAACAAACGACAAATTCTTAGGCGTAACTGACCAAAGCGTACCGGTATCCAACGTTTTTGAAGGTGCAAGGCTTATGGGTAAATCAACCGGTTTAATTGCGACCAGCAATATACAGCACGCTACCCCTGCCGGTTTTTCTTCTCATATAAATGACCGCTCACTATTTGATGTAATATCTTCCCAACAAGTTTACGGCGGTCATGATGTAGTTTTCGGCGGTGGAAGCCAGTTCTTAAACTACAAAGGCAACGACCTTATCGAAGTCCTTGACGAGTTAGGCTACCAATACATAACTACGAGAGATGAAATGCTTAAACTTACCGAAGGCCCGGTTTGGGGTATGTTCGCTCCCAATGCAATGGCATACGATTTCGACCGCGTCCTTCATCCTACGCAGCCTTCTTTGGCTGAAATGACCGCTGTCGCTATCGAACTTCTTAACCAGAATGAAGAAGGTTTTATCCTTATGGTAGAAGGTTCAAAAATTGACTGGACAGCCCATGCCAATGACCCAATCGGCCTTATCTCAGACATCCTTGCTTTCGAAGAAGCTTTCGCCGTAGCAATGGAATTTGCTCTAGAGAATGAAGACACTTTAATCCTTATGGCAACCGACCACAACACAGGCGGCATCACTATCGGCAACCGCGATACACAGAATGCCTCGGCCTGGATGCCCTACGACAGCGCCGCTCTTATCAACTGGATTGAACCCCTTACCCATGCAACACTTACAGGCGAAGGCGTTGCTTCCAAGCTTAACTCTGACCGCAGCAATATCGAAGAAGTTATGGCTGAATATTACGGCTTACACAACCTTACCTTTGCAGAAATGGCTCAGATCAAAAACACTTCTTTAGGCAGCATGAACAATGTAGTCGGATTAATGCTTTCCAACCGCGCATATCTCGGATGGACTACTCACGGTCATAGTGGCGGCGAGGTTGTTCTTTACAACTACTTCCCGGGCAACGGTCGACTTGTCGGCATGATTGATAACACAGATTTCGCAAAAATCATTTCAGGTGTATGGGACTTTGACCTTAATGAATTAAGCGCACGTCTCTTCAATGACGCTGAAGTATCTTTCACTGCCAATGGAGCTGATGTTGAGTATAATGAAGAAACCGGCGTTATGACCGTCACCAAAGGCGGCAACACACTTGAAATCCCGGAATACAGAAACTATGTAACCCTTAACGGTGAAAATATTTCGATAGAAAGCTTGAATATCTTCTCTGAAGGTATCATGTATGTAAACGAAGCGGTGCTTGTATTGATTAAATAAATAAAGTTGTAAACGTAATGTAACGTATACTCCATCCTCCTAACATAAATCAACCGCAAAAGGTTAATATCTTGAGCGGTTGATTTTATTATAGATTAAATGTAAGAATCAATTGATGCCTATCATGCCCCACGTTGTCTTATTTTCATAATGTTTTTTATTGAATCTATTATAAATTCCGTTTCATTTTCCGTTAGAAGTTTACATAACGATGATACAGCATCATGTTGCGCTTCTCTGTCAAAATTATTTTCATTTGACTTTGCTGCTTCGGATATTAATAAATCGTTTGGAGAAATATTAAACAATTTACATATTTGAAAGATTATCTTCATACTAGGACATCTTTCCCCACGTTCTAACAACCCTATATATGATTCGGAAAGATTAAGATGACATGCTAAATCCTTTACAGAAAATCTCCTTGATCTTCGTTTTATACGGATATTCTCACCGATTATGACGCACATTGCTTTATACTCGGATGTTGAATTTTTCATCTTGTTATTCCAATCTTCATTATTGTTTTTTAACTCAGTAGAGGCATCATGATTCTTTTTACTTTTTCTGATATCCTTTTTATCATCCATATTATATCCATCCTCCAGATTTTACAAAACCCCGCATGTGCGGGGTTTTACTCGTTTCTTGATTTTAGAAAATCATGTCGCAAGTAGTGTCTTGCGGTTTTTATCATGTAACAACGTAACGCATGTAGCACACAGAAGTTTATTCTTAAACTCTTGAATGTTATCGTTACTACCGCAAAAAACACAGCTATGCATAAATTTTTCAACCATTATCGTATTACCATTTAACGATATGGCCACTTCATCATGTTTCTTTATTCCTAACACCTTACGAAGTTCAATAGGCAGAACGATACGTCCTAAATCGTCAATCTTTCTGACTGAGCCAACATTAGGCATGTTCTTTTTCCTCAATGTCATCTAACATGCTTTTGGGCATTTTAGGTTCATTCCACCAAAATGGAGCGCCGCTGCGGTAAACCGACGAATTTCCTACAGCTAACATCATTTTCGCTGTTACGCCCAGCACATAATCTGCTAAACCAGTAGTTCCATTTTTTAATTCATTCATTTTATTCCTCCTTTAGTATTTTATATGTTGCAGGCAGGATATTCACTGCCTGACAGACCGCCGCTATAAATAGCAAATTACTTACAGCAGGAAAAGGATAAAATATGAATACCATAAATATCACAGTTGTTAGTAAGTATAATGATTTTTTCCTAAATGGATTCCGCTGTTTTTCAGGGATTGGGCGCTTCTTTGTTTGAGCCGGTGCATAAGCAACAAAGCTTACTACACATGCTAAGAGAATCGGAATTTTTAAAGCAATTGGGATATTAACGTGCAGAGAAATATATGTACTGCTAAGAGTAACGGCAAGCCCTATAAGCGTACATAAAAAACTGCTTTTCACATGCACCCCAAATGAATAGAGGCGCAATGCCCCCAGAGCAAGCATAAATAATAAAACATATGGAACAATCCCTAAGATATAAGCGATAACCAGCAAGCCAGCGGTTTTAATTATATTGATATAAAAAATATATATCCCATACCAGAGCTTATCGTAAATCAGCGAACCTGGAGCGCAACCCATCCTCGGAGCAAGAACTCTTATTGTTTTTGCCACCAATACATCGTACAAAGTGTTACCTCCTTTAAAGCTCAACTTTTATTCGTTGGACAAAGATATCTTTACCTTGATATTTTCCGTCTTTACTTGTGTAATGTTCCATATCCGTATTTTGATAAACAATGGCTCTGATCCTTTGTAACCCATAGCCGTGTCCGTCGCTTTTGTTCTTTTCTTTGTAAAGCTTACTGATATCAATATCATCGACTAACGTATTCGCAATGTAAATTGTTAACAGATTATCAATTACTCGAATCCAAATTCTAAGAAGTCCAGATTCTTGTTCAGTGAGCTCGTTTATGGCGTTATCTAATAAATTGCAAAGGATTTCAAAAATATCCATTTCAATATCGTCTGATAACTTAATTTTTCCCGATATATCCATGTCAAGTGTGATGTTTTTCATTGTTGCCGCTTGTCCGGCTGTAACCATTAGAAGGTTACGAATCAATACATTTTCGATTAAATTAAATTGATTGCATGTCTGTATATACTCCCCATGAATAGGGGTTACATATTTTTCAAAGTAAATCCTTAACCCGTCCATATCATTTTCCATGATAAAAGGCATGAAACTCTGATAAAGGGTATTATAAAAATGCTTGAGTGTGACTACCTTTTCAAATTGAGTTAACACTTGTTGTCTGTAAGCCTCTTGTTGCTCAATAAGCGTTGCAAGCTCACATCGTTGATTTTCAAGTTTCATCATTCGGTTAAATAATAATCCGACGATTGCCAGCACACAGACAAATGATAATCCGAATATACCCCATTGCCTTGCGCTTTCGTTTGCAATAGAACGGTAATATAGCGGCAAAACGAAAGTTAAAAATGAAACCAGTACCAATTCCAACGCAAAAGCGTATCGTTCATGTTCCAAGTGCTTAAACATATTCATAACACTTTGCTTTGCCTTGACTGCCAATATAGCAGCTAATAAAACGCCCCCCATGTAAAAATTGAACCCTTCACTACCGTACCATTCAGGCGCAAAAAGCATTGTAAGACCTGATATAGCCGCAATACCGCACCATAACAGCAAACTAATCGTAAGGCATTTATATAACAAACCTCTATAACCATTCCAGCCCCGAGCAAACCACGGCGTTAACAAAACCGAGTTTGCAAGCATAATAAAATGAGGCACAGGGGCTAGAAGCACACCAACAGCGGTTATAATAATAAAACCAATTACGAACTTCCGTTTTTTATTATTTAGCATGGTTGACAACAGAATAATAAACGACAAACTGTAAGTCAAATTATTGTACAATATGATTAACTTACTCATCTGATGTCCCCAAGGTTACCCTTCATTCTGAAACTGTAAGGGCAATAAGCTCCGTTGCTAAAAATCAAAGATTTTTTTGCCTTATCCATTGTTCTTATGTTCGTTTTATTTATTAGAATTGATTTGTGGCAGAACACAAATCCAAGTGGGGCAAGTATTTCATATAAGGATTTCAACCTTCCCCTTATCAAATATTGACCTTCCAAACAATGGATACATAGCGTTTTTGAATCTTTAACAGCTTCTATATAGCAGATAGAATCATAAGGAACATGCAAGGTTTGGAACTTATCAACATGGATTAAGAAGCATTTACCCTGCACTACCTTTACAGCCAATGAAATCGTTTCTTTTATTTCTTCCTCCAACACAGGGTTACTTTTATATATGACGCTGAACGCTTTGGTTTTGAAGAATGAATTATGAATTATTTTCTCTGGATAATTAGTTAGGAACACTATCAGGCTATTAGCATCATTTTCCGCGATACGTTGTGCCGCTTCAAAGCCAGAAGCTGTACCGGCCAAGACTATATCCAAAAAATAAAGAATGGGGCCTGTTGCTTTCGCCGTTTGTTCCCAAAATTCCTTTTCGTTTGCCGTATTACTGATAGTTGGGCTATGCGTAAAAATACGAATTATCTTTTCTAATTTATCAGCGAAGATACGGTCGTCCTCATAAACCGCAATGTTCATCAAATCTTACCCTGTACCTCCCTCTTACGGCATTTGGATTGCATTTCACGGATAAATTCAGTTTAGTGTTGAAATCCGTGTTATATTTAAGATTTATGTCAGTTTATGGAAGCTTATTAACATTGTACATCAGGTTTTCCTGTTTGTCAACTATTAGACCGCAATATAAAATTAATAATCAGCCCGTAAGAACCGCTTAACGCGTTAAACTATATTACGGGGTGATGATTTGGAAGTTTATGACTTTGGTTTACGGTTGAAAAAGCTTAGAAAAGCATGCCAGCTTTCTCAAGACCAAGTAGCATCAAAGCTTGATTTAACGAGGTCAACCATTAGTGCCTATGAAAGAAATATAAAGACCCCAAAACTCGATGCATTGGTGAAGCTGGCTATCATGTATAATACCTCGTTGGATTATATTATGGGGTTGAATAATCGTCCAAATATTTACATAGACGACCTTACCGATAGCCAACAGAAAACCGTTCAAGATATAATCGGGAGGTTAAGGCAAGAGTTTAGCGGAAATAGAGCGTAGTAATCTTACCAAATATTAGGCATAAGCGAATGAAAGCTGAAATGCATCCATCTACGCTGATAGCACAGCAAACAAACCGGAACTGGCTTTTTATAGACGGTTTATTTTTTAATTGCTTTATCCCAAACGGCATTCACGTCAAGTCTCCTAGATTACCTTTCATTAGATAGCTATATGGACAGGAAACGCCGTTATGAAAAATCAAGGACATAGCCGATTTATCTACTTTTCTAATATTTGCCTTGTTCACAAGGAACGATTTATGACAGCGCACGAATCCGAACGGAGCAAGATTCTCTTGTAACACTTTAAGCGTTTCTCTTACCACATATTGCCCGTCTATGCAATGAACGCAAAGCTTGTTTGCTTTCTTAATCGTTTCCACAAAGCAAATACTTTCATGCGGAATATATAAAGTTTGAAACCTATCCACAAAGATGTATAAACATCTGCCTAGAAACTTTTGTTCTGCCATGTCAATTGTTTGCTCGATTTCATCCTCCAGTTCTGGATTATTTTTATAAATTATAGAAAACGCTTTTATCTTATAGAAGGCATTATTAATTATCTTTTTCGGGTAAGCGGTTAGGAAAACAATCAGGCTGCCGCTATTTTGCTTGTAAATCTGTTGTGCTATTTCAAACCCAAAGGCTCTGTTTTCAATCATAATATCCAAAAAATACAAAATAGGCTCAGTCGTTTTTTTAATCCACAGAGAAAGTTCACCGGTATTTGCCGTGTTTATTGCCGTAGGGTTGTGGGTATACTGGCGAATAATCCGCTCCAAGCATTTTGAAAACTTCCGGTCATCTTCAAAAACGGCTATTTTCATATCATTATCAAGTAGCTCCTTCTTGCCATGGTTCAAGCTATTGTAGCTGCGCGATTTACATATCTTGTAAGTTTTTTGATAAAAGTAATTTATACACGCTTGAAAACATTATATACCAGCAAATTCCATTTGTCAACATGAAACGTATTTTAATTATATACATAATACGTATACATATTTTGATATAGTGGTCGTGATTGTTTTATAAAGGTGGCGTTAGCTTGGCTGATAATATAATATATGGTTTAGGGGACAAACTGAAGCAGTTAAGAGAAAAGCAACGCTTAACCCAACAAGAGATTGCTGATAGGTTGAGCGTTGATAAAAATACTGTTAGTCGTTACGAAAGAGATGAGATAACTCCGCCTATTGATAAACTTGTTAAACTCGCAGTAATGCTTAATGTTTCTTTAGATTACCTGGTAGGTATAGGTAAGGAAAGTTATTTAATCTTAAATGAATTCGACGAAAGTCAAAGAGAAGTCATTCTTCATTTAATCAATGGCTTAAAGGAGAGCTTTATAAAGGAAAAAGGTGATTGAGTCCTTCTATTACCCTTAATCATAAATGGCCTAGAATCATTGATTCTAGGCCATCGTTGAAGGAGGCTATGTTTTATTACGACAAGAGACACCACTTTTCAATTTCGTAACCAACAATCCGCATGTTGATATGCCGGTTATTCTACTTGTAAATGAAATGGAAGCCTAGTTTATATTTGATATTTAATCGGCTTTTCTACTTCTTTTTAGCTAACTATAGAAAGAATTTATCCTTTATAGTTTTGGCAACTGTTTCGGGAGGAAGGTTGGTGTTATCAATTTTAATGTAATTGGCAAATGAAAGTTCTCCGTCAAAACTTACGCAACGGTATTTTACATCATCGTCTTTTAGCATTTGGTTAGATTGTTCAATATTCATCTTAGATGCTTTATTCCAAAGTCGATTTTCTGTGATGTTTCTTTGAAGACGTACTTCCTGTGAAGCAACCAACTCAACAACATAGATTTCAGCGTTTACTTGCTCGAAAATCTCACAGACACGATCAATTTGTTTTCGGCTTGCCCATTCGGCTTTTTCATCAAAATCCCACATATACGTAAATATCAAACCGTATAAATCCGATTTGGCAAATTCTTTGAAAACTACATCTCTAAGTTTTACTATAACGTCATTATTAAACTCACCAAAAATTTCAAGAGTAGGTTCAATCATCACATGATTGTGAAATAACTTAAAATCTGTGATTTTAACTACTTCCTGGCCAACGGTCATCTTACCCACAGAGGCATTGCCGAGAATTATTAACAGTTTCATAAGTTCCTCCCTTTTAGGATTATGTCAGAGCCCTTTTTTGTTTTTATTCTGCGCTATATTACCCTTATTAAACTTGTCTATACTATTACAATATAGTCCATTTTTACCATGTTGCATAGTATAAAATCATTACTTATCTTCTATTTCAGTTTCTTCCTCCTGATTGTATTCTTCATCATCAAGAGAAAATTCTAACCCATCCTCGTCAGAATCTTCGTCATCCACTACGGTAGTATCGTCTTTTTGGGGTTTTAGAATTTTAAAGTAATAACCAGCTCCGCCAACGCCAAGCACGATTACTAATACTAAAATTAATGAGCCCGTATTACTATTATTTTTTATAGATGCTACTGTTTCAATTTCTAATGCAGGCAGCGATTCGGGAGAAGGTGTTGGTGATTGTGTTGGGCTAGGAACCGGTATAGCGCCTTCGCCAGTATTATTATTATTTTTCGCAAGCGCCATCAAATCATCCTCCGTAACGGAGTTAAGCAAGAATACGTTTCGAGTGTTACGCTCACGGTCTATTACTAAGAAAAATTCATTGCCGTCTTCAGTTATTACGGTAAAAAATTCTTTCCCGTTAGCCTCAACAACATTGTCAAGAACTGTGCCAGTTCCTTCAATAGAAAAAGGTTTTGCTCCCGCAGGAAGGATAGGTGCAGACGTTACCTGTGGTATTGTTGTTGTGTTTGCCCCGCTTATAGGTGTTCCTGTAGCTTCCCACGTTGTGTTGTGCGAGGTTCCTTGTGTTTCAGGAGATGGCCTTGAGGTTACAAACGGCATTACCGGTACGAAGGCCGCAGCTACATAAAACGGATTATCAATAAATATAGTGTTTGAATAATTACCAGCGAGGTCTACGGCGTAAACCCGGATATATTCATCGGTTCCAGCATAAGGACGAGCTGGAACATTGAATGAACCGTCATTCCTATTACTTACACGGGAATTGTTCACATAGACCATTTCCACGCTGGATTGTCCGCCTTGGATTTCTATATACAGATTTTCACCATTAACCCATGCCCTAACTGTAGGTGCATAAGCGTTTGCCAGAGCGTTGACAGCAGTTGACAAAATAAAAACACTCACTATAATCGTGAGCGCAAAGAAAATTAAGAACTTATTAACTGATATCTTCAAGAATTAAAACCTCCGTCTGTGTTGTGGTAGAATAAAAAACTGTGCCGACGCGACACCACGGTTTTGTCTGATGTAAGGTTTGGCAAGCAAGGCATAATGCAAGCATTTATGCCAATTTTCTAAATTTCCCTACCGGGTAATTTAGAAAATTGCTTGTCGGGGGAGTGTCCCCGAACCCCTCAATTGTCCGCTGTCGCGTTCAATTTTTAAGCCGCTTCGCGTCTGCTGTATGCGCCTATCGGCGCAAAAGTGATAAATACATAAATAATACAACCGTATAAAATGTCCATTACGTCCTTTCGGTTTCCTTCGCTTTTTCGTCTCCTTTGTGGCCTAAAAGCTCATCTGCATTTGCTTTCACGGTGAGTATGTCAAGCATGTTTTGCCGGGTCTCCTTGTGCTTTGCCCATAATGTTTTTTTCTCAGCCAGAAGCATAGCATATTCCGTCTCAAGTGTCTTCGTCGTTGGCAGTTTCGTCAACCCAAGCTCGTTAAATGCCTTTTTAGCGGCCTTGTGTGATTCTATTTTATGTTCATGCGCTAAATGAAATTTCTTAGACCAACCGGACTTCCGGTACTCGGCATAAATATCTTTTGTCTTGCCATACGTTCCAATATGTTTCTGTAACGATGTAATTACGGGGAGCCGCGAATCTATTTCCTTTATACGTGAGCAGATTCCGTGATAATCATTTTTTGCCTGCTGCGCCTTTTCCGCCAATTTGCTATATTCCAGAAGATTGTTTTCCTGTAGAAAACTAAAGGTTTTCGCTATCTGCTTTAGGTTAAAAACCTTTGCCCAATTGTCATAGCCGTGAGAGCCTTTTGGCTTGACACACCGTTGGATTTGCATAAGAAGATTATCAGATGGCGGCTGATAGGCGCTTGCGGGTTTTTCTTTAAGCCTAACAATGCGAGCACCGTCAATACGCTCTCGGATAGCGCCCTCGGTATAATCATTATCAAGTGAACGCAGGCGTAAAAAACCTCTGCCTCCTTTACTTTTGAATGAGATATGCTTCCCACGTTTTATTTCATATTCAGCGGCTTCCATAAACCTTAAAAACTCATTGAAGTCGGCTGGCTTTTGAGCGAGAGAATCATCTATTGTATTTTGTAACTTTTCTCGTAAAGTCGGCTCTTTACTTTCACCTAACCACGAACCATAATGACCCTTTGATGGCTTTGGGTTTTCGATAACTGATAAGCCATTTTCTATACAGATAAAATCAGAAATATGACGAACAATCCTATTAGACCGTAAGGGGTTTCTGAATTTTTTAGTACAATCCAGGGTGGTGGAATTAAAAATTATATGGTTATGCGTATGAGCTTTATCTTCATGAGTAGCTACGATAAAGGCATGACGGCCTTTTGTAAAACGCATAGCCAGCTCATATCCCAATTTGTTCGCAGTTTCTACGTCGACTTCACCCGGTTTGAACGATTGCCGGATATGGTAAGCTAGGATATTATTTGTATGGCTTCTGCTGGTTTTATCGGTATACTCCTGCTTTGCCAGTAAAAATTCCGCATCAACTGTGCGGGGATTGCATTCGTACCCGGTGACAAGTTCACCTTGCCGCGTTTTGTTTGGGTTTTCAGCGTAATCGGTGCGGTCAGAGATTGTTCTGGCAATGGTTTTACTTTTGTTTACATGAAGCGGTTTTATCCATGTTGCCGCCAAATATCAAGCCTCCCTTATTAAGTTCAATTCAAAGCATACTGCCATGTTCTCATTATTTACTTCTGTATATTTGCCAAAGACCGAAGGATGGCATCTGCCTGCTCCCAAAGACGGTCATAATTGGCTTGTAAATTTATTATGTCGTTTTCATAAATACTCCCACCCTCATTGACGCGTTTGGCAACTTGATTTAGATTATTGGTAGCGTTTGACAGAAGCCGTGTAAGCTCCCGAACATTAGAGAGGTCTACGTGAATTATGTAACCGTCAAGTATCATTTTTCTTAAATAAGCTTCTTTATTATTTATCCCTGCTGCTGACATTTTTTCCGTTATTAACTCCCGTTCTAGCTCGTTTACCCTAAAGTTGAGCAGGATATTTCTTTTAAGAACTGCTATTTTACAACCCCCATTCTTTTAGATATAATAAATTGAAGCAAGACCAAAACCGGGGGATAATGGTAATATCCCCCGGTTTGCTGTCAAATCACTACCTCCGGTTTCTTATCCTTTTCAACAGCACCGCCGAACATAAGCCTACTCTTTTCAGCGTTCTTTTCCAGCGTTGCAATCAATGACGGCGGCCCTTTCGCACTTTTCTTAACCGGTTCTAACTGTTGCGAAGGTGCTTTTTTCGCTGCCACACCATCGTCCTCATACTCTTGCTCGTCACAATCATCATTCTCATGTTCCGATTCTTGCTCAGTTTCCGGGCTTCCATCTATGCTTAATAGCGAATCTAATTCAACAAGGCGCGATGATTTTTCCGTTAATTCTGCTTCAAATGAAAATGGCTTTGCAAGCTCTGTTTTGGCATTTTCAACTTGCTCATTGAGCGTCAATAGCATAGCTTCCGATGATCTCAACCGTTGAGGAAGTTTTTCAAAAGCGTTGTTTATCCGGGTAATGTTTCCAAAACTGTCATTGCCCAGCGCCGTAGAGTGTGTCATACTCCCTTTCATATTGCAATGAAATACTTTGTTATAGCTATCAAATGAAATAAGCATGTCAAAACCCCGATAACTGCCAATTTTTACAGGTTGCGTAGATATTATACTTTTACATGCTTCCAATAATGCCGCCCCTGCTTCGCCTCGGTCTGTGTAGGTCTTGTTTCCGATAACCATCGGAGAAATGCTTTCCTCTGATTTATGTGTGTTCGTTTCAAGGCGAGCTATATCAGCCTTAAATCCCTCTATATGCTCCTTCGTTGATTCTATTTGCATCGGAAAGTATTGGAGCAAGTTATCTTGTAATCGATATTGTTGATTTTGATGTTCGGATTTTAATAATTTAAGTTTCGCAACATCAATATCAAGCTGCATCTTCTCCTTAATATAAGGATTACCAGCGCACAAAGCCTTGATTTCAGCATAGGACAAGGCTTCCTCATCCACATCGTCACAAGAGCGCATCGGGGATTTGGAAGTCATGATTTGAGAAATAAACTCCTGTTTCTTCTCAATGGTCTGGAAAAGGTAAGCGTCAAAAGTCCCTTCTGTAACATAGCGAAAAATATCAACCTCCGGGTTCATGTTACCTTGGCGATTTATACGTCCTTCACGCTGTTTTAAGTCAGAAGGCCGCCACGGTGCGTCTAAATCATGGAGTGCCACAAGCCTGTCCTGTACGTTTGTACCGGCCCCGCATTTGAACGTACTGCCCATTAAAACACGAATCTTTCCGGCTCGAACCTTTGCAAACAGCTCTTTCTTTTGGACTTCTGTATTTGCGTCATGAATAAAGGCAATTTCGCTTTCAGGTATACCTTTAGCAATAAGTTTATTTTTAATATCATCATAGACATTAAAACGCCCGTCCTTATTGGGTGTGGAAAAATCACAAAATAAAAGCTGTGTAAGTTTGCTGTCAGCGGTTTCATCCCATATTCGATAGATGTTATCCATACAAACGTTTACCTTACTGCCTGGATCATCTGGAAGCATGTCATTCATCAAACGTTGGTCAAGCCCTATTTTACGCCCATCTGAAGTAATAACAAGCATGTTGTCCTCATGCGGTTCAACTTCTTTATTATGAACTGCCTTTGCCCGCTCAGATAAATCCTGAACCATTTCCTTCTGAATTTCTGTGGGTTTAACGACAATCGTATGGAAATTCGCCTTGGGACGAGGTAAATCCAAAGTATCGGCAGTTTTTATATCGGCAACCTCACCAAACATGTTCATCAATTCCGGAAGATTCTGAAACTTAGCAAAGCGCGTTCGTGCGCGATAACCGCTACCTTCCGGCGCAAGTTCGATTGATGTGGCCGTTTCTCCAAAAGTAGATGCCCATGCATCAAAATGTACCATGCCTTTCCTTTGCAGGGTGTCATATTGCAAGTATCTCTGCGTCGTATACATTTCCGTCATACTATTGCTAATAGGAGTTCCTGTCGCGTGAATATTACCTTTGTTATCGGTCAGTTCGTCCATATACCGGCATTTCATAAATAAATCAGAGGACTTTTGCGCTTCGCTTTGAGATAAACCCGCTACGTTTCGCATTTTAGTGTACATAAAAAGATTCTTGAAATTATGGCTCTCGTCAATAAAAAGACGGTCAACTCCTAATTGCTCGAAAGTCACAACATCGTCTTTGCGGCTATCATCATTGAGTTTTTCAAGCCGTGCCTCAAGGTTTTTCTTCGTCTTTTCCATCTGTTTTATAGAGAACCTAGACCCATCACGACCTGACATCGAATCAATACCAATGGTTATTTCAAATATCTGGTCTTGCAAAAGCCGTTCTTGCCGCTCTTTTGATAACGGTATTTTCTCTAATTGAGAATGGCCTATTATAATCGCGTCGTAATCTCCGGTTGCTATTTTTGCGCAGAATTTCTTGCGATTTTTCGTTTCAAAATCCTTTTTAGTTGCGACAAGGATGTTTGCGGAAGGATACAGTCTAAGGAACTCCCCGGCTATTTGCTCAGTAAGATGATTCGGAACAGCCATAAGGCTTTTATTACAAAGCCCCAGCCGCTTCAACTCCATTGCTGCGCCTACCATTTCAAAAGTCTTGCCAGCTCCGACTTCATGCGCCAACAGCGTATTGCCGCCATACAGAATACGAGCAATGGCTGCTGTTTGATGGGGTTTTAAAGTTATTTCTGGACTGATACCGCCAAATTGTATGTGCGAACCGTCGTATACACGCGGACGGGTACTGTTAAATCTTGCGTTATATAGCGCAACAAGGTCTTGCCGCCGCACGGGGTCATTAAATACCCAATCTTTAAAAGCCTGTTTAATTGCATCTTGTTTTTGGGCAGCCAATGTGGTTTCCTTTTTATTTAGTACCCTTGTTTCCTTACCATTTTCGATTTTCGTGTCATAAACCCGTGCATCCTTTAGATTCAAGGTTTCTTCAATAATTTGATAAGCGTTCATACGGCTTGTACCATAGGTAACAGTAGCAAAAACATCATTGAAGCTTACCCTCGCTTTTCCTGATACATTCCAAACTCCTGTATGCTCTGAGTAATCAACTTGAATTGTATTCTTTAGATAGAAAGGCGTTTGTAGTAACTCATACATAAACTGCTGAATATACCGTTTATCAACCCATGTTGAACCGAGCCTGACAGATATCTCCCCGGCTTCAAGGTCTTTTGGCTGTGCTGCTTTCAACGCTTCAACGTTAATATCTAAGCTTCCGTCACCAATAGCAGCTTGTGCGGCTTCCGCCTGTGCTAACTTTTCTCGCACATTACCAGAAAGGTATTCGTCTGCGGTAACGTAGGTTTTGTTAGGGTTACTTGCATTTCCGATATTAAGGAATATAACACCACGTAAATCTTCAATTACTTTTTCTCGCGTAAATCCGGTTAATTCCTGCATATAGTCAAGGTCAACCCGCGCTTTTTGCCCTATTGAAACTGCTAATGCTTCAGTTGATGTGTCAACGGCCGCAATGATTTTATTTTGCTTTATTGTACGTTTGGTGAACATATCAGACTTACGTTCCAGCTTACTGTCCTCATCAAGAATTTCCAGAGAACAAAGTAAATAATACGCTGAATCTGCTTGAAACGCCTTGCTATTTGCCCTGTCGTTTATAAGTCCATGTTTTCTAGCAAAGCCATCGTATGCTGCATTCAACTTCGCCTGCTGCTCTTGAATCATTGAAGCCGGATATTCGTCAAGCTGCATATTAATTAATTCACAAACGCAATCCCGGATTTCAACCATACCACGGACACGCTCTAAAGTGGCGGAAGGCATGTCTACCGGGTACATGCGGCTGTTTTCGCGGTAATATACGGTGTTGTCAACAATTGTATAGCTGAAATTGCGAACGGAAGGGTCAGCAGGGATAGAAATGTCCTGTATACCCTCAATATCATCCAACTCTATTTCCGTTATTTGTCCCTGAATAGAAGAAAGCGCGGTCTTTAGCTGTTCCGCTAAGTCCGCGCCTTCTATCGGCAGGCATGTCGTGTTGTTAGTTGAGCCGTATTTGTTGTTCATGCGTTCATCCGGTGCCATTTTACCTAGAATCATTTGAGGGTTATCTACAAAGTAGCTGTTTATCGGTATACCTTCCTCAATCTGGCCTAAATGTACCCAATCGGGCTGAATATCTATCTGCCTGTCACGCTTTTGAAGAAAAATTATGTCCGTTGTGACCTCTGTTCCAGCGTTTTTATGGAAAGCGTTATTAGGTAAACGTACCGCCCCTAATAGTTCGGCACGTTGGGCTATGTATTTACGCACCTCTGGATTTGCTTTATCCATTGTAAATTTAGATGTTACAAATGCAACAATCCCACCGGGGCGTACCTGTTCCAATGCTTTAGCAAAGAAATAATCGTGGATGTGGAAATTGTTTTTATTATATTTCCTGTCAACGACCTCATATGAGCCAAAAGGTACATTTCCGATTGCAACATCAAAAAAGGCATCAGGCATGTTGGTTTTTTCAAAGCCGGTAACTTTTATATCTGCCTGTGGATAGAGTTGTTTTGCTATACGCCCGGTTATCGAATCAAGCTCAACGCCGTACAGCTTGGCGTTTTTCATGCCATCAGGTATAAGTCCAAAGAAGTTCCCAACGCCACAAGAAGGCTCCAGAATGTTGCCATCTTTAACACCCATGCGTTCCAACGCTTCATACATGGCCTTTATAACGATTGGGGAAGTGTAGTGAGCGTTCAGAGTGGAGGCCATTGCGCTTGTATACTCATCAGGAGATAATAACTCTTTCAGTTCAGCGTATTCCTTTGCCCAGCCTGTGTGTTCGCCGTCAAAGGCTTGCGGCAATCCTCCCCATCCAACATAACGCGAAAGTATTTCCTGTTCTTCTGGTGTTGCGTTACGGCTATCTGATTCGATGGATTGTAAAGTACGGATTGCCGCCACATTATAGCTGTATTTTGTTTTCGGGCCACCTTCGCCTAAATAGTCGTCGGTGATACGGAAATTTGCTCCGGCAGAGGTCTGTACTGTTTCTTGTTCTTTGTTAGGCTGCGGCAAGAAGTTATCTATATCCACAAATGATTCAACGGCGAGCGTTTCTGCTGTTTTAACGGCAGTAACTTCGGTTTCTTCTGATATAGTACGTTCATCTACAGTTAAAAATCTTTCCTCGTTAACAAGCTGTGCAATGCGCCGTTGAATTTTGGGCCATTGCAACGATACTGGCTCTATGCCGTCTTTTGTTACGATAAGAGCATCAAGATTGCCGCCATATTCGGTTTTAAGGTAATTTGCTGTTTCACGAGCGCGGGCGTTTTCGCCCATGTATTCAAAAACACGTATTTTACTGTCAATATCGCCATTCCAAGCGATAATAGCTGCATCAATATCGGATTGCTCAATAGAAACAGAAACAACTGGTGCTGCTAATACCTCGGCTTCTATGACTTTTTCAATGTTTCTTCGCTGTGTTTCTTCGTTAGGCAAACTCGGTCGTGATGGTAGTGGGTACAGAGATAACTGCTCAACCGGTTCTTGTTTTATGGGTTGAAAATCCGTTGCAGGCTTTTTAATTGCTGGTTTACCAACCAAAGCTGTCGATGGCGAAGCAGGCAAGGGCATAATTGTATCAGCAGGGGGCGCGATAGCCGATAATTGAGGAAATAATGTATATGTTCCGTCACGAAATGCGGTTAGGTCACGGAAAGCGTTATGCCTGTTTTTGTAATACCTATCATCATCAGGTGTGTTTTTCAATATTGGTGACATGGATTCAAGAATTTTATCAACAATGTCGAGATTATCAAGCAGCTCACTAACAGACTGAATATTTTCCCTATCAACAAAAAAACCTGATATCTCAAAAGGCCGCTCAATCTCTAACGGCAATCCATCATAAAAAAACAATATCTCTCGCGCCAGCATTTCTTTTTCATACGCTAGTATAAGGTCAAGTCCGGCTTGGCTCATGTAACGGCCCTCGTTTATGAGGTTGTTAACGCGTTTTGCGGCGGCGCTCCATGATAATTTAACCTCATCG